>Ga0105051_10002223_pt1 | contig 25271 bp, 19 predicted proteins | sample FRY02_FD_78383 | JGI IMG/M metagenome (GOLD analysis project Ga0105051, IMG submission 78383) | Freshwater microbial communities from Lake Fryxell liftoff mats and glacier meltwater in Antarctica - FRY-02 (megahit assembly) | ecosystem: Environmental > Aquatic > Freshwater > Ice > Glacier... | reverse complement strand
TTACATTAATGGCACTATCACGGTAGTTATCAGTGCTTCTAGTTTTCCATTAATTACCAACTTAGATGGGACGGTTTTTGCTGTTGTCCTAAGTCCTGCTCAGATTTCTTCTAATACCGTTACTGTAGTGCCCAATTCTTTTTCTGGGGGAACTGCTGTAAGTATTGCTTGGGGAGATTCTTCAACTGTAGTTGATGTTAGAAATTCCACTAATTCCAGTAGTTCGCTTACCTTTCAGAATTCTAGGCAGTCAACCCTTGCACTTATTCCATCGCAATCTGCAAATAATGTGTTGTTAAAAACCTCGAAATCTGGTGGGACTTTAGAACCAGATATTGTTGTAAATTCACCAATTAACATTTTAGAAATTATTAAAGGCACTTTAGGCGAAAGTTCAGCAGTGGTTGGAAGTATCATCCAGAAGTTATATTCGAATGGTTCGCTTAATTTTATCAAGCAAATTCCAAAAGGTTCTGAAGTAATTAAACCAGATTTAAAAAATGCCCCTGCCCCTAATAAAATTATTCCGCAAATCATAGAGAATGACAATTGCTTTATTCCCGAAGATTGCCCATTTAATGACATTTCAGAAGGTGCTTCTTTTGAATCCTTTGATCTGGAACTTGACGAACATACTGATCCATTTATCACAGATTCCAGTTCCACCTCGCTTTATTATTCGGATGAACTTAATTGGGGAGGCTTGGCACTTTCTACTGTGGCACTTTCCCAACTTTGCCCTTTAACTTATGAAAAACCAAAAAAAGTTTATTCTATTCGCATTAGTTCATACTAATTTCTTAACTTTTCTTGCAACTGATTGATCCAAGAACCCTTTGCTGTTATTATTTATGGAATGGGTTTGTACTTCCGTATTTTTTAATAATGATAGAAAGATTATGCGCGATCCTTTTTCTTGGGCGATTCCTGTGGGCCAGATCTTTGGCATTATCATTAGGGTGCATTTATTGTTTCCCTTGGTTGCCTTTGCACTTATTATGCGGCTTAGTTTTACAAAACCACCCGCACCTGAAGGTACTTGGATTGATGCACTCCAACTTTCCATCCTTTGGCTTTTTGCAGTTCTCCTTCACGAACTAGGCCACTGCTTCGGGGCACGCAAAATGAATGGCGATGCCAGCGAGATAATGCTTTGGCCTTTGGGAGGTCTGGCTCAGGTAGATATTCCGAAAAATCCTAAAGCACATTTTGTTACCGCTTTTTCTGGACCTCTGGTAAATCTTGTCCTTGGTATTTTCTGTGCAGTTATTCTTGCTTTTCTGGGCGACTCTTTCCAACCCCCTTGGAACCCATTCTGGTACCCCTTCCGCTCGGAAGCATCTGGGGCCCTAACCCTTATTTCTTGGGCAGGTAATGAAGTTTCTACTTCGTCTTATTTCACTATCTTTCTGGCCCGTTTCTTTTATATCAACTGGACTCTTTTCCTTATTAATGTTTTGTTGCTTGGGTTCCCTCTGGATGGTGGCAGAATGCTTCAAGCTTTTCTTTGGCCCAGAATTGGATACCGACAAGCTACCATAATGGTTATCTTCACGGGTTTTGGCTGTATGTTTCTCGTTGGACTTTTGGGGATTATTTTCAATGAAGTAATGGTTCTTTGCTTGGCAGCCTATATTTATTTCGCTTGTAAAAAAGAATGGCTCGAGCTTGAAAGTGAAACCTCAGATGATGAACTTGGTTATGATTTTTCTCAAGGGTATACCAGTCTCGAGAAATCGGGGGACCTTTCATCATCAAAACCTAAACTTAGCTGGTGGCAACGATGGAAAAAAGCACGGGCTTTAAAGAAAATTCAATCCTTAATTCAACTTCAAGAACAAGATGAAAATCGGATGGATTCTCTTTTAGAAAAACTTCATCGCGAAGGGTCGAGTTCTCTTTCCGATGATGAACATCGTTTTATGAAGCGCTTCAGCGACCGCTATAAAAACAGGCACCAGTAACTACACCTTTGGAGAACCGTTCTGGCTGGAGTTTTATTCCAGCCGTTCACACTTTTTATGGCTAACCTTATTCAACCTCGTACCCTTAAAGGGTTTCGTGATTACCTTCCTTCCTTAATGATTCCCCGTGAGGAAATCTTACTTAAAGCTAGGAATGTTTATCGCTCCTTTGGTTTTGCTCCTATCGATACACCTGCACTCGAATATACCGAAATCCTTCTTGGCAAAGGTGGAGCAGAATCTGATAAACTTATTTATCGGTTCAAAGATCATGGCGACCGCGATATCGCACTACGATTCGACCTTACCGTGCCTTTTGCCCGCTTTGCTGCCCAACATATTCCTATTTTAGGCACCCCTTTCAAACGGTATCATATGGGCCCTGTTTGGCGTGGAGAAAACACCGCCCATGGTCGTTACAGAGAATTCTGGCAATGCGATTTCGATACCATTGGTACCACTTCCAACTCTGCCGATATCGAAGCAACCCTTGTTATTAACTCTCTTCTTTCTGCTATTGGTTTTGATCGTTTTCAAATCCGGGTCAACAATCGTTTGATTCTTTCTGGCTTACTCGAAGAACTGGGGCTTGCAGACAAAACTGTTGAGGTTCTTCGTGCACTTGATAAACTTCCGAAAGTTGGACTAGAACCCGTTGTCGAAGAAATGGTTGCGTATGGGGTTAACCCAGATAAAGGGCGCCTGGTCCTTGAACTTGCTGGCTTCCAAGGCACCAACCAGCAAATTCTTGCTTTCGTCTCTTCAAAATTCGGTACCAATGCTAAGGCTGCTGAAGGAGTTGCTAGGCTTTCCGAAATGTTGCTCGTTGCTCACGAGACTGGTATTCCTGAAGAAAGATTACGCATTGACCTCTCGATTGCCCGTGGGCTTGATTACTATACAGGTACAATTTTCGAAACTTTCTTAACCGATTTACCTGGGATTGGCAGTATTTGTTCGGGGGGTCGTTACGATAACCTTGCGGGGCTTTATACTAAAACACCCTTACCAGGGGTGGGCGCTTCTCTTGGACTAGACCGATTACTTGCAGCGATGGAAGAACTAAAAATCTTAGGTGGTGCTAGTGCTAGTGCGCCAGTATTTATGGTGCGATTTGCAGATACAACACCAGGGACCTATGAAAAACTAGCTGCAACTTTGCGTGCTGCGGGGATTGGTGTCGAGGTGTTTCTCGAGTCAAAGAAAATCGGGCAGCAACTACAATATGCAGAGAAACGGGGCTTCCGTTTTGCACTTATTGCAGGCCCCGATGACTTCTCCCGTAAAAAAATTAAACTCAAGGAACTTGCATCGAGGCAGGAAAGCGAGTTTGATGAAGAAGTTCTAGTTGCCCAATTGCAAGCAATGCTTAAGATAGCAGCGTCTGCATAATTTTTGCGCCCCCTCGGCCCAGGAGGGTTTTATGGATCGTGGTAATCATTACGAATCTGCCTTTGAATCTTATTTGCAAAAAAATAAAATCTGCTATGTCGCTGTTGATGAACAGCGTAGGTCTTGCTTGGCAGGTGAGCCTGTCAAAAGCCTCGATTTTATTCTTTATGCAGAATCTGGCGCCCGCTTCGTCGTCGATGTTAAAGGTAGAAAGTTCCCTGGTGGGCCCCCAGATAAACCTCGGAAAGTTTGGGAATGTTGGTCTACTATCGATGATGTTGAAGGGTTAGAACGATGGGCCAATATGTCGGGAGACGGTTACCAAGGCCTATTGGTTTTTATTTATGAACTTGGCACTGTGGTAAAACTTCCAGAAGACACTGCTGATTTATGGATTTGTAAAGATCGTAGATACCTTGCCCGAGCTATTTTGATTTCGGATTATCGATCGAGAATGCGAACTAGAAGCCAAAGTTGGCGTACCGTCGATCTTCCTGGGAAAGTTTTTCGCACACTGGTAAGGCCCTTGCGTTATTTTCTTGAGCTTCCTGAAACGAACGAAATTTTTGAAACTGATTGGTAACTTAATGAATCGTTTTAAACCCGCGGTGAAACTCGAATGTTTTTCTTTACCCCTAAGACAAGCCCTTTTGGCTGCTGTTAAAGCTGGCGCTCAGGGTGTTCAATTTGATGCTTCCTTTGAATTATCCCCTTCCAATCTTTCTGAATCTGGCAGGCGTGAAATTCGCTATTTGCTGAACTCTCATAATCTTAAACTCGCTGCGGTTTACTGCCCCTTGCGCTCTGGCCTTGATACTTTGCAAGATCACGAACAACGCATCCTTCATGTTGAAAAAGTTATGGATCTTAGTTTCGAGCTTGGCTGTGGCCTTGTTGCCCTGCACGCGGGACAAATTCCAGATGAAAAAGAAACCCTTCGCTCTAACGCTCTTAAAGAATCTTTAACTATACTAGGGAGTTATGGCGACAAAACAGGTAGCACCCTTGCTTTTGAAACCGGCCTCGAATCAGGAAAGATTCTTGCAGATTATCTTGAGAAAATTGATTCCGGGGCTTTAGGCGCTACTCTCGACCCAGGCAACCTTGTTCTTAATGGCTTTGATCCATTACAAGCCATTCTCGACTTAGGCCACAGAATTAAACTTGTTCACGCTAGGGAAGTTGCAGGTAACGGCCCCGGGCGCGCTGCGAGAGAAGTTCCCTTAGGCCAAGGAAATCTTGACTGGACTTCCCTTCTTGTTTACCTCGATAACATTGCCTACCAAGGCTATCTTGTTTGTGAAAAAGAAGAAGGCAATAATAAAGCTGAAGATGTTATTGCAGGGCTTCAATTCCTTAAAACAATAATGGGTTCTACCTAATTTCATTTAATGATTTCTGTTAAGTTTTAATGAAACTTTCTTTTGAACTAAAAGAATTACCTTCAAGATTTCTTAACTTTAATACTTGAGTTCTTATACATCCTTTGCGATTATAAAATTCTGATTCTTACCAAAACATAGGTGATAATATGAATCGTAGAGTATTTATTGGTGGAGCAACCGCAGCCATGATTTTGCTTGCGGGCTTTTGGGTTCCATCTACTGTTTTGGCCGAAGAGACCGCACTAGACCGCTATGTAAAAAAGCCTGATGCTACCTATGCGTGGAAAGTGGTTAAAACAGTTAAGGCGGCTGGGACCACCCAGTTTGTCGTGGAGATGGTTTCACAGTCGTGGCTTTCTGAAAAGCAGGTCAACAAACTGGTTTGGAAGCACTGGCTGACCATCACCAAACCCGACAACGCAACTGCCAAAACAGCCTTTTTATTTATTGGTGGCGGGGCTAATGGGGGCGATCCACCCGGGGGGGCAGATGCCCGTACTTTGGCCATCGCCAATGTAACCCGTGCTGTAACCGCCGAGTTGAAAATGGTACCCAACCAGCCATTGCAATTTTTGGGCGATGGGAAGGATCGCAAGGAAGACGATCTGATTGGCTTTACTTGGGACCAGTTTTTGAAAACCGGTGATGAAATCTGGCCTGCACGGTTGCCTATGGTGAAAAGCGCGGTACGGGCTATGGACTGTATGCAAGAACTGCTGGCCAGCGAAGCTGGTGGCGGGCTGAAGGTGGATAAATTTGTTATTTCGGGTGGATCAAAACGCGGTTGGACCACCTGGTGTACCGCAGCTGTGGACCAGCGTGTGGAAGCGATAATCCCGGCAGTGATCGATGTGCTGAATATGCGCGAATCGATGCGCAATCACCTGTGGGCTTATGGCTACTACTCGCATTCGGTGGGCGACTATGTGCGGCACAATATTATGCAGCGGATGGATGACCCCCGGCTTGAGAAGTTGTACCAAATTGAAGACCCGTGGTATTACCGCGATCGGCTGACTATGCCCAAGTACATTGTCAACGCCAGCGGAGATCAGTTTTTCTGCCCAGATTCTTCGAAGTTTTATTTTGAGGGGTTATCCGGTGAGAAACACCTGCGCTATGTGCCCAATGCCGATCATTCGCTGCGTGACAGCGATGCCATCGAAGGCCTGGCTGCTTTTTTTGAGACAGTGATCCAGAACAAAGAACGGCCCAAGTATACTTGGGCATTTGAAACAGATGGCACTATCCGTGTGCAGTGCGCCACCCCGCCCAAAGAAGTCAAGCTTTGGCAGGCAACCAATCCCAAGGCGCGCGATTTCCGCCTAGAAAAGATTGGTAAGGCTTATACTTCTGTTCAGCTTACAGATCAAGGAAAAGGCATCTACATCGGCAAGGTTGAAAAACCAGCAGCGGGTTGGACGGCCTTCTTTGTGGAAATGACTTTTAATGCAGGGGTAACCTTTCCGCTAAAGATGACCAGTGGCGTGCGGATTGTACCCGAGACGCTGCCTTTCAAGGATCTGGACCCAGCCAAGGGTACCCTGGAGGCGGAACCGAAGCGTTGATATTTTGCCCTGGCACTTTCTACACCCCCGTGCCGCCTAATAGCGTCGCCTGGGTTTTTTATGGTTGGCGTCAAATTGCATTTTCATCTGTTTTCAACGCAAATTCGCAAAGAACGCAAAAGGGAAATAGAAGGATCCTAAATTCCTTCGAGCGATTATGGGGGTTTGACCCTTTGCATTGTCTTCGTTTTTGCAAAACTTCCTTCATTTAAAAGTTATGGCTTTCAAGTATTCTTCACATTAATGCTTGAGTTCTTCTCCATCCTTTGCGAGTATCTTAATACCTATTCCTTTTTAAAAATTAAGGTGGCAATATGAATCGCAGAGTATTTATTGGTGGGGCAACCGCAGGAATTCTTTCTTGGGATGCCTTAGGCGCACCTTCCGAAAAGCTTAACCTTGGTATCATGGGGGCAGGCGGGCGTGGCACCGCACTTGCCAAATCTTTTTCCAAAATCCCTGGGGTTAATGTAACCTTTATCGTTGACCCAGATTTTAACCGCGCCACCAGTGCAGCCGGCGAAGTTGAAAAAATGTCAGGCAAAACTCCTAAAGTTCATAAAGACTTTAGGAAAATTCTTGATGATAAAGATATCGATGTCTTTGTTTGCGCTGCTTGTAATCATTGGCACGCCCCTTCTACTATTCTTGCAGTCAAGGCCGGTAAGCACACCTATGTCGAAAAACCTTGTAGCCATAATCCGCACGAAGGCGAGATGATGGTCGAAGCTGCGTCAAAGTACAACAAGTTAGTTCAGATGGGTAACCAACGCCGCACTTGGCCTAAAATTCGCGAAGCCATCGATCTAATTCTTAAAGGTGAAATCGGCGAAACTCATTTCGCTCAATCTTGGTACCTCAACAGTAGACCTTCTATCGGTACAGGTGCTGAAAAACCCGTTCCCGCTGGACTAGATTTCGATCTTTGGCAAGGGCCCGCCCCCAGAAAACCTTTCAAAGATAACTACCTCCATTATAATTGGCATTGGTTTTGGCATTGGGGCAATGGCGAATTAGGAAACAACGGCATCCATATGATCGATGTCTGTAGATGGGGGCTAGGCGTTGATTTCCCTACCTCCGTTCATTCTTCGGGCGGCAGATACATGCACATAGACGATCAAGAAACACCTGATACGCACCTAGTTGATTTCAATTTTAACCAAGGCAAGCATATTCAATGGCTTGGCCTTAGTTGCAATCGCTTGCCCGAGGGAAACACTCCCGATATTCTTTTCGTTGGCTCGAAAGGTAGCTTGGCAATTCGTGGCAGTGGTTATGCTCTCTACGATACCAAGGGAAAGGAAGTTAAAAAAGCAACTGGCGATGGCGGGGAATTGGAACATCTTACCAACTTTATTTCAGCGGTTCGTGGCAATGGCAAATTAAACTCGCCTATTACAGAAGGGCATAAGAGTACACTGCTTTGTCATTTAGGAAATATTTCTCAGAGGGTGGGCAGAACCCTTAAGTGCGATGCTAAAAACGGTATGGTTTTAAATGATCCTGAAGCCAAAAAACTTTGGGCCAGAGAATATGAATCAGGTTGGGAACCTAAAGTTTAATCCCCCTAAACTCAATATTGGCGAAGGCTTAAGAAAAACATTTAGTATGTTTGAAGGTCTTGGTTTTGCTTAAGCTTCGTATATCGATAGTCGTTTAGAGTGATTTTAATTTGCACTTCAAGTGGACTGGGGTCTAGAGCAAGCCAAGCGTGGCGGAGTGTCGGGACTGATCGCCGTTCTTCCGTGTCGCCACCCCGATCGCGAATCATTGATCCAATAGCTGGCTGAACACGGATTCCTACCTGCGGCGCAACGAGCCGGTGAATGCGAAGAATGCGGTTGAATGAAGCCAGAAATAAAATCATAGAGGAAACCTGCGGCGCAACGAGCCGATGAATGCGAAGAATGCGGGGCATAGAATGGCTATGGTGAGACATGCCGCAGCCATAATCGGGTGCGTATTAAACTGTATCACTGCCATCAAGGCAAAGCAGAACACGCCGACAATTGTCGACAGGCGATCGGTCCACAAAGCCCAGTGATTCTTCGTTGCATCAGCCTTTTCGTAGTCAGCACCTGACGGAGTTGGAAAACGGCGTTCTCTCATTACCTGCCTCAGCCCGTACAATACCCCTGAGGCCGTCGCGAGACATAGCGATACTACCGATGCTTCAATAACCTAGGAAACTCGCGGTCTCAGGTTCGCACCGGCCATCTTTTCAACCGATAGCAACGATCGGACGGAGTAATAAGTCGTGACCGCTATGGGAGCAAAGGCAAGCGCAAAAAGGCTCCGGGCCGCCCACAAAGTCCAATCTCTTTTCGATGCCGACACGGTCGGAGTCGGCTGGCGACTGGGGAATCTGAAGTCTTTTCGGGATCGTGTGTCATAGGTCTGCTCCAAAGTTTGAGGACTAAATCGGCAGGAGAATCGCCAAGTGGCGGCAGCGCTCGCCATCACCACTCGGTTTGGGACTAGGATTTCCTCGCCGCCGTTTTGTTACAGCCACAATCTTCCAACGCATTTTGCGCATCCCGCAGTTCGGCCCTTTTGGCATCGACGACAGCAGCAGCCACACCGCACGCCGCTCGCACATTGGCGGCAGCGGCTCTCGCGGCAGCCAAAACTGACTTCGCATCTTTCAGCACTTTTAACTAACTGATAATTTCGTGAACTACATTGCCTTGCACATCAGTCAGTCGGAAGTCTCTTCCATCCAGTTTGAAAGTGAGCTTCTGATGATCTAGGCCAAGTAAATGCAACATCGTTGCGTGAAGGTCGTGCATATGAACACAGCCATCGATAGCGTTGAAACCAAAGTCATCGGTTTTGCCATGCGTATATCCGGCTTTTACTCCGCCACCAGCAAGCCAGACCGTAAAGCCATTGGGGTTATGATCGCGGCCAGTGCCATTGCGTTCAGAATAAGGGGTTCTGCCAAACTCTCCACCAAACCAAACTAAAGTGTCTTCAAGTAAGCCACGCTGTTTAAGATCTTTTAACAGAGCAGCAACAGGCTTATCGACAGCCTTGGCGTGAAAAGCGTGTTTAGGAAGGTCGGAATGTTGATCCCAAGCAGGGTTATTCGTGTTATCGCCATAGTTGACTTGAATATAGCGAACATCCGATTCAGCAAGCCTACGAGCCATCAGACAAAGTCTGCCATAGTTATCGGTAGAAGCTTGGCCAACGCCATAATCATCTAGAGTAGCTTTCGTTTCTCTGGAAAGATCAAGAACTTCGGGAGCGAAGTTTTGCATTCTCCAGCCGAGTTCAAACGAATTCAATGCTGCTTCATATTCAACATCACTTGAAGACTTTCCAACTTGCTCTGCATTTAGTGAACGAAGGAAGTCAAGATATTTACCCTGTTCAGAAATTATCATCGAGGGGTGATATAGATTTTTGATAGTCGCATCCTTGGCGGTGATCCCAGCACGGCCAACAGCAGTTCCCTGAAAAACAGTAGGGAGAAAAGCATTATTAAAGTTTCTGGGCCCGCCATTTCCCATTGATGGGCAAAGCGTCACAAAACCAGGTAGATTCTTATTTTCAGTTCCTAGTCCATAGGTAACCCAACTCCCCATCGAAGGGCGAATCAGATTAATCGATCCAGTATGCATAAACAAAGTTGCAGGGCCGTGAGCAACACCTTCCGTTTTCATACCGTGCAACATACAAAGTTCATCAACTTGGGTACCAATATGGGGAAAGAGGTCAGAAACATAACGGCCGGTTTCTCCATATCGGTTAAACTTCCAAGGCGATTTCATAACTCGGTGCTTGATAACCGTTCCGGTTTTTGCAAGAACCCGTGCATCTCGAAACTCTTCCATCGAACCATCATTTTTTTCTAACCACGGCTTGTAGTCGAATGAGTCAACCTGACTTGGACCACCCTGCATAAACAGGAATATTATTCTTTTTGCCTTAGGAATATGATGAGGCATTTTAGATGCAAGCGGGTCACTAACTTGATTAGCTGCCCTAGCTTGGCTACCTGCCCTAGCTTGGCTACCTGCAAGGCCCATCAAGGCAAGATGCCCGAAGCCACAAGAAGCCGACTCCATAAATTTTCTTCTACTAAACATAATTATTTCCCTTAATTTCGCCTTTTATCGCATCTTTCTCATTAATGTACATAACGAAAATCTAGCGTGCTAAACATTGCTTGTAACACTAACGACCAAGCCAGCAATTTTTCTTTTCCATTCTTTTCTTCAACAAAAGCTTGTACTTTTGCTTGTTCTATCGGGTTTGGTAATCTTCCTAAAACAAGTAAATAAGCACTTTCAATTATTTGCGAATTTGAAAGCGTTGTATCTGCTAGTAACTTTGTTGCTGCCTCTTTTGACTTCTCAATAATGAACTGATTATTCATTAGAAACAACGCCTGAGGTGCAATGGTACTGACATTGCGTTTTCCCATCACAAGGTTAGGATCGGGAAAATCAAATACCTCGAATATCTCGGGAAGGTTATTTCTAAATACGGGCGTATAAACACTTCGCCTTGAATCAGTGAACTTATAACCATATTCGCTGGTCGTGCCAGGGTTTATCGTCGAACCCCCCATAGCTAGGTCTAACTTGCCTGAAACCAATAAAATCGCATCGCGAATAGATTCAACCTCAAGCCTTTTTCTATTCATACGGCTGAACCAACGGTTCTCGGGGTCTTTTTCTTTAGCCTGAGCATTATCTTCCGAAGTTTGTCGATAGGTTCTAGAAGTAACAATTTTTTTGATTAGCTTTTTCGTAGACCAATTATCTTGAATAAAATCAGAGGCTAGAAAATCAAGAAGTTCGGGGTGCGATGGTTTTTCTCCCGTGGTACCAAAATTATCCGTAGAGCGAACAATCCCCGAACCCATTAACCAAGTCCAAACTCGATTGGTATAAACACGAGCAGTCAACGGGTTGCTAGAATCACCTAGCCAAGCACCCACTTCTCTTCTACCACTTTCGGTATCAGGAATTTTAGGTGTATTTGTAACCTTCACTGCGGAAAGGAAACCGCGTGGAGCAATAGCACCGGGCGTATGTACATTCCCCCGAATACAAATATTTACATTGGAAGGCTTCTTTTCATCTTCAACCCCCATAGCAACAGGCCGAATAGGAGCTTTAGCTTTAAATTGCTTTAATTCGTCCTCTGCTTTTTTTAACTCTGCACTTCCCGAAGCAGCAGGCTTTTCTATCTTTTTTGCCACCGTATCAGTAGCATTTACAGGCAAGAATTGCATTGCATCAATCGTGACATGGCCTACGGTATCCGTGTTGGAAATCATAACAAAGTTCTGACCAGAATTTTCAAAACGAAACTGGCCTAGGCTGACAAAACGATTTTCAACTTCCGGATTCTTTTGCATATTGACATGCACCACGGTTTCGCCATCAGCGTGAAAAATCGTGATCGGTACATTATTGGATCGAGTGGTTCCGGCTTGATAGGCAACTAACACCTCATACTTTCCAGCTTTAGGAAAGTCGGGGGTGAAACTAAGGGTGAGTTCACCTTTGTTTTTATTGTCATCGTGGAGATAACCAGAACCGATGTAAAAGTTACTGAATTTTGAAACCGTCCAATTACCAACCTTCTTTGCCTTGGTGTCATCAAGAACCAAACCATCAAGGTCGTCGGGTGAGATTATTTTTTTGACTATTTCACTTTTTCCTGCAACCTTTTTCAAATCTTTCACTTTTTTATCAAGGCTTGCTAGTTGTAATTCATAAAGTTCAATTTTTTTGTTGGTCTCCGCATCTACTGGAAGTTTCTGATCAATCCACCGCGAAACATTATCATGAATGAGAGTTTTTGTACTTTTGAAAACTCCTGCCAAGGCGTAATAATCATGGGTTGGAATCGGATCAAACTTATGATCGTGACACCTAGCACATCCTATGGTCATGCCCAAAAATGCTTTACCTAGGGTGTCAAGCTGTTCATCAATGACATCCATTTCCAAGATTTTTTTATCTTGTCTTTCAAAGTTGGTGGGCCCCAAAGCTAAGAAGGATGTTGCTATAATATTATTTGCTTTTTCTTGATCGTTCTTAGCGGTTAAAAGGTCTCCTGCAATTTGCTCCATGATAAATTGATTGAATGGCTTATCGTTATTGAAGGATTGAATGACATAATCTCGGTAGCGCCAAGAATCTGGAAACAACGCAGTTCTTCCGCCGCCACTTGATTCAGCAAAGCGAACGATATCGAGGTAGTGTCTGCCCCATTTTTCTCCAAAATGATTCGATTTTAAAAGCCTATCCACTAAGTTTTCATAAGCATTAAGATTACTATCTGCTAAAAAGTCTTTTATTTCTTGAGGGCTTGGGGGTAAGCCTGTCAAATCAAAATACAGCCTTCGAATCAAGGTAAGCTTGGAAGCTTCCGCAGAAGGTAACAGATTTTCTTTTTCTAATCTCGCAAGTATGAAGTTATCAATTGGATTGCGAGCAAGATCATTTTTTAGCGTAGGGATTTTAGTTGCTACCATTGGCGCAAATGACCACCAGTTTTGCCCTTTCAATTCCTTTTTAATTTCCTTGGCAATATTCAGCCGAGTTCGCGGGTCGGGTGCCCCCATCTTTACCCATTGCGTAAGATTGGCAATAACTTCATCGGGCAACTTCCCTTTGGGAGGCATCTTCAATTCGTGATTGTATGTAATTGCTTTAATCAAAAGGCTTTCGTCGGGTTTGCCTAAAACAATAGCAGGGCCAGTTTCGCCGCCTTTTAAAAACCCTTCCTTACTATCCATCGCCAAGCCGCCTTTGGTTTTTTTATCAGCTTCACTATGGCATTTGATGCAATTCTCGATAAGTGCGGGCCGGATATTCTTTTCAAAAAATTCGAGTGATTTAGAATCTTCTGCGCGCGAATTTTGACCAACAAAAACCATTAACATTGCGAGTGTTGATGCTAAAAGAAGTTTAGAAGAAATAAACAGATACATATTATTCATAGTAAGTACAAGGTTGTGGGAATTAGCATTAAAACAAATCGGAATGAAACAAAAATAAAACTTTTTCGAATGTTTCTACAAACTTCGAATAGTAATATTATTATGCTTCAAATTTAGCCTGTTTACAAGGGGTATGCAGCACTTTTAGCCCACTATTATTAGTCTTGGGGCGCATAAACCCGCACCTTTTTGTAACTTCTAAGCCTTGGCAAGTCGTTGCGACTCAATTAATGCGGCTAAATAATGCACCGGGTCATTTTGAGCAAGCGCTGCCTGTTGCATAGCCTTAAAACTACCTGCTTTTTTGCACATCCCGTAAAGACCTGCCGCATTCAGCGTCTTCCCTGCCAATTCTAACGCTTCTTCCGATTTACCTAGTTTTTCAAGAAGTTGCATCAAGATTTCAGATGGGTAACTACTACCATCTGGTTCATTATCCTTCGCTATTTGTCTAAAATAATTTAGGTTCTTTTCAATTTCCCGACCTGCATTAATCTCGAGATAAACCCCATACGATTCATAAAAGTTTTCAAAAGGCGGTTCGCTTTTACTTAAAAATCGACTCGAAAGCTTTTTCCCATACTCGCATAACTCTACCGACATTTCTAATTCATTACACTTAGGCAAGTTAATACTCATCTGCACCGCAGAACTTAAATGCGATAAATCAATGTGGTAACTATCTTCTTCAAAAAGCCAGGGACGATTTGCAATAAGGCTAGGAATTTCGCCCAAGCCACCTACTGCAATTTTTGCACACTCTAGCGTATTTCCATCGTGCCTTTCAATTTCACCTCGAAGCCTTAAGGCAAGTTCGGTATGCAAAGCCACTATAAGTTTTTGTAAGCAGTATTCCCTAACCGCAGGCATCGTAGAAAAATCTTGACTGGATAAAGTGGTGATCGCATTACAAAGGCCATAGCGTTCTAAAATCCAATCGAAACCTCGGGGCATATTCAAGCCTTCATAAAAAGCGAGCCTAATCGGCACTTCCATCTCGTCATCGGGTTTGGGTTCCATTGCGTCGATTTTGGCACGAATTGGATCAGTCTCACCTATCATTCGGTAAAAATTCCACGCTTGTTCTAAATCATTTTCTGCCAAAAACAACCCACCAACTTTTCTGGCTGACTCTCTAATACTATCTTCAAAACTTTCCTGCTTATCGATGGGGATTTCATTAGAAGGTGCGGTAGGAATTACACTTAATCCTAATTCCAGCCTACTTTTTACAAGTAAAGTGTAAAAAAGCTTGCTGTAATCTTTGCTTGCTACTAACTGATTAGTCAAATGCTCGATAGCTTGACTTGCTCCTTGAGACTTTACCAATCCTTCAAGTTTGCTAAAAATATTTTCTGACATAATGGCTCCGGAAATTATTACAAATCAAGAATCACCAACGATGATTCGCACCTGATAAACTTTGGTTCCCAAACCTTCAAAAGGCCTTCTTAAATTAAAGACCAAAACAACTTGGAGGGAAACGCCCTCCGAAGTTGGATTGGCTTTAAATTCAAATTCCTGCAGGGCAGGGGCGCCAAATACTGGACGCTCGGGTTTTACAAAACTCATCTTCTTAAATACAATTGGCCCATTGTCGGGGCCTAACAATTCCCATCGGTACCCCGTACCGCTACTTGCAGGAAGTTGAATTTTAAGGGTCGCTAAACCTTTAATTTTCACTGCCTCTGCTTCAAAAACTTCGACCTTTTCAATTTCCTTCGCAGGTTTAAAGTCCGCTGCTTTTATCGTAATTTCTCCATTGGCTATCGTTAGCACCAAACCTAACATCACACCTAGGTTCATACTATTATCCTTCCAATATTAGTTATGCTCGAAAAAGTTAAGTAAATACAGTACGATTAACTTAACTGAGTTAAGGAAGGCTTGGAATAAAAATCCTTCGATTCGTTGGAGCTAATTTGTGATTATTAATTCCTTGAAGTTAAGACTTATTGAAAGTTTAGGTTTTTTCGTTACTTTTTGTATGTTTTTTAGCTCTGCCTCTGCAGGTATTTATTATTCAGGAGAAACTTTTAACGAACTACCCACTCAATGGCGCGGGCTTTTAATCGATCAAAGGCAACTTCGACAGATCGGCTTCGAACCCAAACAAGGGCAAAACCCTTCCGAACTTCGAAAAAAATACCTCCTTGAAAAATCCCGTTTGGAAAAACTAGGCACCCAACGCAAGTTCCTTCCCGAAGAATTCGCAAACCTTGGCGCCCTTTCCCTAAGACTCGGATTCCCAACTTTCGCACTTGATACACTACGCAAGGCCGACCGCGAATACCCCCAAAACTTTCGCATCCTTGCAAACCTTGCTTCAGCTTGGCACGCCCTCGCAGAGTTTGACCGTGCAATTGAAATTATGGAACAGGCCATTATTCTTGCGCCAGGAAAATTCCTCAACGCCGAACGCCTTCATCTCTTTTGGCTCGTCCAATTAAAAAAACAGAAGGTAGGTGATAAACCCGATAACCTCTATAAAATCCTATTCCAAAACCAAGATGGCATCTATGCGCCTGGCACTATCGATCCGAAACAAATCAAATTACTTCCGCCCGATGCAATAGCTTCGGCTCAACTTTTAGCCCTGTGGTTTCCTTCAGATCCACTTTTACTTATTCAGCTTGCTGAAATTGCAAATGCTTCGGGTGACCCAGAAGTTGCCCTAGCGATGATGGATGGCTGCGTAACTGAATTTGGCTTACGCGAACCAAAACTTTTAGAACATCGAAAAATCCTGAAAGATTATTTACAAACTCGTAAGAACACTAAAGATGAAAAACATCTCGATCACAAAAATTGGTTTATGCCCAAATCGCTTAGGCCCCTTGCTTTAGAAAACATCGCTTTAGACTTGCCACCCGTTAAGCCCGGTGCAATTAATCTTCTTCCTTGGTTGGTTCTTTCTCAAACTCAGGTGGATCGAAAAGCACAGGCCCAATACCCCACTTATTTAAAACAACTCGAAGGAAAAAAAATCCAACTTGAAGGTTATATGCAACCTGTTGGTGAAGACTATGAGTCAAGCACTTTTCTTTTATTAGAAAACCCAGTTGGGTGCTGGTACTGTGAAATGCCTTCATTTAATGGAATGGTTCTGATCGAATTAAAAGATTTAAAAGTAGTTAAGATGAGTAGAAATCAACAAATAGTGCAGGGAAAATTACAACTTCGTAAAGATGAACCCGAAAAGTTTTTATTCACCATTTTAGAATCAGAGCTTACTCAAGTTCCCTAATTATTCTTTTTCAAATGTAACCACTTAATTAAGAGTAAACTTTTTTCCTTACCTCGACTCTATGCTTTTGAATCTTTTTTAGTGCCTCAATGATTTTTTTAATGGCTCCATCACCTTCAAGCAAAACTGGATGATGAAGCACCAGCATTCCTTCGTGAGCAAGTGCTGCAATAGGCAAAGGGCCCGAACTTTGCCAACGCGAGGGCGATCTGCTTACCTGAAGTGCTGCAAATCCTGCATCAAGTGCAATGCCCTCGGCTTGTATCGCAGGAATTAGGCAATGACGATCTAAGCCAAATTTTTCAGAATCTAGAATCATTCCTAGTTTATAAAACGCGGGCTCATCACTCTCTGAGTAAAGCTGAATCAATTTTATTCCATTGATTGCGAAGAACATTTGCTGCAGGGAAAAAACTGACTTAGCTCGGATAGCGTTCAACTTTTTCAAATTCGCCAACTGAGGTTTTAAAACAATTGCCTGAATCTCACTTAGGGGGGCAAGCTTACTGCCACGAAGAAGTAACAATTTAGCTTTTTGAAAAAGGGAGGGATTATTAGAAAGTAAAGCGCCGCCTCTTCCAGAGGTAAGTAATTTAGAACCGCCAAAACTTAAGACACCAATATCACCCCAAGTGCCTAAACTTTTACCATCGAAAACAGCTCCGGGGCACTGACACGCATCTTCCACCACACCAACCCCCGCATCCCTGCACAAAGCCATTATAGATTTCATATCAGCAATCCCACCGTGTAAGTGAGAAACAATGAGAGCTTTGCACCCGGCTTGAATAGCAAGTTTAATTCCAAGAGGAGAAATCTGAAAATTAGAAGGGTCAAGGTCGATCAAAAAAGGCTTGGCATTAATTGCGTGAAGAGTCAGAAAATTTCCTGGGTATTCATAAGCTGCAAGCCCTACCAAATCACCTTGCTTGATTCCTAGTGCTTTTAATCCAACTTCCACTGCAAGTGTACCACTCGCACAAGTTAAAGCGCCCGTGGAATTAAAGACATCGCAAAGCGATTTTTCAAGGGAAGTAATATGGCCAGCATCATAAGATGCCCAGCTAGAATCCTTAAAAGAATCTGCAAGGTTTTGAAAGACTTCGTCGGGTTGGGTTAAAAGGGGAGGGCCAAGGGGAAAGGCTTTTTCTCCGCCTAAAATAGCGGGCAATTCTGCAGCCATAGTAACCTCTCCCGCAGCAAAATCAAGGGCTGAAGTACGCAGGTTTTACCCGCATCGATTCAAACGCGGCTTTAGGAACTAAAATGACATCGCCTACTAGCTTACCCGAAGTAGCAAAATAAGATTTATCCCCTTCTAATTTTCCAAGTGTAAGCTTCATCGAATCTTTTTCTCCTTGAAGCCTAAACTCAATTTGAATCGCACCCTTGGCAAGATCCAGTTCTTGTTCAGGTTTCGCTTCAGAATTAAAACTGACAAACTTTTCTGCCTTGAGTATCGCTAAAGCTTGCACTAAAAATTCAACTTTAGTGGGGTCAAGTTTAAACTCAGGCGGCGCTTTAGCAACCCAAGTCTTTTCTTTGCGTTCTAACTCGATAGCAAAGGGACTACCCAACAAGGCCTGCCAGCCTGTTATTTTAACATATTCAATTTTATTAGCATCAAGCTTAGGGAAAACGACCAAATCTTGGAGCTCTGCTTCTAGTGCATTGATTGCGGTTCGGTCGGTAACAAAAACGAAATCATTCCAAGCTTGCTTCGCATAAAGGCCAGCCTTATCGGGAGATTCTTTGCCAAATAAATATTCAAAAGATTTTGCGTCTTTATCTTTGCCTGTAGTGATAACAGCTTTAATTGCAGGAGGAATCAAACCAAACTCGCGAGTAAGTTCTCCCTCTGGGGCTTTCTCTGCGACCAACTTATTAGCCTTTAAATTGTTTAATGACGAAAGTGCATTTTGAACTAAACCAGCATCAGCAACCTTGCCTGCTTGTTCCTTAGGGGAAACAAACTTCCAAGGATCTTCCTTCTTTTCCCGAGCGACCTCAAAAACTTTACCAGCGCGAGAAATAGAAAGTCGAGTAACATTTTCGCTAACATCAGAAGATTCGGTAAACTTAGGCACAATCGGATCAAGATAAGAAAGCGGGCTTTCCTTTAATTTATCTAGTAAAGTTTCGGGAACTTTTCCGTAGGTAATTTCCTTGCCTTCGATTCTTTTAAATACGACCAAACCATTTTCGCGTTTTCCGAACAAGAGTTTCAAGCGAGGCTCGCCCAGTTTTAAATTTAACTTTTCAGCTTTCGTTACTTCTTTCTTTTCCTCTTTAGCTTTTTCATCTTTTTTAACATCTTCTTTTTTCTCTTCTTTAGTTTCATCCTTTTTTACAGTTTTATCTATGCCATCGATGTAAAAAGAAAACTCTGCTTGTGGTTTATCAAGGTCTAGGTCGGCATCCTTAGCAGGGGCATCGACAAAAGACTTGATCTGGCCTTTTTGCCCAAAAACAGAAAATAAATTAGTAATAGTAGCTTCATTGATGGAATCGGGGGAATCCTTACCCGGCCTGTAAAGAAGCCAAGGTTTAGTAGGATCAGGTTTTTGAAACTCGAGAAAACCGTAACTGTTTTTTAAAGAAACTGCATCTGGTTTTTCGAGTGGCGTAAACTTCACCAGTGTGCGTTCTCGAAGCCCTTCGGGATCTGCGATTAACCTCAAAAATGGCTCGATAACACCAGTTCCAATTCGAACTACTTCTTTCTTACCATCATCTACCATTGCATAATACTTATCTTTATTTTCTCCCACTTTTTCCGCAAGTGCAACGATCAGCTTGGGGGAACTAATCTTATCCCCCTCTTCAATTCGTTCGATAGAAAGTTGCAGAACTTTATCTTTTGTAGCATCAAGCTTATACTTGTTAAGGTCGGGGTTTTCATCAGTTACAAAGTCGTTGGATTTATCATCTTTATATTCGACTTTTAAGTTGGAAAGGTTCATAAGCAGTCCGCGAGCTCCGCCAGAAACCTTAAGGGGATCATTATTTTCGCCTCCATCGTAATCAGCTTCGCCATAGGTAGCGGGAATGCTATAGCGCCATTTGCTTTCACCAGATTTAGCAAGCGCAACAGTTTTCTTACCAGATTCTTCAACTTGAAAAGATTTAATGTCGGAAACACTTGGGCAAAGAAGGTCTTTTTCTCTAAAAGCAATTTGTGCTTTAAAAACACTATCTAGCAAAGATTTTTTGATAGCAATTGGGCTACGAGAATTATCGGAGGCAAGGGCATAAACCACTGCACTTGTTTCACCCGGGCTAATGTTACCCAACTTTAAGTTGATCGAATGTTCAGAATCTTTTTTCTTAAGTGTGATCACAGCAGAGGGGTCATCCAAGCCCCATTGAGCTAAATTGGAAGGGCGATCTGCTTCGGGGTCGGGCTTGGCTTCGCGCAACTGCCTAACGATTTCCTGAATCGCAAATTTATCAGCACGGGTAGCACGGGGAGAAGTCATATTCCAGCGCTTGGTGTTAGGATCAAGTTCAAAAACCAGCTTTTCAGCGGTGGGTTTTTTTCTATCAATTTCAACCCGGTCGATTTCATCCACTTGAATGGTATTTTTCCCCGACCGCATCGAAGGGAAAATAAAAGCTGCTGAATCAACCGCCCCTGGATCCATAAAAAGAGCAAGTGCCAAAAGCACGAAAACTCCACCCAGAAAGCCAAACAAAATATATGTAGTCTTGAAATTCATCTTAAAACCTCAAAAGCAATCTTAACGCCTGCGAACAATCCAAATAGCACCACCTAAACCAACAACCGAAAGAAGCATCATAGCTAAAGGTAAAAACTTAAGCCTAGTTACCGTTTCTTCCCCAACATTGAGCCTATATTCTTTGCGCTCTTGCCCCTTGGGCTTGGTTCCCAGGTCTGCACGATCACGAAGCCAAGAAACCGAAGTGTTAAAAAGAGAAAAGCTACTTTCGCTAAACCTACCGTTGATGCCTTCGTTACTAGCCCAAGAAGCATCGCCAAAAACAACGAGGCGGGGTTTTTCTTCACCAGCAGCCATACTTTCGTGGCCTGGGATTTGAGAAAGCGGATCAGCAGCGCCTTTTTCCGTAACCGCAACCCCAACGGGAAGAGGCCCTTTATTCAGCTTTTGCATAGCTTTCTTTTCATCTTTGGTCATTTCCGTTGCAAGTTCTTGGGGGTTAGAACTCATATCGGATTCAGCCCAAACAGGGCGACGGGGGTCGGTAAATAAAATCTCCTCTGCCCTTAAAGCACCGGGAGGAACATTAGGAGACATTTGCAAAGCCCTGATGGATCGCATATTGTCGAACAAAAAGAGGGTAGCAACGCCACCCCGTAAAAATGCCTTTGGAATAGGATTGTTACTTTTATCGGAAGCCATAATAGGAAGGACGCCAAACTTACGAGGAAAAGGAGGAACGGGGGTAAAAATCTGATCGTCCGTAACATCGACTTGAAATTCGCGAAGTAAAGCTTTTAGGTTCGGAATAGGAACCATTTGTTTTTTGCCGCCTTCTTGCTCAACTTCAACATCAAGTAGAAGAAGGAGATGGCCTTTTTTGCCATCCGTGCCTCGAAGGTAATTTCGCAGCGCATCGATAGCCTGTGGTGGCGGATCGAACTTAGGCCTAGGCATAACAACCACATCAGCATCTTGGGGAATTTTTTTTGTATTACGGTCAAGAATAATACGATCAAGTTTAAAATTGCCTTTAGCAGTTTCATCCCAGAGGGTGCCAATCCCAGCGGTAGAGCCGGGGTTTTTATCATCGATATTTAATTCGCCATTCCCTTGGGTAAAGTAAACCCCAGCCTGTGACTTGCCTTCAGATAAAAAGGTCATCGTCTTAATAAGTTGGCCTTCGCCTAAAAACTGAAAACCGCCACCATCAGATTCGGAGGGCCTCCGCGGGTCTTGCTGAGGAACAGAATAAAGGTCTTGATACTTGATAAAATCATAGACGGGTTTTTCCCCCGAACCATAAACCACCAAGATACCAAGAGAATCAGGGATTTGATATTTTTCTTGTAACTTAGAAAGATCCTGAGCATCAAGGTCGCGAGAAACGGACTGCCAAGAAATCTTTTTGTTGTAGGTTTTGAAAGTTTCGAGAAGAGTTTCGGTTTCAACGGTAATAAGATTATTGCCAGGTAGAAGCACGAAAATCTTATAAGGCTCTTGGATATTAGTGAGGAAGTTTTGAGTACTATCACTAATGGAATAAAGTCCAGAAGAAGTAAAATCGAAAGTGCGGTTAAAGAAATCGAACTTTCCCAAAGGAACATAAGCAAGAAAATTAACCACGCCAAGAACAGCAAGAAGAAGCATACCAGTAAGAAAAGCATTGGTGCCATATAGAAGGCGCCTAAAGCCAATACTAGATCGTTCAAAGCTTTTAGCGAGTAAAACGCTAGCAAACATAAGAGAAAGTCCGCCGACAAGAAGAGCAGCACAAAACAAAACGATGCCGGGATTTTTGCGCCATTCAGTCAAACCACCGCCGAAAATTGCGCTATATTCCATCAAAGGAAGAGAAAGGCCAAGAATTGCAGTTGCAAAACCAATGCCACCACCCAGAAAAATTAAACCAATTCTTAATGCGTTATCTACAGAAACTTCAGCCTTGTTGCGATTTCCTAGTGCAAATCCAACTCCTGCGCTAAAGGTAGCAAGCAACCCACTCCAAATAATGTAAGCAAGGGCTGGCCTTCCTAGCCGCCATGAAACAACCCCACATACCAGCCCAAAGGTAGCTGAAATAATAAAAGGACCCGAATCCAACAAAAAGGAATTTTTAGATGTTCCATTCATTTTACCATCACTCATATTTTTTGACTCACTCATTGTTATTCTTAACCTCGTCTTTTACTTCCACTTACGCGATTCAAGCACCTTCGTTGTCAGAAAAAGCCAGAAGACCGCAAAGGAGGCATGAAACAACAAAAACTTAGGAACTAACTTCCCTTCCAATGTCGTATTCCAAACATCCAGAAAAGAAATATGCAACAAAATCTGATACCAAGGACTCGTGGGCGTTTGACCAAAAATACGCTCCCTAATAATTGCAACAATAAACAATCCCAGCATCCCTGCAAAACTTAAAACACCACTAATAATCTGATTCTTACTTAAACTGCTAAAAAATAACCCCAAAGAAACAAACGATGCACCCGTTACACATAACCCAATAAAAAAACTAATCAGCGGGCGGTAGTCAAACGCAGGGGCACCCGAAAGAGGTAATGCCAAAAGATATAATCCAAACGGCGCCCAAATAACCAGAAACATTACAAAGCCTGCAAAAAACTTGCTTAGCACAATCGTCAACTCATCGACCGGTGCCGTAAGCAAAACTTCAATCGTTCCGGTGCGCTGCTCTTCACTTAAAAGTCTCATAGTAATAGCAGGAACAATAAAAATGATCGCAAGAATTGGTACAAGATCGATGACATAATTACGAACGATAGGTTCGATGTTCGTCCGAGAAACAGCAAGACGGTTGATAAAGTCGATGTAGCCAAACCACGCACAGACGACAAAGCCAAGAAGAACAAAATAAGCGATAGGTGAAAAGAACATGGCGCCAAGTTCTCTTTGTGTAAGAATCGCAATTTTGGAATCGGAAGAGACAAGAGAAGCGGTAACAAAAAAGAGTGTCCCTAACACCATTAAAAGAAACCCACCTGGAATAAAGAAATCAGCAGGTCGAGTTTTTAAAATTCCAACGGTATGTAAAAATGGGGGCAACGCCGATCGCAGAACAGCATAAACCAAAAGAAGAAGCCCGCCCCATAATGCAATTCGGGCGATGTTGTAGGCAAAATCGTCGCTCATTCCTCTTGTGCCTAAGTAGGAAGCAAGAAAGAGCATTCCGAATAACCCTGCAATAAAGAATTCAGGAAGAAAAGGCGCAGATTTCAGGCTTTCAGGGCCAACCAAACAACCCGTAACCCCAACCACCGCACTGATCGCTCCGATAATTCCAAGCATACTTTTAGCAACATTTGCAACGGCTTGATCGGTTTCGTGCTTAAGAAAAGCAAGCAAGAAAAGCAGCCCCATCATAAATGCAAGTACACCCAAACCAAATAAACTAGGCTTCCCTATTAAGGGTAATAGAAAACAAATCGTCCCCATCGCTAAAACCATATATCCAAAAAGCATATAGGCTCTGCGAATCTGTAATTCAAAATCGAATGCAGCGTGAAAGAGCAATGCTGAAAAGCCAATTGCCAGCGCAAAAGATGCTAAACCAGAACCCACGCTTGCTTCTCTACCAGAAAGGTTAAGTGCAAGTGCAAGTGCACCAAAAATAGTAAGGGCAGCCCCTAAACTCCCAATAATCCTAGCAAAAGTTGGTTGATCTGCTACCATCTCTGACGGACCATAATTTGATCCAACTTCACCTTTATATTGCACCAATGGATCCATCTCCTAACCTCCAGACAAAACTGTCAAACAATGTGTATTGGAATTTCGCTAAATAAAACCGCCTTCAGATTCATCTGAAAGCTTGCCCCTTATTATTCAGTAGTGTTATTCAGTATTCTTATTTAATCGTGGCCTTTACCCGCATGAACCAGATTGGATTGCAACGCGTAATCATCTTGATTGTTAATTTCATTCCAGCGGTCTTGCAAATTCCTGCGCCTTTGGTCGAGCTTTCGCAAACCCCAACCGTTCTGCGAAATCAACTGGTATACCTCTTCGCGTAAATCGTGAGATTCTGCACAGCGAATATCAAAGGCACTGAAGCCATCACCCACAGAACGCTGAGTTACAGAAGTTACCCCTTTGAGAGTTCGAAGCTGGTTAGCAATTTGTTGTTCGGGCCCCTTGGCTTCAATAAGAACAACGGGGTCTGCTTCCATTTCAGCCATTTTTCCTGAAAAAGCCATTCTTCCCCGACGCATAATCAAAACCCGCTGCACAATAGTTTCTACCTCAGCAAGCAAGTGAGAAGAAAAAACAATCGTATGACTTTGGCCTAATTCCTTAAGCATTTTCAAGGTTTGAAGTTTCTGCTCGGGATCGAGCCCATCGGTTGGTTCATCTAAAATCAAAAGTTTAGGATCAGAAAGCAAAGCATCTGCAAGCCCCACCCGCTGCCTATACCCTTTAGAAAGCGAGCCTAACAACCTACGCCTGACCTCAAGCACCCTGCATTTTTCAAGTACTTTTTCCACCTGAGTGTTTCTTACTCTGCGGTCTACACCTTTTAATCTAGCTCTGAAATTTAAGTATTCTTCAACCCGCATTTCTGGGTATAAAGGAATGCTTTCAGGCAGATACCCTATTCTTTTTCGAACCTCAAGAGAATCGTTCATAACATCAAACCCATCCACCGTTGCAGTCCCACTGGTGGCAGGGAGGAAGGTTGTGAGAATGCGCATAATGGTGGTTTTACCCGCACCGTTATTGCCTAATAGCCCGACAATTTCATTCTGTTCGATATGAAAAGAAACATTGCGAACAGCAAAGATTGGCCCAAAGTATTTCGACAGGTTTTTAACTTCTATCATCATGATGATACGGTTTCTCCGATGCCTGACCCGATGGTTATCCCTTAATCAAATGGCATCTTAAGGGAGTTGTATTACAATTGCGACCCAAATCTTTATTATCAATGAATATGTAATCATCTTTACCCCTAGGGTCAAGAACCTAACCAAGTATTTATCTTAAGTTATTATAATAGGACTTACGCAGTTGGCGTATCCACTCTTTAAAACCAAGGGTTTGC
>Ga0105051_10002212_pt1 | contig 25362 bp, 21 predicted proteins | sample FRY02_FD_78383 | JGI IMG/M metagenome (GOLD analysis project Ga0105051, IMG submission 78383) | Freshwater microbial communities from Lake Fryxell liftoff mats and glacier meltwater in Antarctica - FRY-02 (megahit assembly) | ecosystem: Environmental > Aquatic > Freshwater > Ice > Glacier... | reverse complement strand
CGCTCCGAGCACTGCGACGACGAGGTCGAAATCACCATCATTATCCATATCGAAAAACTTGGTGTCATTGTCATCGGATGATGGATTAGGTGAGATGGACGATGAAATATTTGTCCATGCCGTGCCCAGTCCATTGGCGTTGCGAGCAAGCAATTCCTGCGACGACGGCCCCGCGTTAGTTCCGATGAGATCCAGATCGCCATCGCCATCAATATCGCCTGCGTCATAGGCGTATGCGGTCGTATCGTTTGGAAAATTGCCACCAGTTGAGAAGACTCCAGAGCCATTGTTCAGCCAGAGGCGACTTTGACTTGGGGCCGACGCACGCGTTCCTACGAACAGATCGAGGTCATAGTCGCCGTCGATATCGAGAAAGAGCATATCGAGTTGTTGGGAAATATTGCCAGTGGGAATGCGACCAACGGTGGCATCCGTGAAACGACCTGTTGAATCATTGAGATAGAGACGCGGCTGTCCCGTCGTGCCGAATCTGCTGGTGCCTGAATTGCAAAGTGCGATATCGAGATCGCCGTCGCCGTCAACATCGCCGAAGGTCGCACGCGAGGTTGATGTGTTGAGAGTTGGAATGCGAAAGCTCGTTTCATTGGCGAAGACTCCCGCGCCGTTATTGATCAACAAGAGCATCTGCCGGCTGTAATCCTGAGCGAGCAAGAGATCAACATCGCCGTCGCCGTCAACATCGCCGAATTCCGCACTGCGAAAACAACCCGTGATGCCTGCGACGCGCGTGTCGGTCTGATCGGTGAAAACGCCCGCGCCGTTATTGATATAGATGCGCGGCTTGAGCAATGTTCCTAGCGAGCTGTATCCCTGACCATTGGCAAAGCAAATATCTAAATCGCCATCAGCGTCAATATCCGCGACGGCGATGTAATTGGTGTATTCAGCCTGCACTGGAAAGCGCGTCGTCGTCTGATCGACGAACTGAATCTGCGCTTGCGCTGCAAGAGAAATTCCAAGCGGTAAAAAAACAATAGCGCTCAAGCGATGGTTCATCGTTCCTATAAACTAGCACCGATTCCGACAAAATCGACTTCTGATCGCTGGATTTGCGCAATTTGACCGATTTGGGCGGCGCTCAGACTGGGCCGTTGCAATTATCCGCGTCGTCGAGCCTTGACGAACGATTTGGGGCGAGCCGTTGTGCGAGCCTGGGCGTTTGGGACTGATGAACCGCTTGCCGCACTCGTCAACGAATTCTGCTGGGCCGCGCCTGCGGCACTGTTTTGCATTTGCGAATTCATCTGTTGAATTCGATTCCGCGTTCCCTGCACACCTTGGATTCCACCACCTTGCAGGTATGCACTTGCGACAGCATTCGCTTGCGAGAAGGGACCATCAAAAGTGATCGTGCTCGTCGTTGTGTCAATCGTGATTCCGGCGACTCCGAGATCTGAAATCAACGAAACCATTGCGTCAATTCGCTCGTCATCTTTCGCAACTCCGCTGCCGATCATCGAAGCAAGCACACGCGTCGTTGTGAGATGGATCGGCTCATTGAGTCTGCGCATGTCGATAACCGCCTGCATCGCGGGGTCCATCTTTTCTCGCGGAAGAAGTTTGACCTCGCGAGCCTCGCCATTGAGCATGAAGACTCGAGTTGCAACATTTGACAGTGCCGTCGCCAAGGCGCGACCCGTCACCATGTTGCCAGCGGAATATGGATCAGATGTATCGCGCGCCCGCTCTTCATCGCTGAGCGCCTTATCAACCGAACCAGAACTGCCGTTGGGCGCGACTGTCATCACACGCACACCCATTTCGTGCAGCAACCAAAGGCACGCTTGAATTCGCGGGTCAGTCGTGGGCAATCCCGCTTGCAAACCTTGACCAAGCACACCGCCGAGCGATGCGACGAGCCCTTGTTTGGCCGCGATGAGTGGCAGCAACACCTGCGCGAGTGTGCCGAGAGTTTCCTGCGACTGTGTGGTGAGTGCAACTTCCTGCCCGTTGAGAATCATGAATGCCATGCAGAAAGCCTAGCGGTTTCGTGCCGTCTGCGCATGCGTGTTTCATCTGCTCTTGCTCGAACGATCTCGCTCGCACTGCCTGCATGTGCGTCGCCGTGATGGCCGCAGCTTTCATTTCGCAATCGGAGTGAGCGTGATCGACCGCAGATTCATCAGCGCAGTCTTTGCGATCGAAAGCGGATTCACCACGACCTCGCCATTGCCAGCGGCGCAATCCAATATGCCAAGATCGACCGTTTGGAAATCATGCCAATTCGCGCGTGCGCCGACCACGGCTTCGACGGTGGAACTTCCAACCGCCACTTGATAACGACTGCCGCCTTGATTGGGTGCCGCCGCGACTTCGGCGGTCACGCGATACTTTGCGCTCGATGGAAAACGCACCGTCCAGCGTGCATTGCCCGTCATGTTGAGCCAATATCCCAGGCTATTCGAATTGTTTTCGTAGACGATTTTCCCGTGTAAATCAGCGTCTTTGGCCATGAGATGAAAGACGCCGGCCGCGTCGGGTGCGCTTACGAATGCGGCGATGTTTGGTGCGCCAACAATATCAACAGCGATCACACTGCTGACTTGATCCGGAGCCACAACTGGAAGTGTGATCGACCAACCCTCGGCCTGGCGCGTGGGCTTTGATACGAATGCCGTGTCGCCGAGCAGCCGAACCGAGCGAATCTCGTTGTTCAATCCGGGAATGAAAAGTGAATTGCCCTTGGCGTCGGCGGACTGGGGCCAATCGAAGACATGAAAATACAACCGCGTGCTTCCATCTGGAAGCGACTTGCGAGTGCATCGACCCCACGGCAATCGAACGAATGGACTTGCACTGCTTCCATAAATTGCATCGCCGTTCGTCTCCATCCACGCTCCGATGCGCATGAGTCGCTCGATCGATTCGCCTGGAATGCGGCCGTCGGCTTGCGGTCCCACATTGAGGAGAAAATTTCCGCCCTTGCTAGCAATGTCGCACAGCATTCGGATCATTTCATCGCTGCTCTTCCAATTGTGATCGTCGCTCTTGAATCCCCAAGTGTCATTCATCGTCATGCATGTTTCCCAGTCCGCGCCTGCGATGCCCGTGGATGGAATCTCCTGCTCGGGAGTTCCATAATCGCCAGCCCAATCGCCCGCGCTCGTCATGCCCGCCATGCCAGCGCGACCCTTGTCGACACGATTGTTGATGATGATGTCGGGATCGAGCGAGCGCACATACTTGGCAAGATCAAGACCGTGTCTGTGGGTCCAGGAATCCTCCCATTCACCGTCAAACCAGAGGATTCCGATCTTGCCGTACTTGCCCCCAACAAGTTCCTTCAACTGCTGCTTCATATATCCAACATAGCGATCGAAATCGGCGCTCTCATCGCCGCGCGGATCCCACGCACGATGGGGAATGTAATCATCGTGCGTCCAATCCATGATCGAGTGATAGAAGCAGAGTTGAATTCCGCCGCGCTCGCATGCGCGCGCGAGTTCAAGCAAGATGTCTCGCTTGAAAGGTGTGCCCATCACATCGAAACTCGAAACCTTGGAATCCCAAAGTGCAAATCCGTCATGATGTTTGCTGGTGATGACGATGTATTTCTGGCCTGCAAGCTTGGCGATGCGCACCCATTCATCAGCGTTGAAGTTGATGGGATTGAACTGCGTTTGCAGTTTCATATATTCCGTCGGCTGAATCTTCGCTGTGTTGAGAATCCACTCGCCGGCACTTCCAACTGGCTTGCCATCCCACTGACCTGCGGGAACGGCATAGAGACCCCAGTGAATGAACATTCCAAATCGTGCATCGCGAAACCATCCCATGCGGCGATCGTGGTCGGCTTGCGCCGCCGTGGGCGCGGCTTGTGGCGCGGATTGTGGCGCGGCTTGTGGTGTGGATTGCGGCGCGGATTGCGGCGCGGATTGTGGTGTGGATTGTGGCGCGGCTTGTGGCGCGGCTTGTGGCGCGGTTTGCGGCGCGGATTGCGCGCGAGCGAGCGAACTTGCCATCAGCGAGAAAAATGCAGCACAGCAGAAAAGTGTGATTCGCATCAATTCAGGGTACTGCGGGCACATCAGCTGTGCGAAATGCCCGCTCGAGTTGCTCGAACGAGTGCGCACCAACAAGCATCTGCGAGAGCGATCCATCTCGTCGCACGACAAAGATGGTTGGAATGGCCCGCACCGAAGAGAACGGTTGTCCAACTGGCGGGGCAGGTGCGACCATTGGATAGGTCACCTTCCGAGTCGCCAGAAAGTCTGTCACAGTTTTTTGTGGCTCGTTCGATACACCAATCACCACGAGATCGTCTGGAAACATCTGCGCCATTTGCTCAAGCGCTGGAATCGCCGCGCGGCATGGTCCACACCATGTCGCCCAGAAATCGATCATCACAATTTTTCCCGCCAACGACGCGGGAGTCAATTCGCGCCCATCGATTGAAGTGAACGCAAATTCAAGTTGACCGCTTGAAGCCACAACTGGTTCCTGCATTGCTGTTGGCTCGGGGCGAACAAACGCAACGACGATCACGAATGCAATGGCGATGGCCGCGACCGTGCCCGCGACAATCTTGAAGAGTGTCGACGCAGTCGTCATGCCGCGGTGATGGCAAGCAACATGGCGAGGAGATACGAAATGAATGGCGCGCATCTGCGTCTTATACTCGCACGATGACCGACGCGACTGTTCCTGATCGGCGATGGCGTGCACTGATCGCCATGACAGGATCGCTCTCGATGATTTTCCTCGACTCGACGATTCTTGGCGTCGCACTGCCGAGCATTCAACAAACACTTGCATTCAATGATGTCACCCAAGCGTGGGCCGTCAATGGTTACTTGATGGCGATCGCTGCGTGGATCGCAATCGGCGGTCGCATCGGAGACTGGATCGGTCGGATCAACGCCTTTCGATTGGGCATGATTGGATTCATGCTCGCGTCAATAGCGTGTGCGCTGGCGCCATCCGCGTGGTTTTTTATCGCGGCTCGAATTGTGCAAGGCGTGTGTGCCGGCACGATGCAACCAGCAAGCGCCGCAATCGTCGTCGACATCTATCCGCCAGCTCAACGCGGCCGTGCGATGGCGACATACGCCGGCATTTCGTTGCTCTTTATGGCCGGCGGTCCACTGATTGGCGGCATACTTGTGGAATATTCATCATGGCATTGGTGCTTTTGGCTCAATGTTCCAATTGCGATCGCGTCCATCGCGCTGTCGTTCAGTCTGCGCATGAAATCCGTGCGCACCGTTGCACGCCCAACGCATTGGCCAAGTGTGGTGCTATTGCTCGGCGGCACACCGCTGTTGATTTATGGACTGCAGGGTCTTGGACTTTACGGACTGACAGCAGACACGGCGTGGCTTGCGACTGGATGTGGCGTCGCGATGCTCAGCGCGTTCGTTTGGAAACAGACTCGGCTTGCGCAACCGACGATTGATGTGAGACTCTTTCGAGATCGTGCGATCTTTGGCAACGCCTTCCTGCTCTTCTGCTTTCAGTTCATCAATGTCGGTCAAGGGATTTACGGATCCTTCTATATGCAGCACTCGTTGCAATTCACTCCGCTGCAAGCTGGACTTGGAATGCTGCCGCTCTTGATTCCGGTTCTGGTCATCATTCACTTCGCAGGCCGGATGTATGACCGACATGGCCCGCGCCGTCCGATCATGATTGGACTCTGCCTCGTCTTTGTGGGAACCATCATCGAGGCCATCGGAGTTTTCAGCGTGTATTACCCTATTTTTGCGGTTGGAATGGCGGTGCTCGGCGCGGGATGTGGATTTGCGATGAGTCCTGCCAACGCGGATTCACTCGCCCGTGCGCCCGCCGCGCAACGAGGCGAGGCGAGCGGACTGGTGCAGATGATGCGGCAGTTTGGTTCAACAATCGGAATCGCGGCAATGGTGTTGGTGATGCACTGTGCGTCAAATTCCGCTTCGACGAGTCTCGGCAGCGCCAACTTGAGCGCACGCGAAATTGGATTTGGTTACGCATTGCACATCCTCGTTGCACTCGTGGCGCTAGTGACGGGATATTCATTCATTCGAAGCGCACCAGCGGCACCAACGCCGCTCGCTTCGACTGGTCAGTCTTCGACGCCAATCACCTGATCTGGCGCGAATGAGAGATTGACATTTTTCCCAGCGATGCTTGAGAGGTGCGGATTGACCTCGAACACTTTGATGCGTTGTCCGTTGGCCTCAACGATGTGCTGTGCATATGCGCCGAGATAGGTTGACTCGACGCACTTGCCGCGCACGACGGTCGCGCCGCCAACCGTGCTGGATGAATCCGACTCGGCCCGCACAATAATCGTTTCGGGCCGTATAGAAAGCGTGATGCGTCCGCCAGATCTCTTGGCTGGCGGAACAAACGCGCGCAGTGTTCCCAAGGGTGATGTGACACTGGCAAAGCCATCGCCATCGCATGAGCCTTGGATCTCGCCAACCAAGAAATTCGTCTCACCGATGAATTCCGCAACAAACTTTGTGCGCGGACGCTGATAAATCTCGCGGGGCGATCCGAGTTGTTCGATGCGACCGACGCACATCACCGCGACCTGATCGGCGAGCGAAAGCGCTTCCTGCTGATCATGTGTGACATAGATCATCGTGATACGCAGTTCGTTGGAAATGCGCCGAATCTCGGCTCTCATCTCCAGTCGCAATTTCGCATCGAGATTCGACAGCGGTTCATCCAACAAGAGCAAGTCAGGGCGAAATGCAATAGCCCTTGCCAATGCGACGCGTTGTTGCTGTCCACCTGACAACTGATTTGGAACGCGGTCGGCGTATGGACTCATGCGCACAAGTTCGAGCGACTCGCCGATGCGCTTTTTCTTTTCGGCCGCTGGCATACGACGCACATCCAGTCCGAATCCAATATTCTGCGCGACGGTCATATGTGGCCAGAGCGCGTAATTCTGAAAGACCATGCCAGCGTTGCGTTTCTCTGGGGGAAGTGTGGTTACATCGCGTGCGCCGAAGAAAATTTTGCCGGCGGTTGGTTGCACAAATCCCGCGATCATCCGCAAGATTGTGGTCTTTCCACAACCGGACGGTCCCAACAGAAAGAAAAGTGAACCGGCTGGAACTTCAACGCTCACATCCTCGACTGCAAAGGTTTTGTCGAATGCTTTACGCAAATTCGTCAGGCGAAGGTTGGTCACAAACGAGAGGATAGTGGCACGAAGAATCGACGGGTGCGTCCGTATCATGAGCGCATCGATGGGCAATCCGCTTGAACATCTCCGTGATCTGCAGAAGCGCCGGGGCGCGAGCAAAAGTTCAATACCGAACGATTCGATTCGCGGCGATGTTTCCCGCATGCAGTTGAGCATCAAGCGCCAAGCCCAACGATTTGGAAACGCTGGCGAGATTTGGGAGCAATTGATTCCCGCGAAGATCCGTCAAGACACTCGACTCTCGGGAATATCCGCAGGCGTGCTCACCGTTGTGACTGGTTCAGCGGCGACGAGTTACACACTCGACGGGATCCTGCGCGGCGGAGTTGATGCGCAGATTCGTGCTGCGAGCGGTGGCAAAATTATCCGCGTGCGGATGCGAGTTGGACAAATCATCCCGCAGGAATGATGCGACCTGACCAATTCGCTGGAAGTTGCTGCACGCGACCGTCGCGGTCGATGCACGCAAGTGTTGTCTCGCCGACCACCAATTCTTCGTCGCCGCGACAGAGGCGATACGAATGTTCAATCTTGACATGGCCCACATCGCGCAGGGTGGTTTCTAGCACCAACATCTCGTCATACTTGGCTGGCTTGCGATAACGCACATTCAACTGCGTGACCGCAAGCAGAATGCCGCGCGCCTCCAAGTCGGCGTATGTTGAACCGCTCGCCCGCAGCAATTCGGTGCGACCCATCTCAAACCAAATTGGATAGATCGTGTGATGCACGACTCCCATCGGGTCGCACTCACAGTAACGCGGACGAATATCGATTCGGTGCTGCTGCGTCATGCGCTCCTTATATAACAGATCACTTGCCGATGCAGAAGCGCGCGAAGAGTTCACCCAGAACATCGTCGGGCGTTCGGTGTCCGGCCACGACGCCCAGCGCATCGAGCGCGCCGCGCAAATCGGTCGCGATCAATTCCGCTGGCTCCGCAGCGCGGCGGCCCGCATCAACGCACGCCTGTGCCATCGTGCGTGCGCTCGCCATCAATTCTTGCGCTTGCGCCAAGGCTGCGCGGTGACGCTCGAGCAAGATCGGCGCTTCTCGTGCACCGCCAACCCATCCTCCATCGTCAACTGCGGCCGTCATCGCCTCGCGAAGCTGAGCAATTCCCTCGCCAGTCACGGCACTGGTGATCAACCCGCCTTGCGCAAGTGCGTTCGCTCGATGGTGAGCGTCGGCTTGATCGGCCTTGGTCCAGACTGTGATCATTCGCAAATCCTGCGAAACTATCGCGCCCGACGGCAGTGGTATGCAATTCAACTGCAAGCTGGCCGTTGTGAACGCGCGCTCGGCAAGTTCCTGCATCCGCCGAGCCAATGCATGAGTTGGATCTTCGATGCCAGGAAGATCAACCAGCAACGCCTCGCGTCCGCGATTCAACCGAACGGGCTCTGCAATCGCGTCACGCGTCGAACCCGCGATGGGCGAGGCGACGGCGCGTTCATCGCCAAGGAGCGCATTGAAGAGACTCGACTTGCCCGCATTCGTCGCGCCACGCAGTGCAATGATCGGCAGCGCGCGCAGTGACTCTTCTGGTATCGACCGCTCAACAACCGCCGCAATCTCGCGCTCGATTTCACCGAGGCGATCCACCAAATCGCGCGCCGTGATCGCAACGACATCTTCTTGATCGCTGAAATCGATTCCAGCCTCGACAAGTGCGAGAACACTGGTGATTCCCTGCGCCGATTTCAAACCAAGCCGTCCAATTCGACCATCACGCAATTGCTTTGCCGCATCCAACTGAGTATCTGATTCAGCGGCAATCGCCAGCGCAATCGATTCGGCCTCCGCCATGTCAAGCTTGCCCGCAAGAAAAGCGCGCGCGCTGAATTCGCCGGGCTCTGCGCGCCGCGCACCATGATCATCATGGGCGCCGAGCGCTTGATCGCACAGCGAATCAACCACAGCATTCAGCAGCGCCGGATGACCGACCACGAGCAACTCCACCGTGTCTTGTCCTGTGAATGTCGCTGGACCAACCATGACCAGCGCGATCGCTGGCACTTCAATTCGAACACCAGCGATCACGGCCTTGACACGAACGATTTGTATCGCACGCCGCGCAATTATTTCCCCATGCGCAAGGCGCGCATGAACAATCGCCAGCGCATCATCGCCACTGATGCGCACAATACCGCGGGCCGCGAAACCTGGTGGAGATGAAATCGCCACAATCGCGCCGGACGCAGAAGCAATCTCTGCCCATCTCACGCGTCAGCCTCGGTCTTTGAACTTCCGGCCGGTCTGTTTCTTTTCCTGCGCCCGCGCCAGAGCCTTCTCATAAATGCGACCGATGGCATCGCGTGTCTTGGACTTCTTCTGCACGATCGGATCATTCTTGGTCATCTCGATATATCGCCGCACGAGAATGCTCTCCCAAATGCCCACAAGCGTCGATGTCATAATGTAAAGCGTCAAACCAGACGGTGCGGCATACAGCATGATCGGAAACATCACGACCATCATGATGCGCATCATCTTCTGTTGCTGCAGTTGCTCGGGAGTCTGCTGTACCGATGGCGGTGGCGCCATGTACTTCTGCTGCACATAAAAAACTGCGCCCATCAGAAGTGGAATGACATTGATGCTCGTGAGAGTGAAAATCCAAAGGTTGATCGACATCGGCAGCATGATGAACTGGTCCTGCGCGCTGAGATCGCTGAGGAAACTCCAGCCATTGAAGAGTTGAAAGAATCCAAAGAATGCGGGCTGCTGGCGAAGTTCAAAGGCAAGATACAGAACCGCGTAAAGCGCCATCCAGATCGGCATCTGCAGCAATATTGGCAGGAATCCGCCGAGGCAACCCACAGGATTGACCCCCTTCTCTTTATAGAGCCGCATCTGCTCTTGCTGCATGCGCTTTGGGTCATCGCCATATCGCGCCTTGAGAGCGTCGATCTCTGGCTTCATCTCTGCCATACTTCGCGTGAGCCGCTGCATCTGCACTTGCGACTTCTTGCTGATGGGATGCAAGATCAATCGAACAACAAGCACGAGCACGATAATCGCCAGCGCCCAGTCGAAGACCACATAATCGTGGAGGAAATCGAGAAAGATCGCCATCAGATTCGCGAGCCATGCGAAGGTGCACCACGAACAACATCCACCCATTGAATAGATGATGAGCCCCGACATTTGCAATGCGCTGTATGGCTCGTCCTTGGTGAGAATAGATCGATCAAGCGGACCCGCATAAACACCCATCGAAAAATCAGCGGTCTTGCCGGGTTCAATCACACGGCGAGGCGAATGCAATTCTGTGAAAAGCGTTGGCGCTGCGGCCGGATCGGTCGCACTCGGCGCACCGATCACCGCACGAATGGAATCAACCGAATTTGCCATCGACTTGCTGGGCGAACCATCGGCGACCGGCGACATAGTCGCGTGCACCGCGAGTGAGAAATATCGACTTGTCGTTCCAAACCAACTGAGATGTTGATCTTGTTCCTTTTGAAGTTGATTGGGCCAAACATCAAATTGTCCGGCGGTGACACTCTTGAGCACATCCGCTCGCTCACGCATCGCATCGTGCGTGATCACTGAAGATTGGGCGGGATCGCGCCGCTTGCTCATCAGATATCCGAACTGAAACCGCCGAATTTCCATCATCTCGTTTGGGTCGCGGGTGAGATCGCTAGGGCCATAGAGAATGACGCTGACCTGACACGGCGTATTGGAAAGATTCTCAACACTCTGCGTCAGTGCAATGTCATATCCGTCACCTTGCTTCAATCCAATCGAGAACGATCTGCGAAGGCGCAGGATCACGACTCCAGCATCATCAACAACTGTGCTCTCAAAGTTTCCCGGCGCGATTTCGGTCCACACCTTTCCAAAGATCGAGACGAGCTGACCGTTGACCTCGATCGCGCGTGCGGCCATCATCGGCACCGTGTATCTATCCTGCGTTGTTCCAACCGGCGCAAGGAAATATCGAGCGCTTTCATCTGGAAGCGGCGGAATAACCGTGGCACCCACGGCAACTGCGGATACATGCGCAATCGCAGCGATGCGCTGCTCAGCGTTCATCCAGAATTCGCTGAAAACAATTCGATCGATACCTGCGCTTGAAGCAGAGAAATCGATTCGAAAACGATCCTTCGCTGGATCGAGTGAGCCGAGGCTCGCTGGCTTCTCGGTTGCGATGCCAGACGGGCGAGCGGAGAGCTTTGTCGCAAGCGCAGCTGGCGCAGTTGCGACGATTGGGGCAATCTGCGCAGGCGGCTGCGTTGTTTGGAGAGGTGTCGCGGCGGGTGTCGCGGCGGGTGTCGCGGCGGGTGTCGCGGCGGGTGCTACAGGAAGTTTCGCGTCAGGCACCGTCGTCGCCTTCTGCACAGGCTTCTCCGACATCACCACAATTGCCACGATACTTGCAGCAAACAACAGAACCACAAGTGTCAAAAGTATTTTTCGCATGCCCTTAGTCATATTGATTTGTGTCGCTCAACGACCCTGTAATAACCGTTCGCCAAGCCAATCACTCAGATCGTCGATGGTCTTAATCTTTGCAACGGTGCGCTCGATGTCGTAATCCAAACGAATGAACTGCACCGAGATTGGTTCGAAGTTTTCGCCAGTTTCCAAGATGGCATATGACGCACGCGGGTCAAGATCGCGCGGCTGGCCCACCGAACCTGGATTGACAATCACCGAATCCTGCGCGGCAAACTTGTATATGCCATCGGTCATTTCAGCGGCGGGAAGAAAATCCGGATCGTCGGTGAAGACTCCTGGAACATGCGTGTGTCCCACAAGACAAACGCGTGATGGCTTGATGCGGCTAAAAATGTCTTTGATCTTCTTCGCACTATTCAGCGGATCTTCTGGAAAAATGTATTCATTGATCGGACGACGCGGCGAGCCGTGCACGCAAAGAAACGGACCGAAGACGACGCGCACGCGAAGCTGACCGAGAAAATCCCAGCGCCGCACCGCTTCGGCGCTGTCATATTGTCCACCAGTTTGCGCATCCGCCGCGCCATCTTCAGCCTTCGGCGGCTCTAATTGTCGGCGAGTCCAATACGCGGCGGATTCCGCAGACGCATTGAAGTTTGTTGGCTCGTACAGAACACCGAAATCATGATTCCCCATCAAGCTCCACTCACAGCGCTTGGCCACCAAATCCACGCACTCCTTGGGATCTGGCCCATATCCAACAATATCGCCAAGCGAAAGGATGCGGTCAACTCCGCGCTGATCGATATCCGCCAGCACTGTTTCAAGTGCCGAAAGATTCGAGTGAATATCGCTGATGAGTGCTGTTCGCATCGTATTTCCCGCGTTGTATTCGAGGACGGAGATACTAGCAAACCTCGTCGAGCAGATCGCTAGAATCACCCGCCCTATGGCAGACAACAAACATTACGACCTCATTGTGATCGGTAGCGGCCCAGGCGGTTATGTAGGGGCGATTCGCGCCGCCCAAATGGGCATGAGAGTGTGCTGCATCGAACGCGACAAGCTTGGCGGCGTTTGTCTCAACTGGGGATGCATTCCAACCAAGGCACTGCTGCACAATGCAGAACTCTATATGGAAGCAATCCGCCACGGCGAAAGTTGGGGCATCGAAATCAAACCGGAACATGTCAAGGTGAACTGGGAAAAAGTGATTGGACGCAGCCGCACAATCACTGGTCAACTGAATTCTGGCATCGGCTTTCTCTTCAAGAAAAATAAAATCGAACATATTGCTGGCCATGCGAAGATCATCGCTGGCAAGACCGCGGCTGGTCCATGCAAGGTGGAAGTGCGCAAGGCCAGCGGCGCTTACTACAAGGGATCCGGCGAAGGTGATGCGCAGATCATCACCGCCGATCGCATTCTCATCGCAACCGGAGCTGGACCAAAGCAACTTCCATTTGCGCCGTGCGATGGCAAGACGATCATTTCAAGTTACGAGGCAATGACTCTGCCAACACGACCCGCAACGATGCTGATCATTGGCTCGGGCGCGATCGGCATGGAGTTCGCATATTTCTATAACGCCTTCGGCACGAAGGTCACCGTGGTCGAGATGCAGGATCGAATCCTGCCGATTGAAGATGATGATATTTCCGCCGCTGCGCTTAAAATCTTCACCACGCAAGGCATCAGCTTTCGCATCGGCACGAGCGTCAAGGCGATCGACAAGACTGCCAAGGGCGCGAAGGTCACGCTCTATGACATGAAGGACGAGAAGAAAACCGATACCGTCGAAGTGGGTGTCGTTCTCGTTGCCGTTGGCGTCGCCGCGCGATATGACGGTCTCTTTGACGCGTCGCTGGGTCTGCGCATGTGCGATTCGGGTCCTGCCAAAGGACATATCTGGACCGACTATCAGGACAAGGCCGAACCTTCGTATCAAACGAGCGTCGCTGGTGTGTATGCGATCGGCGATGTCATCGGACCTCCATGGTTGGCCCATGTCTCGAGCGAGGAAGCCGTCGCATGTGTCGAACGCATGAAGGGTCATCACACACTCGGCGTCGATTATGCGTCGATTCCAGGTTGCACTTATTGCAATCCGCAAGTGGCTTCGATTGGCATGACCGAACGCGAGGCCAAGGCGAAAGGATTGAAATATAAAGTTGGAAAGTATCCGCTCAAGAGTCACGGCAAGGCCATCGCTGTTGGCGCAACCGAGGGACTCGTCAAGATCATCACCAGCGATCCATACGGCGAGATTCTCGGCGCGCACATTTTCAGCGAGGACGCAAGCGAATTGATCGGCGAACTCGGATTGGCCAAGCGCCTCGAAGCAACCGCCGAGGACATTATTTCAACTGTGCACGCACATCCAACAATGCATGAAGCGATTCACGAAGCGGCGTTGGCCACCGAGGGTCGAGTCATTCACGGGTGATTGCGGGATGGGTGATGCGGGATGGGTGATTGCACGATTTCACGCAAGCCACCGGCACTGATGCTCAAAATAAAAACTCCCCGCATGAACAATTCATGCGGGGAGCCATCGACCGCAGTCGCATGGCGAAGTCAGACGCGGTCATAAATCCGATTGCAAGAGTGAACAAACCGACTGAACAAACCTCAAAGCGCGACCTATCATTTCTGCTTGTCTTTCGATGAGACCGTTTCCTTCTCAAGCCAGACAACATAGATGCGCCGAACGACCTGCTCTTGAACAGTGTGCATCCACATCTTTCCGTAATTGAAATCCATAAATTGCACGAACGCGAGTGGGTAAGCGCTGATGCGAATCGAATGCCAAGGCGGAATTCCCAGCGCGCTGGGGGTCAGCCAAAGCAATGATCCACATGTGAGCAGCGAAAGTGACAAGAGTCGAATTGCCATTCTCACTCTCAACTCGCCAGCCAGATTCCGATTGATATTGTGGGGAAATTTCATGGGATTCTCCTTTCTTGTATTAGGCGGATTGCAATGCCCGCGCGCTCTCGAGAATGCGCCATCCCGTTTCTCGAAATGATGGGAATCGACCCATCGTGCCTGCGACGGTACGAATGTCATCATCGTCCAACAGCCAGTCGCCTGAATATCCCAGCGACTCGTTCATGCGTTGTCGGCGAAGGTGCTCGAATGTGAATGCGCGCTCGCGCATCGACCAATTTTCCAGACGCTCTGCGATCTCGGCAGTCTTGTTGGAGAAAATCGCCATATAGCGATGCAGTTCTGGTCCGCTCAATCCACGCAGCGCGATATTGCATCCGAAGATCGACCACCAACCAAAGCTCTCCAGCCAGTCACCTGGTGGATAGTTCGCCACATCAACCACCTGCTCCAATCCTTCGACTAACAATTCTGCTGCACGCAGCGGCTCGATGGTTCCAAGTGCGGCGTCACATTCAATGATTGCGCCAGCGCATGTGTTGGCGATGCCCGCATATGACGCATCGTCAAACTCTCGCGCAAGGGTCGCATATGCGGATTGCGCAATCTGCAAATCTTGCCGAGCATTCTCACCGTGGACATTGCCACTCAGCGGATCCGTTTCGATCATTCTGCGCCGCGATTGACCGCGAACATAATAACCAAAGGATTCCACGACTCGCTCCGATCGCGTTTGCGGCGCGCGCTGCTGAAATCTCTCGACAAGCGTGTTGGCAACAGCCGATGCTTCGACCAAGTGCCAGAGCGCGTAATGCGCGTTGGCGAGATTCACCTCAAGCATCATGCGAACATTCACGGGAACCGCTGGCTCCGCAATACCGCGCTGCAATGCTGAAAGCGCTTTGGTGTAACGACCGAGCCCGTCATACGCACCAGCAAGACGATTCGCAGCCGTCGCTCGCTCGACGCCTGTTTGCGCTGCAAGAGCCAACGCGCGCGCCAACTCGGTCATGCGTCGATACTCGCCTGCTCGGTGCGCTTCAATCGCTTCGCGATCAAGCACGGCGAATCCACGCTCGGCCATCTTTTCGACCTGCTCATATGTTTCAGCGTCGTCGCGCCACACGCCCTCGGCAACATCGCCCACATCCCAATCGAGCGTCTCGGCAAGCCCAACAACAAGATCAAGTTTTGGATTGCCGCTCTCCGGCACCATTTTCGATGGCTCGCGTCCAAGCGCCTGCGCGAGCTGAACCTTCGTCCACCTGCGATAGATCCGGGCAAGATCGACAAACTGGGTGAGCCGATCACGCCGAACTTCGTCTCGAGACATACGAACCCCACTTTCTCGCGGACTTCGGGTCCGAAACCGCCGCCAGGCATGACCATAATGCTCATCGTGGGACGGTTCTTACAGCCAACTCAAGAATTTCATTCGTCTCTTGCACACGATTTTTGCGCCGCCGTGCGGATTGGTGATGATGCTTGTTACCTTTTACACTCTCAATATGGCAACCGATGGTGCTTGTGGATTACTTCTTGTGCTCAGCGGACCTTCGGGCGTCGGCAAGACATCCATCGTTCACGAATTGATTCGACGATTCAATGGAGTCTTCAGCGTTTCAGCGACGACGCGCCAAGCTGGACCTGGCGAAGTCGATCACTGCGACTATCACTTCATCAACGAATCAGCCTTTCAGAAATTGATCGATGAAGGCTGCTTTCTCGAATTTGCGCAAGTTTTTGGCCGTTCCTGGTATGGCTCGCCACTCAAGCCCATCGAAGATGCGCTGCAACACAGACAGCTCGTTGTATTAGATATCGATGTGCAAGGAGCGGAGCAAGTGCGTGCGCATATTCCAAATATGTATGGAATCTTTGTGCTCGCTCCCAATGAAGCGGAGCTCCTGCATCGACTGCGCCAACGAGGGCGTGAAGACGAAGCCGCGATTCAACGACGCTTCGCGGCGAGCACTCGCGAAATTGCCCGCGCGCGCAGCGGAAAGACATACGACGAGTTTGTCGTCAACGATGATCTTGTGCGAACGATTGACATCATTTGCGAATTGGTTGCCAAGCGTATGGGTGTTGCGGTTCCACAATCGAGTGGCTGATCGCGGGCTCTGGTGACTACTCGCGGGCTCTGGTGGCTACTCGCGGGGAAAGCGAAATATCAACTTCGTTGAAGTCGCAAGCTCATGCCATGCGTGAGCGCCATGAACACCGTCTCTGGCTCCGCAGTTGAATCAACCACGAGATATCGCTCGGGCTGCGAGCGGGCCTGTTGGATGTATCCCTCGCGAACACGCGCGTGATACTCGGCATCTTTTTGTTCCATGCGATCGCGTGCGCGATTCATTCGTGATTGAGCAGTTGTCCAATCAACATCGAAGACCACGACGAGATCGGGCCAACGACCACCGATGGCGATATCACCAACGGCCATGATGTCCTCGCGTGGCAAGCCGCCTGCACTGCCTTGATAGGCCAGCGTGGATGAGATGAATCGATCGGCAAGCACGAACGCGCCGCGTGCCAACGCTGGAGCGATGCGCTCCTCCATCAACTGCGCACGGCTCGCCATATAAAGGAGCATCTCGCACCGCGTCACCATCTCGGCGTTCGCTGGATCCAGCAAAACGCCGCGGATTTTTTCGCCAATTGAAGTGCCGCCGGGCTCGCGCACTTCAACGGTTTCAACTCCGGCCGCTCGCGCAGCGTGCGCCAAGGTGAAAAGTTGCGTGCTCTTGCCACTGCCATCGGGCCCGTCGAAAACGACGAACTTTCCAGGAAGAAGTGATGACCACGCCGCATTGTCCTGCATGGCGATCGATTCTAACCGTGTACGGATGCGCTGCGATCGTTCTTCAAGATCGGTCATCACAGTTGCGGGATTCATTTCGCGTCCGCCTCGAGCGCCGAATCAGCGTCGGTCGCACCGATGATCGCAGATCCAACACGAACGATATTCGCTCCAGCCGCGATCGACTCTTCGAAGTCTCCCGACATTCCCATCGATAGAAGGTCGAAACTTTTACCGCCCTGACCTCCCTGGCGAATATCGGTGAAGACTTCAAACGCTCTGTCAAATGTCTGCCGCGCCGCAGTCACGCCACCGACGAGAGGTGCCATTGTCATCAATCCGCGAACGCGCAGATTGACCATGGTGTCAAGTTGCTGCACAACATGCCGCACCGCAGCCGCCGTGATTCCATGCTTTGAAATCTCGCCCGAAACATTGATCTCAAGCAACACATCAATCGGCTGATCACGACGAGCCGCCTGAATATGAATTTCCTCGGCGAGTCGAAGACTATCGACGGAGTGAATCAAACGAGCCAAATCGACCATCTTTCGAACCTTGTTTCGTTGCACAGATCCGATCATGTGCCAGCGAACTTCTGGCGCAAGACCTCGCAGTTCACGCAGTCGAACAAGATGCTCGTCGATCTGCGCCGCGACTTGAGTCAAGTTCTGAACTCGGTTTTCTCCAAAGTCCTGTTGGCCAAACGAAATCAACTCGCGGATCTGTTCGATCGACGCGGCCTTGGTCACTACAACCAACATGACATGCTCGGGCTTGCGACCAACTCGAAGAGCCGCGTCTGCAATTCTGCGTTTCACCGAGTCATATCGTTCTCGTAAGGTTCCATCCATTGTTACAACTTTGGCGTTCGCTTCCTGCATTGCCGAGTCTCCGATGGTGCGAGACTATCCGACACTCTCTCAGAATGCGATCAACCTCGTCACATCGGCATTCTTCGATGATCTACCCTGCGCGCTGTGCAGCCTCGACTGGAAAATACTCCTTGTGTGCTCATCATTCGTGATGGTTGGGGGCGCAATCCCAATCCATCGCATGATTCATTCAACGCGCTTGTGCTGGCACGGCCACCCGTCGACGCCCGCCTCATGCGCGACTTTCCCAGCGTGCTCATTCGCACGAGTGGCGAGGATGTCGGCTTGCCAATCGACACGACCGGACCCGTGATGGGAAATTCGGAAGTTGGCCATCAGAACATCGGCGCTGGACGAATCGTTGACCAGGAACTCATGCGCATATTGCGAGCGATTGACGATGGTCGCTTCGCCGCCAATCCGGTCATTCGTGAGGCGTTGCGCAAGGCCGAGGCGACTGGCCGCAACGCGCATTTCATGGGACTGGTCAGTCATGGCAAGGTGCACAGCGATCTTTCGCACTTGCTCGCACTCATTGAACTCGCACGGCAAGCGAACTTCCCGATGGATCGACTCTTTATTCATGTCTTCACTGATGGGCGCGATTGTCCACCTCATTCCGCGCTGGGATTCATCACAACACTCGAGGCCTCTCTGAAAAAAAATGGCGGCAGAATCGCCACTGCGATGGGACGCTTTTTTTCGATGGATCGCGATCATCGCTGGGATCGTGTCGCGCAGGCATGGGAATGTTTGCTCGGGCGCAGCTCCCGCACGAGTGCGAGCGCGAGTGCTGCGATTGCCGCGCATCACGCGTCGACCGGCCCCGAAGGTTGCGACAGCGATGAGTTTCTTCCGCCGACACGCATCGCTGGAGTGGATGGATCGATTCGCGATGGCGACAGCGTGATCTTTTTCAACTTCCGCGGCGACCGTCCGCGAGAATTAGTCAAGACATTTCTATTCGACGAGCCACACTTCCGCGCGCTGGCAAATGGCGGATTCGCACGCGGCGCAGTGCCAAGCAATCTTTACTTTTGCACAATGGCGCAATATGAAACAGGATTGCCCGTGCATGTGATTTTCGATCGTCCAGCGCGCATGCCACATATTCTTGGATCATGGCTCGCGGATCACAACCTGACGCAATTTCGCTGTGCCGAGACTGAAAAATTTCCTCATGTCACCTATTTTTTCAACGACTACCGCGAGGAATGCTTTGTTGGTGAACAACGAGCGATCATTCCCAGTCCGCGCGATGTCGCGACATATGACCTCAAGCCTGAAATGAGCGCTGCGGGCGTGCGCGATGCTGTGCTGGCAAGAATTGCCGCGCCGGACTGCGAAAATGTGCTCATCGTCAACTTCGCCAACTGCGATATGGTTGGTCACACTGGCAATCTTGCGGCTGCGATTCGATCTGTGCAGGTCGTCGATGCCTGCGTGGGATCGATCGTCGATGCGACCCTCGCGCGAGGTGGATCGCTCATCGTGACGGCCGACCACGGCAATATCGAGCAGATGAAAGATCCCATCACTGGCGCACCGCACACGGCGCACACGAATTACGATGTTCCACTCATTGTCGTTGGCGCAGCGTTTCGTGGACGAAACTTGCGAACGGGTGGCAGACTTGCTGACATCGCACCGACGATGCTCAACATGATCGGACTCGATGCGCCAGATGCGATGACGGGTCGATCGTTGCTTGCGACCTGAACAAACAACCGCGCCTTCCTTACACTCTCACACATGGCGAAGATTCCCGGCGTGTTCTGCCTCGAAGCTGATTGGTTTGGACTTATTCGCCCAATGTCGATGCGCCCCGCGCTGGAATTGATGCAGAGCAGTGACGCAAAGATTCCGTATGTTCTTCGAGATGTCGTCACGCGCGCCGAGATCGAATTTTACTTGCGTCGCTTCTTTCAGGCGCGATACCGCGACTTTGATCTGTTGTGGTTCGCGATTCACTCACGACCCGGCGAACTTCTCCCTGGCGACATGCGCGTTCCGCTTGAGCGCATCTCACTCGACGACCTGGAAGAAATACTCGCTGGGCGTTGCCGCGGTCGCATCTTGCATTTTTCTGGATGCCGCTTTCTCAAGATTCCCCCCGCGCGTTTGACGAAATTCATGAAGCGAACCAAAGCACTGTGCGTCAGCGGCTTCGCGCGCGAAGTTCCGTGGCTCGAATCGACCATCTTCGAAACATACTGGCTGACGCTTTTGCATTATGAATCTCGCTCGCGCAAGGGCGTGGAGCAGGCGATACGCACGATGCGGCGTGAACAGCGTCCGCTCTGTAAGAAATTTGGATTTGTCATGCGCGCGCGCCACTAGCGTTGGCGCTCGTGACTCGCTTGGTGACGCACATCGCAATTGATCACGCAACGACTATGCTTCCATTCTCGAATGCTTCCGCTTATCGCTATCGTCGGACGGCCCAATGTGGGAAAATCCAGCTTGTTCAATCGACTCGCTGGCGAACGCATATCTATTGTTGACCCCACTCCGGGTGTGACGCGTGATCGCATATCCACGGTCATCACCATCACACCGCCAGCCGATGGCGACGATGACGCCATGCCACGGAGCGCTGAAATTTGCGACACCGGCGGATTTGGAATCTACGCAGCCGAAGGACAGCGCTTTGACGATGCAGGCAAAGACCTGGCGACCCTTGCGCCCGATATCGAAGCGCAAATTTTCGCCGCGGTCGCGGGAGCAGCCATCGTGCTCTTCACCATCGATGCGCAAAGTGGAATCACTGCGCTTGACGAGCAAATTGCCCAACTCTTGCGGCGTGCTGGAAGCACAGATCGCGTCATTCAAGTCGCCAATAAAGTCGATGGACCGTCGTGGGAGGTGCACGCGCTCGAAGCGGCCTCGCTTGGTTTCGGCGACACCATCGCCGTTTCAACCAAGGCCGGTTCGGGCATTCGACGCTTGAACGAACTGCTTTGGAAGCGACTCGCGCAACGACCAGCTGAAGAAATTGCATCCGCCGAAATGAAAGTTGCGATTGTCGGTCGTCGCAATGCTGGCAAGAGTAGTTTGGTGAATGCTCTTGCAGGCGCGCCGCGCGTCATCGTCAGCGAGATCGCTGGGACAACCCGAGATTCGGTGGATGTTCGATTCGAATCGGATGGAAGAACCTTCATCGCCATCGACACCGCAGGCATCCGCAAGCGCAAGTCGTGGGCCGATGATGTCGAATTTTATTCGCATAATCGCACAGAATCAGCCATTCGCAGGGCAGATGTGGCGCTGCTTCTGCTCGACGCAACCGAGCCTGTTTCGCAAATCGAAAAACAACTTGCTGGCGAACTCGCCGAGGCATTCAAGCCAACTGTCATTGTTGTGAACAAGTGGGATCTGGTCGATAGCAAGAAAAAAACATCGGACTATCTGGATTATTTGACGCAAGAACTGCCGATGCTCAACTTTGCACCAATGGTCTTTATCAGCGCCAAGACTGGCGATGGCACTGCGGACGCAATCGCCATGGCGTTCAATTTGCACACACAGGCAAGCCACCGCGAAACCACTGGCAAATTGAATGTGCTGGTTCAGAAAATTCTCACCGAGCGCGGGCCGTCTTCGAAACTTGGCACGATGGCCAAGATCTATTACATCTCGCAAATTGAAACGAATCCTCCCACGATTGCGATGGTGGTGAACAAGCCACAACTCTTCGAGGGTTCATACGAGCGCTATCTGCTCAATCGATTGCGCGAAGAAGTTCCCTATTCGGAAGTGCCCATCAAACTAGTCTTCAGCGCTCGACGACGAGACCAAGATGATTCGAGTCGTCCGCGGCGGGCGAAAAAGGTCTGACGATGTCGATTCATCCACTGCCGATATTTGAGCGCGACGAAGATTCGAGCTTTCGCTCACTTGAAACGGATGCGGATAGGTATGCCAAACTGAAGGCTCCGACATCGATCGTCGTGCGCGGCGGTTACATGAAGTGGATCGCCGAATATCCATATGCGGGTGAAGCGAAACCCGGATGTGGAACACGAATGATCGCACGCACACATCGTGGAATGGAATTGGTCGAGATGCTGACGACCGTCTGCTCGAATTCTGGATGTTCCAAGAGTGTTTCGCGTCAGGAAGTCTTGGAATACATCGAAAATTCTGGCGGACGAGACTATCCATTCCATCAAGAGGGACAGATTCTTCGTGTGGCGACGGCCGACGATATCGCCCAGTGGAACACGATTCAATCCGAGGCCGCAGCACTCGCTCCGATTGCGAAGGAAATCCTGCGCGACAGCGGATTGTCGATGAAATTTGTTGCCATTGAGCCGCTCTTCGGCCGCGAGATCGTCACGATCTATTACTTGAGTGAAGAACGCATTGATTTCAGAGACTTGCTGAGAGTGTTGGCATCGCGCTTCTCTGCCCGCATCGAACTGCGACAAATTGGCGCTCGCGACGAAGCGAGACTCGTTGCGGATTACGAAAAGTGCGGACAGCACTGCTGCTGCAAGAATTTCTTGAAGGTTCTCAAACCGATATCAATGAAGAGCGCGAAACTGCAAAAGTCGACGCTTGACCCGATGAAAATCAGCGGACGATGCGGGCGGCTGATGTGCTGCCTGAGATATGAAGAGGAAACCTATGAAACGCTCGCCAAACGCATGCCCAAGGTGAAGTCGCGAGTTGAAACGCCCGATGGCTTTGGAACGGTCGTCGAAGCGCGCGTACTCGTGCAACTTGTGCTGGTGAAACTGGAATCCAACGGACAAGAGTTCGCATATCCCATCGAGGATGTCACAATGATTCCACCCCTCGACGATGGTGGCAAGAGCGCTGCGTCCCCCACAAACAAACCGAAGGGATAGACTCGAATTCATGAACGCCACTCGCGCGACTGAAGCCGCGCCGCAGTCTTCGAACGGCATCATCGTCACTTTGCAATCGTTGCTTGTCTCATTCACATTTGCGATGGCATTTCGCGGATTCATCGTGGAAGGCTTTGTGATTCCAACTGGCTCAATGGCGCCAACTTTGATCGGCGCGCATGTGCGACTGCGAAGTCCAATGACGGGATACGAGTATGCCGCGGATAATGCCGAGGTGATTGGCGCTGCGATGACTCGCCAACGAGGTGATCGAACAATCCTCGACCCGATGCTCAGCCATCAATTTGCGGTTGCCGAAATTCCAAACGATGAACTGGCGGCCCAAGGACGCATGGGCGACCGTGTGCTCGTCGTGAAATATCTCTATCCATTCACTGCTCCCAAGCGATGGGATATTGTGGTCTTCAAGAATCCAACCGATCCCGTTGGTGATGCCGTTTATTACATCAAGCGTCTTGTTGGAATGCCCGATGAAACATTGTTGATTGCAGATGGCGACATCTTTACTGGATCGTCCAGCGCCAACGCCGACGATTTACACATTGAACGCAAGCCTGAGTACATCCAGCGCGCTGTCTGGCAGCCCGTCTATGACAGCGACTATCAACCCACGGATATCCCGCGGCTTGAAACAGCGATGCGTCGTCCGTGGGCTGGCGCACCGTGGATTGCGTCGGATGGTTGGAATATTCGCGGAGAACGCGCGTGGACTTGGGCGAAGAATGCTGAGGCGAGCCTGACATGGTCGAATGCCATTGTGCCGATTGACGATTGGAATGCATACAACATCTATCGACACGAGCTTCCGCTTTATCCAACCTCAGATGTGAGCGTCGCCGCTGCAATTGAAGTATCCGATCCAACTCAATTTCAAACAGCGCTGGATTTGTCGACACGCGGGCTCGTCTGCCGATTTGAATTCGCCAATGCTCAACTCGTGCTGTCGGTGAAGCGGGCAGAATCGCTTGAAGTTCTTGCGACAACAACACAGCCGTTCACGCCCGAGGCCAACAAACCAATCTGGTTGGAAATGTGGCATGTCGATCAGGAACTTTCGGTTTTTATTAATGGCCAGCGGATTGCCAATCTGCCGTACGACCTCGGCGGGCCAATCAAGCGAATCCTCGCCTCGCACTTCGGCAGAACGCTGGAGCAAGTTCTGGTCAATCCCACTGCGCAGCGTCCGACGCCGACTGGAATGCACTGGACATTCGACGGATCTCCCTTCACCATGCGACGCGTTGAAGTGAAGCGTGATCTGTATTACCGACCTGATTTACTCAGTGCCAACAATCAGTTCCCGACCAATGGCCAGACGATTGCTGGATTGGCCTTTGCAACCGATCCAACAAATCTTGCACGCGTGAAGGCAGGTGAATATGTGATGTTTGGCGACAACAGCGGCGCGAGTAAAGATTCTCGACTGTGGGGTCGACCGCATCGACTCGTCACGCACGAACTCGGTGTGGCAAGTCCATTCGTCGTGCCAAGCGAAATGGTGATTGGCAAAGCTTGGTCGGTCTACTTTCCTGCGCCGCTTGCATTGAATCCTGGAGGTCGGTCGTTCATCCCAGACTTCGGACGCGTGCGATTCATTCGATAGATCACCGAGCCACCGTGCGCATTTCCGTTCCAGTCGCAGATGGGTTTCTCTTCATCTGCGCGGTGCTTTGGGGCGCTGGATTTGTCGCGCAGCGCCTTGCAACTCAGCAAATGGGCGACACGCCGTTCACCTTCAACGCTGCGCGATTTCTCATTGGCGCAATGTTGCTACTTCCATTCGTCGTGCGCAGACCCTCGGCTCACACACGAATCGCATTGATCGGCGGCTCATTGGCCGCACTCGCGCTCTTCACCGCAAGCACATTGCAGCAGAAGGCGATGGCGACCGTGACCGCTGGAACCGCTGGCTTCATTACTGGAACATATGTCATCTGGACTCCACTTCTTGGACTTCTTTGGGGACAGCGAGTGCAACGACGCGTGTGGTTCGGCGGTGCGCTTGCACTCGCCGGCCTGTGGTTCTTGACGATGAACGACAGTCCCGAAATTGCTGCTGGAGAAATCTATCTCTTGGCATGCGCATTGGTATGGGCAGGTCATGTGCACATTGTTGGCTGGGCGGCGGTTCGCGCCGACGCGCTAGGAATTGCATTCGTGCAATTCGCTCTCACGGGAATTCTCTCGGCGCTCATCGCCCTGTCCACCGAACCGGTGTCAATCGACATGCTCAAAGCAGGTTCAGGATCAATCATGTTCTCCGCGGTCTTCTCGATCAGCATCGCATTCACATTGCAAGTTCTCGCGCAGAAATCCGCTCCGCCATCGCATGCCGCAATCATTCTCTCG
>Ga0105051_10002207_pt1 | contig 25395 bp, 53 predicted proteins | sample FRY02_FD_78383 | JGI IMG/M metagenome (GOLD analysis project Ga0105051, IMG submission 78383) | Freshwater microbial communities from Lake Fryxell liftoff mats and glacier meltwater in Antarctica - FRY-02 (megahit assembly) | ecosystem: Environmental > Aquatic > Freshwater > Ice > Glacier... | reverse complement strand
TGGAGAAATAAAAAAGTATATCCAATAATACATAGTAGATTTATAGGTACGAGTGATATGATGAATAATATAACAAATATATTATCACTACCTAATACTGTAATAAAACAACCAAAAAGTTTAAAAAACAGTAATATATTTACAATTGAAATAAAAAGAAATCCTAGATGTAAATCTTTATATAAATATTTATATAAAGATTCAACTATTTTCCTAAAAAGAAAAAAGGACATTTTTGATTCTTATTTTAACAACTAACAAAGACGTTCAGAGACTACAATAATCCACCCTACCAGTCCGGAGGGTGAAGGTATAGTCCAGTTCATAGTGAAAGCTATGATGTTACGACAAATATGACACCTGGTATAGAATACTTTATGAAACACATAGCAGATTATTCTACTTTATTACTTATAACTGATGGTTTTCATGAAAGACCTACTATACAAGTAGCTAAACCTGTTATACAATTAATAACTAGTAATGGATCTGATGATAAATTTGCTGATATGCCTTATAGAACAATAAAAATGAAAAATGACATATGAATGAAGAATTAAATTTAATAGAAATAGGATTTAGTAGAATAAAACCTTCTAATTACCATAGAGTTGATAACAATGCTAGGTTTTATAAAGGTGATTTCTATAATAGTACTAAAATAACTCTTTCAGAAAGCATAGTTGAATCAAGTATTACATTAATAATTGATGAAAGAATATTAATGACTGAAAACAGTAATGGATATAAGAGACAAACTATACAATTATCTATGAAACAATTACCTTACAAACAAGGTGCTTTAATGATAAGTAGTACTATATTAAGTCTTCTTAAAACTAATAAAAAACTTGCTTTAGAAATAATAAAAAGTGAATTTTTAAAAGCAGTTGAAAATAATACCATAATTAAAACATATGAATGAAGAATTAGTAGAAATAGGATTCACTAGAATCAAGCCAAAAGGGCATTTTCAAATTACACAAACAACTAGATTTTATAATGGAAATTTTTATAGATATCAACCTATAAAATTAAACCATATAGTTTCAAAAACTACTGTTAATTTAATAATTGATAATAAATTATTAGCTAACAAATGGCTTAATATAGTATTATATTTTTCTTTAACTAAACTTCCTTTTAATGAAGGAAAATTAAAAATTCCTAAAAAAATAATAGAAATGTTAAACAAACAAACAGAACTAGGAATAGAATTAATAAAAAATGAAATACTAGAAGCTCATAAAAATAATAAAATTATAGACACTAGTAGTCCAATACAATACACAACAAAATAGACAAAAAATTAAAAAATGGAAGTAAAATTAAATTTAAAAGAAGCAGAAGATTATTTAAAAAAAGTAATTATTAACAACTACAGACTTGAAAAAGAAACAGGTCGTAAAGGAGTTGCAATATCACTTTGTAGTGAGGCTGGGGTTGGTAAGACATCTGTAGTTAAAGCTATATCTAATTCCGGTATCAATGTTAGAGTAAAAGATGGTGAAAGCACTAAGATTGTAAATAAATCTGTTTTTATTGTAAAATTAAGTGCTGCTCAAATTGAAGAAGTTGGAGATGCAATTGGTTTTCCTATAACAGAATATAAATGCGAAATAGATGGGGAAATGATGTGGGTGCCAGAATCAGAAATAAAAAATGGCAAGTACACCGGTAAAAGTAGAATGGGGTATGCAATACCTGCTTGGCTGGAAGAAGGAATAAGTAGTCCTTCTGATTTTAAAATACTATTAATTGATGATTATACTCGTGCAGCACCGCACATACTACAAGCATTAATGGAAGTTTTAGATCAAAAAGAGACTACTAGTTGGAAATTAGGTCCAGAATGGAGCATAGTTCTTACTGAAAATCCTGCTAATGGTTCGTACCAAGTTGAAGAAGTAGACGCAGCAAGTGCTAGTCGTAAAATTACTTGGAATGTAAAGTATGATAATGAAATATGGTGTGAATGGGCTTTGAATAATCAAATTGATCAACGATTGGTTAATTTTGTTATCAATAGTCATGGTGATATTTATGGTAAAAATGATGCACTTAATCCTAGGATTGTAACTAAGTTATTTGATACGATTAAATATGTACCAGACTTTTCTTCTAATGAAGGAAAAGCTTTTGTAATGCATAATGCTCATAGTATAGTACCAGGGAAAGATGGTGTTGCTTTTGCAGCCTTATTGAATTCATTTATCAATGATAACTTAGATAAAATACCTACTCCTGAGCAATTACTTAATTATAAAGATACTAAAACAGTAATCTCTAAATTGAAAGAATGTATAACAGTAAAAGGTCAATATAGAAATGATATAGGTTCTATTTTAATGTTTAGAGTTGCTAACTATCTCACTTCTTACAAAGGTAAACTGCCACAATTAGTAATTACTAATACTGTTGCTTTATTAGAAAGTGATGAGATAGCAGAAGATTTAAATATAGGAATTGCTGTTAGAATTAGTAAAAAAGATAGTAAAATATTTGGTAGAATTTTAGCAAGTGCTACTAATAAAACTATTCTTAATAAACTTATAGGATAATGAGTAGAACTAATTATAAAAACCTTGATTTAAGTATAGATGAATTTGATTTTGTAAGATCATTAGCAAACAAAGGATATGAATCTATTTCTATAAAAAAAGGAGCTATGTTAAAACCAGCTCCTTCTTTAAATTATAGTAATGATCTCATTAGACCTTATGGTTACTCAATAAAAAGAAATATTGAAGTTGCAGATTATTTAGTATATAACAATCTAGAATTAGGAAAATTATTTGGAATATATAAATATAAAAGTTCAAAATCTTATAGAACTACTTATTATATTGATAGTACTAGTAATTTAGATTATCTAGTTGCATCTCCAGCAATATGTGAACATATAGAATATATAGTAGAATGTTACAATAATGGATATACAGATACTGATTTTTATTTACCTGTAACTGCAATACATGATTCTAATAAAACTATAATAAATAATATTGATGAGTATACTATACTACAAATTGAAGAGTTAAATGATAATAATAAATTATTATTTTTAACTTTACTTAAAAGTATAAATTTACATAGCGGTCAAAATAGATATTATATATCATATATGATTGCAAAACATTTTTCAAGTGATTATCGCTTTCATGAATATATAAAAGATAATGATGATCCTTTTATACGTCAATATTTAAACTATATTTGTAGTGATAATATAGATTTATCAGTTTTTTCTCAAGCAACTAATATATCTACGCTATATGATAAATTCGGATATATTGATAAAAAGTTGACTATTTCTTTAGTAGTAGATAAATTAAAAATACATTTGCAAAGCTTTAGTGAATATAATTTGTTAAAAGATAAAAAAATGCTAATAACATTTGACAATGACAAATTAAATAATATCTTTGCATAGTATTAGACAATAAACAAATAATAAAAAACAAAAAAAAACATGTTCGATTTTAACAACGTAGAAGCAGCTCAAGGAGCACCAAATTCAAATGTAAATTACCTGAACCCAGGTATGTATGAATTAAAATTAACAAAAGTAGAAGCAATAATTTCATCTCAAAAAGGAACTCCTGGTATGGAATGTATTTTTACATGTAAATCATCTAATCTTGATTTCAATGATGGAATTATAAAAGCCAAGTTCTATATTACTCCTAAATCAATGCCTAGACTCCAATATTTACATGAAGGACTAACAGGTACTCCAATATCTAAGATCTTTACCTCTGCTGAAGAGATAAGTGCTTATTTTGAAAGTATAGTGCCAGTTACCGGCTATAAGAAAATGGTAGCAGGTGGTAGTATTAGTGAAAAAGGAATAGTTTATTCTGATTTATCTTATAGCGGTTTCTTTGTAACAAATGAAAATGATTACGAAGAAGGTGAGTATGATGTAAATAGCAAGCTTTATCAAGGAGTTATTACTTCAAAGATAAAAACTGTAACCAGTGGGGGAAGCAATGGCGGTTCAGATGACGGTGATATGTTTTCAACAGCAGACGATTCTCCTTTTTAAGAATAAAAGCTAATAACTTAATTTATAATAGCCAATCTTTAGTTAGATTGGCTATTTTTTTAACTAAATTTGTAAAATAAAAATGTTTGATTTTAATAATGTACACGCTGATGTACTAAACCTTACTCCTGAAATAATACTTAATACTATTTCAGAAGAAAGTATATTTAGATATTACTTTCCAAATTTTAGTATAGGATGTACTTTTCACTCACCTTTTAGAAAAGATAACAAGCCTAGTTTTGGGTTCTACTCTAGAAAAGATATCCGAGCAAATGATTTTTCTACTGGTGAAAATTGGAATTGCTTTCAATTTGTAATGGAATTATATAAAATACCATTTAATGAAGCACTCTTGAAAATATACAATGATTTAAGAGTTTCATCTTTGTCATCTGGATTAACTCCACAAAAAATAAAGTATGTAAAAGATGAAAAAATTATAAAAATAAATAAAGTAAACTTTACCAAACAAATTCTTGAGTATTGGAGCCAATATGATATTACACTAGATGATCTAGTAAATAATAACGCATTTAACTATGATAAATATTGGATAAATAATAAAACTACTGGTATTACAAAAATGATACCTTATGTTCAAGATGTAAGAACTGCATTTTTAGAGTATAATGGTAATAACTTTTATCATAAATTATACCAACCGGAGTCTGATAAGTATAAATGGGTTAATAATATTCCAATAGATTTACCATTTGGAATAACTACATTACCTTATATATCTGATACTTTAATAATTACTAAGTCATGGAAGGATATGGTATTTCTAAGGAAGTACTTTCCTGATGTAATAGCAACACAAAATGAATCATTATCCGCGTATAAAAAGGTAGACGAATTGAAATATAAAAATAAAATACTTTTTTATGATAATGATAATGCTGGAATAATAGCAGTAACTGATATAAAAAATAAGTATGATTGTCTTTCTATAGAAAGTGACGACATACATTCAAAAGATATAACTGATTACAGAGTTAGAAATGGAAGAAAAAAAACAGAAGAATTTATTAAAACAATTAAAAGAACATACAGTTTTTGATACAATTACACATAAAGATATATACCTATTAACCATAGAGATTACTGCAAAGGGAAGAGAGGCTGCATGTATTAATAAAATAAATAATTATGAAGTAGGTAAAATAAGATATTTCTACCCAGATGATAACGGTGATAAAACTGATTATATGGATATTGATAAATATATTTATGAATATACAGGAAGGTTTGTACCTATATCAAAAAAAGAAGCATTTAATATGCTAAAACTAAATAGAAAACTAATGGGAGAGCTAACAAAGAATATACTTAGTAAAGAGTCATACCCTTTATCTTCAATATATGATATAACAGAAGAATGGAAATAGACATAGCTAGTATAATACCAGAAGAAAAAGTTGTATACTTTTTAATTGAACTAAATAATGATTCAAACAGTTTTGCATATTCTACTTACAAACTATGCTATATCATGAATACTAGTTTGACTAAAGTTACTGCTAAAAATGTAATAAATAAATTTACTGATTTTGAAAATTGGAGTTGTAGTGAACTTATTAAAAAAAATGGAAAAATGGTATTTCTTTCTAATAAAGAATCAAAAAATATAGAAAATTTACCTTCAGAAACAGCAATTGAAATAGCAAAGTCTATACTTGACAAAGATACAACTTACACTTTAGAAAGTGGAATAAACTCAATAATGAAATACTTAAAAGAAAATGGACAAAAATAAAATAATAAAATTTATTGGAAAAGACTGGTTTAATTTATTAGAACCAGCATTTGTAAAACATTGGGATACTATCTCAGAAAAGATTAAAAAAGAGAAAAGAAAAATAACTCCTCAGTTGGATCAAATTTTTAAATGCTTTAGTGAGTGTTCATTAAAAGATCTTAGTACTGTAGTGATCATTAAAGGGCCTTACAGTGGGTTAATAAACAACAAGCTTATAGCAGATGGTATAGCTTTATCAACAACTAACTCAATTAAGCCTCCAAAAAAGCTAAAAGTGCTATGGGATATATGGAATGATGATTATAATGAATGGTCAAATTCTACTGATTTAACATATTTAGCAAATCAAGGAGTATTAATGTTAAATTCAAACTTAACTACAGTAGTTGGTAAAAAAGATGCCCATTCTGATATATGGAATGAATTTATAGAGGATGTACTAAAAATATTAAGTTTTAAAGTAACTGGCTTGCATTATCTTATAATTGGTAGATCAATGTTGCCAATTATAGATAATATAAATGAAAAACTAAATTGGGTTCATACATTACTTGTTGTTGAAAATGTTACTGTTTTTACTGATATAAATAAAAACTTAAAAGGAAGAAATTTAAATGAAATAAAATGGCTAAATTAAAATACACAAATGAAGAAAATTTAAAAAGACTAATAGCTCTTTTTACAAGTATTACTAAAGGTTATAATTCTAGTTTTACACAACTTGATGTTACAACAATAATGCCAAATATATACAATTTAACTCCTTTTAGTATTTTAGAAAGTATTATGTCTACACAAATTAATTACTATTCATTTAAAAATATATTAAGTGGTGATAAGAACTTCATTGAATACAATGAAGAACATCGTTATTTTACAGAACTAACACTAATATATTTACTAGAACTAGATTTAATAAGCGTAGAAGAAAAAGACAATACACTTGAATTAGATATTGAGTTAAAGCTCCAAGTTATTATAGATTTAATTAATAAAAAATTATGAAAAAGAAAAGTGAATTAATTGTTGTCGATATAGAGACATTTTATTCTTATTTTTGTGTAGTTAATTATGATGTAAATACAAAACAATATGTAAACTTTGAAATTTGTAGAGAAGTGAATGATCTAGCATTAATGAAAAAGTATTATGGTGCTCTTAAAAAAACTGATTATTTAGTTACATTTAATGGTTTAGATTTTGATTGGCCTATACTTGATTGGATACTAAACCAAAAAACGGTAAGTGCAAAAATGATCTACAAGTATACTCAAAAGATAATACAGGCTCCTGTAAAAGATAAGTGGAAATACCGACCTAAGTTTAACAAAATTGGTCAAATAGATTTATTTAAACTTAATCATTATGATAGATTTGGAATATCATTAAAATATCTTCAGTTTACAACTAACTGGAAAAAAATGCAAGACTTACCATATCATCATGGTGATGACTTATCTCGTATACAAGAAAAAGAGGTATTGTTATACTGTGTTAATGATGTTGACTCAACATATCACTTTTTTAAAGAATGTAAGGATAAAATAGCATTACGATTTAAATTATCCAAAGCATATAGTAAAAATATGGTGAATTTACCTGATGCACAAATGGGGGAGTCAATTGTATTACATAAATATGCTGATGCTGTTGGAAAAGACCCTAAAGAATTGTCTAAATTAAGAACACATAGAGATATAGTACATATTAAAGATATCATATTTAAATATGTAAACTTTAAAACTGCAGAATTTAATACTGTGTTAACTCAATTTAAAAATATAATAATAGATAGTGTTAATAGTGAATTTAAAATTGAACAAAGCTTTAGGAGTACACAATATGATTTTGGATTAGGTGGTATACATAGTTCAAAAATAGGAGTATTTGACGAAGATGATGAATATATAATTCGTGATTGGGACGTTAAAATGGTAGCGTCCAAAACTGCATAAGCAGAAGAAAAACCTCGTGAACTCAGGGAAACCTTATCAACTTATGTTGATGGCAATCCTGAGCCAAGCCTTAATATTAATTAGAGTAATTGAAAGAAAAAATGTGGTTCAGTTATTTAATGATTTAATATCGTATGGAAGGTGCAGAGACTATCGAAATCACAACATTGTCATGTTGGAAGAGAGTAGAGTACATTTACCCAGTCCGGGTATTTGGAAGTGCGAGGAAGTTTTTAGTTTTAGTTGGATAATACCACGTTATCATTTATATTTGTATTATGAAACTTAATATAAATCATAAAGGTATCGTTGGTATATATGTTATAAAAAATAAGATTAATAATAAAATTTATGTTGGAAAATCGGTTAATATTTATCGAAGAATAAAAGCTCATATCACAGCTTTAAATACCAAACATAAAAAAAATGAAAATGCTCATTTGATTAATTCATGGCATAAACATGGAAAAATCAATTTCACATATGAAATAATTTGTGAATGTGACATTAATCTTTTAAAAGAAAAAGAACTTTTTTATATCAGAAAATATAATAGTACTGATAGAAAAAAAGGATACAATTTTAGAATAGATTCAGAAGGAGGAATGATACCTTTACAATCTACTTGTGACAAGTTGTCAGTTGTTTTACATAAACGCTTTGAAGACCCAAATGAAAGAAAAAAAGCAGGGGACAGAAATAGGGAATTTTGGAAAAATAACCCAGATGTAAAAAAGCAAATGGCTAAAAACGTATCAAAAGCAAAAGAAAAATATACTTTTCAAAAAATAGATAAAAATACAGGAGAAGTATTAGCATCTTTTGCCAATCTTAAAGAAATTATAACAAAGAATCCAACTTATAAATGGCAAAACATTTATGCCGTATGTAATGGTTATAAACCAACAATATACGGATTTAAATGGACTAAAAAACTTAAGATATAGTCCGATACTCACAGAAATGTGAGATTAACAAAAAAGTACCAGCTTTTACCCAATGCTTGCTATACAAAATGATTTATACCCCAATCATTTGGGTAAAGAATTTGGTGTAGTGTATAATGGTTTATTTAATGAGAGGAAGTCATATTCTAAAAAAACGCATTTTGCTGAAAATTATGCAATAAAAATTGCATTAAATGGTGTGTATGGAAAATCACAATCAGAATATAGTTTTTTATATGATAAACTATATACTTATCAAACAACTGTTAATGGTCAATTAAGCTTAATGATGTTGATAGAAAGAATATTATTACTTTCTGATAAGATTACATGTATTCAAAGTAACACTGATGGTGCAACATTTAGGTTTCCAAAAAAATATGAAGATAAAATTAATAACATATGTAGGTATTGGGAAAAACATACTAAGCTTGAACTAGAAGAAGCAGATTATACCAAAATGTTTGTAAAGGATGTAAATAATTATTCAAGTGTTTATAGTGATGGTTCTGTTAAACTAAAAGGATGTTTTGAAATAGACAAAGACTTTCATAAAAATAGTAGTAATAGAATTGTACCAATAGCAATTGCTAATTATATAGTAAACAATGTATCAATTAAAAATACAGTTATTAATCATATGAATGGTAATGATTATACTATAGGAAATCAGGTTATAAAAAATAAAGGAATATTTGATTTTTGTATAGGCCTTAAAGCAAGTGTAAGTAATTACACTTTAATAGAGGAAGGCGAAAGTAATAAAGTATTAAAGGATAAAGTGTTAAGATTTTATATAGCTAACACAAAGAAAAAACTACTTAAAAACTTTACATCTGGTAAAAGTTTAGGAAAAACTCAAGCAACAATTAAAGGATGGAATGTGGAAATGTTTATGGATTATATTAAAAAAGAAGATTATAATATACAGTATTTATACTATATAGAAGAATGTAGAAAAATAATAGATCCAGTAATTAAACCTAGCAATAATGCAAAAACAGAACAATTTAAACTATTTTAAAAATGTTTGAAAACTTAAAAACAAGACCTGCATATAGAGTGAAAAGTACTCTCCATTATAATAACCTAATAGAAAAAGAATTACATCTTTGTAAATTAACAAAAGTTATCACAAAAGAACAAATTTTAAATGTAGAAGTATTATTAAATAATAATATAAATTTAGCAAAAGAAATAATGAACGGATTTAGAAAAGAAAGGTTAGAAAAAAAAGATATTCTTCTTTTTCTACAAACAAATTTGATAGATTATAATATAAATGATAAAGAAAAAACATTCTATTTAATAAGCAAAATAAATACAGATATTATGGACGAATTAGATCATATAAATAAAAATAGTTTTTATAAATTTCAATTAGGATTAATATGACATCAGTAGAAATAAAAATATATACAAAAATACTAGAAGAATTAAATGTAGCAGGGAAAGTTTCTCTTGTAGAAATAGAAAATATAAAAACTCATTTTGAAATCAATGGTATTTTAGCAAAGCAAATGATTAAAAGTTTGTCTTTACAAAAATAAAACACTTTAAATTCTTTATCTTTGTAGTATGACGCAAAGAAAAATTAGAACTTCTAGTCCAAATAGAAAAAAAGTTAAAGCTAAAGCTAAAAAACCCACCATAGCACAAATAAAGAAAAAACTATGGCATATATTTTCACAGTACATACGTATACGTGACGCCAATAAACAAGGTTATGTAGAATGCGTATGTTCTGGTAAAAAAATGTATTGGAAAGGTAAAAGAGGAGTATCTGGTCAAAATAATGCAGGACATTTTATTGCAAAGAAGTTTTGCCCACCTCTTTATTATGAAGAGTCTAATGTTCATTGTCAATGGAGTTACATAAATAATGTAGCTGAAGGATTACAATATATTCATGGTTTATATATTATAAAAAGATATGGCCAAAAAGAAATGGACAGACTTTGGAAAATTAGCAATGAATATAGCATATGGAAAGAAAAAAATCCAAATAAAACTTACACATGGGATAGAGCATGGCTTGATGCTAAAGTAATAGAGTACACTAACAAATTAAAAATAGAATTGGAAAAACGTAACATTAAAATATGAAATTAATAAAAGAAACATAAAATGAAAAATAAAAAAGTAGAAACATTTGAAGAAATAGTAAAAAGTACTTGTTACTTAACACAAGACGGTGAAGATGGAGAAACTCCAGATGTTCATTGTTCAATGACTGATGTAATAGGGGCTATGAAAATAGTTCATGATCAAGCAGTAGACTTATGTATGGAAAATGCAAGATTAGATGCTATCCCTTTTAAACTCATACCTGGGTATGAACAATCTTGTAATTGTTCAGACTGGAGAGTAGATCAACTATCACTAGAAAGAGTGAAAAGTATGGTAAAATGATTAAAGTAATAATAGAATCTCCTTACGCAGGCGATGTAAAAAGAAACATAACATATGCAAAGCATTGTATGAACGACAGTTTACGAAGAGGAGAAGCACCTATTGCAAGTCATTTACTTTATACTCAAGATGGCATATTAGATGATGATATACCTGAAGAAAGGATGTTAGGAATCAATGCGGGGCTAGCTTGGAAAAGTGTAGCTGACAAACAAGTATTCTATATTGACTATGGATATAGTTCAGGCATGAAATATGCTAAAGAATACGCTGTAAAGAATAATATAGAAATAGAAGAAAGACAAATACTAGATTAAAATGATTACTACTAGTCAATACGAAAAGCTTATCGAAAAGGATAAGCTTTTTTATTTTAAAATAGAAATTAATAAAAGTAATAAACTTTTATACTATTACTTTTTAAAAAAAGAATAAATGAAATATACAGAAACAACCGGAATAAAAGATAAAGATATGCTTTTTAGTGAATGCATAACTGGTCCACAAGGATCTCGTTTTACATTATATAAAACTTTACATCATTCTAAAGAAGATATAAAAAAGGCAAAAAGCTATTTAAAATCTAATTTTGATGTAGTAAAAATATACGTAGAAAATGATTGATATTGATATAGAAATAATACAAGATATATTACATGAATCTAATGGTTCTATTATTAAAAATGTAACTCCTGCAATAGATGTTGTATTAAATTCTATTTTAGATTCATATCATGAACTAGATCAATCATATTATAGTTTAATGAACGAAATTAATGACCTTGAAAAAGACTGTAGTAATTTAAATGTACATATAAATGATTTAAATGAACAGTTAATTAACATACATGTAAAAAATGATTAAAATATATTTAACAGAGAATAAAACTTTGATGTATTATAACTTTGAAACTGATGAAAAAAGTTTTTCTTATTTATATCAAGCGTTTAGTACTCAAAAATCAGGAATATATATTATGGAACCAGATTTTACACTAGAAAAATTTAATAACTTAACAAACTTAATTACTACACAAAAAGAATTAGGTTTAGAACTTTTCAAAAAAATAATAAACGAATAAATATGATGATAACTTATTATATAGTAGTCCTATTAGTGGGCTTAGGAATTTTAACAGTACCAATGTCAGATGGCATGTGGTGGTTGAAATTCATTTTTAGATTGACTGGGTTTTTCTTAACAGCAGTGACAGTAATAATATTGCTGAAAGAGTTTGGTGTGATGGATTCAATTGATGTTCTAATTCAACCCTTAATTCAATTAGATGGAGAATAAATAAATAAATAAATAAAATTTGACAAAAGAAAAAAATATGTCATATATTTGTCGTATGATAAAAACAGATGACACATTATATAAACAAGTAGGAGAGGCTTCCTTAGGAATAGAGAAAACGCCATTTGACGGTAAGTACAATAAAAGTTTTTTATTTTTACTACCATTAATAGGGTTTAATAAGCCTAAATATGAAAAGTATTTTATAAACTGCTATTATAAGAGCGAATCCGCTCTTGCAGAACTTGAAAACTCTTTATATCTACTGTGTGAATTTAATCAAGAAGTACATAATTATGCAAAAAGTGTAAAAGATTATGTATATAATTATTTTGTTGGTAAAAAAGATGGTAAAAAATACCATATGTACTGTTACTCTATACAAAATGAAGATTATTTTACAATAACAAACTCTTTTTACTCACTAATATCTGAAAAAACAAAACTTTTATATAAAAATTACAACTATTTTTCAAATAAAAAGACAGATGCTGTATATATAGCAACTGTGGAAGGTGTTGTTAATAAAAGAATTTGGTTAAAGAAAAAACTTGAAAAAAAACTCGATATTAGCATGGATAATAAAGAATATTGGAGTAACTTTGATAACAATCTAAATAAAGAAATATACCTATGGCAAAGAAAAAAATAGAAATTAAAAAATTAACATTAGAAGAATTAAAAAAATCAAGAGTAGTACCAAAGCCTATATCAGGAGTTATATCAACTGGTAGTCTTGCTGTAGATAAAGGTAGTGGTATCAATGGTTTACCAAAAGGTAGAATTGTTGAGATGTTTGGGCCAGAATCAAGCGGTAAGTCTACAGTAGCAATGATGACTTGTGGAGAAAGCCTTCGTAATGGAGGAACTGTTGGTTACATTGACGCAGAATATTCTTTTGATCCAGTATATGCAGATACTCTAGGAATGGACACTACAAATGAAAATTGTTATGTATATCAGCCTTCAGATTTAGAAGATTGTTTAAATAAAGTAAAAGAATGGTCAAAATCAGAATTATTTGATGTTATAGTAATTGATAGTATGTCCGGCCCAGCTCCAAAAGCAGAACATCTTGGTACAATAGGAGAACATAAAATGACTATTAAAGCTAGGCAAGTTGCTGAGTTTTGTAGAATAGTAACTCCTTCTATTTCAACTGGTGACACTCTTCTTATAGTAGTAGGTCAGTTAAGAGATAAAATAGGTGGCTATGGTTCTCCAGAAACAACTGATTATGGTAATGCAATGAAGTTTTATGCTTCTATAAGATTACGTATATCAAGAGAAGTTAGTGTTGATAAACAAACAGCAACTACTAAAGTGAACTATAAAAAGAACAAAGTAGGAAAACCATTTATGGAAACTAGGTTTGAACTAATTCATGGTGTAGGTATTGATAAAGCAGCTGAGGCTTATGATGTAGGTCTTCTATTAGAAGTTCTTAATAAAGAAGGGAATACTGCTTTTTATGGAGAAACTAAATTAGGAGGAAGTAGAGAAAAGTCAATACAAATTCTTAGAGATAATATTGAGATGAGTGATGAAATACGAAAAGACATAATGGCTTCTAATAAAATTATAATTGTGCCTAAAGAAGAAAAAGAATGATACTACTAAAGGATGAATTAGAACAATATTATTTTCTTCATAATCAACTTGGATGGGTAAGATGCGAAAATTGTAATCAATCTGTTAAAGCAGCTAGAGTATCAAACGCTCATATCCTTCCCAAAGGTATATTTAAAAGTGTAAGCACAAATATTCATAATCATATGTATTTGTGCTTTTCTTGTCATAGTCAATTTGATAGTAATTGGGAAATAGCATATAGTATGTTCGTGTTTAAAAAAGCAAAAGAAAGATATGAAAAGTTCAAACAATATGTTACAGAAACTAGTCATCCAGTGTTACAATATTTTAAATAAATCACAATGAATAAAAGAGAATCAATAGAAATATTAACAGATGCAAATCTGTATAGAAGAGATAAAGAAGTACCATCTATATACAAAGTACCAAACCCTAAAGAATTAGGTATTGCAATAGACTTTGCAATCAAGTATATGAAAGATGATGTTTGGCACAATGAAACTGACATATAATGATTAATAAAAATGCATAAACAGAATAAAAGTGCATTTGAAGATGCAATACACACAATAGATGTTAATTTAGAAAACTTGTTATTTAAAAAAATAATAACAGTAGAAGAGTATAAAAGACTGAGTGATCTTAATATAGAATTAAAAAAAGAAATAATAAATAATTTGTATAATGAGTGAGCAAAAAAAAGGAGTTAAGTACTCAGAAGATAAATTACCTTACTATACAGTATTAGTAAAACAATTTCCTTTAGCAATAGAGGCTCTTGTAGAAAGAAGTAATCAGGGTCATAAAAAATATATAGAAAATGACAAAGATTGGATGAATTGGAAAAGGGTGGAAAACCCTATAGAAGTGTATAATAATGCTAGGATAAGGCATTCTTTAGAAAATGGAGAGGATTTAGAAATAGAGCACTTAAAAGCAGAATTTTGGAATTGTGCTGCATTATTACAATTAAAATTAGAAAAACAAAATGACAACAATTTTTAAAATAGATAGTAAAGACAAAGTAAGGTTAGTTAATTTCTTCACACAAGGAGAAGTATTAAATATGGAATCTGGAGTACTTGATGGAAAACTAGTAACAAATACTAAAGTATGCAAAGGTAAAAATATAGGAAAAGCAAATGAAACTTCCCCGGAAGATCAAGCATTAGCAGAAATGCAATCTAGAATAACAAAAAAACTAGATGAAGGTTATTTCTACAGCATAGAAGAAGCTAGAAAAACAGAAGTTATCAAACCTATGTTAGCTAAACCTTATGAAGATAGGGTACATAAAATAGATTGGACACAATTAGTATGTGTGCAACCTAAATTAGATGGGATGAGATGTCTTGCTATTATAAAAGACGATACTGTAAAGTTACAATCTAGAGATGGTAAAGATATAATGGTTACTGGAGGAGGATCTATGCAACATATTATTGACGATATTAAAAAAAATATTAAAACTGATTGTATTCTTGACGGAGAGCTTTATGCACATGGGTTATCATTTCAAGAAAATATGAAGTTAATTAAGAAAAAGAGAACAAATTCTACTTCTATTAATTATAATGTTTATGATGTAGTAGATGATGCTTCATATGGAGAAAGATATGTAGAATTTCTTGGAAGCTGTGGATCATACAATCTTCAAAAATATAGTGAAACTGAATATATAAAATTAATAGAAACACATAGAGTAGATAATGAGACAGATTTAAGACTAGCACATGCTAACTATATATCACAAGGTTACGAAGGATCTATTATAAGACATGGAAATGCAGGGTATGAAATGAAAAGAAGTGATTCTTTACTTAAACGTAAAGATTTCTTTGATATTAAAGCTGTAATTGTAGATGTACTTCCGGGTGAACAAAAAAGTGAATGGGGAGTTCCTCTTCTAGAATGTATTAAGACTGAGAATGGAGTTGAGGCTGGTACTAGATTTTCTTCTGGTATGAGAATGACTCACGAAGAGAAAAAAGATTTACTTATAAATAAAAAAAATTATGTAGGTAAAATCTGTGAAATTCGTTTTTTTGAAACTACAGATGACGGATTACCTCGTTTTCCAGTATTAACTGGATTTATAGATTAATATGAAATATAAAGTAGAAATTAATACTATTGTAAATATAAATGTCCCGGTGAATTATACTCCGGGACAAATAGAAAATGCAATAAGAAAACAAATTATAAAAGGAATCAAAGAAGGTTCTATAAAATTACATACGGAAAATGAATAAAAAAAATTATGAGCTTAACAATTACATACATAATATTAATCAGTATTGCTTTTGTGCAAAATATGATTTTTACTTTAAATTCTAGAGCACGACAATCTGGAAATTTAACAAGATCATTTTTTACTTCAATCTTGTCAAATGGAGTTTGGTTTTTAATGACATTTGTTGTGGCTTTACCTGCTATAACTGATATTATTAATGGAGAAACTGCAAGTTATCATACATACTTACTAGGATTAAGTTACGCATTAGCTTCCGCTTTAGGTGGAGTATTAATGCAAGCTGTGAATCTAGGTCGTATTAATATAAAAGGATTAACTGAAATAGGTAAAAATAAAGTAGGAAGTTATAAATAAAAAATATTATGAATAGAATAGAATTTAACGAAAAATGCAAAGATAATTTAGAAAACAGACATTATGGACTAGATTTAAACCATCCAAAAGTAATAGACTATTTGGATAAAGAATTTACAAAAGAAATTGAAGAATATCCAGATTTTACTTATGCTCAAATAAAAATGAAGTTTAATAATAGTAGGGTATACGCTAATAGCGATAAAACATCTATTTGGGAAAAAGAAATAGATAAAATATTTAAAGAAGAAAAATAATGTTTAACACAAATCAAAAAAACTGTCCTGAGTGCAAAGTACAATGGCGAAATGATGACTCTATCACTGAGCATTTTATGAAAGCTAAAAAAGATAGCACACATAAACAACATGAGTCATATAAAAATAAAACAGATGAAGAAATATTAAAAGTAGGAGCCATGTATGGATGTATACCAGGAAAACCTCAATACTTTGGTGAAAATATGATGATGATAGAGTATCAAGGTTTATATGATGGTGCTTTGCTTGTAAAATGTACATCTTGTGAAACAAGTTGGGGTAGATTTTCTGGTATTAAAGATATAAAACCAGAAGATGAAGTTAAAGAAAAATGGAACCTTTAAATAATTAAAAATGAAAAAAACAGTAATAATAGGTACTTCAGATACAATAGTGGATCTTTGGAGAGCAGTACTAAAAAGAGGAAAAGAACTTAGAGAAGGTCAAGCTCTTATGAATAAATTATTAATTCTTGATCCAGGTATGCATGAAGTAATATCTAATACAAAAAATGATTGTTTTTATAGTGACTTGATAATGCCAGAAACAATTGAATATTTAGCAAGATTATATAAAGAATGATATCGTTAAAAGAAATAAGTGTAATAGCTTGTTATTATATGTGTTTACCAGAAGAGGAGCTAGTTAATATAGCTCCTTCTTCTTTAAAAAGAGGTGAGGAATATGAAATATGTAGAAAGTTAATTGCATATTTTGCAAGAAAGTATACCTTTGTCAACAACGAAAAAATAGCAGTGTACTTAGGATATAAAGATAGAAATTGTGTATACCGTGCATTAAGAACATTCGACTCATTAATGAGTAGTGTAAGGTATTTTAGAAACAATGTAGAAGCTATTGATAAAGAATTACAAGTTGTGAGTCATACAAGATTAGAGTATTTAAAAGATAAAATAAAAGAATTACAAATAATATGAATAAATTTATATACTGGGAAGACTCCTGGAATACTATTTCTAAAGAAGATCATATAAAAAGAGGATCATGCTGCGGAAATACGTGCAAAGAATGCCCATATTTAGAAGTTAAAAAAGGAAATACAAAAATTAAAAAATAAATGAACGTAAAAAAGTACCAAACAATTATTAAACAAACAGCTATTTATCCTAAAGAAATAGGATTAGCATATTGTGCATTAGGTCTTACAGGTGAGGCTGGAGAAGTAGCAGACAAAGTTAAAAAACTTTATAGAGATGGTTTAGGTACCACTTCTGCATCAGATACAAGTAGAGATTTTCACCTAATGAAAGATGAGGATCCAGATGTACAAGCTTGGGTGAAATCTGTAGGAAAAGAACTGGGGGACACCCTTTGGTATATTACAGCAATGGCCAACGAACTTGGTCTAACCCTTGAAGAAATCATGCAAACTAATTATGATAAATTAATAAAACGTAGAGAAACTAATACGTTAAGTGGTAGCGGGGATGATAGAGAAGAAGGATAATGGAGAAAACAGTATATAAATTTGAAACAACAAATGAAGAAGAGGTTAACAGATGGTTAGCTTCTTTAGAAATGGCAGAAATGTTATCTCACTTAAAATTACATTTTGTAAAAAAATGGGAGAGTAAAGATCCTCCTCCCGGCTATGAAGTTTTAAATGAATTAAAAAAATTACTTTTAAAAATAGATATAAATAAATTAATAAAATAATGAGCACAACATTTGGAATATACGTACCAGCAGCTTATAGCGAAGATGATAAAATAGAAGTAGTAATAGCTTTCAGAAGTAGTACAATCAGGTGGGAAAATCCTTTAGCACACCTTCTACCTGATGATACTAAAGTAGAGGCACTAGATAACTCGCATCAAGGTATTTATACCATAGGAGATATTAGGAAAGCAATAGAAAAGCAAAATGAATAAACTGTAAAAACAAACAAATAAACAACTAGTAATTAAATTAAAATAAGGTTAAATTATAATTCCCACTAGTTACTAAATATAAAATAAAATAAAATATGAATAAAGGAAAAGAAACAATAACCCCTTGGGGTGAAATTGGTTATATTACGTATAAAAGAACGTATGCCAGACGAGTTAATGAAAATAAACCTGCTACAGAAGAATTTCCAGAAACAATAGATAGAGTTATAAAAGCATGTGATAAACAGTTAAAAGTAGGCTTTACACCAGAAGAAGAAAAAGAAGTAGCAGCAATGATGTTGGGCCTTAAGGGTTGTGTTGCAGGAAGATTTCTATGGCAATTAGGAACTAAAACAGTTGATAAATTAGGATTACCATCTTTACAAAACTGTAGTGGAGTAATTGTTAATGAGCCAGTTCGACCATTCACATGGGCTATGGATCTTTTAATGTTAGGTTCTGGGGTTGGATATAATATTCAAAAAGAACATGTATATAGTTTACCTAAAGTAGGTAAAAAAATTAAAATAACTCGTCAAGATACAAATGACGCTGACTTCATTGTACCTGATAACAGGGAAGGATGGATTGGTTTATTAGGAAAAGTCTTAAAAGCTCATTTTTATGGTGAAAGTAAAGGATTTACATATAGTACTATTCTTATTAGAGGAAAGGGAGCTCCTATAAAAGGATTTGGTGGAACTGCATCAGGACCAGAAGAATTATGTATTGGAATAGAACAAATACACCAAGTTCTTAACTCCAGAGCTAATAAGAAATTAAGACCTATAGATTGTCTTGATATTATGAATATTATTGGTTCTATTGTAGTAGCTGGGAATGTCAGAAGAAGTGCTCAAATTGCGTTAGGAGATGCAGATGACATTGAATTCTTAAAGGCTAAAAGATGGGACTTAGGAAATATCCCTAATTGGAGAAATATGAGTAATAATTCAATTGTTACTGATAATACTGAAGGATTACCTGTTGAATTTTGGGAAACTTATAATCAAGGTGAACCATATGGTTTAATTAATCTAGCTCTTTCTAGAAAAGTAGGAAGACTAGGTGATTTTAAATATACTGACCCTAATGTAGAAGTTTATAATCCTTGTGCAGAACAAAGTTTAGAAAATAATGAAACTTGCTGTCTTGCTGAAATCTTTATATCTAATATAGACTCTAAAGAAGAACTCTTTAAAGTAGCTAAATATTTATATAGAATAAACAAACATTCACTTTCTTTACCTTGTCATTTAAAAGAAACAGAAGAAGTAGTACATAGGAACATGAGAATGGGAATAGGTATTACTGGAACTTTTCAAGCAAGTGAGGAGCAAAGAAGTTGGTTGCCAGAGTGTTATGAAATGCTTAGACTTTATGATATAGAATATTCTGCAGAGCATGGATGGCCTATTTCTATTAAAATTACTACTTCAAAACCTTCTGGTACATTAGGTTTACTAAAAGGAGTTACTCCTGGAAGTAATGTTAATCCTGCAGGACCATATTATATAAGAAGGATTAGAATATCTTCTGATTCTCCTCTTATAAAAGTATGTAAGTCTCACGGATATAAAGTAGAATTTCAAAGAAAACTAGATGGTAATTTAGATTATACTACCCAGGTAGTAGAATTCCCTTGTTCTGTTCCTGAACATACTCCTGTAGCTAAAACTACAAGTGCTATTGAGCAATTAGAAATGGTAAAATGGGTTCAAACTAATTGGTCTGATAATGCTGTATCAGTAACTATTAATTATAAAATGGAAGAGCTTCCTGAAATTAAAGAATGGTTAAAGTCTAATTTTACAGAAAGTGTAAAAACTGTATCTTTCTTATTAACAAATGATCACGGGTTTGATCAAGCTCCTTATGAGGATATAACTAAAGAAGAATATGAAAAATTAGTTAGCAATGTTACTCCTATAACAAGCATTGATGCTATAGCAGAAGATGATATGGGTGAGATTGAAGCTTGTGAAAGCGGTCATTGTCCAATTAAATAATAAAAATTAACTTAATAATAACTTAAACCTGGTAGAAATACCGGGTTTTTTATTTAAAAAAGAAAAACATGAAAATAAAAATAACATATTGTTCTGAATGGAACGATTTTGAATCAGAAGATGAAAAAAAAGTATTTGATAATGATATAGCTTTTGTAACAAGTAGTGGTAGATATATAAAAGGACATAAACTTAGAACTTATATACCAAAACATTTTAAAACACGTAAAGGAAAATGGTCATACAGTTCTTTATGGGAAATATTTGCTATAACTAATGGTTATATAGTTTTAAATAATGGTAAAATATCTAAATTAGAAAAGTTAGGTACTAGTGGATTTGAATTAAAAAATATAATACAAATTCAAAATGATAATCTATATAATTTATTTGTTACAAATAAAACTTTAACTAAAGAAGTAGTAACAAATATGTTAGTAAGTGATATGAAATCAAAAAAGCCTGCTACAGTTAAGTAACAGGCTTATTCCTAAGTAACGATACACGAAGTTTAACGAATCTTTAACTAACAGCAGTAGAGTTTTCGACTTCTATTTCAGGTTGAGAATCAGCTTGAGCTTTTGCTTGAGCTTCTTCCATTTTAACTTGATACTCTTCTATTTGCTTTCTCATACGACCCATTTCAAGGTCATGTTCAGCTCGCATAGCATTAATTCTTTCATCAGCTTTAGGTACACTGGTTCCATCAGAATAAACAAAATCAGTTTTGATTGTGTCTGCTAACTCTCCACTTCTAATTACTGTATCAACAAAGTCCACAAGAGGCCTAAATGCTCCTGCTAAGGTAGCCATTTGCTCTAATTGTGAACCATTGATTACAAATGTATCAGTAGATTTCCAAGTTGGTTTAGAATAGATTGGGCCGTTTTGGGCCTTTAAAACTGGTGCCCTTCTAAGGCTTTTAGGTTTGTTTGACATGTTTGTTTGTATTATATATTACTGTGCAAAGATAGTATAAATTAATTGATTAATCATCATTAATTTCCATATCTACATCATTCATTTTTTCATCATATGAAGTTTCATTGTTATATGAAGAAGATGCAAATACATCTGATACATATTTACCATAAGGTTTTGAATAAAAATCATCAAGTTGTTTATCAGTCATATCTAAAAACTGATCACAAGGAACACTAACTGTGTTACCGTTGGCTAATTGGACTTTAAAGTAACAGTTCCTGCTCATATTTATCTTATTTTTGTTATAGCTACTATAGTGATTACAATACCGGCAGGTATTCCTATTAAAAGTCCTTTTACAATCCCTTTAGTTTTTGCTTTTTTAACTTTCTTAGGTAAAATATTAATTACTAAGTCATTATATTTATATTTTAACTTGTTATTTATTACAAAATGTATTGAATCTTTACTTTTAAGAATATTAATAATTTCATTATTATTAATGATTACTTCTTTAGAATATAACAATTCTTTTTCGATAAATTTTTTGTCTAAAATAATTCTATTAGTACTATCAACTTGAATAATATTAAAATAAACTAATGTACTATCTTGTGTTACTATAACTTCTCCACCAATATTTTTACTTAAAAGTAGATATTTTTCTTTTCTTGATAAAGACTTTTGCTTTTTTATCTCTTCTATATGAGATAAAGAATCATTCATAATTTTATCTTTTAACACTTTATTCTCTTCTTCTAAAAAAGTTATAACTACTTGTTTCTCAATAATCTCTAATGCACCACTATCTATTCCTAAAATTATAGGAGATACATCTATAGATTTACTACAACGAAACATAAATGCCATTGTTATAATAACTAATAATCCTAGTATAGTAATAACTAGATTTTTTGATATAGAATTTTTAATATTCATTTTAAAATTCTTTAATTATACATAAAGATACTTTTTGTTTTGGCTCTAACATATTTAAAAACTTATAAAATTCTGATATGTTATTAGTAACTATACATCCAGCACCAAATTTACCTATAATCCATGTCCATAATCCGGACATTTTAGTATAAGAATTTGTATGATAATTAGTTGAATAGTTACCTTTATATAAAGACCCAATTTCATCAACTTTATCATCTTTATTATTATCTCTATAATATAAACATTGATTGCTAACTTGACGAAGACATTCCATACGATCATTATGATGACGAACTGTTTTACCATCACTTTTAGCATACATATTATATACCCACTGATTTGTAGCTATAATAGCTGTTCCTTTTGAATTTAAAGGGTTATTTAAATAATACTTCCCGCTATTAGCAGTTCCTGATGTAACCATTATAAATTTTTCTCCTTTAAAGAAATAAATTTTATCATCAAAAGTATCACTAGTATCTTCTAAACTCGATATTACTAACATCCATTCTTCTTTTGGTATTTCTTTAAAAGAAGAAAGAGATTTTACTTTATTAATTAACTGCTTATCAGTGTAGTTCTTTATTTTTGTATAGTTACTCATTTTTCTAAAGTTATTGTTTCATAATAAGTATCAATAGAAGTTTAATCATGTACTACTTATTTATAATACAAAGATAAGTATAATTACTAATATAATTATAATTCTTTTTCCTTATGTCTATCTACATTTTTCATAATAGTAGCTAGTACAGTACCATCTATTAAACCTATAAGATGCATATTCTTTAACACACTTATAAGTTCAAACGCTAATATAGGCAATATTACAGCCTCACTAATCCAATACGCAAATGGGAATCCTTTTTCTATAGTGAGTAATACTGCAAGTAAAAACTCGAATGCTACTAGCATATATAAGCCTTTGAACGTTTTTTTAGTCTCAAACTGGTTTAATTTAAACGCCTTCCATATTCCAAAAAACATATCTAACATTGTAACCAGGGCTATAGCTAAAAATTGATATTTTTCTAATAAGAAGTCATCTATAATGTCTGAGAATATAGCCCCAGTGCTGAATGCTAAAAACAATATCGTTGAGGTTTTCATTATTCTTTTTTTATTTTAGTTGTTAATGTTGCTTTACTTAGTTGTTCTAGTGTTATAGGTATTAGTTTTTTACCTTGTGATTCTATTTTCTTTTTTAGTTCTGGTGTTAGTTTTATCATTACGGTGCGTATGCTGGTATTACGTAATCTGTTCCACTTATATTAACTACTAACCATTCATCTGGTTCTGATAGGTATACATTTGAGTTACCTCCTCCTTTTACTATATATTCACTAGGAGTTCCCATTGCTCCTACTGGTGGTTGACTACCTGCGTTATCAACTCTTAACTCCTTAGTTTTAGTAAGTCCTTTTACTTCTAGTTTAGCTGTTGGTGAGGTTGTTCCTATACCTACATTTGTTCCATCATCATAAACTAAACTATTTCCTAGAGCAGAAGTTCCTGTGAATTTAGGTAAATAATTTGTTGTCCTGATAATGCTGTTGATACATTTACTCCTACAGTACTACTCCATCCTGTACCATTGTAAAAATATAATATGTTATTAGTGGTATTGTAATATACTTGACCTGCTACTGGAGTTGGAGATGTTGGTGCAACTGCAAGATTTTGTATTCTTGCATTGATCAATTGATTCTGGAGTAGATTAATATCTACTAAAAACTGTTTTTGTGCCATTATTGAAATTATTTATATATATATTTAGTTTAAGTAAGCAACTCCTGAGAAGCCTGCTGAAAAGAAAATTGTTAATGTATTATTATCTGTATGTATTATTTCACCTTCTACTATTGTACCCCCACTATCAACTACTGTAGCAGATGGGAACTTAACAAGATTATGAACTATGGTCCAGGTATCTGAAACTACCCCTTGAGAATGTGTATGAAATTTATCTCCTACTTCAACCCAGTCATTATTAATCCCTACAAAAAACTTTTTCGATATAGGTTGATACCAAGCCCCACCTATTACAAAAGGAGGCATATTATCATTAATAATAGTTGACTTGTTATCTAACTCAGCTTCTAATTGAGCATGAGTTTTTGTTCCAATGTTTAATAAAGCTTTATGATCTATTCCATTTACTTCATCTAAATTACATTCTGTATCTAGTATTAATAATAATCTATCTCCTAATTTTTTACCGAATAAAGCTAATATATTTTTTTATAAGTTGAATTATGGACCATTTCATTTTATTCTTTAGGAATACTCTTCAGTGTTATATGCAATGCCTCAATTATTTGAGCAGTTGCCTCTAAATTAAAGAGACCTTTGCTTACTGCAATGTCAAGAGCCTTGTATATTATTTCCTGTGCTTCTTTCTCTTCCATAACTTATCTGAAATTATCAGGTAATGGTGTGTTTACAGGACTAACAGGAGGTGTAATCTCACTATTAATCATTCCGTCTATCGAAGCCTCGTAGTTCGCTACCCCATCTTCGCCTAAGACATCCTGAATCCACTGTATTACAAGGTTGTTAGTTAAGTCTGAATAAGGTACGAATTCTGCCCCTTCTACCACGCTAAATTGTGCTCCTCCATTTAATGATGCTGTATATACTACACCGTTATAAGTTTCTGTACCTGTAACATCGTAGACTGCATTCACTACGTAATCCGTTTCTGTTGCTTTATCTAATGTATAAAGATTAGTTACGTTCCAATTAT
>Ga0105051_10002194_pt1 | contig 25478 bp, 18 predicted proteins | sample FRY02_FD_78383 | JGI IMG/M metagenome (GOLD analysis project Ga0105051, IMG submission 78383) | Freshwater microbial communities from Lake Fryxell liftoff mats and glacier meltwater in Antarctica - FRY-02 (megahit assembly) | ecosystem: Environmental > Aquatic > Freshwater > Ice > Glacier... | reverse complement strand
GAAATTTCCTATGCTTGAACCATTATTGTCAGTAAATTGAATGGAACCCAATGAGAAAAACCGAAGCGACCCAGAAAGTGTTTGCTGACCTTTCTTTCCGATTTGCCCATACCCAGAAATGTACGCCAAATTGATGTCTGGAACGAGTGCTCTCAACCATGGCGTATAGGAAAGGGTGAATCCCATTTTATTGTCGATGAAAGCCATCTTGGCCGGATTCCAGTGGATGGAGGACCCATCCGCATCCGTGGCCGCTCCAACATCTCCCATCGCCCCTGCCCGTGCATCCGGGGAGATCATCAGGAACGGAACTGCCGTGGTTATGTTATTCAACTGGACATCATCAGCGCGAGTATCCTGATTCTGCGCAAACCCGGTGGATGAGGCCATCAGCATCACCAAAAATATTGAACCGAAACTCCTTAAATTGAACATCATTTCTTTTTTGAGGGCTGCAAATATAGCCATTGTGTATTTCGAGAATTAGTTAAGTATCACGAGGCGTTCGATCTGCTCGGCCTTCTGTCCGTCAGGTGTTTTCACCTTTAAATTATAGAGGTAAACTCCACGGCCAATTTTCTGTCCAAAATCATCCAATCCATCCCACTCTATGGGGTCATTTCGAAATCCGTTTGAAAGAACCGTTTCATTTATGGTTTTTACCAACTTGCCCGAAACTGTGAAAACCTGTACCTGAACGTCTAAACTGTTGCAGGGTTGGTTATGTTCAAACATGAATGATGTTCTTGTGGTAAAAGGGTTTGGGTAATTGAGTACGTGCTGCAACGCCAATTGTGCCGATTCGGCCACCACAAATTCTGTGTATGCCTCCGAACTGTTGTTGTAAACATCCCAAATTTTGAATTTAAGATTGTGTGTGCCTTCGCTCAGATTGCTAAACGGATAAATAACTTTTCCGCTTTGGTAGCTATCTAGGTCGGCCTGATAGAAATCGTTTAGGTTGATGGTACTTGTTGCATTGTCATCCAAAACAGCGGTAATGTCGTGTCCAATGCCGTTTCCTACCGTGTTCACTCCGTTACTATCGGCAACGATGGCAAACAATGAAGGACTTTCATCAGTGATTCCGCCATAGGCAAAGCTCTCGTCATTCATATATAAACGAACTTCTGGGCCGCGCTCATCGGTTTGCGTACCATCGCTTGACCCTCCAACAATGAACTTTTCAAAATATCCGTTGGCATTGGTTCCTTCTCCTTCGGCATAATAACTTATTCGGCCAAAATCATAGTTGTAAGCAATGTCGCGCGGCACAACAAACGTAAACCTGAACTCACCATTTTTCACGCTCGCTTTACCCTTATATATTAGGTTCTTCTGAACCGAGAACTGGCGGATGCTAGAACTTGGGTCGTTGGCTAATGTGCTTACTCTTGAGTTTTTGTCAAACACGGTTGGATAGACCACGCCATCAAAATCTGGCATCAATTGTCCGTTGCGATTTCTCATTCTTCCAGTTACCGTAACGAGTTCTAGTGCATTTATTGTGTCGGTAAGAGAATTTACATCCTCACCATTTATAGCAAGGGTTTCCACCTTATGTAACGGAAACGCTAACCGTTGTGCGGGATCACCAATGAGACTGAAATTCCGATTATTGACCGAGCCACCGCTAGCAACCTTGGTCATTCGAATGACATCTCCCATTGTTGGTGGTCCCCAAAGCTGTTCTGTAAGAAGATTGAGATAAAAATTCCTGTTGAGGGTGAAGTTGGGAGCTGAGTAAACTAACCTCGAAGTGGTAAATAAGGCGATTCCTCCTCCGTTCGGGTTCAAGTGGACGATTTCGCCTGCCGAAATTCTACTTGGATCATCGTATCGTGTAAACTCACAGGTGGCCGTTACCATAACCGCCAAATTGGCGAAGTTGGTCCATGAATTAATATCGGTTACTCCTAGCACACGCTCATGTGCCCAACCTAATTCGCCACCATGTCCTGTATAATTCATAATAAGAACACCCCGTTGGATGGTATTGTTAATGTCGATGGTTGCTTCGGTATAACGCTGACCTCCAGGTGTGGATTCCTGCACATAAGAATCCAAATAAATCTTGCTAATGTTGTATTCTGGATACATAGTATCTACTAAAACAGCTAATTGATCTGCTTGATTGGTGTGCATGTTACTGTCTTCATCATCTGCCACAAAACAAATTCTGTTTCTCCAGTCGGGAGAAATGATGGCCGATGCGCCATCGGTGCAATGTTCTGGTGTATTAAAGTCTGCAATACTCAAATCTTCGTACCGATAAATTTTATCCACAACCGTACGGGCATCTTCTGCGGTGCGAACTACGAAACGCCCAATACCAATATCCAACGCATCACTCTGCGTCCAATCGCCTTCACTAGCATCAAGAAGTCCGAAGTAGTCGTCAGAGGCATAACTGGTTGTAGGTACCAACGACTCAACCGATTCGAAGGTTGGAACATAATTGGTATTGTCTGCCAATCGGTCTTTGTAATCATAAGAAGCATCACCGAAAAGCAATAGGTAGCGTGGCATATCCTCCCAGCCCGTGGTTCTCTCATAGAACATGCGCATAAAATCACGAATCGCAGTTATGTCTTGAGCACCTGACGAATACTCATTATATATTTGCTGTGGCGTTACAATGTGAACCGAAAGCGGATTTGTCTCATTCTGTCGATGAAATGTTGCCAACCTTTCAGCCTCAGACAAGAAATTGGGATGGACTACAATAATCATGTTGGCCTGACGCAGACTATGCAGATTCTGATTCTCGACTTGACCAATAGGACTCACACTATAAAAACTACTCCCGTTGAAAGCAATGAACTGACGTAACGAATCCGACTGAATCTTAAACTTAACCGTAGCGCTTTCGCGACTGAGCTCACGCTCTGTAACATTGGTAGGGTCTGTTACTTCCCACACCCGAACCGAGCTGTTAGAATTTCCAATCTGAAACTCGGCCACATTTCCGATACCTACTGATTCTGGGTCTCTGAATGCCATTTGGGCGCCTGCCATCAGCAAGTTTCTTTTCACAATTACATCCACGAAATCGAGCCAACCTACCGCGCTCGGATTGCTTGCTTTGCTATAGGTAACGGCTACATTAGTATTGCCCGAAGCCAATGAAACTTCCGAACACGTTCTTTTAGATGTTGCAGCGGCACCATACCCACCAGGTGCTCCTGTGATTGGCGTGCTATTTATAATGGTCGTACCATTTGCTTTAACGCTATACGTGGTTGGACTACTTGACCCGCTAAGGAATCGTGTTGCTAAATAAGACGTTTCTCCTGTTCGGACGTTGGAAAAACCGAAATCGAAACTATAAGATGTCTGTATGTCGAATACCTCTCCATACCATTCACGACCAGATTTGATAAGATTAACATTATCAGCCTCGTGGAATTGGTGGTCAATAAAGGTTGTAACGATATGGGTTGCAGGAGCGTTCGCTTGAGGTTCTGATGCAACTCTGCGACCCATTCCTCTATCAAGCGTTACAAAATAATATGCCTGATTTGAGTAAACATTGAACTCGTGACGGAAATTTCCGCAGCTCGCGCTATCCTGTGCCCAGCCATGGGGCCCTTTTGCATAGAAAACGATGTAATCACCTTGGTCAAACCTTCCATCAGACTCACCAACAACTTCAATAGCATTCTGCTGCAAATCGTCATGTCTGAATTTACTGTTTGCCTGTGGCAGCATCCCACCTCCGTTTCCGTAAACATTCAACCTTCTAGGGTCAATCGAGCCAACATCAACACCCATTGATTGCAAGTCGCTGTACGTGATTCTGTGAACCCCATCTTGGCTAACCGCCACTTTGTACCAATTTCCACCATTAAGCACCGAAACATTAGCAAAAGAGTTTGTGGCTGCGGATTTAGTTCCTGCCAAAGGAATTGGGCGAGTTTCTAATTTGAAGGATATCAGCTTTTCCAACTGACCTGTTGTTGGGTTTTTTCTTATTGGGATAAAAGAAACACGTTCGAAGCTTTGCTTCCTTTCAGTATACCTATCCACCTTCACTTCAATTGAGGGGCCAATAACAAAATCACTAACAGCACTTTTCTCAAGGTTGGTTAGCGGCTCAAAAATCATCGCCTCCAAATTCGCTTTTATGGTGTTCTCCCCACTTACCTGAATATTTCTTATCGCAACTGGTAGAGAACTATCGTCTAAATAAACAGCCCCCTCAAACATGATAAACGACTTTTTGGAACCGTCATATTTAACCTCCGATACCGCTTCAGACCATATTAACACATCCGAACCATTCGCAGTAACCCTTTGCATAATACTGCGTTCAGAGTTCGCAACAGTCTTCTGAGAGAAGGCATCTTTTCCTTGAAAAAGAACCAAGCAAAAGACAAAGAATAATTTCATCATAGTTCTCATTGTATAATCAAGTGTTTTGTGCATTAAATAATCTCTGTAAATTTCGGCACTATAATATAAACGTCTGTCTTTCGTTTTACTTCCTGATGAAGTATATGTATGAAACACCGGCAAAACGATGAGCAAACTGAATTATTGTGCCAAACCAATCATTTTTTCGTCTACTTTGTTGTCAAGGATTCAAACTAAATTAATTCGTACTATTGTCCTTTAAAATTCAAAAACCAGAATGCTGAAACGGTTTTTCGTTGCCTTTTTGTTGGTATATGTATGGAGTTGGTCGGCCAATGAAGCAGTAGCTCAGGATCCACAATTCTCTCAATTCTATGCCAATCCCCTTTATTTGAACCCTGCTTTTGCAGGTTCTAAGAGATGTCCTCGTGTCAACATGAACTACAGGAATCAATGGCCTGCCATTTCGGGCACCTTTGTTACATATAGTGCTTCTTTCGACATGGATGTCAATGCTTTGCATGGTGGAATAGGCGGTCACTTTATGGCTGACCGTGCTGGAGAAGGAACGTTGAATAGTTTCGAGGGAAGCCTCATCTATGCCTACAGGATGAATATTTCTAGAAAATTCTCTTTGAGAATTGGAGCACAGGCCACCGTGATGCAGCGAAGTATAGACTGGAATAAGCTAACCTTTGGAGATATGATTGACCCTCGTTACGGTTTTGTTTATGAAACCAGCGAGATTCAGCCAAACCTAAGTAAGATATTCGCAGATTTCTCTGCTGGTATTATTGGTTACACTGAAGATTTCTTTATTGGATTTGCCGCCCACCATTTAACCCAGCCAGATGAAGGATTTGCTGGAATCAGCAAGCTTCCTGTGAAACTTACCGGTCATGCTGGGGTAAACATCTATTTTGGAAAGAGAAGAGAGCAAGACAAAAAATGGAATCTTTCTCCAAATATTCTTTATCAACATCAACAAGATTTTCAGCAGTTGAACTATGGTTTTTACCTGTCTAAAGGATTTATCGTTGGTGGTATCTGGTTTCGTCAAAGCTTCAACAATCCAGACGCATTTATCGTAATGCTCGGATTCCAGCAGGGAGCTTTCAAGTTTGGGTATAGTTATGACGTTACTGTATCAACATTAACAAACAATACGGCTGGTTCTCACGAATTCTCCCTAGGACTTCAATTTGGTTGCAGAAAGCCGAAAAAGAAGTTCAGAGCAATAGATTGTCCATCGTTCTGATACAATAACGTAACAAAGGATTCGTTTTTACGTTCAAAGCATGTTCCGAAACACAATAGTCATGAAGACATTTAAAATCAACGGTTTCAAAATTATAGGCGTTTTCGCCATTGCAAGCTTCTTCTTGGGTGCTTGTCAAAAAGAACGGTCAGCGACTACCGGCTGGAATCAGAACGACCCAAAAAATGGTGGTTTTGAGGTTGCTCCTTGGGATGGTCAAGAAACGGGGCCTGGACTCGTTTTCGTTGAAGGCGGCACGTTTACCATGGGTCGTGTTGAGCAAGACGTGCGTTACGATTGGGATAACATTCCGCGCAGAGCAACGGTTTCCTCATTCTATATGGACGAAACCGAAGTTGCCAATGTTGACTACCGAGAATACCTCTATTGGATATCACGTGTTTTCTCGGCTAGTTATCCCGAAGTGTACAAGCGTGCACTTCCAGATACATTGGTATGGAGAAGCAAGCTTGGTTTTAACGAACCTTACGTTGAATTGTATCTCAGACATCCAGCTTACAACTATTATCCGGTTGTAGGTGTAAACTGGTTGCAAGCAACTGACTATTGTGCTTGGAGAACCGACCGTGTGAATGAGCAGATTCTTATTCGTGAAGGAATCCTCCAAACAAATCCAAATCAGGTTGATGAAGATAACTTTAATACCGATGCTTATTTGGCCGGACAGTACGAAGGTCTTGTTAGATCTGACCTTATTGACCTAGACCCTAATAAAGACACACGTAAAGTTCGTATTGAAGATGGTATTCTTTTGCCACGTTACAGACTCCCAACAGAAGCAGAATGGGAATTTGCAGCTTTGGGTCTAATCGGAAATACTGTATTTGAACGTGTGACCGAAAGAAGACTTTACCCTTGGAATGGTGCTTACATGCGTAATGCTGACGACCAGTTTAAAGGTGAAATGATGGCCAACTTCAAAAGAGGAAAAGGTGACAATATGGGTGCTGCAGGTCTTCTTAATGACCGTGCAAACATTCCTACAGATGTTTCGTCTTACTGGCCAAACGATTACGGTCTTTATTGTATGGCTGGCAACGTGAGCGAATGGGTAAAAGACGTTTACCGTCCATTGAGCATGGAGGACGATGATGACTTCAACATGTTCCGTGGCAACGTATTTAAAACTCAACTAAGAGAGGAAGAGGGCGAAATTGCTGAAAAGGATAGTTTGGGTAGAATCATTTGGAAAGATGTGAGCGAAGAAGAGAACACTCAGAGAAGAAACTACAAGAAGTCTGACAACATCAACTTCTTGGATGGCGATTATTCTTCTTCCATTTTCTACACCAATGATGATTACAATACTGGTAGACTAAAAGAGCCGAAACGTATGTATGAGTGGGGTGCAACTTCATTAATTAATGATGAAGCTCACGTTTACAAGGGAGGTTCTTGGAAAGACAGAGCGTATTGGTTAGTACCAGGTACAAGACGTTACTTGGATGCAAAGCAATCAACTGATGATATTGGTTTCCGTTGCGCCATGGTTCGTGTTGGAAGCCAAACTATGGACTAGATTCATTTGATAACTGAATTGAAACCCCGAGCCACAATGGCTTGGGGTTTTTTATTTTTCGGCCATGAAGATTTCTGAACTGTATGAGCTTTGCAAGCAGCATCCTGTGATATGCACGGATAGCAGAAAAATAACAGAAGGCTGTATTTACGTTTCCCTCAAAGGAGAAACTTTTGATGGCAATTCGTTTGCGCTAGAGGCTTTGCAAAAAGGAGCCTCCTACTCCATCACCGACAATAATTCACTACCGGAAACTAACGGTCTTATCAAAGTTGAAGATGGCTTAAAGGCACTCCAAGACCTTGCCGCTTACCATCGCCAACAATTCGACATTCCTGTAATTGGAATTACAGGTTCTAATGGAAAGACAACCACGAAGGAGTTGATGCTTTCGGTTCTGAGAAGGAAGTATAATGTACTTGCCACGGCAGGGAATTTCAATAATCAGATTGGTGTTCCGCTTACGCTTTTTGGCTTAAGAGAAGGGTACGAAATTGCAATTATTGAAATGGGCGCCAGCAAGCAGGGCGATATTAAAGAACTCTGTGATATTGCTGATCCGAATTATGCTCTCATCACCAATATTGGGAAAGCACATTTAGAAACAATGGGCGGATTGGAGGGCGTGCTAAAAACCAAAACAGAATTGTTTGACCATATCCGACATCACGGAGGGAATCTACTGGTGCACAGTTGCGATAAGCTTTTGGTTGAGAATGCAGCCGAAAAAGACGCTTTCTATTATGGTGCATTGCCAACTGATGATGCTCAAGGTAGAATTGTGCGAGATGGGAATTTTGTTTCTGTTCAGTGGAAACGAAAAGGCGATAAGGAATCTATTGACGGGAAGCCTGTTGTGAAAACGAATCTTACAGGAACATACAACCTTCCTAATATTATGGCGGCTGTTGCTACGGGAATCGTATTTGGGTTGACCGATGAGGAAATTGCCAAAGGTCTTTCAGCTTACGAGCCTTCGAACAACCGTTCGGAGGTGAAAAAGAATGGTTCAAACACGTTTATTCTGGATGCTTACAATGCTAACCCAAGCAGTATGGAGGTGGCCATTACGAACTTGATTAGTTCGGATGGAGCACATCATTCGGTGATATTAGGTGAAATGTTGGAGGTTGGGCCGACAAGTGCAGAAGAGCACAAGAATATTTGTGCACGGCTTGCCACGCTTAAGATGAAGACCATTTGTCTAGTAGGAAAGGAATTTCTGCCGTTTAAGAATGAATTCTCATTCCACTTTTTTGAGAATGTTGATGGTTTGAACGAATGGCTAGAAAGTCATCCGTTGGAAAATGAAACGGTGCTTATTAAGGGGTCAAGGGGAAATAAGTTGGAGAAGGCGGCTGCTCTGCTGCTGAAGTCTTAACCCACACGAGTTACAAACTCGCGCGGTTGGTGTAGATGGATGGATGGATGGGTTTGAAACGGGCGCATTTCCATACTCCCCTACATCAGAGGCGTATGCAAGGGAGACGCATGCAAGGGAGACGCGATAAATCGCGTCTCTACTTCGTGACCGCTCTAGAAATCACGATTTTCTGAACCTCTGAAGTTCCTTCGTAGATCTGTGTGATTTTGGCATCGCGCATCAAACGCTCCACGTGGTATTCTTTCACGTAGCCGTAGCCTCCATGAATTTGAACTGCTTCTACAGTAGTTTCCATTGCCACGCGGGAAGCGAACAATTTGGCCATTGAACTTGAAATATCGTAGTTCATTCCTTGGTCTTTGTGCCAAGCAGACTTGTAGATAAGCAAACGTGCTGCTTCAATTTCTGTAGCCATATCAGCCAATTTGAATTGAATGATTTGGTGTTGGTTGATGGTCTTTCCAAACGCCTTGCGCTCTTTTGAATAGGCTAAAGACAATTCGTACGCTCCACTCGCAATCCCTAAGGCTTGAGCAGCGATTCCAATTCGGCCACCCGAAAGCGTCATCATGGCGAATTTGAACCCGAAGCCATCCTCACCAATTCTATTCTCTTTTGGGACTTTCACGTCCTGAAACATCAACGAATGTGTGTCAGACGAACGGATTCCCAACTTGTCTTCCTTGGCTCCTACCGTAAAGCCTTCCATTCCTTTCTCAACAATTAAAACGTTGATTCCTCGATGGCCTTTCTCTACATCCGTTTGTGCGATGACGAGGTAGGTTGATGCTGTACCTCCGTTTGTAATCCAGTTTTTTGTGCCATTGAGCAGATAATAATCGCCCATATCAATGGCCGTTGTCTGCTGCGAAGTGGCATCTGAACCAGCTTCAGGCTCTGAAAGGGCAAAAGCTCCGATTTTTTGGCCAGTTGCCAACGGAACTAAGTACTTCTGTTTTTGCTCTTCCGTTCCGTATTTCTCCAATCCCCAGTTCACCAATGAGTTGCAAACGCTCATACAAACCGATGCCGAGTTATCAATTTTGGAAATTTCTTCCATTGCTAGCACGTAGGAAATGGTGTCCATTCCGCTGCCGCCATATTTCGGGTCCACCATCAAACCAAGGAAACCGAGTTCGCCCATCTTTTTGATCTGCTCGTGCGCGAATTCCATCTTGGTATCGCGTTCTATCACGCCTGGCAAAAGCTCTGTGCGTGCAAAATCGCGTGATGCTTTCTGTATCATCAGATGTTCCTCGTTCAACTCAACTTTCATCTTAAAATCCTGCTTTGGTGTGCGGCAAAAATAGTTGTTTTGGTGGTTGGTAGTTAATCGTAGGTGATTAGAACTTGAGGATAGAAACATACTTTTAGCCACAGATACACTGATTTTCACTGATGTGCACAGAGAGTAAGGACTGAGAAATGATTATGAACAGATTGGAAATGGAAAAAACAACAGCAATTGGCATTATGTCGGGCACTTCGCTTGACGGGTTGGATTTGTGCTATGTAGAATTCACGTTTGATGGGAAATGGGAGTTCAAGATTGTGGCGGCTGACTGCATTCGCTATGATAAACAGTGGTCTTACAAGCTTGGAAACGCACACACCTTTTCACCCGAGAAACTTAGGATACTAAATGTGGCTTTCGGAATGTATATAGGCAATCAGGTCAATGCATTTCTCAAGAAGTTTGGATTACCGAAACCAGATATGGTCTGTTCTCATGGTCATACGGTTTTTCACGAACCAGCGAAGAAGCTTACCCTGCAGATTGGGGATGGGCAGGCGATGGCTGAAATCTGCGGAATAACCACTGTTTCAGATTTCCGCTCATTGGATGTTTCATTGGGTGGACAGGGCGCACCATTGGTTCCTATTGGGGATGAATTGCTTTTCCCTACGTTCACGGCCTGCTTGAATTTGGGCGGATTTTCGAATATCAGCTTTAGGGAAGATGGAGAAAGACGAGCGTTTGACATTTGCCCGGTCAATATTGTTCTGAATTTACTGGCCAACAAACTAGGAAAACCCTTTGACAAGAGTGGTTCGCTGGCGCGTTCGGGAAGGTTGAACCGTAAGTTGCTGGCAGAGCTTAATTCGCTCCCAATATATCATGGTACCGAACGACCTTCGCTGGCTCGTGAATGGCTGGAAAATGAGTTTATTCCGCTGGTTGATAAAGCCCCGATTGATACAGTCGGTAAACTGAGAACAGTTACGGAACATGCCGCACGGCAGATAAGCTCGGTTATCAACGACAAAGCCCTAAGAGGCGGGGTGCTACTAACAGGTGGTGGAGTTTGGAACGACTTCCTGTTATATCGTATTGTGGCGCTTTCCAAAGCTATAATCATGCTTCGAAAACGCAAGACAACCGATTACAAGGAAGCCTTGATTTTCGCATTCTTAGGTGTGCTTCGCATGCGAAACGAAACAAACGTACTCCGAAGTGTTACAGGTGCTTCGCGCGATTCTTCCTCAGGAGTGATTCATTTTCCGTGACTCAATAGCGGATTGATCGCTAAGCTCCGGACTCATGCACGCAGAGATGAAGAGGAAATGAGGGGTCGCAGCGCTCCGTTTGGTTTCTCGCAAAGGCACTAAGACGCAAAGGGTTCGCTGCGCTCATCGGTTTTTTAACCACAGAGGATACGGAGGGGGCACAGAGGACACGGAGGGTTCGCCTCGCTCAGGGATGGGCACGCGGATGACGCAGATGGCACGGATGAAGACGGATTGGTCGCTAAGCTCCGGACTGATGCACGCAGAGATGAAGAGGAAATGAGGGGTCGCAGCGCTCCGTTTGGTTTCTCGCAAAGGGTTCGCTGCGATTAGAAATGGAACTTCTTATTCGCCCATGAGGACGTAGCGGATGTGAGCGGTCATTTCTGCCACTGCTGTTTTGTCATCGAGGTCTATTTGGAAGACCTGTGCCCATTCTTCTGTGGTAGTGTTTAGGTAGAGGGTTTTGGTGAAGCGATTGACCCAATAATCGATAAGGTGTATATATCCTGCAAGCACGTTTTCCATGGCAACAGACAGGCACATCTTTTCTGGGCCGCGGACCAGCCAACCGCCTCTTTCTCCTGTACAGGGTTGGAACTCAGGACCACTCAATCCATCTTTAATAAACGTCCAGTCGCCTTCAAGCATCGATTCGTTCCAGCAGAGGGTCAATAGCTCGTCTTCTGCATCGTAAATCACATCTAGTAAAATGCCTTCATAATCAATGCCGTCTGGAATCATGGGTGTTTGGCCTAAAGCATCAAGCATCTTGGTAATGACATCCATGGCGGGTGTGGCCATCACCTTGAGAGCCTCCGAATCGTGACGAATATCTATGACTTTGAGGCTTTTGTCTTTCACCAGTTTGGCGAGAGCCTTGTTATTTTTTGTGAGTTTAAGTACCGATTCGTGAATATTGTCGAGGGTGATGACGGGCTCCAAAGCTTCATACATCCTTCTAATTATTTCTGCAGATCCGCGCATGGTTGGTGTGTTGGTAGGTTAGGCGTAGTTGGTCAGCACTTCTTCATTTCCTTGAAGGTTTGCTTGTCTCAAAAGGCTTGGATAACGCGATCAATGCGTTGGGCCCGTTCTTCATTGGTTCGGGCGGTGTTGACTCATTCATTGAATTCGTGGCGTCCCATTTCCCGAAGACGGTAATAGAAAGAAGAGGTCTTTATTTTCTTCTTCTAGCTCATTGTAATAAAGCGCCATTAGCAGGTCATGATGCATTCCGTGGTAAACGCGGTCTTTGGTAATACTGAGATTGACACCATCGCCAGCCTTCTTCTTCATTTTTCTACTAGCCTCCGTTGGTACATGAAAGAGAAAAGAACCATCATCTAGTTTTATAAGCTTCACCATTTTAAAGTGATACCTATCTATGCTCCCTTTCACATAGAAGCCCGCAGGATAAGACCGTCTGCTCTGTTGGATTGGAAAGTCTTTGGGCACCATGACACACAGTGCTTGCTTGCCCGCGCTTTTGCGCGGGTCTGCCACAAGTACATTTCCAATGAGTGCATAGCCATACATAACACTAAGGTAAATAGTGAAATGATTGGTTGTATCGGGTTGTGATTTTTTTTGGGGATGAGGGTTTTTTGATTCCGTAAATAGGTTACGGAGAAGGGATCGTAATTTGCTTTATGAAATATATAAAAGTGGAAAGCCTAGAACATTTGAAGCAATTATCACTTAACCGAGGTGATGACTTTGTCGATTTTGTGCTCCTTATTGGTGGGGGAATTGCCAGAAGCAGCAAGCGGATTACGTATTACGAAGACATGGATAAATTTTACATCATCAACGAGATTGATGAATCGTTCCAGAAGGTTCTTTCCAAAGATTTAGATTCCAAGACTAATATCATGGCTGGAATCAATAGCGGTAGTTTTTTCGCGGAGGTCGCTTAATTGGCTGTTTAGGCGCAGTGAAAAAACGTTCAAGGACAACACTTTTCAAGATTTTTCGTATGGACGTAATCACTAACTTCCGTGCCTTTAAAAAGGTGCTCCGAAAATGTTTAAATCATGAATTTTATAGACCTTTTTGCTGGTGCAGGTGGTCTTTCGGAAGGGTTCATAAGAGCAGGTTTCAAACCTGTTGCGCATGTTGAAATTGACGGAAACGCATGCGATACACTTCGCACAAGAGCAGCTTATCATTTTCTGGTAAGTCAAGGAAAATCAACGGTTTATCATCAATATTTGAAAGGTGAGTTAACCCGAGATGAACTTTGGGCTTACATGCCCAAAGAGTTGAAAGACTCCATCATTAATCAGGAAATATCTGAGGGTTCTAAGGCAGATATTTTTAAAACTATTGATAGCCTCTTAGGCAAGAAAAAGGTTGACTTACTGGTTGGAGGTCCTCCATGCCAAGCATATTCATTGGTTGGCAGAAGTCGCGATCCGAATAGGATGGCAAATGACCAACGGAATTATTTGTTCAAAGATTACGCAGCCTATCTTGAGAAATACAAGCCTAAATACTTTGTGTTTGAGAATGTATTGGGGTTGCTATCGGCAGGAAATAAGAAGTATTTCAATGAAATGAAAACGCTTTTTGAGGGAACGCTTGGCTACCGTACAGATTTTCGGATTTTGAAAAGCGAGGAATATGGAGTACTTCAGAAGCGAAGACGGGTAATCATCATTGGAAGAAGAGGAACGGAAGAATTCTCATTTCCGAAGCTTGAGCAACGACCTACTGATGACTACAAAGTTTTAAAGGATCTGTTCTCCGACCTTCCTCCACTAAAACCGGGCGGTGGAGCTCCATTCACAAACTATTTAGGAGAGCCAACGGACTACCTAAAAGACCATCACCTACGAAACGGAATTGATTTTGTGTCACAACACTTCACAAGATCTCATAATCAGAATGACCTGAAAATCTACAAGAAGGCAATCGAGTTATGGGTCAATAAAGGCGAACGCCTTAAATACGATACGTTACCAGAATCGTTAAAAAAGCACAAGAACAACAGCAGTTTCTTGGATCGATTTAAAGTGGTTGATGGCAGCGGATGCTCACATACATTAGTCGCGCACATCTCAAAAGACGGCCACTATTACATCCATCCTGACCCGAAGCAATTACGGTCACTGTCTGTAAGGGAGGCTGCACGGATACAGTCGTTCCCAGATGATTACTTCTTTGAAGGTGGACGGAGCGCTGCTTTCAAACAGATTGGAAATGCAGTTCCGCCATTGATGGCGGAGGCGATTGCAGAAACCATTGGAGAATTGATTAGAAAAAAGTGATTTCGTATTAAGATGTCAGAGGACTTATCCAAATACCAATCAGAAGAAACCCCGCCAAAGGCAGGGGTGATGATAAATACGTTTCGTGCGTTTGGCTACAACCTTCAAACAGCAATAGCCGATATTATTGATAACAGCATTTCTGCCAAGGCCACAAATGTTTGGATAGAGTATGAATGGAAAGGTGCTGAGTCTACTGTAATTATTACGGATGACGGGGCAGGCATGGATGCTGCACAATTAATTGCTGCCATGACGCCAGGCAGCAAAGACCCAAATGATGAACGTCCCGAAGATGATTTGGGAAGGTTTGGTTTGGGATTAAAGACGTCTTCCTTTTCGCAGTGTAAACAACTAACAGTTGTGACCCAGATGCTTGGTCACAACAGAATAAATCGCTGTTGGGATCTGGACTTCGTGAACAGTACGGGAAAGTGGACGCTTCTAGATTATCTGTCGGATCAACGTTTCATTACAAAGCTTGAAAAGCAAAAAAATGGAACCGCTATCATTTGGCAAAAGCTTGATCGATTGGTGGGCAATTCGTCAGAGGAGAACGAGGCAGCTAGGAAGGTGTTCTTAGAAGAATTCGAATTGGTAGAGCATCACTTGAGCTTGGTGTTTCATCGATTCTTGGAGAAGAATAGGCTTACGATATGGATGAACGGCATCAAGCTACAAGCTTGGGACCCGTTCTTAAAGGAGGCGTCAGGTACTCAAATAGTTGCGAAAGAGTGGATTACGGAAGGAAAGATAAAAGCGAAGTGTTTTGTACTACCTCATATTTCCATGCTAACCGTGGAAGAACGCAAGGAATCGCGTGTGGATGAATGGTATGGTCTACAGGGGTTTTATATCTACCGGAGCAATCGGCTTTTACTTTATGGAGATTGGTTAGGCCTGTTTCCGAAGAACGAGCATTATAAGAATGCTCGCATCTTAGTAGATATACCCAACTCGATGGACCATGAATGGAAAATCGATATTAAAAAGTCTACTGCAACGCCTTCTCTCGTTGCGAGAAAAGATTTGGTCAGACTTGGGAAGCACACTAGGCTAGCAGCAGGAAATGTGCATAAGTTCAGAGGCAATCAGATAAAACTTGATGAGACGGTAAAAGCATTCGACTTTCAAGGAATGTGGAAGTCCTCACAAGCAAGGGATGGCGCACGGAGCTATTATGTAAATACCGACCACCCTTTGGTTAAGGACTTACTAGAGCGAGACAATATCAAAGGCAAGGAATTGAAACAGTTGCTGAAAATGATTGGTCAAACCGCACCAATTGAATCCATCATTCAATTCCATAGCGAAGAGCCACAGAGCCATGAATTGCGAGAACCGTTTAAAGAGTTGGATGAGGGGACAATCATAATTGCAAAGAGAATGTATGAAGCCTCCGTGTCTACAGGAATGAGCAGGGAAATGGCAATTAAGCAGATTCTGAAAATTGAGCCTTTCAACGAGTATCCACAATTAGAAGCACATTTTATCTGATGAACGATTTCGATAACGCACGTAACGTGGCTCACATCCTCCTGAGCCCAATTAAACCGAAACCTCAACCTGATGACATTACCAGAGAAGTGGAGTTTTTGTCGGCTAAGTATCCACTTGTCGATAAGGACGAGTTAGTAGCACAGCTTGAAGCGGATTTTGATATTTATTCGAAGGCTGCTACGCTGCTGGTTGAAGAAGATGTAAAACCATGGCTAGGTGAAAGGAAGTCGAATATAAAGTGGCAGTTGTGGGAACGTTATATAGCTTACGTAAAAGAGAACGATGGGTCGTTTCCTGTGGAGAACTTAGATGATGTCACCGATAGAATTCTAGACCGCTGTGTTAATCCCAGCTATTCAGGAAGATGGGACCGAAGAGGAATGGTGGTTGGAAATGTCCAATCTGGAAAGACTGCTAACTATGTTGGACTAATCAATAAAGCCACAGATGCAGGTTACAAATTGGTTATAGTGATTGCTGGAATTCATAACTCGTTGCGTAGACAAACACAGGCACGTGTTGACCAAGGATACATCGGGAGAAGTAGTTCAGAATTCATTCAATTCCAACGGACGGTCAAGGTTGGTGTGGGTAAGTATGATTGTGATACCGAGATTTACTCCTATACATCAGCAGAGAATAATGGTGACTTCAAGAGACAGGTGGCCACGAATATTAATGTACCAATTGGTGGTCAAAGCCCTACCGTTCTTGTCATCAAGAAGAACAAGAGCATTCTTGAGAATCTGATACTGTGGTTAAATCAATTTGCCCACGAAGACACGGATGGAGAAAGGAAAATTTTCAATGTTCCGTTGTTGGTGATTGACGATGAAGCTGATAGTGCTTCAGTTAATTCGGGCACTGAGGTTGATGTAAAAACAATCAATCGTCTGATTCGGGTTCTTCTCAATCTCTTTAATCAAAACACATTCATTGGTTACACGGCAACTCCATACGCTAATCTATTCATTCCGTCAACTTGGAGCGAAGAACTTATTACAGATGTCAAAGGATTAACACTTAAAGTTGGAGAAGATCTTTTCCCGAGAGATTTTATAGTTAACATCCCTGCCCCTTCGAATTATATAGGCGCAGCTCAATTATTTGGATTTGAGGAGGCAGAGACGGGAAGGACTTTCGAGGGATTAGACATAGTTAGGTTCGCTAACGAACAACGGGACGAGGCGAAACCAATTTTTCCAACGGTCATCAATAAGGGAAACAAGGATGAGTTGCCAGACGAAATGCCTGAATCTCTTCGCAAAGCAATTCAATCTTTCGTTCTAACCTGTGCCATTAGAAGATTGCGTGGTCATGAGAAGAAGCATAGTTCTATGCTTGTACACGTGGCTCTTCGTGTTGCTTGGATTGACCGTATAGCTTGGCACGTGAATGAGATTCTGCGGGACTACAAACTGCAAATTAAGTCAGGACAAGGGCCGTTATTGGCAAGTTTGGAATCACTGTTCGAATCTGATTTTATTCCGACTACAGTGGAGGTTTCCGAAAACCTTGCCTATCATGACCCGAAAGTAAAATTGCATACATGGGATGAAGTAAAGCTCCATTTGCTGGCTGCAATTTTAAAAATTGAGGTTAGGGCTGTACACGGAGTAAAGAATACACGCGGACTAGAATATCACAATATCGAAGAACTGGATTATGACATCTATAAGGAAAACGGGCTTTCCGTTATTGCGGTTGGAGGGAATAAACTGTCTCGTGGAATTACTTTAGAAGGCCTTTCGGTTAGTTATTATTTACGTACCGCCAAGATGTATGATTCTCTCATGCAAATGGGGCGGTGGTTTGGTTACCGACCAGGATACGTAGACCTGTGCAGACTTTTTACAACCGAGGAACTAGTTCGATGGTACCGTCATGTTACGATGGCAACAGAAGAGATGCGAGCTGATTTTGATCAAATGGTTGCAGAGAATAAGCGCCCGAAAGATTATCAATTGAAAGTAAGAACTAGTCCAGGAATGCTTGCCATCACTTCTGTCGGCAGAATGAAGGAAGTCGAAAGAATTCGACTAGGGTATTCTGGAGCCTTGAAACAGACTTACGATTTCAGTCCGGATCAAAGTGATGCTGTTTCAAATTTCAACGCATTTACTAGGCTAATGGGAAAACTAACCTCTCCAGAGGACAATGGCAGTTTTGTTTTTCGAAATGTGAAATCTGCGGATGTATGTGATTTCATCAATGATTGTGTTTCATTTGACTACTTGGTTCCCGATGCCATTGTTGGCTACGTCAAGAAACAGAATGAGCAAAATCGATTGAGGGAGTGGAATGTTGCCGTGATTCTATCATCTTCACATACACAAAAGGCAAAAGGCTTAGAGGGCGAGCCGTCAATAAACTTTGAGTTCGCATGGAGTAATGGAAGCGGACAAGGTTGGCTCCCAGGTCGGTACCTTAAGTCTGAGGGAGGGCGACTTATTGTTCAAGGGGGGAAGAATGCCATTCTAGATAAGAGCTCACGTATTATTGATCTTGGCCTCAAAACCTCAGATTCAGAGGGACACATTAAGAAGGAGAGAAAATCACTTGGCATACCTCTTCTCGTAATCATGCCACTAGACCCGAGAATTTCTAGCACCCTCAATGAAGATGTTCCTCTTATTGGGTACGGCATTCAGTTTCCGGTAATTGAAGGCGAAGTACTTTACGAATATGCTGCCCGACCTGTTCGTCCTGATTTTGATGAGGCTCCACAAGAAAGTGATGACCCTGAAGAAATAGAGCATGAATCTTAGGGAAGTTTGGCTAAGGCAGTCGGCCTCTTTAACCGAGAGCGTTGTTCGAGAGTATGTTCAGGATATTCAGGGAGTTGATTGCTTCGTGGGTCTGGTAAGACCTACTGGCGCAAAGATGTTTCAACTAGACCTTAATGTTGATACAGCAGTGCACGCTAATTACCTCAAACGCTTTAGAGGTATTGCAATTGAGGTAATCAAATTAGCACCCGACAAAAAGCACTTCACCATCTTCTTGATGGAAAATTCATTGGAAGATGTGTTTGTCTTATTTGTTGAAGACCTTCTATCCAGTCTTGCTCAGGTCAAAAATGAGAAGGAAGCTCTTACGGTTATTCATTCTAGAGTTAATCATTGGAAAGACCTTTTCGCGAAGCTGTCGGGAGAAACATTAACACCCGAACAACAAAGAGGGCTATACGGTGAATTATGGATGTTGAAGCTTTTGCTTCATGGCTCAGTAGACAAACTCCGAACCCTCAATGCGTGGCAAGGGCCTCATGGAGGCAATCATGATTTCGTACTTGACAAGATTGCGTTGGAGGTGAAAACCACCAAGGCAGGCGCCCCATCAGTGGGCATTTCTAATGAGATGCAACTGGACTTTTCTGGATGGAAATCCTTGTATATAAGTCTCGTAGTGCTTTCAGAGATAAAAGGAGGAATCGATACGCTTTCGACACTGATTGAAGAAATCAAGCAGTTGCTAGTAGGTGACCTTGAAGCCCTCACTCTATTTCTGTCAAAGCTTCAGTTTGCAGGAGTTCCTATCGATATGATTGATAGTTACGGAGACATGGGCTATCACCTAAGGGCTTGTAGACACTTCCACGTTGAAGATGGGTTCCCTTCGATTATATCTACAGACATACCAGATGCGGTGAGTGAGGTTCGTTATAAAGTGGATGTCTCTGGTTGTCTTGAATTTGAAACAGATGAAGAAACGTTATTGAAATCGTTCCAATGAGCAGTCCTACTAAACCAAGTTTACATATCGATTTTGAACTCGACCAGTACATTAACGAGCTTTTCTTTGAGATTGACTCACTCGTGGAGTCGGAAGCAGAAGGTTCTACAACAGAAGATGTCTTTTCGGAGCATGTGATTAGCATGCTTTCCGAAGCGGGTGAAACAGAAGGGCCTATCGCTTGTCGATATGAAAAGGAGAACAAATGGGAAAAGACTGAACTAAAGATGAACGGGTATTCTATTGACGAGTCAATGGAAACATTGGACTTGTTCATTGCTGAGTATCGCCACACCAAAGAATCTTACAAGGTTTCCAAACCAGACTTTGACAACCTTATTAAATGTTCGACAGCCTTTGCCAATGCAGCACTTAAAGGTTATGAAGGTTCTATTGAGCCTTCGGCAAGAGACATATTTGGTCTTGTTTCAACCGTAAGCAAGCACAGGAACGATTTCATTCGGGTTAATGTCTTCCTTATGTCTAATGGGCAGATGCCCCACGACCCGCCCAAGAACAACAAGTTGAAAGGGTTTGATGACCTAGTCATCAACTATCATGTCTGGGATATTGAACGACTTCATCGATTAGCGCTTTCTAAGAGTAATCGAGACCCGATAGAAATTGACTTTGAGGAAACATTGAACGTGTCGATTCCATGTTTGGAGATGCCAAGTTCCAACGAGTTGTATGAGTGTTATTTGGCCATTGTTCCAGGAAAGGTGCTGTCAACACTATATCGCAATTATGGTACTCGGCTGTTAGAGAGTAACGTTCGAGCATTTCTACAACAAACAGGAAAGGTTAACAAGGGAATCATGCACACCATTAGGATGAGTCCTGAAATGTTCCTTCCGTATAACAATGGATTGGCGGCAACGGCAATGTCTGTTGGAACTGTAGTTAAAGACGGTAAGCAGTTTATTACCTCGGTTAAGGATTTTCAGATTGTAAATGGCGGCCAGACAACAGCTTCCTTGTTTCACACTGAAAACAAGTACAAGGTAGACCTGTCAAAGGTCTTCGTTCAAATGAAACTGACAGTCATTAAGGACGAGGAGGAAAAGAATAAAGCAGTTCCAGATATTTCAAGATTTGCTAATAGCCAAAACAAGGTTTCTGAGTTGGATTTGACATCTAACAGTCCAATCCTTCAAAGATTTGAAGAGTTGTCTCGAACTACTTTTGCGATTGACCCCGAGAACAGAAACAAACAATCCGTTTGGTTCTTCGAACGAGTCAAAGGGCAATACAAAGAAGCATTAGCTAAAGAGCCAACGCCAAGTAAGAAAGACGCATTCAAGTTGAAGTACCCTAGGAATCAACTTGTCATCAAATCTGAAATCGCCAAGTACATGAATGTGTGGAATCGAATTCCGCATCATGTGGTAAAGGGAGCTGAGAAGAACTACAACTTTTACTTAAAGGCCGTAGGAGATGAGTTCAAAAAGAAAAAGCCGAATAGAGTTTACTGGGAAGACATAGTGGCAAATGCAATTCTTTTCCGAACGGCAGATAGTATGTTTGGAAGGAAAAACGCGAATCCAATTGGAGACACAAACATTAAGTCTCACACGGTAGCCTACGGACTGGCGTATCTACACGAAGTGACCAAGAATCGACTGAACCTTAAACTTCTTTGGGACCAACAGGCGGTACCTGAGCCTTTGGCTGCGGAGCTTCTGAAAGCCTTACATTTTGGATATAATTTCTTGAATTCACTAGGGGTTTCTTTGATTAGTGAAACCGCCAAGTCTGAAAAGACTTGGGACAAAATGAAAGCAAGCACTAAACATCCGTTCGATATGGAGGTACTGAAGCCATATTTGATTAGCGAAGTAGATTATGACTTGCGATATAATAGTGTAGAAGACACTTCTGAACGCGCTGGTCGAAGCAACGATTTCAAAAGGATTACTGATTTAGGTGCTCGGTTTTGGGATGGTTTAGATTTATATTCTGTTCAAGCGGGGGGATTCTCTCAGGCTCAGCTAAACACCATTTCCCACATAAATGGTAAGCTCAAGAAATCAGGCAATCTAACTGACAGAGAAATAGAGAAAGGAGTAGAGATAGTTGATCAGCTAATTTCGGATGGAACGGACTTGGAAGGCATTACGGCACTCAGCAAAGCCGCAGATTTGAGTTTGGTGGATCCTGCAGCGTTTTATCAACGGTTTCAGTTGGTCTCTCAAGATGAATGGAAGAAGATTGTTGCTCTCGGAGAACAAACAGGGAAACTTGATTATAAAGAAATCAACACCATCAAGGCGGTCGCCCTGCTTCTAAAGAAAAAAGAACCTGTAGACTTGCGGAGACTTGAAATAACAGATAGGGCAACAAATAAGTTGAAGGGGTTCCGAATTAAGATTTAAGTATCCGTGGCGGTCTGACCTTCAAACCAAGCATCAATAAGCGAGACGGAGTATGAATCTTCATCTTCCTTTGCTTTGGTCTTTAAATCAATCCAGTTGTTCCAAGTTGTTTTAATGAGTTTGATATCGTTGTAAACGTACACGTGATTATCGCTTGTAGTAAATGCCAAGTAGCCAATTGGAAGAACATCCTTGATTAATCCTTCCCAAAGACCAACGTTGCATTCTGGTCTTTCTTCCCTTCCGTAGTGTTTCCGTGTTACTCCATCCGCTTCTTCAATCAATCGATTAAGAGTATCGCATTCTTCTTTTGAGAAGATGCCGATGTCTTCGGGTCTATCATCTAAATGATAAAATTTGTTTGATGTGGCTAATGCTAAGAGCATTAATTCAGCATCATAAACTGTATTTATTGATGCGGGTAATTTAGAAAGTAGTTCTGATGACATGATCGCTGATTTATGCCATTTAAGATACTGATAATTAGTTATTTGAGCAAGCATTGAGCAATAAAAGCACTATTTCTTTCTTCCTCTTCCCTGCGCCTCCGCGTGCAAACCCCAGCACCATCCCTCAAATCCTTCTCCCCCAACCCTTCCCTACCTTCGTTCCATGGCATTCACACCCCAACAGACCCTCGAAATAATAGAAGCCTTGGAGCAGTTTCTTGATAAACGCAGACCGCCCGAGCACATCAGGCCGCAACTAGACATGGGTTACCGCATTGATGGGCAGAGCGTGACTATTGTGGAGATTCGCCCCATTTGGAACGACCCAAAGCGTATTCAGGAGATGGCAGTGGCAAAAACCACCTACGTTCAGTCGTCCAACACTTGGAAGGTCTATTGGATGCGCGGCAACCTTAAATGGGATGCCTACAATACTCAGCCTGTGGTGGGTTCCATCAAGACCTTTACCAAGCTGGTTGATGAAGACAAGCATGCTTGCTTTTTTGGTTGAAAGCCTTTCTCCCCTTTTTCTTTCCCCCCCACACTAAAACCGCCTCCACCACTGTTGTAGATTCCAAAAGCACTTTTTATCTTCGATTTAGCAAAAGAAGTATTCATTCTATAAAGTAGCGCATCATGGAAGAAATGACCCAATACGCAGGATTGCCCTATCTCACTCACTCCAACAATGCAACTATGGCCGAGCAGATAAGCCTATTTGAACAAGCTCTTGCCGATCACCCCGAAGACGAACTAAAGATCCTGCGTTTTCTTGTGCCCTATTCTTCGATGGTGAAAGAGAGGCACGAGAGCTGTTTGGAATGGGCAGACCGTCTGTTGAAGGTCTCCGCCAATAATGAAGACAAGGCAAATGCGCTACTGGCCCGAGCAACGGTGCTGTGGGAAGACCGCAGAAACGTGGAGGAAGCCGAGGCACTGTTCATAGAAGTGCATGCCTTGGACCCAGAGTTTCAGCATTCTTATGAAAATCTTGTGGACATCTACCTGTTTCAAAAGGAATTTGACAAAGCCTTGCATTGGGCTCAGTTGATGTCTGCACAGGAAGACATAGAGCATATCGGTTTTCAATTGAAGGGAGATGTGTTGCTGCAGATGGAGCGCATAACCGAAGCCAAGGAGGCCTTTCAGGAAGTAATTCGGAGAGACCTTTACGTTACAAAGTCGTATGAAGGTTTGGCCATGTGTCATATGGCAGAAGAGCAATGGGAATTGGCTAAGGATGCATTTATTCAAGCGTCCGAGCACTGCCAAAATCCCGAAGTGGTTTATGCCTATGGCGCTGGGCTTTGCTATCAGAACATGGACGACCCCTATCGCGCCATGCAATGGTACATCAAGGCATTAGAAATTGACCCATCGTACCCAAATGCGCTAAACAACATGGCCGTGCTGCAACTCGATTTGGAAAATGGTTGGAGCGAAGCTGTGCCGTATCTGCTCAAAGCCGTAGAACTTTCGGGAGAGGCCATCAACCGACAGATGAGAATCGTTTATCGCAATCTGTGGGCCTATTACAAACAGATATTGGATGAGGAGAAGGCCGAATATTACCATCGATTAAACTACAAATGCCTAGGCTTTGATGATGATACCATCGATTTTCTAGACTCGTTTGCAGAGGAATGAAGAGTAAGGGATAAGGCAAAAGACGTAAGGAGAACGTATTGGTGAGACGTAAGGAATACGTTGAAAGGGAAAAGCACTTCGACCAAACGCTGTTGGAAATTTCAAAATCACTTTTTATCTTCGATTTAAGCAAAACAGAAACTCCAACGGGGCATCCCATAATACACTGCCATGGAAAAGAGAATCATTAAACACCAACTGGGAGATATTACCTACGAGTACAACGATCAAGTACCGTGGACAGACACAGACCAGCAAATGGCTGATGGATTGGCACATTGCCTGCTAACCAACGACCAGCGTTCGGAAGAGGTAGAGGCATTCTTCAAGCGAAGTATGGAACTATCAAAACATCTAAAACGCCTACATCCTTACCACGAAACAGTGGGCGAACTGCTCAAAAAGGCACAGGAGATCGCAGGCGGTTATGTGGGTGCCATTGAATTAGGGAAATTTGAAATTGCTGACCAAATTGTGGACGCAACAACCAATGCCAACGATGCCATTCAGCAACAGAATAAGGATGCTACCGAGGTGCATGCCATCTATTCTAGCCTCGTTGACGACCGCAATAAACATATAGAACAAGATGAGGCAGATGATGAAGATGTGTATGATAAGCTTAGCGACCTTTTCTTAATCGGCCACGAAGCGGAGCATGTAGCCACCGACCTGGTAAGTTTTGACCGCGCAGAAGAGAAAGTGCGTGCTATATTATCTGTAGGCGATAGGAGAAGGGAATCTCTTGTTGATGCGGTGCTGAACACAACGCGCGATTTCGAATTGCTGCTGGCCAAAATCGATGGTCAACAAAAAGTATGGGAAGAGTTCTGCTCTCGCCTTATACTCATCGAATACATCGGTAAACTCCGATCAGGCAGTCAGCCCATAAGCTTTAATTAAACAGACACAGTTTTCCGAACAGACCCTTTAGCCATCGGTCAAATCAATTGGGGCGATGGCAAAATCATCTGCGAGAGTCACCAAATCAATTGCGATGACCGTCAAATCAATTGAGGCGAGAGCAAAACGATGATAGATGAGGGCAAAATCAATTGCGATGACCGTCAAATCGATTGAGGCGAGGACAAAATCAACTGCGAGGGTCGCCAAATCGATGCAACCCCATCACAAAAGCATCCCATCATCGAGCTTTCCGAGAATAGTTTCCCCCTTATTTCGCCCTTCGTTTTTGTTTTACATTTGCGCGCAAGTTTTCAGCCTATCCGCGCATTGAAAGACCTGCTAAAAAAATACGAAGAGCGTGCCCCCGAGATTGTTTTCGAATGGAACGATCGCGAAACAGAAGCCAAAGGCTGGGTAGTCATCAACTCGCTTAGAGGTGGTGCAGCAGGCGGAGGCACAAGAATGCGTGTGGGTCTTGATAAAGACGAGGTTGTTTCCCTTGCCAAAACCATGGAGATCAAATTCACGGTAAGCGGCCCTGCCATTGG
>Ga0105051_10002185_pt1 | contig 25534 bp, 19 predicted proteins | sample FRY02_FD_78383 | JGI IMG/M metagenome (GOLD analysis project Ga0105051, IMG submission 78383) | Freshwater microbial communities from Lake Fryxell liftoff mats and glacier meltwater in Antarctica - FRY-02 (megahit assembly) | ecosystem: Environmental > Aquatic > Freshwater > Ice > Glacier... | reverse complement strand
CGGGCAGTCTCGACGAACGTTGCTCCGCCGAGACTGCTTTTTGGACTCCCATTGGACGCAGGAGTAGATGCCTCCAAAAATCCCCCATTCTGGACAGATGCCACTAAAATCCGAGAAGAACCACTCAACAAGTGCGTGAGTTCTTTTTGACCGATCGGTGGTTCGATTTGCCACGCGATGATCGCGGTCCGCTGCGCATGTTGCTCCATCACTTCGCGAATGTAGGGACGCTCATGTTGTTGCCTTTCCAGCAGCAGGGGATCTTTGAGCGAAAGCGGTGTTAGGCTGTGGTTGATGATCCACGCGTAAGGTTCAATCTCGGCGCGGCGAAGGTCACGTTGCAAGGACGCTGCCTCGTGAACCGGCGTGGCTTCGGCGAGGGTGACAATCAACACGCGAGTGAAATCCGGATCGCGTAACCGTGGCAACAACTGCTCAACCGATTCGGGCATTTGGCTCACCTGTCGAATGACTTCACGATGATACGCAAGTGCGGCATCGAGGAGCAGGATCGTATGTCCAGTCGGCGCGGTGTCCAAAACGACGAAGCGATCTTTACCCGCGGCGACGGCTTCGGCGAAAGCGAGAAAGACGGCGATCTCTTCGGTGCAGGGCGAACGCAGATCTTCCTCGAGTAACGCCTTGCCTTGTTCATCAAGTCCTGCGCCGGCATGGTTCATGACCTCTGCTGAATATTTAGCCGTCTCCTCCGCAGGGTCAATGCGATTGACCGTGAGGTTTGCGAGTGTCTGTCCCGCCACCGCGGCAGCGATATGGGCCGCTGGGTCGGTTGTCGATAGATGCACGTGAAAGCCCCGCTCGGCAATCGCAATCGCCACGGCAGCCGCCACGGTTGTCTTGCCAACGCCACCTTTGCCCATCGCCAAGATGACGCCATGCCCAGGGGCAATCAAGTCGTCGATGTAGTCGCTAAGCAACGGCGGTGATTGAAGGGGTTCGTCGTTTGCAAGGAAGTGAGCTGACGAATCCGATGGAGTCGATGACGTTTGGCCAAGCGACCGCAAAGCATCAATGCCCACCACACCACCAGGACTCAACGCAATCGTGGTCGATGGCAAGCTTCGAATTTCAAGCGGCATTGCATCGAAGGCAACTTCACCACGCTTTTGCATGGCAAGTGCGTAAGGATCGTTGGGGTCAATTGCACGAAAAAATCCGTTAACGACAAGGTGTTGATTCTCAACTCCCAAACTCGTCAGCTCACCACTGGTGCGCGCGGCTTCACGCAGCGCGGTACCTTCCGCACGTGCCACCAAAACCAACGTCGTTACCGCAGGATCACAAAGAGCCTTTACCGTTTCCTGGTAAAGCTTCTGTTGAGCTTGCAGACCGGCGAGAGGTCCCAGGCAAGAGGTTCCCGTCGTGTTGTTTTCCATGAAGCCAGACCATGCTGACGGCAGGGTTAGCAAACGGAGTGTATGTCCCGTCGGCGCGGTGTCGAAAATCACGTGATCGAATTCACTCGTCACCGACGCATCACCCAGCAATCTTGAGAACTCATCAAAGGTTGCAATCTCGAGAGTGCATGAACCCGAGAACTGCTCTTCCATGCTGGTGATTGCGGCCTCGGGTAGCAAACCGCGATAGGGTCCAACCATCCGTTCGCGATATTCCGCAGCCGATTTTTCCGGGTCAAGATTCATCGCGGTCAAACCTGGCACCGAGGGAACCGGTGTTGGGTGATGACCCAGAGCTGTCTCAAGCACTTCGTCCAGATTCGAAGCGGGGTCGGTCGATACCAGCAGGACTTTTTTACCGACATCCGCGAGCCGGACGGCCGTCGCACACGCCACCGACGTCTTCCCGACGCCACCTTTACCGGTGAAGAAAAGGTTGCGTGTGGGATGTTCAAGAAACTTCATATGATGATTTTCTGCGATGAGTGATGAACAAAGTTCGACAGTCGTGTTTGTCAGAGCCATTTTCGGAAAGCCTCTCAGCCTGTTGATCGAGCAACTCGACGCGCAAGTGAAAGACTTTTGCCGTGCTGCTTGCTCACGCATCGCGTCATGACTTGACCTCTAAATCTCTTGAAACGATCAAATCATCCGTTCCCTAACAGCAACCGGTTGAACCACAACATCCACCAGCGGATGTGACTGGCAACGTCTTGGAGGCGGCCTTGCTACCTGTCCATGTGGCCAGCGTGTCTCGCGACGGATAGTCCTTTCGACTGACGACTTCACCGTCTACCACAATCACAGGCAAGCAGTCAGGCCCTTCACTTCCCAGCAGTGCATGAACCGCCTTGTTCGCAATGAATGCTTGGGGCTGTTGCGACAGGTTGTACCGCTCAACTTGGTGCCCCTGCGACTTGAGCCAATCGAGATCCGCCGCAAAGCGCGGCAACACGGGGTCCACTTGGGGACCACAAATACCAGTCGAGCAACACATTGGTTTATCATAAATCTGAATCGTTTTCATCACTCTTTCCTTTCGGTTGGATTTTTCGTTGAAGCGAGCACTGGAATCACTGCTTCGATTGCATACGGTTAGCGATTATCGTTGATCATTACATGCTCCGCTCACCCAAACTTTTCTTATCGCTTATCGGCGAAACACGATAAGATTTTGTAAAAAAACGTCGCTATTTTACAAATCGACCACGAGGCCCTTGAGCCGTTTTAGCATCTTCTGATTGATGCAGTAGCAAATCCTAGGTCCGTCGATTTCACCCTGTACGAGCCCCGATTCCTTGAGAATCTTCAGGTGTTGCGACACGGTCGACTGCGCCAGAGGCATCTGGTCGACAATGTCGCCACACACGCAGGACGTGCGACTGAGCAACAATCGCACGATCCGAACACGAGCCGGATGTGCCACCGCCCATGCCAACTGCGCAAGCTCTTCAGCCGTGGCATCGTCCGGCAGCGAAAGGTGTTCGCCCTGATCCCCGCACTTCGTTTTGTTAGCGGTCCGTTTGCTCATCACCATCTGCTCTCGCCTGCTCGCCAAAGTATCTTCTGCCTGCACTGCTTATCGTCGATTAACGATAAGATACCGTCGTCCTTAGGTCAAGAGATGGCGGCATTAAATATAAAATCAACGACACCGCCTTTCCCCCCTCCGCCCGAGCCGCGGTTTATCGTGGGTAACGACTCGGTCAAGGCAGGAGGAATCGTTTCTTGGCCTGACGACTAGCGTGCTCTGACTATCTCACGACACACGATTGATTGATTGATTCTCAATCGGCAGTGGGTAAATTGTATCACTGGGTAGCTTACTCGGAAAAGGAAATCATTTCATGCGACTGATTCGATGGCTCGGTTTTATGGTTGTTATGGGGCAAGGTGCGATCTGCTCCAACGCGGCAAGCGGCGTGAATGAAGCCAGTCTCCGGAATATTTCGTTGACGTCCAAAGTGACGAAGGTGCAACCGATGACAGGCCTCGTGCTTTGGACTGACAATAACGCCGTGGCGACGGAGAGCATCCAGCTCGAGTACAGCTACATGCGGTACGACGATGTCATCGTTGGCCCTGGAATGTATGACTGGACCAACATCGACCAGTTGCTTTCGCAAATTGCGACTCGAGGCCATCAAGCGGTTCTGCGATTCTATTTCGTCTATCCCGGAAAAGTTTCCTCCGTTCCCGCCTACATCAAAGCGTTGACCGATTACGACGAGACAAAGGGAAAGAGCGAAGGCAAGGAGACCACTTTTTGTGATTGGTCAAACACGACACTGCAAAAGGCCATCGTCGATTTTTATACCGAGTTTGCAAAACGATATGACCGCGACGCAAGGCTCGCTTTCCTGCAAACGGGATTTGGCTTGTGGTCTGAGTATCACATCTATGACGGACCAATGACGCTTGGCAAGACGTTCCCCGACGCGAACTATCAAACTGCGTTCGTCAAACATTTGTCGAGTACCTTCCAAAACACACCTTGGTCGGTTTCTGTCGACGCGGCCAGTGAAGAGTGGTCACCGCTCGCCACAAATTCATCACTGAAGAGGTTGTTATTTGGTTTGTTCGATGACTCATTCCTGTGCAAGCAACACGCCCGAATCAACGTGAAAAACTGGGCTGCGTTCGGCAGCGATCGCTGGAAAAGCTCGCCCGCGGGAGGCGAACTGAGCTATTACAACCAACGCGATCAGAAGTTTGCCTTGTCCGACAAGGGCCCAAACGGCATTCGATTCGAGGACTCCGCGAAGCAGTTTCACATCTCCTACATGATCGCTGATGGCCAACCGAAATATCAATCGATGGAACGCATCAAAGAAGCCAGCATGGCGCTCGGCTACCGATTTCGCGTCACCAAGTTCCAATCGAGTGACGGTGCAAGTCAGGTGACGATTCGCAATGAAGGCGTCGCGCCGCTTTATCACGATGCGTTTGTCTCCGTGGATGGAGTTCGAACCACGAGCAGCCTGAAGGGCTTGCTTCCAGGCGAAGAGAAAAGATATTTAGTTGATGCGGGGTCATCCGAACCAAAGCTCAAGATTGAGTCCGACCGATTAGTGCGGGGCCAAGAGATTCAGTTTGACGCAGACCTTTGAGGAATGCACGCCAGTGGGGACTCGCGATCGCTGGACCGGTGCGGTAACTTTGAACCCGAGGCAAAACACCACAACGTTTCTTACCTAATCGCTCTGCAAACTCACTGAACGTACCACCATGACTGGAACGCGAATGCCTCGTATCAAGTCGTGTGTCACGATCAGCCTTGTCGAAGAAGCCCGTGGTGGCCCGTTCGTGCTGTGGGGTGATCTTGTCAAGGCGGTTAAGACGGCGTCAAGGATTGGCTATGATGCGGTTGAAATTTTCCCCCCGGGGCCGGAGGCGATCGACGCCAAAACGCTCGCACCAGTGCTTCGTGACTATAACCTTTCGCTCGCTGCGGTCGGTACTGGTGCGGGCTGGGTGAAGCACAAATTACAACTTGCCGATAGCAGTGAATCGAAACGTCAAAAGGCCTTTGACTTTGTTCGCTCGATCATTGATGTGGCGGGACCACTTGGAGCCTCAACCATCATCGGCTCGATGCAAGGTCGGCATGATGCCGATGTGAGTCGCCAGAGTGCGATTGGTTATCTTCGCGATGCGTTGGAGAAGCTGGGGGCACACGCCATGCAATACGGCGTCCCGTTGTTCTATGAACCGCTGAATCGGTATGAAACCAATCAAGTCAATACGGTGGAGGCTGGTGTCCATTTACTGCAAAGTATGGCGACGACGAACGTCAAATTGCTTTGTGACCTGTTCCACATGAACATCGAAGAAACATCGACGGAGTCGGCCTTGCTGGCGGGTGGTCAGCACGTCGGTCACATTCATTTTGTTGACAGCAACCGTCGGCCGGTCGGGGAAGGTCAAATGCAGTTTGGACCCATCTTGGCGGCATTGAAAACGATTCAGTACGACGGCTATTTGTCCGCAGAAGCGTTCGCCTATCCCGATCCGATTGCCGCCGCAGAACAGACGATGAAGGCGTTTCGATATTGGACCGGAGCACCGGCGTAGTTCCCTCCCGTTATTCCCATGAGAATCCAAACACCTGCTTCTATCGATCTTCCGACGGCATCCGGCGCGATGCGAACGCATCTTTTTCGACCACTGGGTGAGGGACGATTTCCGGGCGTCCTACTTTACTCGGAGATTTATCAGATGACGGCACCGATTGCCCGAACCGCAGCGACGCTTTCGGGCAAGGGATTCGTGGTCGCGGTGCCTGAGGTCTATCACGAGTTTGAACCCGCGGGGACGGTGCTGGCTTACGACAAAGTTGGTACAGATCGGGGAAACGAGTTAAAGACAACGAAGTACTTGCAGCATTACGATGATGACGCGAGCGCCGTCATCGAGTATCTCGTTTCCGCGTCTGGGTGCACGGGCGCGGTGGGGGCGATGGGCATTTGCCTGGGCGGTCATCTCGCGTTTCGCGCGGCGATGAATCCGCTCGTCAAGGCGTGCGTGTGCCTCTATGCAACGGACATCCACAAACGCAGTCTCGCGGCCGGAATGAATGATGACACTCTTGACCGGATGCGCGAAATCCGAGGCGAAATATTGATGATCTGGGGCCGACAAGATCCGCACATTCCGCAAGAAGGTCGCCGTTTGATTTACGATGCGATGGCGGCGGCGAACGTTGATTTCACTTGGCATGAATTTAATGGCGAGCACGCATTTATCCGCGACGAAGGACCGCGTTTCGATCCTTCGCTCGCGATGCTTACCCATTCGCTCATTGATGAACTGTTCTACCGTCGCTTGCGGTGAAGCCGTTCCCAATCATGCAAATTAGGCAGGGCCCAGGCCCATCATGCGTCGCCAAGCACTGACTTGGCCCATGTGGATCATGAAATGGCCACCGATGTAGAACGCTTGCATCGATCCGTTCGTCGCAAACTTAGCTCGCATGGCTTCGTTCGCGTTAGGAATCAGGAACAAGGAATCGTCCGCGTTCATCAACGATTCAACCGCGGCTTCATAGCTCGTTAGCACTCGTTCAACCAACTCATCTTTCGGCGGATAGATCGTCCCATCGGGATCGTCTACGCAGATGGCCGTGTGGCTAAACTTCCCAACATAAAGGTCTGTTGGCTTGTTGGAGGAGTCATCGCCGCCAAGCTGCTCGACAATTCGGCAGGCATAAAGACTCAAGTGACCATACACAAACGCAGGATGATTGGAGCTGACCGTCTTTCCGCCTACCGTGGCAAAACGGGCGAACTTTTCGGGTGAAATATCGGTAACCATGCGGCGAGCATAAGCCAGGCTCAGTTTTCCTGAGTCGGCAATCAGCGAGCCGATGTTGTGGTTGATTGAAGATGCCATCGAAATCTCTCGGGGTATTTGTTGAATAAACCAATTAGGAGCCGTTATCGTTATTCACGCTCACTTTGAAAATGGGACTGTGAACAAAGCGTTTACCGACGCCAGCCTGAAAATGACGGCGTATGACTCGATGCCGTTTGGACTTTCGAAACGAAGCGCAAAGAAAAAAATGAATCCTCGCGTTCGTGATGAAGTTAACTTCAAGATCGTGGAATAAAATGAGAAACATTTTTGCGGCAGTTGCTCTCTTTTTGAAGTTTGGTCATGAAACCAGATGAACCTGTTGATGAGCCGATCGAGTCGCAAGTTTCGATCGACCCTTTTGCAACCGAAATTTCATCGCCGATTGCTTTTCAGCCGCAAAACGAAATCAAACAACTTGGTGACTATCGGTTACTGAGGATGCTGGGACGTGGTGGGATGGGGATTGTTTATGAAGCAGAGCCCATGGAAGGCGGCTGTCGAGTGGCGTTGAAAACGTTGCAAGTCGGCTCCACCGCCGCGCTGCGGAAACTGAAATCCGAATTCCGCATCGTCGCCGATCTGGCGCATCCGAATTTGGTACGTCTCGGCGAGCTAAATACCACGGATCGTGAACCGTTTTTCACGATGGAAATCCTGCAAGGCAAACCGTTTGATGAGCACGTGAGATCGAGTTTTGAGAGTGCTTCAGCGATGCCACACGTTCCCTACAACGAAGGAAGACTTCGAAACTCGTTGCGACAACTTGCCGATGGCTTGGTCGCATTGCATGAGGAAGGCTTGATCCATCGCGACATCAAACCATCCAATGTCATGATTACAAACGAAGGGCGAGTTGTGATCCTTGACATGGGTATAACCGTCGAGATGGACGGGGCAAAGTTTCGAAACAGCCAGAACGAAATGGCGGGGACACCGTATTTTATGTCGCCTGAGCAAACGCGCGGGGAAACGATCACACCCGCTTGCGATTGGTACTGTGTCGGCGTGATGTTGTTCGAGGCGTTAACGGGCGAACGAGCGTTTCATTCGCGGCAATTGGATGCGTTGCTAAAAGAGAAGTCCGAAGGAGCCGACCTCTGCCCTCGCGATGTGCTCAGCGCCGTGCCGGAGGACTTGAACAACCTCTGTCGTGATCTGCTTCGTCCGCTTCCTGAAGACCGACCAAGCGGAGAAGAAATTTTATCGCGTCTTCATGGTCAAGCACCTTCCGCTTTCGAATCATCGATTTGGATCGGCCGCGAAAACGAACTGCGAATGCTTAATGATTCATGGCAGCGCATTCGCGACGGATTTTCGACTGTTGTGTTGGTCTCGGGGCCAAGCGGCCTCGGAAAAACGGCGCTCGTTGACTATTTCTTGTCGAGCCTTCGCCGGCAGGAGTCGGTCGTGGTTTTGCGAGGCCGATGCTACGAGAACGAGGCGGTGGCTTATCGCGGTTTTGACAGTGTCGTTGATTCGTTGGCCAACTACTTAGGACGTCTTCCCAAAAGCGAGGTCGAGCGAGTCCTGCCGCTGGACATCGACATGCTTTGCCAATTGTTTCCCGTAATTGGCGAAGTGCCTGCGGTGGCGAATCATCGATCGCGATCAGCGGTTCGTTACGGTGATCCCCGCGAGCGCCGTCAAAAAGGGATCGCGGCGCTGCGCGAATTGATCTGTCGGTTGGCGAGGTTTGTTCCCGTCATCATCTTCATCGATGACTTACAGCAGGGTGACGAAGATACCGCAGCGATCTTTCGCGAGCTATTTCGTCGTGATGAATCGCCAACCGCGCTGTTTGTTGCGACGTACCGGAATGAAGATGCAGAGACGAATGCCTGTTTGAAGTGGGTTCGTCGCAGTCAACGACCAACGATCGAACAGAATCAACTTACCGACCAATTAGAAATCGTCGTCGGCAAGTTGTCGCACGATGAATCCATTCGCTTGGCAGCATCGCTTCTGCTGCGGCACCAAATCACCAGTATGATCGACGTGGAGAAAATCGCTGACGAAGCAGATGGAGATCCATTGTTTATCCGAATGCTCGCTGGTCACCGAGTTCGCCATCACGATCAAAGTGGCGATTCGAAGACGGACTCAGTGCTCCGATGGACATTGGCAACGGTGATTCAAGATCGAGTGAAGTCGCTTGAGAATCATGAGCGAGCAGCCATGGAAGCGTTGGCCGCAGCGGGGAGACCGATCGATGAACACGCCTTGGAATCCGTTGTCAACGCATCCGGGCAAACCATTGGTCTGATCCGTTCGCTTCGTGTGAACCGGATGATTCGACGACTGGGTGATCGTCGTCGCGTGGAGCCTTTTCACGACAAAATCCGTGACACGATTCTGGGCATGATCCCGCCGAAACGTTTGGCACGATATTGCTTGACCTTGGCAGAGCGGATGGACCAAGACACAAGCGATCGCGACGTGGAGTTCCTCGCAGATCTTTATCGTCGCGGTGGTGAAAAGTTGAAAGCCGGCGAGTATTACGAAGTCGCCGCCGGAATTGCGGACTCGATGTACGCTTTTCAGCGCGCGATCGAATACTACGGATTTGCCATCGAGTTGCTGCAACCCCGTGGTGACCGCGAGCGAGTGATTCGTAAAGGATTGGGAGACGCGCTTGCCAATGCATCTCGCTCCGCTGAGGCGGCAAAGCAATACGAATTGGCGGCAGCGGCAGCGAAGCCTGACGAACAAGCCAAACTACAACAATTGGCCTCGCTGCGTTACCTCACCAGTGGTCATGTTGAAGAGGGAATTGATTCGTTACGTGGTGTTCTGGTTTACAATCATTTGCCGTGGCCAAAGAACCGTTTTGCCGTCGTTGCCGGACTGCTTGGTCGCATTGCATACTTGCGAATACGTGGTCTGCGCATTCGAGCGAATGCACAGCCGACCGGTGAATCGCAAGACAAACGCGATGCGTGTTGGTCCGCCGCCGCTGGCCTCAGTTTGGTCGATCCGCTTCGAGGTTCCTACTATATCGCTGAAACACTGTGCCGCTCGCTTCATGCTGGCTCCGTTGCGACAGTGCCGCGCGACCTTGCCGCTTATATGGGTCTGATCGCCGTCGGTGGAAGTGGTAGCAGGCGAGCGACGCGCCGAGTGCTTTTGGCTTGTCGGCAGATAACGGCAACGCATCGCGATCATTACTCGCGAGCGATGCAGTTCATCGCCCGTGGGATTGCAGCACTGCTGCGAGGCCAATGGTCGGCAAGCCTGGGTTGTTGCGACCGTGCAATCAAACTATTAGCTGATCCGACTTGCCATGGAAAAACATGGGAGCTAAACACGGCGAGAACATTCGGGCTTTGGGCGTTGCAGTACCAGGGTAACCTGCTGGAGTTGTCTCACCGGCAGCCGGAATTGGTTCGGGCTGCCAAAGAGGCTGATGACTTATTCGCCACCTTAAATTTTGGGACTCAGGTGATGGCTCATCTTCAACTCGCGGGCGATCAACCTGAAGAATCTTTGCGACGACTACGAGAAGACGAGGATCATTTGTCGGATCGTGGATTTTATATTCAGCACCACAATTTTATTCTTGCGAAGACATATACCTTGCTCTATCAAAATCGTGTTGCTGAAGCTATGTCGACGATTGATGGTACGTGGAGGAATTACCAGCGAGAGTATCTGTCACAGATTCAGCAAGTCCGAATCGATCATCGTCAGGTGGCAACGCGAGTCCTTCTCGCAGCCGCATCGGAACATCTTGATTCGGACAACATGCTCAAGCGAGCAACGAAGCAGATTGTAAGTTTGCGTGCCGAAAACGTGCGGTGGGCATCCGCCCTCGCCGAGGTATTTGATGCCGCATGTCATCGAATCGAGGGAAACAAAACGATAGCCGAAAGCAAACTTGTCAGTGCCATCAAAATGCTCGATGCGGCCGGCATGGTGTTATTTGCAACCGCGGCAAGACGTCACTTGGCGAGCTTGACGGGGCAAGCCCTATCCGACGAAACGAAACCATGGTCGGAACTGGGCGTTGCGAACGGCGAGCGAATGGCGAGGATGTTGGTACCGGGTTTTGACATCGCGGAAAGTTGATCAGGCTTGGGCAGTTCGATGACGCACTCGCCAGCCCCGTGGCATCAAGACAATCGTTAGCACACACGATTTCCTGCTCGATCATTTGCACGGGCTGCTTGTCGGGGCCCCGACAAGCAGCCCGTTTTGCGCTTCGCATATCAATGTATACAGGCAGTCAGCTGCTAGTAAAAAGAATTCAAGGGTGGCGCCGGAGAATGCGGACAACTGTTGCATCCGCTGCGAAGCGAATGGTTCGTGCTGTGAATCCACTCGGCTTGTTTGACTTCAGGTAAAAGTTGACACACCTTCTTGATAGATGCGACCAACGCCGCACGAGTTAGATCGGTGTGCCTAGTCATTCTCACGTTGCGTGGGACTTTGGTTAGGTTTTCCGATAAAGGCAAACCGATAGCGAGGTCGGGACGCAAAGCCACGGGTCTCCCTGAGATAGCCGGGTTGCCGAGAAAGTAAAAACCTTATCTATCAACCATCGTTTGCGTGGGCCGTTGTCGGCATCAAGGCTTCGATGGCCGGAGAGTCTCATGCATCAAGCCAAGATATTGGTTGCGGATGACAGCTGCACCATTCGCACTCTTGTTCGTCGAGCGCTGATAAAACACGATTTCGAAGTCACTCTCGCATGTGACGGGAAAGAAGCGGTGCTTCTCGCCAAAAGTAATCCACCGGATCTGGTCATTCTTGATATTCAGATGCCGGAGATGGATGGCTATACCGCCTGCGAGCAAATCCTTGCTCTTGAAGAACGCAGTCCCGATCTGCAAATTATCTTTCTTACCAAAGAATCGGCTGGACACCTGAACGCGCTTGGGAGGCAATTCGGAGCTTACCTGCCAAAGCCGGTATGCGAAGACACATTGCTATCCACGGTTCGGGCATTGCTTCATGTTCAAGACCCACCTCACATTTGTCGAGCAGCAGTTTGATCAGTTCAGAGCCGATTGAGTTGCTGAAGTCGGAACTGACCGATTTTCTTGCTCTCAAAAGAGTACAGCTAAGAGCCTTATCGGAGGAGGTCGAGACGTGCCAGCAAGGTCAGATGCCGATGAGCTTAATGGCGAGCAAACAGCAGCCTTCGTCGACGCCGAGCAACGAGCCAAAAGTGATGTCGCCTGATTCAAGAAACGATTCACAACCAACCGAACACGAGATCGATCCGATGACGCGGTTGAATGCAATCAAGCAACGGCTTGCGAAACAGATAGAGCGACATTAGCAGCGAAAACTTTTCGAAGCGTACGGTGGTCGCACTTAAGAAATGAGCCTTGCCGGCGGCGAAGGATTTGCCAGCGGTCCAAATTGCCAGCGGTTCAACTTATTAGTGATCATCACGGCGCAACTTGATTGATGTTTGAGAAAAACTTGTCATGAATTTAACTCGATGCGAATCCAAACCCACCATGAAAACGATGAGCGACCTTTCCGGGTCGGATAAACACTGCGTCTTTCGTAGTGGTCTTTCGTGGTTTTCGGTGCCAGCGATCTCGATTCGAGAGATTTCGATCGCGCCGGAAATCGTCGCGGTGCCGCATTGTCATTCTGCCTTTGCGGGGCTTTGTCATTTACGGAGCGAATTCATTCCGGTCATCTTGCTGAACTCATTGCTCGACATCGACGCCTCGGTCGCTCCACAAACACACAATAAGTTAATGGTAATCAACGGTCATAGCGTTTGGGCATTGCTCATCGCTGAAGCCGCATCACTGGAATCCCTGGAAACGCTTGCGACCCCTGAGATTCGTGGTGATGACATGAAGCAGTCAGCAATCATGGGGACGTGCATGTATCGCGGCCAGATTGTTCGCGTTCTTGATCCGACGCGAGTCTTTCGACTCGCGCAACAAGCACTGGAAAGCTTCTGGCAGAACACGCAAGCACCCCATCACCAGAGCCGCAGTACTGCAGGGAGCCTACGTTGAGAATCTTAACGTTTTTTATTGTTAGCCACGCTGTCTCCGCGACCGTGATCGCCCTGTTGTTCGTCGCCGCCACGAACGCCGGAAGCACGACACATTTTGTCGTTGCATCGCTCGTCGCATCGACGGTTTTGGCCTTTGTCTGTTGGTACACAACGAAGAGGATTCGTCGTGGATTGACGCAAATCGAATTCGCCGTCACCGCTCTCGATGCGACGCAGACGTTGCGTTCGGGGCTCGACGAATTCGAACACTCGGCACAGAAGATTGGTGCCTCAGCTCAGCGATGGGAAACGATTGCGTCACATAATCGTCAGCAAACTCGCGAACTGAAATCGATGCTTTCGCTGCTCAACCGCCGCGGCGTTCTGGGCGAGCCGACCAGCGCCCAACTTCGAGAGCTACTTGCCGGTTTGGGCAATACCCTGCATTCCCATCTCTCCCAAATCGAACGTGGAACCAGCGAGATCGAACAATATGCCAAGGCGATAACCGATGGTTCGGAGACCCAAAGTTACGCGGTGGTAAAAACGACTTCCTACATTGAACAACTCGCATCGACGATCGATGCCGTCTCTCACAACGCGGCGTCGACAAAGTCGGCTATTGAACGAAACAAAGATTCAGCCGATGTTGCGCTCGATCTTGTTCGCGAGCTGATCGAGGGAATGAAGCGAGTCCGTACCGAGTCACAGCACTGTGAAAAAAAGCTTCGAGGGCTATGCGACCCGTCACAGCAGATCGCCGCGATGGTGCGCACGATCAGCGACATCGCCGCTCGAACCGATCTGCTGGCGTTGAACGCGTCGATCGAATCGATTCGCGCCGGTGAACATGGACGAGGCTTCGCCATCGTTGCTGAAGAAGTGAGAAAGCTTGCGGAACAGTCGTCGAGTGCGACCAGAGAGATCTCCCACTTAATTGACTCCATCCAAATCGTGACACAAGAGTCCATTCGCGAGATTGAAAAGGAACGGTCGCATGTTGACGCTGAGGTTGATCGCGCCGCCGCCGCCGAACAGACGTTGCAAAAGATCTGCGGATCCTCGGATCAAAATACGCGTTGTGTTGAACAAATCACCGTGGCATCGAATCAGCAACTTCAACTGGCGCAGGATATCGTTTTCGCGGTTGAGCAGATCTCACAAATGGCCAAGGCAAATCGCAGCGGTGCGGAGAATGTCGGTTGGACGATGAAGTCGTTATCCAAGATGACACCGCAATTCACCGTAGCGATTGACCGACTGCGAAACGGCGGTGACGGATCCTCGGGCGGGCTGATGGATGAAGACGTGAACCGAGCGAACCACGCAACCTCCACACAGTCGTCGATTGCGATGCCCGTTACCGTCGCATTGCCAACATCCACGATGGCAACCATTGGTTGAGAGGATTGATGATGAATTTCGATTGGATGAATAGCGAGTCAAGTCAATCGCGCGCGGGCTCCTTCCCGAACGCCGCAGATGAAATGCAAAGTGACGCGATCTCGCATTGGGATAATGTTGAGGAAGATAATACTCTTGAGGACGCGTGCATTGACGATGTGGATGTGTGGGCAAGCCAAGAGTTGGAAGACAATTCAGACGAGGAAATGGATTGCGAGTCTGATGCGGTCACACCGACCGCGGAGCAAATCGCTTCGATGATGTCCAAGCTGATCCAATCCCCGCCGACACCGCTTCCCAATATCCAAGCGTCTCAACCGCGACCTCCGATTACGGCCGAATCGTGTCCCGGACCGCTGGTCGTGCCCAGCAACGTAGCCGTTTCGGTTTCCATCGAGTCGCTTGACCCAGAGCTTCGCGAAGCTTTCTTGGATGACGCCCGAAGTTGTGTAAGTTCGATGGAAGCGGCTCTCTTGCGACTGGAAGTCGACCCAGGGCATGCAGAATCACTGAAGCAAATTTCACGCGAGCTTCATACGCTTAAAGGTGCCTCGGCGAGCGTGGGATTGGTCGATCTTGCCGATCAATTGCATCGCTTGGAAGACAGTCTTCATGAAGATCAAGTCGCATCACGAACACCATGCTTTGATGCATTGCTGAAGAGTGTCGATTCGATTCGATCGCAAATCGTGCATGGCAATCATCCGCCCGTCGTCGTTGATCGGGCACCTGCCTCGTTCGCACAACCGATGCCGACAACCGCTTCATTCAGCGACGACGCATCGGATGACGAGTCGGTTCGCGTTAAGTCCTCACAACTCAATCGTTTGATGGACATGCTCGCGGAACTTGTGATGTTACGAAACCGCCGCGAAACGGAACTGGGGGAATTGCAAGAGGTTTATCACGAGTTGATCGGAAGCGTTTCGCGAATGCGGTTGCTTTGTAATGAAGGAAGCCAGACAGTGACCGCCGGCAGTTCCTTACAGTTGTCGGAGATCGCCAATGACGTTCTTGAAGTGGCGCATAGCGTTCGCGATTGCGCTCGGCCCGTTGCGGAGGGCAATATCGCCGTATCGCAATTTATTCGCCAGTTTCGGCAAGAGCTTGTCGAGCTTCGACGGACACCGGTATCGGGTTTATTTCAACGTCTGCAACGGGTCGTGCGTGATGCGGCACAACTGGAATCGAAACGCGTCCAGTTGAAATTGCTTGGCGAGGATGCGGGGATTGAGCGTTCACTTCAACAGCGACTTTATGAACCACTGTTGCACATTGTCCGAAACTCGGTTTGTCATGGCATCGAAACTTCAGAGGTCCGGGAACGCAATGGCAAGAAACCGATCGGGACGATCACGTTGGAAGCCAAATCAGGGCCGGATCTGTTTGTGATCGAAGTCCGCGATGATGGAAACGGTCTGGATTATGACGCCATTCGCCGGCGAGGTATTGAAACGGGATTGCTGGCCGCCGGTCAATCCGCGAGCCGTCAAGAGTTGTCGCAGCTGATCTTCCATCCTGGTTTTTCAACACGTCAAACGGCGAATCAATCGGCGGGACGTGGTGTCGGAATGGATGTTGTCGCGTCGACGCTGCAGCGAATGCGTGGCTGGCTCGAAATCGATTCGGAGCCACAACAAGGCACGCGAATACGGCTCAGTTTCCCCCTGCCATCGGTGATCCAGCACGCGATGGTTTTTCGGTGCGGTGATCAACTCTTCGCGTTACCCATGCAGTCGGTTCACAGTATCGGTGAAGCAACCAAGACCGAGACTTGTTTGGACTTCTCTGAAGTCATGGGGACCCAACAAAAACGAGCAACGGATTCGTTCAAGAAGATTGTGCTCGCATGTGATTTTGCTGGTTCAACCGTTTCCGGAAGCGGATTACGAAGTGTAATGCTGCTGGTCGACGACATCATCGGTCCAGAGGAAGTTGTTGTGCGTCCATTACCTGCACTGCTTAAGCCTCATCCGTTCTTCTCCGGTGCAACATTGTCGGGGATGGGAAAGACGGTCATTTTCCTTGACGCTCGCCGCCTGCTTGAGTCGCGGAGTTCGCTGATCAAGGATCACGCGTCGTTGCTCGAACCAAGTCAGGTTCCTCTACAGAACAAGAGGAAAACCGATCCGCAGGCGGCACGCCCTCGTGTGCTTGTCGTCGATGACTCGTTGAGTGCTCGCAAGCGGGCCGTTCGTTCGTTGCGACGATATCCGTTTGAGATTGTCGAGGCTTCTGATGGCAAAGAAGCACTTGAGTTACTGAAGACGAACCGGTTTGCAGCGGTATTCAGTGATATGGAAATGCCACATATCAACGGCATGGAGTTGCTCGCAGAGATCCACACAACCAACAGGTCCGATTCGCCGCCGGTCGTCATCATTAGTAGCCGAAACGAAACCGAGTTTACCGCTCAAGCACTGACTCTCGGAGCGAGCAGTTATCTGATCAAACCACTTGCCGACGACGCTCTCGATCATGCACTTGCGAAGATGGAACTCTTCGCGTTTCCACAGCCGTAAAAAATTTTCGCACCTTTAGTTTGCTCATCACCTAAGTCCGCTCGAGCCGAGAAATCGAATGAACCAAAAGACCATCCTCGTCATTGACGATAGCGCCACGATTCGAAAGCTGGTCGATACGCATTTAAGCCCCGTCGGTTATCGAGTCGTCCTTGCGCCCAACGCCGAAGATGGATTGCGATTGGCCGCGGAATTGAAACCGGACTTGATTCTTTTGGATCATCAATTGCCGGGCACCACGGGTTATAACGTCTGTTGTCAGCTAGTTCAGTCTCCGGAGCTAAAGCTGATCCCGGTCGTGATTAGTTCGACGCTGCGCAAGAAGGCTTACGCCGAATACATCGACTTAGACAACGTCGTCGACATGCTACCCAAGCCCTATACCGAAGATCTCCTTCGCACGACGGTTGCCAATGCGTTGGAGACCGCAGCGATGATTGTTTCTTCTCAATCTCATGGTACCGCCGTTCCCGAGGTGATCCAGCAACTTGATGAATCCGCCTTGGCCGGATCACTGGCTTGCTTTAGCCTGCGGGAGTTACTCGACTTTCTAAACAACGGACGTAAAGCCGGTGTGCTTGAGGTGGAAGCGGAAAGATCACGCATTCGTTTTCATCTCGACAAAGGACGGGTCCAAGGCGTCTATGCATCGGGATTGGATGCGAATGTCATCGATGATTTAATTCGTTGTCTGCCGAAGTCTCTCATCAATCTGGCTCCGGTGATGAAGATGACCATCAATGGCAGAAGCTGCGCCGAGATTGATGGCTTCGTTCAGCTACTTGATCAAAAGGTTATCGACCCGCGTCTGATGACAAAACTCCTTCGGTACCAAGCCGCGGCACTGGTTCAGATCGCGTTCACACAAAAGCTGGGAGCCTTTCGCTTTGATCACGGCGCGAGCGTGAACTCGCTTCACAAGAACCTGCCGCTGGACATCAGCCTGCTTGCGCTTCTGGTGGAGGGCGCCATGTACAGCGACGACCGCACCGACGTCCCCGTGGAAAACTGCACCTATGTTCGCCGAGCCATTCGTGGACAGAACCTCGACCGTGCAGGGCTTAGCGCACGACACTTGAAAGTTTTGAATGCACTTTCGGATCCCAAAGACACCAACGAGCTTGCTGAAAGCCTGGGATGGAACGTAGATGAAGTCCGTCAAGTGATGAGCGGATTTGTGCTGGCGGAATTGGTTGAGCAACGAACTCATTGCGTCACTGGGCAGTTCGTTATTTTTGAACCAAACGCGGCCGTTGCTCAGAATCTAAGACAATCCATGGAGGAATCTGACAATCGGTATGTTGGAAAAGTGGTTCGAGACCAACTTGCCCTGCAACTGGTTCTCAAGCGTGCGATCCCCCATACGCTTGTGTTCTGCGGCGATGATCCCCAGTCTTACCAACTGATGAAGCAACTTTTCGCAACCGCGCATCCGAAGGCGGCGCAAGTGAAACGAGTTGCGTTAGTCGATAAGAGCAAATCGAATCAAGAAATCGATTGGATTTCCCGCGTCGGATTTCAACCGCATGAGATTATCGATCGTCCGTGCACCGCCGAGATATTGTTTCGTGCGATGGATCGTCTGCTGATTTCAAATGGCCCTCTTGACTCGGATCGCGACGCAAGGACAAAGCCGGTAATTACGCCGGATGTGGCTCCACCATCGACCACCTATACGCCTGATATGAATGCCACAGGAGTTGTAAACGCGGGAGTCTCATCATGATCACCGAACACCAAAAAGTGGAGATGGTTACCTTGCTCGTTCAAGACTGTTTTGGGGCGTCATGTAAATATCAACTTCTCGCCGAGAGCGGTGTATTTGTGGGCAAGTCTTCGAACTGCGGATTGCAATTGCAGAGTCAAGGACTCAGCGACATTCATTGTCGCATCGGACTTGAAGGCGGGAGGTTGTGGGTGCAAGACTGGATGTCCGCCGAGGGGACGTTCTTGAACGGTAAAGCCATTGATTCACAGACGACGGTTCGATTGGGTGATGTCATCAACATTGGCAAAACTCGAATCACGGCGTCAATCCAATTTGCGGATTCGACTTCAGCCGAACGCGAATGTGAAGTCAACGGTGACAATCGCCCGCATGTGAAGATTGCCGACGAAACATTGCCTTCGGAACCTGATGACGCGGCTTACCTTCAACCTAAATCGTTCGATCATGAAGATGCGATATCAACGATTGACGAGGAGCCAACTGCCAGCTTTGATTTTGAGTTTTCTTTTGAAGAGGAAGAAACCTATGACCGCGAAACAGTCGCATTGCTTCGCGCCGAAATCGAGGAATTGCAGACCGCATTGGCCCAGCGAGACGCAGAATCTCGTTTCAATCACGATGCTGAAATGAATCATAGCCGAAGTTCCGGCATGGTGGCTGACGATGCAGATGATGTGCTGCACCGACTGCAGGAGCTGATCGATGAAGCGAATCGCAGCGATGAGCGAGTTGCGATCCTTGAAGATTTATTGCACGCGGCAGAGGATACTCACCGCGCGGAACATGAAGAAAGAAATCAATTGGAAGCATGGGTCGGTGATATCGAGAAACGAATCGGCCAGCGAGAAGATGAACACGCCGCCGAAACCGAATCGCTTCGGAAACGTCTTGAAGCATCGCACGCGGCGCAGGTGCGTGTTCAGCGGCATCTTCAGGATGCCGCGTTTAGTGGAGGGGCCCCGAAGCAGTACGAGCAGACGCTGGAAAATCTACAGACCAGTAACCGTCAGCTCCAAGAGCAGTTGGCAGAGTCGCAAAAGCATTGTCTTTTACTCGAAAATCGACTCGAAGTTTTCGCTGGCGAGCAAGCACTCGCATTGCGAGAAGAACGCACGCAGATCGCTCAAGAGCAAGCGAAGCTATCTCGAATGAGGTTTGAGCTTTCAAAGAAATTGGTCGATGTGGAAGAGCTTCCAAGAGTTAGCAACTCCGCGACGTCAGAGACCACAGATCGAATCCAAGCATTACGCGAGCACCTGCGTGAGATTCATGAGCTAGAAAAGAAACAGGAAAAAGAAGTTTCTCTCTCGACCCGCATTTCCAGGCTTTGGAAGCGAACTGAGCTTGGAAGCAATGGCTGATCAGAAAGAGAGGCATGCACATGGGATCATCGAAACCACAGTCGATGGCGACGGATAGCGATCGCTTTGAACCGATTGCGATGGTGACGGCGATCGAACGAGTGATCTTGGATATCGATAATTTTGTAGGCGATTGGCTTCAACGACTGAACAATCAACTTCAAACGGAACGACCATCCGAAGCAACCGATCCCAGCCTTCGGGAAAACGTCGACGCGTTTGAACAAGAAAAAAGCCGATGGAGGTTAGAACGCAATCGCGGTGATGAACAGATTCGAGAGAAAGTTGAACAACTGACGCAGGCTTGGCTGCATCTCGAGGCAGAGCAACGTAAGTTTCTGCAGATAAAGGAGGTTCGTACCATCGTGACAAGTGAACTCGCGATTCAGGTCGCTTCGCAACCACTGCCAACCACGGGGAGTGAAAGCACGTCGTTGCGATCTCCTGAAGGGAAGCACCATTCCGCGAAAACCACTGCGTCATGCTTTGTCACCGATTCGAAAGAAAGTCGATCATCCGAAAATGCGGTTTTGCAATTTCAAAGATTACGAAAAGAAATCCAAGACAGTCGTCGTTAATCCATCCCACTGCCAGAACGATTTTGCTGCCATTGAATGGGGAGAATTGAATTGTCATTAGCAACCCTGCTTAACGATGCCGTTGGCATTTGGAAGCATCGCGGAACACCGGATGCAAATCGTCATGTCGGCCAATGCGATGTGAGCGATGTGCCGCCGGATGTTCGACGTCTGATTCGAAATCGAAGGTACTGTCGCATCCTGTTGGCGGGCGGAGCGATGCCATTCGACGATGCATCGATAGCCTGCGCATGGCAAGCGGTCGAGCAAGAAATGGCCATCGTGCCTGGTGGCTTCGTTCAACTTGCCGTGGACACCGTGATCTCGGACAGGGCGGGATTTGCGCTCGCAACCAGTCGTGGGGAACCGGTTCGAGTTTCATCTCTTTATATCGATCGTGATTGCGTTACGAATGACGATTTCGCAAAATTCGTTGAATCCGATGGATATGGGAATCCGCATTATTGGCCAGAAGAAGTGCTGCCTAATGTTCTGCAGTTCACCGACCGTACGGGACATCCGGGACCGCATTTCTGGTCAAAGGGAATTCCACCGGCGTCGAAACATGATCACCCCGTCGTTGGTGTCTGCTGGTATGAAGCGAATGCCTATGCAACGTGGGTCGGTAAGCGATTGCCTTCACCCGAGGAATGGCAACGCGCCGGTACGTGGTCCCAGGGAAGCACAGTCGATGGATCAGAACAACGGTATCCATGGGGCAATTCGTTTGATCCGTCCAAAGCGAATCTTTGGGCAAGCGGCGCTGGTGACACTGTACCCGTGCAGGCATTCGCGAGTGGAAAGACGCCCAACGGGGTTCGCCAGTTAGTGGGCAACGTTTGGGAATGGGTCAACGCATCGTTTTCTCCGCAATCAGGAAGCAGTGCTTCCATGATGGTTGACCAGGCGATGGCAGAGATTCGCGGTGGTGCTTTTGATACCTACTTTCACTCACAAGCAACGAGTCAATTTCGTACGGGCCAATCACTTTTGTTTCGCGGTCCCAACGTTGGGTTCCGATGCTGCGTTCCCCATTCTGCATTGCCGTCTCGAGACGATTCTCAAGACTCCATGTCCGAAAGAGATGATTCATGATCACGACGCCAAAGCTTTTAAAAGACAAAGTTCAATCGTTCCTGCTCGATTGCGTTTGTTGTGGGGAGAGTCTTTCTGAGCGAGATCACCATTGCACCCAGTGCCAGACGCCAGCGTCGGTCTCGCGTACGGTTGCGGTACGTGCAGGAAGCCAAAGTTTTGTTTCGGTCCTTGGTGCAAGTAACGCGGGGAAAACCGTTTACCTCGGCTTGTTGTTGGACATTCTTAGCAATGGTTCGGACTCGCTTCGCGGTACGGCCACCGGCGCGTTTTCCCTTGATCTGCAGGAGCAGGTGGTGACGGCACTGGAGCGACGCAGTTTCCCGGAGAAGACCCCCGCGGAAGCGGACGCTTGGAAATGGTTTCATTGCCAAGTCTCGATGGCGGAAAAAAAGAAGACTCGCTACATCGACTTGATCTCGCCTGATTTTGCCGGCGAGGCAATCGCTATGGAAATCAATAACTCGGGGCTTTATCCGTCCATCAGTCACGTGGTCACCAAGTCAAGCGGATTGATGATTCTTTGTGATTCCACTCGGGTTCGAGATGCTGGTTCGAGCGAAGATTTGTTCGCGATGAAACTTGCATCCTATATTGCCGAGCAACATGACATGGAAACCGGCGGAGGGCGAACCCGCAAGATCGGCCCCTCGGTTGCCATCGTTTTCACGAAGTGCGACGGTTGTCCCGAAGCGATCGAGGATCCTGCTCAGTTTGCGTCCAACAATACGCCACGGCTCTTTGAATATTGCCGTCGAACGTTCGCGAAGCATTCGTACTTTGCAGCCAGCGTCGCCGGGAGTTCTGGCGTTCTCGCGGATACGGCGGGTCGTCGAATGCGGATTCCCTTCCACATCCAACCCTATGGAATCCTCGAGCCTCTGCAGTGGATCATTCGGTAATTCTGAAGCGATGGATGAACCAGTGATGAACATGCTCAGCGTCGAACAAGCCGTCTTCACGTCATCCGATCGTGGCCCGATGAAAGGGTATCAACTCGTTTCCAAGTCGCCTGGTATCGATCGAAACTTAAGTCAAGAACTATGTCGCTGGGCGCCCACCAAAAGTTCAAGTGAAAATCCTGATGACTGGACACTCCATTGCTTTCCCATCGCAGACGATTTCGTCGCGGTCGCAAGGACAACGCTTGGCGGTCCTGAGTACAGCGGTCGCGGTGGCACACAGGTAGTCACGATGATCCTGGTGTTTCGTAACGAGCAATTGGAACCGTTTGCGTTCAATCCGATTGCCGTCGCCCAAACCGCGCTGGCGATGGGATATCTAAAACTGCCACTTGAAATGGAGCGGGAACAGTTGCCATGCGCGATGCTGCCAAGTTGTTCGCTTATCGAACGACGCGGTGTCACGCAAGAATACCGCACGATAGAGGATTGCGAACAACTGCTGAGTGAAGCCGCGTCCCTGCTTAAAGACGGGCGGCGGATCGCCATCGTCGGACCGATCGATTCAATCGCGGCTGTCGATCGATTGATCCTGAGGTTACCGATCGACTCGCGACGCGGACTCAGTTTTACTACCGGTCTTGCACCATCCATTCGGCGTCCCTTTCAACTTCATTGCTTCGCCAACGCCGATCTGATGACGCGTCGCACGCTCGAATCGCAAAATATTGTTTGCTTAATGACCGAGGCACACGCAAACTGACTTTGCCGTTTTGTGGTTGGCCCTGAAGCCGAGGGATCATAAGAGGCCAAGCTGCTCCTCCAGGTGAGCAAAGAAAATCGCTTTGTCACGTTCGTAATGCTCGGCGTCTCCATCGACTGCTTTCCATCGCCGAACTTTGGCTTCCTCAAACTCGACGGCGCGAGCGGGATGTTTGCGAAGATGGTCTCGGATCAGGACGGCTCGTCGATGGGTGCGGCTCTCAAGGGAGGTGAGCCAAAGCTGGTGAGTGGCGTCACCGTGTCGGGGCTTGATCAATAGAATCGAATCGTGGCACCACGACGGTGGTTCGATTCGGCGAAAGTAAAGTCCCTCGACCTGGACTGTGGCAGCCTCGATGACGCTTGCATCGTGAACACATGCGACAAGGTCGATAATGGGGCGAGCAATCAATCCCGGAATTGCGGTGCTGCCAATATGTTCAATCGTCGTGACATCGCCTTGGCATGACTGAAAGATACCGGACTTCGTTTGCTCGAACTCCTGACGCCATGCAGGAGCATAATGCATCAGTCGTACCGCATCGTTCATCGAGAGTATCCTTGCTCAGGTGCAATTGAATTCATTGGCCACTGCGATGAAACGAAAATCGCCGGTCGAGGCTGAAACCAATCGACCGGCGATCATTGAGTTCGTCAAGCGATGACCATCTAGCGGGCAGATAACATGGCAACCTTCACGCCATCGTGATCCTTGACCACGGCAGCGATGAAAGAAGCATCTGCGGAGCAAAGCCGCCTGTTCGGAACCGTACAGATTCGGCCATTGCCTTTTAACAAGCGAATATAATCTGCCCCGATTTCGACCAAACGACCTTCAGTCGAAAACTCACCCGTGTTGTCGATCCAAACACGAAAGCGACTGTTTTCGCCAAACAGATCGTCCAACGCATTTTTCACAGGTGCAGCGGGTTCAGTTGCTGGTGGCGCACCGAAAATATCATCAGCCGCAGGAGCCGCGTCGGCTGGTGCAGGCAATGCTGGTTCACCAAACAGATCGTCCATCGGGGCCTCTGCGGGTGCAGGAGCCGGTGCCAAAGGCTCACCAAAAAAATCGTCCACAGCGGGAGCCTGTTTAGCAGGAACTGGTGCAACTGGAATTGGATCGCTGAAGAGATCTTCGGCAGGAGCAGGAGCGGCATCCGCTGGCGGTGCGCCAAACAAGTCGTCCATTGCTGGGGCAGGAGCCGGAGCGGCATCCGCTGGCGGTGCGCCAAACAAGTCGTCCATTGCTGGGGCAGGAGCCGGAGCCGCGGGTTCGGGAATCACGAGTGGCGCTGGTTCGCCGAACAGGTTTTCTACAGGTGCGGGAGCGGCTGGCTCTTCAGGTGCAGGCGTCGGAGGCAGTGGCTCAGGCATTGGCTCAACAGGTGCTGGTGCCTCTGCTTCAACAGGTGCTGGTGCCTCTGCTTCAACAGGTGCTGGCGATTCTGCTTCAACAGCTACTGGTGCCTCGGCCGGCATCGGTTCGACGATGTCCGTCCTGCTGGGTGCGATTTCTTCGGAAGGAATAACCGAGTTCTCGATAGCCGATTCTGAAGCGGCTAAGGGTTCGGCAGCCGGCATTTTATCAATGGTTTGCTGACTCATCGGAACAATGCTCTCATGAATGATTTCGCCTTCGAGAATCATGGGCTCGGCTTCGCCGCAGCATGCGGGCTGGGCGATCGTTTCGACAACGCCGCAGCAACCATCCATGGGGGCTGGCACTTGAATCACGCATTCGGCATCGGGTACTTCGCACGCCGGAGCGACTTCGCACGCCGGAGCGACTTCGCACGCCGGAGCCACTTCGCACGCCGGAGCGCAAACGGGAGCGACTTCGCAGCAAGCGGAGTCAACCTGGTGGCAGCGGACTCGGTTGAGTAGCCAACCGCCAGACGCGGGAGTCACCGTGATCGTCGCGATCATGAAGCCGACGATCGATGTATAAACGTAACGGGGTAGGATGCGTTTCATTTCTTATTCGGGGGTTTTTGGCACGATGTGCAAAGGGTGAATGCAACGGAAAGAAGCGTTCAGAATGACGAGGCGGGAACAGGGTGCTATGGCTCCGAGCATCAATCTCAGAATTTCAGGATTTCAGCTCGGGATTCCTCCGCCCTAGCGTAATTGGGCGAAATCTCAACAGCAAGAAGCGAATTCAGGGTAATTTGTGGGTTTTGTGTTTTGCGGATTGGTATTTCGAGCGCACCTCGCGTTTTGCGTCATCAGGCGGACAGAGTGTGGGCACGAAAGCCGCTGGCCTGATAAAAATGTTTGAACATTGTCCGAACGTCAAACCGGAGAATCACCCTCCCGCTTCGGGAGGGTCGGACGCGGTAGCGGCCGGGGAGGGCCGTTTTCGCAGTCAATTACTTGGGTGCTAAGCAAAATCGTTGAGCCCTCTCCTCGCCTATCCCAGATGAGAATGATGTAATGAACT
>Ga0105051_10002183_pt1 | contig 25547 bp, 58 predicted proteins | sample FRY02_FD_78383 | JGI IMG/M metagenome (GOLD analysis project Ga0105051, IMG submission 78383) | Freshwater microbial communities from Lake Fryxell liftoff mats and glacier meltwater in Antarctica - FRY-02 (megahit assembly) | ecosystem: Environmental > Aquatic > Freshwater > Ice > Glacier... | reverse complement strand
TTCTTGCAGATGGATATCAATATTGGTGGGTAAATGGAAAGCTACACCGAGATAACGATCAACCTGCTGTCATTCTTGCAAATGTATATCAAGCGTGGTGGGTGAATGGAAAATTTATTAAATGACTGGAGACTATTAAATGACTGTTATCGACAGAACATGGTATCCTATTCCACAAGGACACGCAATTTGTCCCTTGTGCAACGGTACAGGAATCGGCAAGGCAATGACCGAGCAGGATCTGAAATACAATTGGAACAAAGGAAAGACACATTTTCCATGTAACAACTGCGGTGCTCAAACAATGAGCGGTAAAGCAATGGGTTGGACTAAAATTGATCCTACAACTAAATTGGGCTGTCATCATTCATTCGTAGGAAAAAACGCAGGAAGATGCTATACTATATATACATGCCAAAAATGCAATGATTACTACGACATTGACAGTGGCGATTAAGGAATATTATGAATAACCAACTGCAAGATATTCACGACAAAGCGTTTGATGTCGCCAGAGCGAGAGCATGGACCATGGAACAAAAAGTCCTCAACTGCACACAATTTGGAACAACTATATTGAAATTTTTGCAGTAATGCTCATCGAAGAGTGTGCAAGAATTTCCGCGGATTGTGATTACACAATGACCAATCAAGGTACAGCCATCGCACAAGCCTTTAAAGATAACTTCGTAATTAAGTGATTATTTGCAAAAGATAACAAATAGTGTTATAATATAAATATGCCCTGATGGAGAAATTGGTTCGAGTCCGGTCGTTGCATCCATTAAGGAAAGTAATTGACAGCATGAAGAAAATGTTGTATAATAGAAGTTAGAGAAATAATGCGACTGTAGCCGAACGGTCTAGGCACTTGACTTAAAATCAAGCGATTCCGAAAGGGTCCTGTGGGTTCGAATCCCACCAGTCGCACCATTTAGAAGTTATTGATCTCGCGTAGTAACTGCTCGTGGCTTATACTCGATTTTACTCCTTTTTTGATATTATCAAAATTTAGTATAATTTGGCAGTTAGCAGGATGGGCTATAGTAGAATGTGCAATACCGTTCTCCCATCCATGAGATTTACTTAGCATGTGATCACGAACTGCACCGTTTTTATTTTTAGTAGCGTGAAAAATGCCATGCTCAATAAGAAGTCCAAACCCTGGCAGCTTTTTCCAAATTTCAATGGGCCATTTTGCAAAACTACTTGCTGCCCAGTATATATTTTTAGCATCGGTTCTAGATTTGCCTTGCTTACTAAGTGTTAATAACAATGATACTCGTTGTTTATCACGACTATCTTGACTTCGCGCATTGTTAGTATGGTTCGCAGAGCATGAATTACTGCAAAATTTAAATTGAGTTTCTTTAGTTAATACTAAATTACACACAATGCAATTTGGTGTTCGAGTTGGATTACGAACGTGATTTTGATGGCACAAACGACTGCAATATTTTTGAGTTTTCCTTCTGGGGATTACTTGAAATATATTATTGCATTCAAGGCATGTTATATTATATAATGTAGGCATATCTTTATTTAGTTCAAGTCCGGGTCGGGGCACCATTGTATAAATTATGAATCTTTACCGTCCAATATCGCTAAATGGTCGATGCCCTGATATTACGAACTATGCAGCGATTTGGGGGTAAGTGTTGCAGTTGGCAATCTTATATCAAGCATAGTATATCGTGAGACATTTGACAGGCGTGGTGGGACAGATCTTTAAACTTTAGTTATCTTCAAGAAGGGTCTAATGGCCTTACCGAACTATTATGAAAATTAAAATTAACTACGAAGTTGAAAGCACTCGATACAACGATACGCAGATGGAGAAGTTGAGGTTTACCATTGATAATACTGTTGTCGAGTTTATTAAAGGTGCTCTCGAAGATACTAAAAATCCAGTAGGGCATTCTATGGAGTATAACTATTTTTCCATTAATGGAAATACCAAGTTGGATAAGTAATGAAACGATATGCAGCACAGATTGATCTTTCGTGGAAAATACTTGGTCTGACCACGCATTTTCTACCTGTTGCAATTTCGAACTGGCTCCATGAAAGAAACATCCATTACTGTTATGTAGGGCACAGCACATCCGGGAATATAAAGGATGGTCATTCTCATTATAACCTTAGTAACGGTGATAAAGAAGACTATATGATCTTTAAACTCATGTTTCCTGGCTGTCGCGTTAATGTATTTCAATATCATGACTGAAGATGATACTTTCCGTGTGTTAACACAAATTCCTGCACATGAAATGAAGGCGAAACTCTTTGCCCTAATGACCGATAGCAACTATGCTATCTCAACGAACAATGCTGAGCTGGTAAGAGCCCTCATGAAACAGAATGGATGGAGAATAGAAGATCTGATTACAGTATTAAAATGACTGAAGATGATACATTCAGGGTTCTCTCCAGGCCCCCTTTCGGGGAAGTCCGGCGGCGAGTTCGCGCCCTCAACAAATCAGGACGTGGTGGTCGTGTCGGGGCCGTTCTCGTTAGGATTGGGTGGACTGTATCGGAATACAATAGAGAACTGGCAAGAGTAGTAAATGACAGAGGATGATACCTTCCGAGTATTGGCTAGACCAAGCGTGGAGGAAATGGTAAAATTGCACAGGGAACACTATCGTGAATGGTGTAGTAATTCAGAAGTATACCCAGCTAGTCAGTGTGTTATCTTTGCAAAACACCATGGCTGGGGATGGTTGGAATATTTGATAGCAAGAAAGGCTTCTGGCCTTTCATATTATTAAGGGATACAAATGAAAGAAACTAAAGAACAACGTAAAATGAGAATGTGTGCTAAAGCTGTAGAGACAAAAGTTGCGGAGGAACTGTATAAAGCATCTCTGCCAAAGCGAATGATGGACGCTCACGCTCTTGCACAGAAATTGTATGTAAACGTCAGTCTGAAACTTGGAAACAATGGCCCTATTCTTACCTTCCATGATGAGAATAAAGGTTTTTATGAAACTAAGATCAATTATGATACAGAAGAATGGGAAATAGATATAGTTGAACGAAATCTTAATGAGATTGTGGCAGCTAATGATGCAGCGGCATTACGGTATCAAATTGCTAAAGCAGTGTTCGATACTCTGACACTAGAACAGAAAGACGCAATAAAAGAACATATCTATACGTTAAGGTAAAACTGTTTGCATTGCCAGCAGTATTGTTTTATAATAAAGCATGACACAATATAACAGACTTGCAACTATCCCACTTGCCGAACTTATGTCCATTGTCGATGGCAAGTATGGTAAATTCGAACGTCTCCCCATAAGCTCGGGGCATGTGGTCGGTGTAAGTTTCTTAAGACTACAAACATTCAAACGTGACTATGACAACGGATGTCTCCACTGTTCCGATTGTGGAATAAAGGCAACATTTGTTAGCATCGATATTTTCAAGAATAACAGGAATGATGCTCCGCCTCATGCAAATTTGTATGGGTTGAATGAAATGGGCGATGAGGTTCTTTTCACCCAAGACCATACATTGGCACGTGGGTTGGGCGGTGCAGATACTTTGGAAAATGCAACCACAATGTGCAATGCTTGCAATGCTAAGAAAAGCAAACAGGAATCTGGCATTGCGAATGCTCGACAGTTTGAAAAAGTAAAGCAGTACATGCAAGAAAATCCAATGAGGCCGGAAATGGTCGAGGCAAAGTTGGCAATCTTTCTGGAAAAAAAGGCAAAGACTCGAGAACATTTTACTGTCAAGATTGATAACTTTTTGGAAATGTGCGGATGAAAACGATACCATCTTATCGATGCTATCGAGAAAGGACTTATCAAGTTTGATACTTATTCCATCCTGCCATCTAAAATCAGCAAAGAAAAAAGGAGCCAATTGACATTTTAAGTAGTATGTCATATAATAATGACATAGGGAATTTATTGTTACTAACTGTCGAGGAACACAGGAACTGCCATATTCCGTTTTTGTTCCAAGCAGGTCGGCAGCTCTGGAGTCGAAGCACTTTCAGTTAGTAACAATAAGTTTCTATCTTCCCAGGGGGCTGCATCCTGACAGGGAAATTGGCTGATGCTTCCATTCATATAATATGGTAGTTGCGGGTTTCGAATCCTGCGAGAGACTTTTAACTTATTCTCGAATGGGGATGCGACAGTCCAGATGAATAGCCAAGGACCCTGCAAGCATGTTTGAAGGCGGGCTTGTCGGCTGGTTCAAGCCCAGCACGAGGATTTAATAAATAGTAACTATGGCACATAAGCAACAAGGCAATTTAACAAGAGCTCCTCAGTGGTGGAAACATCTGCGGGCCGAGTGGAAAAAAGTATTCTGGAAATCAGAGCGTGCTGCACAGAAGAAAGATTTGAAACAACGGGAAAAGGAATAATATGCAACTGATGCCGACATTCGCCCCTGATAGAATATATCATAAAACGTCGATTAAGGTGCCACAGGGGGATGTGGCGAAAATTTAGGGTTGCCTCTATTATATGAAGGTCTATGCCGAAAGGCGTTATAATCGTGTCCCACCCAAGAAGCACGGTTTGAATATCTTATAATATAAGATATGTGCGGGCAAGTTCCAGTGGAAGGCTGGCGATTGACATTACATGCAAAGACGGTATAATAAATATACCAAGGAAGACATAGCAGGCACAACTGATGAGTCACCTGCATTATAAATAATGATGAAACGGCGAGACTGCCGGCCAAAAGAGCATCGAAAGATGGGCCGAGGTTTCGAGAAGAGATTGTAGGATGCGGGATATCCGTGAGGATACATCCTCTCTTTTCTCTCCGTATTGTGTTAACACGATGGTACAGTCGAAACATAGCCCACTGTGGCTGCTCACTTCGCTGAGGTGGTCAAGCAGACCGATATGGAAATTAAGCAATACGTACCGAAGGTAACTAAGCGATCTATCCAATTGCAGGGAGAATATATCCAAAGGTCATTTAACTTAAAACTAAGAACATTTCCAGGGAATGTTCGATAGGCACTAATTAGCCGAAACCACTCTTGTAATCGGGAAGGCCCGAACAATGATGTAATATGTATGATATAGAATAGTGATTCAATGTTGGAGTGCTGGAACAATCGGAACGCCTGGTGTTACACACGATGAAGATATAATCACAGGGGATCAGCCAAATAACTTTGGTTGACAACGGTAGTAACGGTGAGCCTACATTAGCCAAGTCGCTTGGAAATGTGGGCTTTCTCTTGACTAAATCCTATTGACTATAGTAAGCAGACTGTTATAATAACATACATGCAAACACCATACGGCGAACTTAATAACGGAGACATTTACTATAGTGCAGATGGCTCAAATGGATATGTCACTGTGATCGATGTTGATATGTATGCATTCTGTGAAGATGTTGTTGTTGAATCCAATAATGGAACTATGCATCGTATTGATTGGTTCAAATTAATGATGGTCAGATATTCAAAGGGAGATTGGTAATGGGATTCAGAACTGTTGTGGCACTTAGCAATGATCAGGCTTACGAATGGGGAAAGGATCCAGAACTTGGCAAGAAAATTATGATGGCTGGACATTATGCTTATCGTAATCAAGATAAGTTACCGTATAATCTCCAATTCCCTATGGTAATGTAGCCGAATCAGTGCATGCTGATACTCATTCCCTTATTATTGCAAGCGGCTATTCTGCCCATCCTGCTGCACATACCCATTGGTTCCACGATCAGACAAAAGAAGAAATGGAGATCGGGCTGCTAAAAACATACGCCGAAAAACTAGGTTATCGCGTTGTAAAGAAATCAACTAAGAAAGAATAAATGAAAGTCAATATCGAAGCCACAACAGACGGCAAAGGTAAGAACACCGACGAAGAACGCATGGTAGTGATTACCAGTTTGGGATTTGGTTTCAATAGCAAAATTATGTTCCCGGACACAGAATTTAGTGGTGAACTCCGTGCATATTTCGATCCATCCGGATACAACCCCGGCACATGGAATGTCGATGGGCATGGCCTGATTGCTGGCGACAAACAATGGTTGAAGCAATTCAAATCTGGCTTGCGTGAAGCGGGTCTCAGTATCAAAGCTGTGCAGAATGTCAAGTATGCCGAAGTATCACAGCAAGGGCAGGATTATGTTACCTTCGACATTGGTAACAACTTCTACAAATCATTCGAGCGTGTTTGGAAGCTGGAGACTTGGTAGCATGCTATCGTACGAAGATCAGGTAGTTGCATCAGAGGCAAAGATTAAGAAGTTCATCGATACTGAATTCGATAAGCTTCGTAAGTTTGTTGCTGGTAACTTTCAGAATCGAACATACGCAACACTTTGGTATCGTTGGGGAAATGGGCAATGGGACTTCAACCATTTAGAAGATGGTCACGTAACATCCAAGTCTCCAACACCAAAACATCCAAGTCATGAACAAATTTGGAAAGGCGGAAAGTGGGCAAAGGCTCATGTACAACTTAACCCAGACAACGTCGTAAAGCCGTTGCTTATATTCGAAGGATAATATATGAAAAAGTCTCTTATCTCTATTGCACTCGCTACAACTATGCTCCTGTCTGCTTGTGGTGCGGACGAGCAAGTTATAGGTGGTGTCAAGTATGACACGTATGGCGTCCTGAACAAGGAGCAAAGCCATAATCCGAAGATCCAATATGAGGTCTCTGGCTGGTCGATCTTTTGGAGTGTGATTTTGGTTCAAACAATTATTGCTCCAATCTACTTTATCGGCTTCGACCTTTATGAGCCAGTAGGACCAAAAGATCCGAATTGGGTGCCTGGCCAATTGTCGCCTGCTCCAGCTGCTGGCTGGCCTGCTGTTCCTGCATCGGCTCCAGCAAAATAAGTTGACAGGATGTTCCCAGACTGCTATAATAAACACATAGCAACACAAAGGACCTAAAATGACTTTCCCAAAACTTGCCGCTGCTCCGAAAATGAGCAAAACTAAAGCACTGAACGAAAAATGCAAGCAATGCATCTACGATCCGGCTATCGGTGGTAGTTGGAGGGCGCAGGTGGAAGATTGCACCACTTCCAGCTGCCCACTGTGGCAACATCGTCCTTGCACTACCAAGACGATCAGCATCAAGCGATTGGACAAGGTTGGCAAGGGCGAGATCGACATCGACGGCATCTTAGATGGTTTGGAAGATGACGAGGATGCTGACACAGAAGTCGAAAGCGCAGCATGAGAAACAGGTCCTGTACTCGATACAGTGCCAATGAGAATGGGCACGAACAGATTGAGGCTGAGTATTACAAGACCTTTTGGCAATGGCTGTTTTGCCGGTCAGCAACTACGAAGGTCTGGGTTCGCGTATCAGACACGACAGATGATGCAGATGACGGCGAATGGTATGACAAGTTTAGCATGGATGAATGCGACGAAGACGATTTGGTCGATATCTACGATATCAAGCATCTTATTTCCAAAGAAGAAAAGCTATGACAGTACAAACAACTGAAGAGGAAGTTATTTCTCGGCTGAAGGCACTGGCTAATCAGGCAAGTGAATGCGCTTCCAAAATGAAGGAGGTTGCTGTCGGTCTCCAGGAGACCGGTGCCGAAAGAAATATTGCAGGGAAGTTGACCGAACTGTTCAAAAGTCAATCGGACGATCTGGACGAAATCATTCAAGGGTTTGCAATCGTTGCGGCAACTAAGAATCCACATGGTGTGCAAGATATTCTTGCTGCACTTTCAAAGAGGTAACAATGACTAAGACGCAGATACTCAAACTTGATATATTCTGTTATGTAACGGTCTCCGGATTGTTTGCTATGTTTCAGAATGAGAAATATCGTGGGCCGATTTTTTCGTGGGATAGTTTTCCAAAAATGGCTTCGAGCCATTGTGAAAGTTCGGTATTAGTGCTCCATCCGGTTCCAAAGAAACAACATGCCGAAGCTAAGGCATATGTTGCAAAAATTGCACACGAGATTGCCGCATATTTGGTTTACAGGATGGGAAAATGACACTACTTGGTAAAAATATACAACTCAGGGGAGTATCCCAAAAAGGGAAAAACCGAGTTCGAGAACATGGTGATAGGTGGACAGTGTTGGCTGAAACAGACGAAATCTTGTTTGCTCCTGGTGTTACCGGTCCGTTCTTGTTTATTACCCCAAAAGGGAAACAACATGACGATAATGGTAGCCGTTGGATTAAAGCCAACGATGATCCAGACTTTACCATGACAACGGATGATTGACTTCTCCCAGCAAATAGCATAAACTAAAGGCTGGGAGGATGGAATTATCCAACCTTTTTAGACACAATACACACAATTGGAGTAAAATATGACTGATAAAGATACCGCTACTATTACCGCTGTTGCCCCTGCCGTTGCAAAAGAGCCTTCCAAGAAGAGCCTTGCACTTGCAATTTTCCAAGACAAGCTGACCGACCGTGCGACGGGACTATATGGTTCCAACAAGGAATTCCGTGCTGCTGTGCTGGTCGCCATCGAAATTGATCTGGGCGTTAGCCGGGCATCCGCTTCCACCATGTATAACTCTGCAAAGAAAGATGCCGAGACTGCTAATGTTAGCGTGGGCCTTGGTCGTGATCCAAAGAAGGTTAAGGCACCTTCGACTGGTGTGCGTGGTCGTCCGAAGAATTCGAAGAACCGTGCCAAAGAAGTTGTGGCTGTGGCAGCAACAGAAGCTGTGGTCGCTGAGGCACCTGCGGCTTAACGCCAAAAGCCGTGCAAAAAAGGGCCCTGGCGGCCCTTTTTTTGTATGCTAATTTGCCAAGCTATGCGGAATTAATATACAAAAAACTCCTACCTAGTTTTCCATCTTGGATTTCCAAACCAGATTTGGTTTCCCAGATAGGGATCCTGTGCGAGAATCATATACACCTATCATACACCATACACACGAGTGGAAGACTCCGAAGAACTTGTAACATACAGGGTTACCATATCAAATGATAAATTCAATAAATTCTATGAGACTCTGCATAGTCATGGGGTGTCGTTGGTGTTGGTGCGATCGAAGGTTGATGGACCTGGGGCGTCGGCTCTTATTTACACGATGGAACTTAGACCCATAGATGCTACTGCAATGTCGCTGTCAACTGGATTTAAATTTATAAAAGTATGAATGATCGTTTCATTAATAGTCTGCAATACTCGGTAACCATGCCAGCCCGTGAATTAGAAAAGTACAGAACCTTCCTAAGAAATATAGGCAGGGCTGCACCCATATTTGTCTACAGGATAAGATGGAGTCCGGAATCACCAGTAACTGTTCCTGTTTCGCTAACTGAAGACGAAGTCCTGCTCTTGAAGCTGTGCATCGTTATTACTCGTGTAGAACTACATCACACGGACACTGAGGTTCGTTGCTTAAATACAACGAACCTACATAACCTGTAGTGATAGCCTGGAGCGAAAAATATTCCACCACCGTGCCCAAGCCCAAAGCGGATTTGAGTTTGGTGGATGGTCTTATCATTCTTTTTTGCATAAATGCTTGACAGATTCCTGCAAGACGCTATACTTGCGGCATGGCAAACAAAAAGGCAATTATGTTTAAGTTCAAGAAGACGCAGAAATTCCGTGTGATTATCAGCGGGATCAGCTTGTTTACTACTGCATGGACCATCCGTATGGGCATTGGCGACTTTACCTCTGTAAATGGTGCTGTGCAATATGCACTTAAAGCACTGGAACATTGTCGTGACGACAAGGGTGTAGCTGGAGAGGCAACCGTGGGTCTTTGCGGCGATTGGGCAGGATTTGCAGTTCAAATAAACACAATGGAGTAATATATGAGCACTCACGCAGACATTATTGTGCGCAACCCAGATACGGGTTGTTTCGCAAGCATCTATTGCCACAGCGACGGTTATCTTGGCTACACTGGCAAGAACTTGGTCGCACACTTCACAGACTTTGATACGGTCTGTGCTCTTGTCTCGAAGGGCGGGCTCAGAGGTGTCGACGAGACTGTGGCAGCAAGCCAAGGCTATCACGAGTGGAGAAACGAAGAACTCAGGATTACTATTAGTGCAGAGCTGAGTGACCATGCCGAGATGGAATACTCCTACCTGTTCAATAATGGCGAATGGTTCTACACTACAAACGGCAACATGGACAACTGGCGGTCACTTGCAAACAATGCGACCGTAGACCTTTCCACCATCCATGTTGGCAATGCAAATAGTTGGGCAGTTTTTAATAATCTGCTTGACGCTGCCAACGCCTGAGCATATAATAAACACTTAGCAGCAAACAAAGGAGCTTTAATTGATTCAAGTAGAAATTACTAATGGTTTTCATCGTGGCAATGTTGTTACCGGCGTGTTTAAACTGATCAAGCCTTATCAAGAAGGTGCAAGCGGTGGGTTCATTACTGTTGAAGCACCTAAAGATTGCCCATGGGCAATGACGAATGCTCCACGCATCAAGTTGAGTCAGACAGACTTCAAACTGCTGGATGCTGAGGGCGAGGCACTTGGCAGTCATATTGTCGTTGGAACCGGCGACAAGGGTTCGATGTCTACGGGCACCAACTATGAAAACGCCTTTGCTGAACTCGAAAGCGAAGAAGAAGCAATGGATCGGATCGAAAGCACCTTTTTGATGCTTGACAAGATTACCGACGCTTGTTCTAAGAACATTGTGCGTGGATTGGTCGTGTCTGGCCCGCCAGGCATTGGCAAGTCGTTTGGTGTGGAGAAGCAGCTGGAAGCCGCGAACCTGTTCCGGACAATGGCTGGGCAAGATCCACTGTACGAAGTTGTCAGCGGCGGCGTATCATCTATCGGTCTGTACCAAAAGCTGTATCATAATCGCAGCAAGGCACAAGTGCTGGTGTTCGACGATTGCGACGGCGTCCTGTTTGACGAGGAATGCTTGAACTTGTTGAAGGCTGCACTGAACAGCGGCGACAAGCGTCGTATCAACTGGAACAAAGAATCCCGTGTATTGCAATCGGAAGACATTCCGGATAGCTTCGACTTCGAGGCAAGCATCATCTTCCTGTCCAATGTGGACTTTGAGAAGAGCATTGCGAAGGGTTCGCGTGTCGGTAATCACTTGGAAGCGATTATGTCGCGATGCCATTACTTGGACTTGGAGATTGGCTCGTTGCGTGACAAGCTGTTGCGTATCAAGCAGATCGTACGGGACGGCATGTTGTCCCCGTACGAATTCACTACAGCACAAGAAACGGAAGTTATCAACTTCGTGTTAACCAATTCGGAATATTTGCGAGAAGTGTCGCTGCGAATGGTCAAGAAGATCGCGGACTTTGTCAAAACGGATCCGGCTGGCTGGCTGGAAATGGCTGAGGCTACCTGCTTGCAACGCGAAGCTCGTTTCAAGCGACTGCTGAACAAGAAGAAAGCTGATGCTGACAAGCGTGGACTGGTGCTCTCAATTATCTAAGAAAGATCGACCATGGATAACATTCTGCATACAATGCGAGCTCGCTACCTGAAGGGTGAACCACTAATGCGACCTAGTGATAGTTTCGATTTTCATGAAACTATCACTGCTATGACTACCTTGCATGATGAATTCAAAGAAAAGAATATGACAACACCAATTCCGGTTGGAACTGTCGAGTAAGAACCCTGTGCAGGTAACTGCATTAAACGGTGGCGGAGAGAATGCACAGGAGGACTCCGATCACCTGAATAATTGGCTGTAATTTGGCCAGGTTTCCCCATTCCACTTATATATCCGGAATGGACATTGAAAAGCAGAACGGGCTGCAAAGCAATGTTAGGTTCAACCCTTAAAGGGCAGTGTTTAATCGCACTGCCCTTTCTTTTTGTTACACTTTACCCATTGCTCTTTTGCAGAATCTTGCTATAATGATCACATGTTGTTAGTTTAACAAGACGCAGAAGGGAACAAAGGCCCCGAAGCGTGGTAAAACTGGAACTGATAAACTCTTGCGGCGAATAGGGCAGTAGGTTTGTATGGGTAGCTCTGTGCATACCGAAGTCGGGATCACATCTGGGCATCTGGGTGTGTAAGCTGGTCCCGCTATACAGGAATCCGAACGCAAGATAAGGTCATTACCAATCAGGGTTCGAATCCCTGCCAACATACCAAACATAGGGAATCGTTAGAAACTCCCTTTTTCGCGAATGTGTTACTGAGGTTCACACATTCAAGTTACAGTTTGCCTCCCCGCTGGGTTAAAAAGCTACAACTGGCCTCGCCGAGCATCGAAGAGATTTGGTGCTCGGTTTTTCTTGACTTTCGCCGTGAAATCCTTTATAATAGTGAAACTTTAAAGGAAACCAATTATGGCATTCACAAACTTAAAAACTAACCAGGCTGAATTCCTGGAAACACATCTACGTGGCACTGGCCGCACAATGTCTTCGGCACAAGCTGAAGCAACGTACGGCATCCAAAATCTGCGTGCTCGTATGTCCGAATTGCGTTCGTTGGGGCTCCGTGTCCGCAAAACAACAAACACAGTGGGCCGCACGACATACGCCATCAGCCGTCGGGATGCCTTTGGCTCACAGGCAAAATTACTCGCGTAAGCCGTTTCACCAAACCAAATAAGGCGACTTCGGTCGCTTTATTTTTGATAAATAGTGTGAGGGAAATTATGAAACTTACAGAACTTACGAAACCCAATTATCAGAATATGTCTGAAAAAGAACTATTGGCCGCATTCGATGCTGGCCTAAGCAGGCTAAGTGATGCTATCGATAAACAGAACAGAATAATAGAGCATGGACAGAAACTTAATAATACAAGACCTTTACAAAAGATATCTTCGTCATAAGAAAATTCAGTTAGTAGAAATATGTAAAGAAGTCCATAATTTACAAGAAATCTTAAATTTTCTATTGTTGAAAAATCCAGAAACAATATCTCCGTTATCTAAATCTATGCTAAAATCTATTTCAGATAACTGCTAATACGAAGAAAGCCCGAAGTTACTCGGGCTTTCTTTTGAGTAAATATTTGCAGAAACCTGTTGACGCAAACCCTTCCTGAGCACATAATACATACATGCGGAACAAAGTATGTAGGTAAAGAGTAAAGAGCAAACTGTCACAAGTTTTTAGTTGACACAGGAAAGCTTCTGCACTACAATACACACATGCTAAGGAACGCATAAAAAGGATAGTTTACTTTTAACACAACTGAAAAGGAAAATTGAAATGACTAAGGGAATTCGGGAATACGTTAACGCTCGCTTCGTGCAATTCAGCATCGGCCGGCTTGCTGGTGAACTGACTAATGCGTCATTCCGCAAAACGGTGATGGATGGTGCTGTTGCAAAGTTCGACATCAGCGTTGCGTCGGCTGCAACCCACTACAACCACACGTTCAAGGCTGTGAAAGCTGCTGAGCCGACGCTGGTTGAAGGTCTGGGTCGTGCAGACGACAAGAAGGGTGGTCGCAAGCCCATCCATACGGTGGACGTCATCAAAGTGAAGACGGGCGAAGTGGTCGCTGTCGGTGTGTCCAAGGGTGCTGCTGCTAACCTGATCGCTGCTGCTGCGGTGGCGCGCAAAGCCAAGCTGGCTGTCAAGTTCGACCTGAGCGACCCGGTGGTCGAAGCTGTTGCGGCCTAAGTAGGTCCTACTCCGGATTGGGCCACGAGGCCCTTTTCGGGTGTCCAGTGCAATTGCAAAAAACACTTAATAGACTAATCCACTAAAGATACTAATAGAATTGAGGTGTGAAATGTAGCGACGATCTTTTAATATAGACTCTGAGAATATATTTGAAGATTGAAAAAGGCTGGCGGAGAACGCGGTCTTTTTCTGATAAGGTTGGTAGTCTTGACGAGACGAGGTCGGGCGAGTGCGTGAAGATCAGTAAGGTCGAGGAACGCGGGTGCAGGCAGCTATATACGAACACAGACTACCAACCTTATCAGAAACAGAAAGGCAAACATGCGAACATATCATTGTTTTTATAACCAGAAGAAAGCCGAATTGACTGCCAAAGACTTGTATGATGCTAAAGTCAAGGCCGTGCAACTCTTCAAGGCACCGAAAAGCAAACAGCACATGGTGTCCGTTATTTTGGCCGATGTTCCGGTCAACACTGCAAGCCTGTAATGAAAATCTCTGCACTCATAAAACAACTGCGCGGCGACAAACAAGCCTATGGTGATTTGGAAGTCACTTGCAAAGAAACACTGACGCCAACTACTCGGGATAAGAAGGCAATCCTGGATGGCGAAGCTTTTGAGACTACTGTTGGTCAGGCATTCTACACGGAATACACGGAAGCATTCCAACAACCACATATCAGGATTACGTTGTGAATCTCAACTTCTATGCCACAGTCGACGATAAGGTCGAATTCTTCATCAACCAAAAAGGTGGTGAAACATATAAAGGTGCAAAGGGCAACTGGAAAACAGTCGAGGGCCCTGCAGTAGTCGATGACATCGAATGCCTCGACGCTGATGATTTTGCAGCTAAGAGCGCGGCAGTCAAATTGCTGTGGCCCAATGCTGCTGTTCGATTTATGCAAGACAAAAGTCTTGACATTGGGTGTGATTCAGTTATAATACATTGTTGAAGGGATTTTATATGGCTATCTTGTTTGTTATCATTCTGTTGGTCGGAGTTATCGCCGTAAGTTCTATTTGGTCCGGCTACGTGTTTTCCATCCTGTGGGCATGGTTTATTGTTCCCTTGTTTGGATTGCCGGCGCTGAGTGTTGCCGCAGCCATCGGTGTAACGTTGGTTGTGCGGTTCCTGACACACCAACGCCAACCCGGAATGCCTAGTGGGCAGACCTGGGCGAGTATCGCTATTGTTCCACTCGTGTTCTTGGCTATTGGATGGGTTGTCAAAGGATTCATGTAATCCCCAAAATAAGTATTGACAGGCTCCAAAAGCCTGCTATAATAACATCATAGCAACACAACGAGGTTATAAAGATGGCAACCAAAACATTCGAAGTCACTGTGAAGATTACTGTCGAGGGCGATGTCGATATCGATGATCTTGTAAACGAAGCGTATTACGAAGTATCATGGCCTGGAATCGTTGACACGGAAATCGTATCGGGTCCAGACAACATCAAGGATCAAGCATGAACGCAAAAGAACGAGCAGTTGAGCTTTTCAACCAACATATCGCCCTTGCCGCCTCCGATGGGCGCCTGTTCCGCAAAACGGTGATGGATCAACTGAAGACCGAGACGGGTTGTTCCCAGGCCGCATCCGCGACGCATTACAATAATGCCAAGAAGGGTGCGACCCCTGTGGCGGGTCTTGGGCGGGAGGTTGTAGTCAAAACCCCTCGCAAGTCTGACAAGGTCAAGCCATTCGAGCCCGAAGTTCCGGATAATGAATGCTACACAGTGGTGGAACTGGTGAAGGGTGAAAATAATATCCAAGTTGGGCGCACTCAGTCTTTCATCATGCAAGGCGATGCAAGCGAGAAGTTCGACTCCAAAGTCGACACATGGCCAAACTGCACCTGGGTTCTTATCAAAGGGTTGGGGCCACTGCACGGTGAAAGCTTCAAATTGAGCTCAGGTGAATTGGAAATCAAACGGTATCATTCCGCTGAACTTTCTCTGTGATTGCAGAAATTAAAGGCTGAGGTTGACTTAATACCTTAACTCCCATATAATAGTTTTACTGGTTAGGCACTGTGCCAGATTTCACAGTCCAAGATAGAAAGATAGAAAAATGGAATCACGAGCATTTATCGAAACTGCAACCGCACTTCGCGAAGATATCAAGGGCTTTGCTGCTGCAAATCTGTCTCATGAAGACGAGGCGAGAGAAGGCCAGGCACTACAAAAGCGGATCAACGCTGCCTTTTCTGGTCTGCAGAATCCCACTCTGCCGAGCGTGGCCAAACTGGCCAACGAAGCGATGGCGGTTGGCTTTGCCATCGATGTGCATGTCCTGAGCAAAGTGTCTCAGGGCGAGTATTGCTGGCGTTAAGCGGTAGCTGATATGGAACCCGGCTATTGGATTTCGGTCGTAACAGTTATCGTGCTGATAGCCGGTGCCTTTCTCTTTGCCTGGCTTGCTGGGCAGGTCGGTGCTTGGTGGGATTGGCTGGCAGCTGACGATAATGCACCTTTTTGGCAAAAGGCTTTGTCCTTCCTTCCATTCGTTATCTTGCTCGTCTTTGTCCAATCGATTATATTTGTTATGTTGGCTTTCACCCTGATCGCCATAATTGGTATGTTTTCTGGAAAGAAATAAATGAACACCACACAGAGCATCATCCTGTACCGTAACCCAGCTGAACAAATGTTTTGGGAAGGTGGCTATGCATTTCCACTTATTGCATCATTGGCTACCATTGTTGTGGTGTTCCTGGTGCTGATGAAAATTCTCGAAGTGACAGTCGGCTCGTGGAAAGTCAACACCACTGCATTGTATTCCTACACCACATTGGCTGTGTCACTAATTGCGGGCGTTTTGGTGTTCATCTTTTTGTTTATTTAGGCATTGACATTGGGCCGAGTCCTGCTATAATAGTGGCTTAATGCAACAAACAGGACATTATATGTTGACAAAAGACGTTATTATCAATTTGCTCAAAACTGATGATCGTGCGATTGCTCGAGCATTGTTGGTGCTTACTGAGCGGCAGACCTACGACGAGCAAGCAGGCGAGCAGACGCGGCATCTGAACGGTCGTGGCTATCGGCCAGCCCATGCACGCATGGGAACCTCGATGTCCAAGTTCTTCGAACGGTTCGGTTACTTGTCCCCGAAGCAGATTGCATATTGGCGTCGGCTGGATAAAACAGGCTCCATGAGAATAGGAATTTATTGGAAACAGCTTGCCGAAGCTGCCGAGCAGAAAAAAGCACAGAAAATGGCTGCTGCTCCGATTGCACTGAAAGTGATTGCACGGGACTTTGGTAATGATATGGAACGCAAAATGGTGCTCGAGGAAGAACTCGGTATGGCTATCGATAGCGACGATCCTGCTCTGACGAAACCTATCGAACAGGAAATCGACGAGATCGATGCTTTCTGGAAAGCTATCCAGGAAAAGGAAGGAAGATAAATGATCCCTGAAAGACTCGACATCATATGCCCGGCCATTTATAGCAACAAAATTGCTGTTATCAAGGCTATTCGATGGTTGACTGGACTCGGTCTGAAAGAGGCGAAAGATGCGTCCGAAACTATTGGATTGCAGGTTTTTGCCATTGCGAAATTCTACGGAAGTTCGCCATTAACCGAACAGGTGTACAACGAGCAGTGTCGCATTATGCGGGCCGAGGGTGTCCAAGTCGGGGATGGCAGGTACATTATCATCGAGGATCTCCGAAAACTCGGTATTCAGGCATTACAGCAAGGTGAGGATGAATTGGCGAATGAAATCCTGCAGCTCGTGCTGGCAGAGAAGCTCCGCCGTAGCGGCGGCAGACAAATGTCTTGACATAGATCCGCATTTACACTAAAATACATGCATTGCAAACACATATAGGAAATATATGCAACCCGATAACACAGAACTTGTCGATCAGCTGTCAGCACTCATTGTTCAATATTCCAAACTGAGGAATCCGAATGGCGGTCACTACGACTATGAGGCCGGCTACCGGTCCTCGACTATGCATCGAATGTCCGGGGCTGGCGATGCGGCTGGCATGCGGGATATTCTCTCTCTCGAAATTAATTGGATTACTGCAAAGATCGAAAAGTACACAGTAGGGGCAAATTGATATGTACAAAATCATTCGCAGCTACTTGAACGCCGGCATCAACAAACGAGTGATCGACACGAGTTTGACACTGGCCGAGGTGCAGGCCCACTGTAAGAGCCCAGAAGCAAGCTCAGAAACCTGCACAAAACCTGCAGGCAAAGCCCGGACGCGCAAAGTTGGGTGTTGGTTCGACGGCTACGACAAGATGTAACAGTCGATGACTATTCCTTAGGCGGCGTTATAATAAAAGCATAGCAACAAACAACTGGATTTGATATGGGACTGAATATTTCGGTTTACAAGTTTCCACTCGGCGATTGCACCCTGAATGGCATTTCGGGCGGTGACACAAAGGAATTGTGCCTTGTGAATGTGGATGGCCCGTGCAGGCCGCGTGATGGCATCCCGGCAGCATTTCTTGTCAATGGTAACGGTAATGGACTGGTGAAAATTGTCCCGGCAGCATTTCTTGTCAATGGCATATACTTTCCAACCAAGGAATGGTGCATGATGGGCGGCAACTATGCTGCAACATCGGATTCGCGTTTCCACCGTGCAGTGGAGGCTATCACTGGTCACCCGTCCTACGGTGCAGTCCCGATCCACGATCGGATCGAATAATAGCGAATTTGTTATAAGATGTAACAGTCGTTGACTATATTGCTGTCTGGCAATATAATAAACACAACAAGGAACTATATGAAAATCACTGATGCAAATGGAGTGCAGGGGCTGGTGTGCCGCAGCATGTCGGGTGGGCACTTTTTTCGAGTATATGATCATGACACAGAACCGCCCACATTTGTGGACTATGACATGTTGCATCATGATCTCAGTGTAACCATTACGGACACTGACGCCAGGTTTTATCATCTTGAAGACGGTTCCTGTGCCCTGAATCACAGTCCACACACAACCACTGGAGTTTGACATGTTTGCAATTTTGAAATTCGTCTGGAGCTTGACCCGCGCCAGTCCCACGGTATCTGGGGGCATGATTTCGAGGACCTGTATTTCGAGGAAGTGACCATTGACGAGAATAAGAAAACGGTCAGCTTTGATATGGGTAGCTAATAACCGTTGACACCGTTCCCAATCTGCCATATAATAACAGCATAGCAACAAAAAGGAATCTAAGATGAAGTACACACAATTGGTAGCTGCGTTCCAAAACGTATCCGGAGCGTCCTTCGTGGGGTTCGATTCGTTGACAGAAGTAACGTTGACGGGTGGAAAGAAGAATCCAATGCAAGGTCGCGTTACGAAACGTATGGTCGGCGCGTCTGTTATGGTGTTCAGCAACCAAAATACCAACGCTTATGAAGCGATGATCCAACGTCGCTTGATTGCCGAGGGCAAAGACCCGGCCAGTTTCGAATTGTCGTCCCGTGCATGGGGCACTCGCATCCCAAATATGCCAATCGTCGAGCACGAGAAAAACGGTGTGACAACGTATTACCTGGAAGTGATCTTCCTGAAGCCTGGCAAAGTTGAATACCGTCTCGACGGTGCGCCGATTCCACAGGACTTGATCGAAGGTTTGAAAGAACTCAGTGGCGGCGATCAGGGTGGATTGGACAACAAGGTGATCATCCGCACGTTCGCAGCGGATAGCATTACGGAAGTCCGCGTGGACGGTAAGGTTTACCAGTGAAAAATCCGCAATGGATCAACTGGAACGGAACGGATAAAGAGATTGAGAAAGGTTAATCATGGCAAAAATGGATTCAGACCAGTCATCATTCCGCACCGAATTGCATGGTGAAAAAATCAAGATTACTAATGAGTCGAACGGACTCATTTCGATCTATGATATGCAATGGCTTGCAGACCGTTTGCTCTCGGGCAAGCGTATCACGCAAGCAGAGCAACGGGCAGCGGGCGCGGCTGTCAAGCATCTGACGCTTACCGAATGGGCAAAAAGTAACAGTTGACACAGGTGTCAACCTGCACTATAATAAACACATGGCATATAAATTTTACCCTAATAAAGATAAGTTCGGCCCACGCAAGGGGTTGGAAGGCCCCTTCCGCTATGTAAATGGTCGGATCCTTTACTACGATCCGAAGGAAGGCAAATACTTGGACCCGTTGACGGATTGGTATGTGGAAGCTGTCGAGGTACAAGATCTCGAGGGACTCCTGTTTGACCTTATCAAGAAAGTTCCAGCATAACAGTTCAATACATAGGAGTATAATGTCCAAACCACGCACACAAAAAGAAGCACTCTTGCACATCCAACACCGCCTTGCTGAAGGTACTCTTGGGGCCGTAAATCATCAGAACGAATGCATGTATCGCAGCGGTGACAAAAATTGTGCTATCGGTTGTCTGTTTACGCCCGAACAACTCGATTGGATCGAACTCTACGACATGAACGAGGGAACCGGTGTAGAAGAACTTAAGGACTTTATCGGGATGAAAAATATGCTGCACGTATCGGGAGGCTTATCGATTAATGAGCTGTCGGATATCCAAGAGGCACACGACAGATGGGCTTATAATAAGTCCGAATACGAAAGAGGGTTGTTCGTCGAATTGCTCAAGGAGATGATTGCCAGGGAAAAATAACGGTTGACACCGTTCCCAATTTGCCATATAATAACAGCATAGCAACAAAGGACACACTATGTCAAACATGAGTTACTGCCGTTTCCAAAACACCGAACGTGATCTGGACGATTGCATTGGTGAAATGCGGGACAACGACGATATGCGCGGAATGGATTTGTCACAGGGTGAACAACAAGCTATGGCCCGCATGATGGACAGTTGCCAGCAATTCATCGAGAATGCCACGCGACTTTTGGAGGCAATTACTGTGGATGGAATCCCAGGATAAATTCCCGAAGGTGGATTGACAATTTAACGTAGGTATTATATACTACATACATGAACACAACAGAGGAAAACACTATGCGACTGTCCCGCGAAGACCTCGATAGAGGTATGAACCTAGATGCAACTGGTTTGAAAAAGATCTTAGAGGAATCCGGCTACACGCATAATGTTATTACCACTGCAACCTTCCGCTATCTCAGAGATGAGACCTTTGTATATATGATCACCTTTCCAGATGAATCAACATATGGGGAGGAGGCATTCGATACTTGCCTGATCTTCGTCCAATACGTTAAGGGTAATCTCCAGGCAGAATTTTAATAGTTGACGCTGGCATAAGTTTGCGTTATACTACACTCATCACATTTATACAATAAGGATTTACAATGTCACTCAAAACAGTACCATCCCGGTACAAGAACACCGATCACGGAGATATGCCGGTATGTGACTTCAGTGTAAGCTCAAAAGCTTCGCCCAGGCAAGTCATGGAGGAAGTCAATGCTACGCTCAAAGCCAACGGCATCCTGATTGCATTCGTCATGCAGGATTCCGAATCCAGCGATCCACGTTTCGATCTGCATATGTAACAGTGGTTGACGCAGGCTCCAACCTGCGTTATAATTTGGGCATAGCAACACAAAGGCAAACATGATTTCAAATCACGATACATGCGTAATCTGGGAACTGGTGGAACGGTATGGTGTCCCACCTTTGTTGGGTGCCATCGACGAGATCGATATGCAGAAACAAATTGCTGCACAAGAAAAGCTTCTCGCGCAGACGAAAGTATTTCGTGGCGATTCTGGCATGGTGCGCCAGGCGTTGTTGGACGCAGGGTTTGAATGCGATGGGACTATGTTCAACGACAACTCCTCGGACTACGCCACGCGGCGTATCAAGATTTGGTTTGCAAATTACATTGTCTTTGCTCCGCTGTATAAACAGGAGCGTCTGGCATTGGAGCTGCGCAATCGTTTCGGCAAGCGTCTCTTGAAAATGGAATCCATTGTGAAACCCCAGCGGTGTGGCGGTGGCCGAAGCTTGATCATCCGATTGTCCAATACTCCTGCGGGCATTGCGGCTGCCAAGCGTCGTTCAAAGTTCCAACCCAAATAAGATGTAACAGGAGTTGACGCTCCTGTGCATCCTGCTATAATAAACTCATCGCAACAAAGGAAACGACATGAACAAAGCAAATACTCCGCGTGAAATAGTGACCGTCGATGACCGTCGCAAGGTCATTCCGCTGGCGAATGCGCGGCCAATGCGAGCAGCAGCCCGTATCAGCCACGAGCTGTTCATCCAGAACACGCTGAAGTCCATGCTGGGCTGGCCCGAGCGTGCCCGTGCTCCGGCATCGGTCGTGGTTGCGGGCCGGGAGATGAGTGCTCCGCTGCGCAAACGGGATCTGGAGATTGGTCGCAAAATGGCACTGGTCGAAGAGGCCGCAAAGGTGCAAGCATGAAGAAACTCTTGTATGTGATTCCAGTCATTGCCATCCTTGCCCTGTTGGGCGGATTGATCGGCTCCCTGTTCGGCAATGCTGCAATGGGTGCGCTCATCGGTGGACTCTTGCCCATTGTGTGGATGGTTTGTGTGCTGTGCTTCTTTGCCGCTATGTTCGGCAGCGCCCAGAAGTTCTTCGACAACGTCAAGTGACTACCACGAATACGCAATGGCCGGGAAGGAGTTCTTGGAACAACTTCCCACCATGAATATCGAGGAGCTCGATAACAGTTTCAAATGCCTCGGCATTCTGTATTTGCAACTCGATACTTATTCGATGGACTTCGTCCAGACAATCAATGCTCCCCGACTACTCGAAATGCTGGCCAAGAAAAAGCTCGAGCGAGAGTTCCAACTGTTGGCAAATAATAGTTGACATTGGGTGCTATGCTGCTATAATAAACACATAGCAAGCAAACAAGGACATATATGGACTACACTGTTTCGATCAATGAACTCCGTGGACAAGAACTTCGGGACAATGACCTGAAGGTGGACACATTCTTGGCATCAGTCCATCGCATCCTTAAGGCCAAAGGTTTCACCTACAAGCGTAGCCTGCAGAGTGCACTGTACCATGCGGAGTTCACTTGCATCAATCGTCGCATTTCGATCAGCGGCTGGCACGGCACTGGCAAGCGTGGCACCAGTCGTTGGTATGGTGAAGGAAAGACTTTCTTCTCACTGTACGACAGTGCGACGGGAGATCACAATGCCGTGGTTAATGTGCCAATCATCGCGCCTACTGTGCAGGAACTGCAGGATGCGCAGCACGACGGCATGGTGCGAGCACTGGCTTACCTGAAGGCCCTGTGATGGAAATATTTTTGGTCGGGTTCGCAATTGGTGTATGCATGTTCCAAACTGCGAAATATGTTGCAGAAGGAGATGCTGTATTCGCAGTGATATTCTTCGCTGCAACTGCGGGACTTATTTTCCATAGTTTTACTTGACATAGGAAGGAATGCTGTTATAATAAACACATAGCAAGCAAACAAGGAAACAAAATGCCTACGCAAAGCGAAATCAATGAAATGGACTTGGGCGAAGCGGTCGATAAGTTCATGCAGCAGGAAAACAATAGCCGTGTCGAAGGACGGCGTGGTGTGGAGTCGCTGTGCATACTTGCACGCGGACTGGGCTACAAAGATCCCCAATACTGGGGCCAGCTTACCAACAAGGCATGCGTCGGTGATCTGATTGCAATGTTGGAAGACAACTCCGGCATGATCGAAGCGATGATCGAATGGGTTGGGTGCCGCCGCCAGGGCGAATGGCTGGAGTCGCTGAAAGAGCAACTGCACGTTATCGATGAAGACGATGGCCAACCAGACGAAGCTCAGGAATGGGGAAGTTTTGATGCAGATTGCTAATATTCCAAATGAGCATAATCTAAAATGTATACTGCCCTTGCAATAATGTTTGTGTATTAATGTTCTCATCATTGATGATTATTCTTTTTCCGATACTCACATTTATACTCTTGGCCGGAGTTCTAATCGCAGTTGGATCCACGGCCGTGATGTAGATATAAAATAGTTGTTGACAGGATCCTAAATCCTGTTATAATCAATCTATAGCAACAAACAAACAAGCAAACACAATGTCTAAAGCAACTATTTTCCTTGCCCCGACTTCCATGATGATGGCCTGCTACAAACCCAACGCCTTGGAACTGGTGCTGGCCAATCTGGGCGAATACGTGGATGCTGGCACAATGCTGACCGAACAGGTTGGGCAAGATGCTGCCGAGGAGATGTTCGACCTGACCAACAATCCAAGCCGACAAAAGGAACGCGAACTGTCCTACGGACGTGGACGGTCAATAAGCTCCGGTGATGTGATTGAGGTTGACAAGGTGAGATATCTGTGCATGCCAGCAGGATGGGCGGTTATTTAACGGTTGACATTGGATCCATTCCTTGCTATAATAAACACATAGTAACAAACGGTAGAACAAAATGCAAGCTCAATCAGCAGAAGTTCGCGCAAAGTGTGCAGAAGTTTTTGCAGTAGCCAAACAACAATGGCCCCACTTGGATTTTGCCAACGTTGGCATCCGTTTCGACTTGAAGGGTCGTGCAGCTGGAATGGCTTGTATGCGCGGTGGCCGTCAGTTCTACATGCGCTTCAATGCTGACATGCTGGGACGCGAGGCATTCGACCATTTGCTGAACGAGACTGTGCCGCATGAAATTGCACACATTGTCTGCTTCATGGATCCATCACTTGGTCGCGACCATAACAGCGGCTGGGTTCGAGTTTCACAGCGGCTCGGATGCTCTGGCAAACGGTACCATTCCGAAGAAGTGGTGAACGGCAAGGGCACGACCTATGAATTCGTTACCGACCGTGGGCACAAAGTACGGATTGGTGACAAGCATTTCAGCTACCTGCAGACTGGTAAGCCTGTTACATTCAAGCGCGGTATGGGGCAGATTACCAAATGCATGGCATACAGCATTGTTGGTTACCAGGGCCGCACGTTGCCCAATCCAATACCGAAACAAGGGTCGGCGGTTGGTATGCCAGTGCAGTTTCCTTCGGGGCCTGCTGTGCCGCGTATTGTTATTGGAGCACCTGCTCCCTATGTACCACATCAACCGGTAGCCAAAGCCCCCTCGTTTGACAGGGGTGCGTCTAAGGCAAGCATTGCCCGCTCGATCATGTACTCGGCCCATAAGGCAGGTAAATCCTACGAGGAAATCATCTCGGCCATTATGTTTGCAACTGGCCATGATCGAAATCTGTCGCGTGCATACTACAAAAACAATGCAGCGAAAGTTGGTGTCCCGGCAGCGTAAAAAGGCGTTGACAGGATCCTAAATCCTGTTATACTTGCAGCATAGCACACAAAGGACAGAAAATGGGCACTCACTGTACAATCATTATGGTAGACACTGATACGGAGAACTATCATAGTATCTATTGTCACTATGACGGCTATATTCGCCACACTGGAAAGCTCTTGGTTGAAAATTACACCACGCTCGAGGCTGTCAAACAGTTGATTGATTTGGGTGCAATCTCCTGTTTGGCGAAACACTCGACACCGGATCCCACTCGGATGCATTCATTCGAAATAAGTCAAAATGATGTTACTGTTGCATATCATCGAGATCGTGGAGAGAAACTTCTGATAACATCAAGTGCATGGCTGAGAGAACATGCACGCGAGCAATACGCCTACCTATTCATTAATGATGAGTGGGTGGTCTCGCAAAACAATGGAAAGAACTGGACTGAAGTGAAAGAATATTTCCGACCACCGGAGTGCATTCCAGTCCAGCATAATTAAATAAAGGCTTGACAACAGTGTGACTTATGCTATAATCAATCCATGACAACAACGCACAGTATGCCCGAAGATCAAACATTCGATGCGATGAAATATCGTATTGTCAGAACTGACCATAGTGTCATCTATTACAATTCGGATGGAGAGATACACCGAGATAACGATCAACCTGCTGTCATTCTTGCAGATGGATATCAATATTGGTGGGTAAATGGAAAGCTACACCGAGATAACGATCAACCTGCTGTCATTCT
>Ga0105051_10002166_pt1 | contig 25652 bp, 23 predicted proteins | sample FRY02_FD_78383 | JGI IMG/M metagenome (GOLD analysis project Ga0105051, IMG submission 78383) | Freshwater microbial communities from Lake Fryxell liftoff mats and glacier meltwater in Antarctica - FRY-02 (megahit assembly) | ecosystem: Environmental > Aquatic > Freshwater > Ice > Glacier... | reverse complement strand
GCGTCCCGGGCGCAGGCGCTGCCTGAGGTTTTGGCTGTGGTGGCGCCGGAGGCGTCCCTCCCGCACGACCGATGACCTTGAGAATATGAAAGCCATTACCGCTTTGAATGATGTTGCTGATGCGACCGTCCGGGACGCCCGCTACGCCTTTGAGGAACAAATCAGGCCAGTCGCTCACCAAGCGCACGCCCATATCCCCCCCACGACTTGCTTCTGGACCATCCGATTGCGCTTTAGCCACTGCCTCAAAACTTTCGCCTTTACGAACGCGGGCAAGCAGCCCCTGTGCCTTGGCGCGCAATGCTTTGACCTCTTCCTCGCTCGAACCCTCTGGGACGCGCACCAGAATCTGTGCAATCCCCATGATGGCGGGTGTGGCAGCTTGAGGCTTAGGTGGCGGGGGCTTGGGTGCGGGCGGAGGCTCAGGACGCTTGATCACAGGCAAATTACCGTCCTTACGTGCTTTCTGCTCACGCAAAAATGCGTCAACCTCCGAATCGCTCACCAAAATCGTGCCGTCGGTAACGCTCTGTCGCAAGCGCTCGAGCAAGATCTCGCGGCGAATCATGGAGGTGTAATCCGCCCAAGGGATACCAGCTGCCTGAACCTGCTGACGCATCGCCGCCACTGTGGCGTTGTTACGCTTAGCGATCGTCTCAAGTGCTGATTGCACCATTTGCTCCGTCACGTCAATTTTTAACCGTTGCGCCTCTTGTTGTTCGAGCTGCTCAGTAATCAGTCGCTGCAAAATCTGCGGCTCCAACACAGCGTCGGGTGGAGCCTGAACACGCTGTGCCGCCAGCTCCCGCTTGGCGATCCGCACACGCGATTCGAGCTCTCGGCGCGTGATGACCTCACGATTGACCACAGCCACGATGGTATCGGCATCGCGTTCAATCACCTTAGGAGGTGCCGCCGTCCGACCCTGTCCGCCTGCGGCAGGTTGAGCCGTGACAGGCAGTGTCCACGCCGTCACACCGATAAACGCCAACAGCGCCAAAACATTGCGTAAGCTCGTTGCGCTTCTCATTATTCGTACCTTTCAAATTTACCAACGCCGGGAATCGGAGGATTGATGGGCTGATAATCCGGGATGCTACGACCGATCACACCCATCGGATTCTGCCCGAGATTACCCAAACCACCGAGTTCTAGCTGAAAAAACACACCAGTGTTGGTTTGATCCACACTGACAACATACCGCTGCACCACAACCCGTCCTGTCCAACAACAATCGCCTTTGTACTCCAAACCCATCACAGCTTGTGTGACCTTAGGGATGGCGACAATACGCGACGGATCAGCAATGCTCGGCGCGACCGCGTTATTCAAGGAATAGTCTACGCGTCCGATTGAATACCATTTTTTTGTCAGCGGCCACTGGAACGCTGCGCTCACCTGATTTTGTCCCTGAGGCTGATACAAGGACAGTGCGGGCGGATTCGCTTGATAACGGTATGACAGCGCAAGCGTCGCTAAACGCTGAGGGCGCCAACGACTCGTGACTTGGGCGCGGCTGACCTGACTGATGTAGGGGTTGTATTGCACCGTTGTGGATAAGTTCAGCGTATCCGTCAGCGCGGCATTACCGCCAAACAAGAACTGGGACTTAGTATTGGTACGAGGTATCTGACCAGGAAGCGTGACCTGTTGATCTTCAAAATAATATTGCTGCGCAATCCCGAGTTGCAAGCGCTCAAAACCAGAATTGGCGTCAAGCCAACGGCTGGTCAGTGCAAACGTGACTTGATTGGCGTTGGCAATTCTGTCGGAGCCTGCAAAGATATTTTCCTGAAAGGCCTGGGAAAAGCTGAAATCAGCCAGCGTCGTATCATAAACAGGGTACTGAGACTGATCACGATAGGGTACGCGCAGGTAGTATGCACGGGGCTCTAAGGTTTGGAGTGCCGCCTTGCCAAAAAACGTAGTGTCACGCTCAAAGGTCATGCCGGAGTCTACAGAAATGATAGGCAAGACACGCGAATTAGATGGCTGACCATAACCGAAATATTTTTCTAACCCATACCAGTCCGTCTGATACTGCGACAGACTGAGCGCAACTTTCGGGGTGATGTACCAGCCCGGCTTGACGATCGGAAAGGCGATGGAGTTGTAAGACAGCACACGTTGACCATCTGGACGCCAGCGCAAGGTGCCACCTGGTCCGAACGCGAATCGCCTGTCGATCGGCGCCTGAAACTGCGTCATGGTGTTTTGGCTTTGAATATCAAAGCCCCCGATGTCAAATCTGGCCGCGTTTAAAGAATACTCAGGGACCTTGTTGTACTGAGGTGCGACGAATGTCCCGGGGGGGGAAATGGTCTGAAATGTGGTGTATTGCACAGCGGTATTGACGTACTGATTGGCCCAACCACCCCCTACATTTCTGGGCAGTGCACTAATAACCGTCTGATTGAATCCCAGCGCGACAAAATCGTTGAAATAGTTATCGTCAGAGACGCCGCTGACGTTATAGCCGCCGTAAAAACCGCGACCAAAGCTTTGATTATGTTGGGCGGTGTAAAGCCAGCGATCCTGAGCGGTTTGGATATCATTGGGTAAGTACGTCCCGGCCATCAAGCCCGTGTAGCTTGCACCCATATAGCGGAACTCACTGCCGTACTGCACACCACGCTTGGACATTGCGCGAACCTGCGCCGTCATGTCGTAATTGGGTGCCAGATTGAAGTAGTAAGGTTGTGTATAGTCAAAGCCCGTATTGGTCGTGTTACCGAACGTTGGCAGCAAGAAACCAGATTTTCTTTCCTTTCTGATGGGAAATGTCAAATATGGCGAGGCCAAAATTGGGACTTTTTTAAAATACAGGACACCGTTTCGCGCGACGCCCTCGTTGGCGGCATAGTCAAGATCGAGCTTTTCCGTCTCGATATACCACGCAGGATCCGGGCAGGGGCAACCGCTATAGGTCACATCGGTCAGACTCATCTGGTCGCGGTTAAAGACATCTGCCCAGGAACCCACGCCTGAACCGCCGCTATCCAACCAGAAGTTTGGCTGGTCGACACTCGCCGTACCATCCTCAGAGTTGTAAATAATACTGGTACCGGTGATGACAGTACCATCTCTGATCAAACGCGCGTTCAGCTGGGCATCCATCACACCCGTGCGCTTGTTGTAATCAATAATATTGGCTTTCAGAACAGCGTCCTGACGTCTGATCGTGGCTTTGCCCTGCAGTTTGACGTTCCCTAAGCCATCGCCCTCCATCTGGGCACCCTCGAGAAACGCGGGCATTTCGCGATCAGGCACTGTGCTGGGCTCGAGCATAGGCGATACGCGCAAACCAGGGCCTACAATCACCGAGGTAGGGGACGCAGCAGGAGTAGGCTGCGCGCAAACCGCTGCAGCACCTAACCCCAACATCAACCACAGCGAATGAAAGATACGCACGTTAGAAAAAATCACCTGAATACAAGTACTTAGCTTACAGCACACCTGAAGAGAGGCCCTCGGCACTCGAAAAATCCTGTGTACACCAACCAGTATTATAGAGAAGCGTCTTATATTTGCTGAGGCATCTTAAATGACCCGCCTGGCTCACCTTTTGTCCGATTACTTAATATTATGTCAACCTCAAACTCCGACTCCAGAATGATTGGCCTGCTTGCTTGGCTCAAGGCATGCCCTGCCTCGCTTGGACTCGATCCAAGCACTCTCGCGCCCGCCTCAAGTGACGCCAGTTTTCGGCGCTATTTCCGCATTTCTGCTGCAGCAGGGACCTTGGTTGTCATGGATGCCCCGCCCCCGCAGGAGGACTGCGCGCCCTTTATCGATGTTGCCAATAGGCTTGCAGAGGTAGGACTCAACGTACCGAAGATTTTGGCGCAAGATCTCGCTCAGGGCTTTTTACTTCTGTCAGATCTCGGCCCCACGACCTATTACGCCCGTATTCAGGCCGGTGTGAGTGACACCACACTTCAACAGATGTATCGCGAGGCGCTCACCGCGCTCGTGCAGATGCAGACGGCCAACCAAGAGGGCCTGCCTTGCTACGATGAAGCACGGCTCAAGGACGAACTCGGTCTCTTTTTAGAGTGGTACGTGACCGTCCATTGCAAGGTGACACTCCCTGCCGCCTCACTCGAGGGGCTGGATCAAGTCTTTAATTTGCTGGTCAAACATAACGCCGCACAACCTCGGGTCCTTGTGCATCGCGACTTTCACTCGCCAAACCTGATGCACTGCGAGCAACCGGAATATGGCAAAAACCCCGGCATCCTCGACTTTCAAGATGCCGTGTCTGGTCCGATCTCTTATGACCTCGCCTCGCTGGTATTCGATGCCCGCACCACCTGGGAAGAACCGCAGCAACTCGACTGGGCGATTCGTTACTGGGAGTTAGCGCGCAAGCAAGGACTCCCAATTACGGCTGACTTTGCGGATTTTCATCGGGATTATGAGTGGATGGGCTTGCAACGCAACCTGCGTATCCTAGGTGTTTTCGCGCGACTCAATCATCGTGATGGCAAAACCGCCTATCTGGCGCATATGCCACGGGTCAACCAGTACGTCCGGCAAGTGGCGGGACGCTACATCGCGTTGAAGCCTCTCATTCGCATTCTGGATGCGCTCGACCAAGTACAGACGAAAGTGGGATACACCTTTTAATGCGTGCCATGATCCTTGCCGCGGGTCGTGGAGAGCGTATGCGGCCACTCACCGATACGCTACCCAAACCTCTCATTCCTGTGGCTGGCAAACCTCTCATTCAATGGCATATCGAAAAACTCGCGTCGGTGGGCATCACAAACATTGTGATTAACCATGCTTGGCTGGGCTCTCTCATTGAGCGTGCTTTAGGCGATGGCCGGCAATGGGGCGTGCGCCTCCAGTACTCGGCCGAGCCAGTCGCGCTGGAAACTGCAGGGGGGATTGCCACAGCCCTGCCCCTACTCGGCACTGAGCCTTTTTTAGTCATGAACGGTGATATCTGGTGCGACTGGGATCCCGCCGAGGCCCTCCAGATTGGCCGGCAGCTCTCGCAAGAATCCCAAGACGCCTGGCTTTTGCTCGTCCCTAACCCCGAGCACAATGCGACAGGTGATTTTGGTCTGTCTGCGACAGGTCATTTAAGTCTGTCCGGGACACCTCAGTACACTTTTTCTGGCATAGGTATTTACAAACCGTCACTATTTGCAAAGACTCCAGCGCATCAAGCCGCAAAACTCGCCCCGTTGCTGCGCGAAGCCATATCAAGGCAAGCTATTTCAGGACAGCTATATACAGGCCTTTGGATCGATGTCGGGACACCAGAGCGGCTCAGCACGTTAGAATGTACGCTTAAAGGTTGACGTCCGTCACGCGGAGAAACACATGGTTATACGCGTTCAAGCTAAACGTGCAATATTCAAGCCCGCCCCCTATGACACGAGTCGGGGTTCACGCGGCCTTCCTGGCTGGTTGATTCTGTTTATCGTGGGCATCATTCTGGGCGGCGCCGGTGTGCTATTTCTGCAAGCCAGCTACGGAGAAAAACGCCTATCCGCTGCCGAAACCCAAAAACTGACCGAAGAACTCAAAACAGTCTCAGTTGAAAGGCAATCTTTTCAAAAAAAATTCGAGAGCACTCAGCAAACACTTGATAGCACCATCAAGGAACATGAAGCGCTCGTCAAACAGCTACAACTCAAACTGAGCACAGCAGAATCCACCATTGGTCCTCTGCGCGAACAACTCAACCTGTTCGCAAAAGCACTGCCTTTCGACCCTCGCTACGGCCCGGTGGGCGTCAGTACAAACCTCTTTACGCAGGATAAAAAAACAGGAAAACTCACCTACTTGATTTGGTTACTTCAAGAAAATGCCCAACGCCCGGAGTTCAAAGGCTGGCTTGACCTCTCCTTTGAAGGTCGCTATGCCAATGGTCGAACACAAACAATTTCGATTCCCCGCGTTGAGATCAAGCTCAATCACTATCTGCACGTCACAGGGACGGCCGAGCTGCCAGAGGGATTTTTCGCCACGCGTGTAAATGCAAAAATTCTGAGCGAAGACGGAAAACGACAAGTGACATGGCGCATTTTGCCTGTTCAGGTTCAGTAGGCGCGTCATATCCAACGTGGAGAACTCTAACGCTCGCCGAGCGGCTCGACCGTTTTATGCCAATCTAGCGACTTTGCTGGCGCTCGGTCTGCTCATTCATTTTGGCTTTGGCTACCTCCTGACACTGTCAGTCGACGAAGCACACTACGTACTTTATGCAGCAAAGCCCGACTGGAGCTACTTTGACCACCCCCCGCTCGTCGGCTGGGTGCAATGGCCGCTGGTCGCAGCTGGCGCCCCAGACAGTGTCATCCGTCTGATTCCACAGGCGCTTTGGTTGATCGCCTGTTTGCTTGCAAGACAGCTCGCCCTCAAGCTCTATGGCATGACGCGTGACATGCCGAACAAAGCGTCAGCTCAATCCGTCGGCCTCTGGGCGGTTGCACTCATCTTACTTGCACCAGTGATGCATGTTCTGGCGGTCGGTTTGCTCCCCGACACTTTGCTGATGGTGCTGGTGTTGCTGATCATGTCCGTCACGCTGAGCATCGCGACAGATCGCCGCGCCTCTGCTGGCACCTCTGCTGGCACCTCTGCTGGCACCTCTGCTGACACCTCCGCCGGCACCTCTGCTGGCACGTCCCAATGGCTCGCACTCGGCCTCTTACTGGGACTGGCAGGACTTTCCAAATACACCGCCATTCTGCCGGCCATCGCGGTCATGGTCACACTGCTCTCTATGCGCGGTTTGCGTGTACTCACCTCAGTCGGACCCTGGTTAGCGCTGTTGGTTGCACTCGTGTTGATCGCACCGGTTTTTTACTGGAATGCTCAGCAAGATTGGATTTCCTTTGTCTATCAGCTCAAACATGGCAGCGGTGGCGAATGGAAAGCGCGCAGACTGGCTGCGTTTATCGGCATACAAATCGTCGCGTATGGTCCCTTACTAATGTTCGGTGCCTATCTGGCCACGCGTGAGGTCGTCAAAAACCAACGATGGCTTCTGGCCGCACTCCTCCTATTTTTCTTTATTCCGTTTCTAGTGACGGGTCTGATGTCCGGTGGGGGGGGCAGTTTGCCTCACTGGACCGCGCCTGCTTGGCTCGCCGTCACGCCCTTTGCTGCCAACGCACTGGCGCAACGCTGGGCCAGCGGCCATCAAGCTTTAATTCTCGCTTTTATCAGAGCACAAGTCGTCATCTGTCTGCTCGCCTTTGCAGCGCTCTTCTTTGTCGGCATCCCCGGCCTGCCAGACGATCATGCTTTAAATAAGAAAAACCCGCTCGCTGACCTCTGGGGCTGGGATCAGGCGGGCGTCAAAGCACGCGAACTGGCCCGCGCAAACAATCTCCACTCGCTTTCAGTTCGTAACTGGACGCTCGCAAGCAGGCTCGCTTGGTACGCTCGGCCGTTGTCTGTACACGTTCTTGACAAACGTTTTGATCAATTCGATCTGTGGTTTGGGGAAATGTCGCGCGGCCAAGACAGTCTTTTTGTAAACTGGTCACAACTAAAATTTGAATTGCCCACCAAAACGGGCGAATTCGAGTCTTGTACCTTGATCGAAACGCTCGATTCCATGCGTTTTAATCGCCTAGTCTCAAGCTTCGATTTTTATCACTGTCGCAATTGGGGCGCGATCCCCCACAATAAATGAAGCGGTCTCCTTGAAACAATTTTTTAAACATCTCTGGCCTTATATCCGTATTGCCTTGTCAATCGCTTTGCTCTGGCTGGCAACGCGAAACATTGACTGGCAAACGCTCAGAGATACGCAAATCTCGATCCATCCCCTGTGGTTTGGTCTTGCGCTCATTATATTAGTGCTGACTAATCTGCTGGCCGTGTTGCGTTGGGGTTGGCTGATGCGAAGCGTCAAGCTTTACCGACCGGCTTGGGATTACATCGCTCTGTACTTTACCGGCGGCTTGATCAACCAAGGTTTACCTAGCACGATCGGCGGCGATAGTTACCGCGCAGTCCAAGGCAGCCGTCCTGCCCAATCGAGCCACAGCGCAGCGCACGCCCAAACGCTACATGAGGCCCTGCATCAGCCGCTGGATCTGAGCCATGCGCCACCCAGATTGCGCCTGAGCTTTTTTAGTGTTGCGCTGGATCGTGGCCTGGGTTTGGTGGGGAATAACATTCTCGGTGCGCTTGGCTTGATTCTGGGCGGCGCAATGCTGGCAGCATGGGGGCAGGCGCTTGGCTGGTGGATACTGGGCGCGATGCTCGGCGGTGCGGCGCTGGCTGCCGTGCTCCTAAAGGCTAAACCTAGTCGACTGTTGATTGAGCAAATTCTGCACAAACTCGGCATGCCACAAGCCATCGCTGCGCTGAATGTTGCGCTGGGCTGGAAAACAGTATGCCTGCAACTCCTCATCTCGGTCACGACGCATTTATTAGCCCTCACGAGCTTCTGGTGTTGCCTTCAAGCCTTTGGCGTGAACGCGCCCCTCTCCGCGCTCATGATTGGCATGCCTGCGCTTGGCCTACTCATGATGCTTCCCATCAGCATTTCCGGCTGGGGGCTTAGAGAGGCGACGCTTTCAGCGACACTCGCGCTCTGGCAGATCGATAGCGGCATCACCGTTCTCGCCTCAGTGAGCTTTGGTATTGTGACGCTCATCACCTACCTGCCCGGGGCAATCACACTCTTGAGGCGCTCGCGCACTAGCCCATCTAAGCAGACGCGCGGCGACTCAAAACACCATTAAAATGCGAAGCTTATGAGCCTAAGTGTTGACACCATGCGCACCATCGACCATCGAGTCGGTGTACCGCTTTGCGCCCTTTTTACCCCGATCGTAATCCTGCTCGATTGGGTTGGCCGCTTATTTTCTAGTGCACCTTTGGCACCACGAAAGGTGTTGTTCATTGAGCTGTCCGAAATGGGTAGTGCAATCATCGTCGATCCCGCCATGCGCGATACTCAGGCGCGGGGCGCGGAGATTTTCTTTCTGATTTTCAAAAACAATCGTGCCAGTCTGAGTCTGCTCAACACGGTTCCAGATCAGAATATTTTCACCATCGATTCGAACTCGGTAGTACGTTTAGCCCTAGATACTCTCAAGTTTTTTCTCTGGGCGCGTGCCCGCAAGATTGATACCGTCATTGATCTTGAACTGTTCTCCCGCTTTACCGCACTGCTCACCGGCTTAAGCGGTGCGCGGCGCCGAGTGGGCTATCACATCTTTCATGGTGAGGGTTTGTGGCGTGGCAATATGCTGACCCACAAAGTCCATTACAACCCCCACATCCATATCGCCAAAAATTTCCTGTCTCTCGTCCATGCGGCATTTTCAACGGATCAGGAAAAGCCCTTTAGCAAAATCCATATTAGCGATGAGGCGATCAAGATCGCACAAGCTGTGATTGATCCTGCGATGCGATTGGCCTTACGTAGCCGTATCGAGCAGCTAGCAAGCGAGGCAGGTATTCAATTCCGCCACGGTGCGCATCCGCTCTTTCTGGTGAATCCCAACGCGAGCGAACTATTAGTGCAACGTCGTTGGGCGCCTGAACGGTTTTCGGCACTCATCGAGGCCTTGCATCGCACATGGCCAGACAGCCTGATTTTGATTACAGGCTCTCCGGCCGAGCATCAATATGTTGAAAATGTCAGACTGGTGGCTCAAATCAGCAGCGCGCTGAATTTTGCAGGGCACGTTTCTTTTGCTGAGCTCCCTGCCCTCTATAGCCTGGCAGATGTCATGATCACCAACGACTCAGGGCCAGGTCACTTCTCGTCGGTCACAGGTCTGCATACGGTGGTGCTCTTTGGACCTGAAACACCTGCGCTATACGGATCGCTTGGCAAATCGATTCCCATTACCGCACAGTTAGCGTGCTCTCCCTGTGTCAGTGCGGCCAATCATCGCAAAACGCCTTGCTCAGACAACGTCTGTATGCAGGCTATTACCGTGACTCAAGTGATGGAAAAAGTAGCGATTCAATTCGCTGCGGCACGTATCCATGAATAATCAAACACATCACCACCCTGCCATGAGTCAAACAGGTACGATACCTGCGAGCCAAGGACGAGATTTTTTGTGGTGCCTGATTCCCTTGGTTGCGTGGCTTGGACTTTGGCTGTTTGCACCCGAACCTCAGTTTTTTAGAACGATCAATCAAACCACACAACTGCTTCCCGATTTGTTTTGGGTTAGTTTTAATATGCTCGGGAATGGTTGGGGTATTTTCGGCTTTGCGGTTCCCCTGTTGGTGCTGGCGCCTCGCTTGCTGGTGGCTGCCCTGTGCTCAGGTGCTATTTCTGGCGTGCTCTCACATCTCCTCAAGCACAGCCTTGAGTTCCCCAGACCCGCCGCCGTGCTGGACCCCACTAGTTTTTATATTCTAGGCAAGCACCTTACTCATTTTTCAATGCCGTCTGGTCATACGCTCACCGCCTTTGCGATTTTGAGTGCGTTTTATTTTGCACTGCCGCTGACGCGACGTCGCGCTTTTTTATGGCTTTTCTTAGTGGCCATCTTGGCAGGGATTGCAAGAATCGCCGTGGGCGCTCACTGGCCAGCAGACATTTTTGGAGGTGCTGCGGTGGGTATGTTTAGCGGCGCGGCTGGTGCGCTGCTCACGCGCCGCATCCCCGAGCATGCGTTACTGCCCACGTCCTGGCTGATGCGCATCATTAGTGGGGCCGCGCTCATTTGTATCTACATTCTGTTGACGACCACAATCGATTTCCCTGCGACGAAACCCGTTCAATATGTGGCTGCAGCCATTGCCAGCTTGGGCGTACTCTGGTTTGTCTGGTGTTCTTATTTTGCGAAGAAACCGCAGCCCAGTAAATAAGCGGATTCAATATAAGCGGATTCAAAATAAGTGCAGTGAAAATTAGCGAAGGCAATATAAGCGCAGATGATTTGAACACAGTAAATATGAACGCAGTGCATGTGAACACAGTGCATCAATGTTCAGTGGGTGCGTGTGCATCACATATTAAAAAAGGCAGTCTGCACAATGTCAGACTGCCTTTTTTGTTAGTGCTTTTTTGTTAGTGCATTTTCATTCGTGCATTTTTATTCGTGCTTTTTTATTCGTACGGCTTCGTTGCTGAATTACTTTTGACCGGTCTCAGCCTTGTAGCGTGCCAAGTTCTCAGCGTTTGGTGGATACAGTCCAGGTAAAGCTTGGCCCTTTTCCACTTGGGTCATGATCCAGTTTTCTAACTGCTCTTGCGCGGCTGAGGCGGCCACCACATCATCGAGCAATGCCGCAGGAATCAATACCGCACCATCATCATCGACCACGACAACGTCACCGGGAAAAACCGCTACGCCGCCGCAACCAATCGGCTGCTGCCAGTCCACGAACGTCAGACCGGCTACCGATGGAGGCGCTGCTGCACCCGAACACCATACTGGCAAGCCCGTGCCAAGCACACCCGCTAAATCGCGCACCACGCCGTCTGTCACTAGGGCAGCGACTTTCTTTTTAGCCATCCGTGCGCACAAGATATCGCCAAAAATACCTGCATCCTGCACGCCCATGGAATCCACCACAGCGATACAACCTTCGGGCATATCTTCAATCGCACCGCGTGTCGATTTGGGTGACGACCATGACTCAGGTGTCGCCAGATCCTCGCGAGCAGGCACAAAGCGCAGGGTAAAAGCACGCGCAACCAAACGCGGCTGACCCGCACGGATCGGCTTGGTGCCCCGCATCCAGACGTTGCGTAAACCCTTCTTTAACAAAATCGTTGTCAACGTCGCCGTCGAGATCCCTGCAAGGGTTTCTTTGATTTTAGGATCAAGATGCATATCTACCATGAGTACTCTCCGAATCACTTCACATTGTTTTGTTAAAAAAAGTGCTGAACTCAGTTACTGAACCCAGTTGCTGAACTCAGTGGCTGAACCCAGTTACTTAACCGAGCGCAGCTAATTTCTTTTCTTGTCTCGCAGTCAGACGCGCGATGTCTGCCAAGTCGAGCGCAGAGAGCTTAGGTCCGGGTTTGCGCACAGCGGCAGAGGCAATCGCACCGCGCTGCGCCAGAATATGCTTGCGGACTGCCAAACCAACACCGGCCTGCTGTTCGTATTTCGCCAAGGGCAGGTAGCAATCGAAAATATCAAAAGCACGCTCGACATCGCCTGCCTTGTACGCCTTGCACACGTCGACCATCATCTCAGGATAGGCAAAACCGGTCATCGCACCATTGGCACCACGTACTAATTCTTCGGGCAAGAACAAACCGCCGCCATTGCCCGTCAAAATCGAGATGCTGCGTAAGTCACCTTTTTCGATAGCCTGACGCACCGCCGACAACTTAGCCAAGCCAGGAAAATCCTCATGCTTTAGCATGACGCAGGTGGGTGAGTTTTTGAGAATGCGCAACACGACACCCGCTGACATTTGCACGCCGGTCGAGGTGGGGTGATCCTGCAGGCACCAAGGGACGTCTGAGCCGAGCGTCTCATTGACCATATCAAAGTAACTACAGATCTGGTCATCCGTGCGCACGGTAGACGGTGGAGCCACCATGACACCTGCCGCACCCATGTCCATCACACTCTTGGTCAACTCACTCATTGGTGCGAAACCTGCAGCGGAGGCACCGACGACGACCGGCACCTTGCCCTGTACGCGGGTAAGCACCTGACGTACATACTGTCGAGATTCGTCCGCGGTCAGTTTGGTCGCCTCGCCCATGATGCCAAGAATCGTCAACCCCGTCACACCGCGCTCAAGGCAAAAGTCGACCATACGGTCTGTGCTAGGCAGATCGAGCTCGCCGTTATCTTTGAACGGCGTCACGGTGATCAGGTAGACGCCTTCGGCGGTCTCATTAAATGTATTCACAATCATTCCTTGTCTCTTTGCAAACTTATTGAACGGCTGGCACAGCGAAAAACTTATATCAAGCAGTGCTTAATTTGGTGACATTAGCACAAACGCTCAGCTAGAAATGGCTTGCGCCTAGTCTCCAAAACCAATAGTCTAAGCGATACCTAAAACAGTTGCTTGCCTTTATACAAGCCATTCGGAGACCTTTATGAAACTCAACAACATCCTCCCCAGCGTGGCCCTTTCCGTGAGTGCGCTTGGCGCCCTGTTCGGTCAATCCGCCATCGCGCAGGATTTCCCCAAGCAGCCCATTAAAATTGTCGTGCCTTGGGCACCCGGCGGTAACGTCGACATCACAGCGAGAACCATCGCCCCCACCATGTCCGAATTGCTCGGCCAACAGGTCATCGTAGAGAACAAACCCGGTGCGGGTGGCTTTATTGGAAGTGGCGGTGTGGCCAAGTCCACTCCGGATGGTTATACCTTGTTGCTTGGCTCGAGCGGCTCCATTTCTGTGGCGCCTGCCCTGACCGATACGCCTCCTTACAACCCTGTGACAGATCTCGTCGTCATCGGACCGATCCACGCCGTGCCAATCGTGCTGAGCGCATCGGCTAAAGGCAGCATGAAGACGTTTGCTGATTTCTCAGCCCGTGCAAAAACCGACAAGAACCCGATTTCAGTTGGCTCCGCAGGCAACGGCTCTAGTCAGCATCTCGCACTCGAATTATTGGCCCAGCGTATGGGTGTCAAGCTCAACCACATTCCTTACAAGGGTAGTGGTCCAGCCTTGATCGATGTCGTTGGCGGACAAGTCGACACCATGATGGATCAGTTGACCGCTTCGATTGCGCATATCAAGAGTGGCGCACTGATTCCCTTGGCCCAAACAGGAAAATCGCGCTCCCCATTGCTGCCAAACGTGCCGACTTTTGAAGAGCTCGGTGTAAAAGACTTTGACATGATGACCTACACCGGCGTGTTCGGTCCTAAAGGCATGCCTCAACCTGTGGTGGACAAGCTCACCAAAGCCCTCAAAGACACCATGGAGCGCAATAGTGTCAAAGAGCGCTTTGCGGGTCTGGGCGTGGAAATCATCCCGCTGGATCGCGCGGCTTTCCAGGAGTACGTGAAAAAAGATTTCATCACGAACCAGGCGATTGGCAAGGCAGCCAACATCACCATTAACCAGTAATCCGCAATAACTGTCATGACTCCACACGCCACGCCACTGCCCCCGATCCTCGATCTGCGCGCACCTAAACAACAAGTGCCTGCAGGCACGATCGATTGTCACGCGCACATCTTTGATCAGATGGATCACTACCCCATGGATCCCAACCGCAAATACAGTCCTCCGGTTTGCACCCGGGAGTCATGGCTCAATATGCATCGCATCATGGGTGTGCATCGTGGCGTGCAGGTTCATGGTTCGATCTATAGCTTTGACAACAGCATTACCGAAGACTTTATCCAGGCGGCTCCTGAGCGTTTTCGCGGCGTGGCTGCGATTGCGCCCGGCACACCTAAGGCCCATATTCAGCGCCTGCATGATGCGGGATTTCGCGCTGCGCGCCTGATGGATCAATATCCCAATGGTGCGACAACCCGCGACCTCGAAGCGATCGCTGCTCTTGTTGCCGATTTCGGCTGGCACATTGAAATCAACATTTTGAACGGTGCAGACTGGATCAGCCTAGAGAAGCGCCTGATGCACTGTCCCGTTGGCCTAGTGTTTGACCATATGGGACGCGTTCGCGGTCACAAAGGTGTCAACTCAGACGAGTTCGCCGTGCTTCGCCGCTTACTCGACCAGAAGTCTGACACTTGGGTCAAAATTTCGAGTTGGTACCGGATGTCAGACGCGCCCGTACCGGCCGAGGGCATGCCAGAATATCCAGACATGAAGCCTTTTGCCCAGACTTTGCTCACGCATCATGTCGATCGTTGTGTCTGGGGAACAAACTGGCCTCATCCTGGCATCCATACACACATGCCCAATGACATCGATCTACTTGATCTGTTGGAAACATGGATTCCCAACGACGCCGCTCGTCAAAAACTGTTTGTGACCAATGCAGAGCGTCTGTACAGTTTTAAACCCTATTCGCCTCAATAATTCAAAAAGACAGACCTGATGGATAACCAAAGCAAAATTGACGCTCTCGAAGAAAATTACAAGCACATTCTAGGTTTTGTGCCAGAGAGGATTCATTCGAGAATCACCTTGGGTGTGAACACCGCCGCTGCCATGACCGAAGGCGTCGAGCGTTTGCGGGCGCAGCTGTTAGAACCCGAAGCGCTTGATCTCAAAACCAGTCAGCTGATGGCTTTTGGTATGCTGCTCATGAATCTGTCGCAAGCGGCCGAAAACCATGCGGTGGCGGCATTACGCGCGGGCGCCTCGGTGCAGGAATTACAGGCGGTGGCGGGTATCGCCTTTGTATTTAGAGGGATCCCGGCCATCAACCTCTCGGGTGATGCGATTGCCGGAGCACTCAAAAAAATCGAAGCGCTCAACAAAATATAAGCGCTTAACAAAATCTAAGCGTGCAACAAAATAGAAAAACTTAACAAAGCAGGCTGAGCGGACTCGTGTAGGGTCAGGCTTTAGACTGGAGGGATCAGGCTCCAGTCTGTTCAATAGGCCTAAGCTCTGGACAGACGCGCCAACAACGCCTGGCCTGTCTCCTTGGTACCTAGTTTGCCACCAATATCTTTAGTCGACTCACCGGCTGCAATCGCCTCTGCCATGGCCGACTCCAATACTTGGGATGCTGTCACGAACTGTGGCTTGTTGTTGCGACGACCATACCAGCCCAACAGCATCGCGACAGACCAAACTTGCGAGAACGGATTGGCAATATTCTGGCCTGCGATATCTGGCGCTGAGCCGTGTGCTGCTTGGGCCATGGCGTAATGGGTCCCCGCATTAATTGAACCGGCCATGCCGAGGCTACCCGAGAGCTCAGCCGTCAGATCTGACAGAATGTCGCCGAACATATTCGTGGTGACTAAAACGTCGTAACGCTCGGGCGTACGCACTACATGCGCCATCATCGCATCAACAATGATCTCTTCGATTTGAACCTCGGGGAACTCCTGACCCACCAGGCGACAAGAGTCGATGAACATTCCATCACCGAGCCGTAACACGTTGGCCTTATGCACAACGGTGACGTGTTTGCGGCGCGTCATGGCGAGTTCAAAGGCCGCGCGGGCGATACGTTCGCAGCACACGCGTGTGATACGACGCAAAGACACGACAACGTCAGGCGTAATGAGCATTTCACTGCCACCCGACTCGATATTGCGGTCAGCGTAAAAACCTTCGGTATTTTCACGGACCACCACCAGATCCAAAGGTTTATGTGGCGTGCCACAACCAGGAAAAGTCTTGGCTGGACGAATATTCGCAAACAAATCAAGATTTTTGCGAAAGTACTTTGAGGGATTGATCTCGCCTTTGGATTCATCTTTAAAATCGTACGTAGACATCGGACCAAGAATCAAGCCATCCGCATTCTTGACCGCCTCGAGCAAGCCTGAGTGAATCGTCGTGCCATATTTTTTTAGGCTTTCATGACCTGCAATATCGTGGTGCAACTCAAGCTCGAGCTTGAATTTTTTTGACACAAACTCCAGTGCATCCACTGCCACCGATACCGTTTCAACACCAATGCCATCGCCCGGAAGCACAATAATTTTCATCATGATCTCTGTTTTTGTAGGATTTTTAAAAACTTCTTATTCACAAGAGTAAATCAATTCCGTGTGGATCGGCTCAAGCGACGCTCAACCACCTATTCACGACTGACTATTCCCGACTGAACGCTGCATGTTGCGTCGCATGGAAAACGTTAGCCAAATTTTAATGCGTCACCGGGGCCTTGCAAGGCGTGCATGTGAGCCTGAAAAGCACGCATCGTCGCGGGGACTGGATGACCCTCTGCTGAGAGATAGTATTCCCAAAAAGCGGTCGTCATGTCGCTCACACGCCGCCACAGTGTTGCATTGGCCGTCTCGCTCACTTGGACGTCACGACTCATCCGTTGGGGATCCACCGGTTCACCTGCAAAACTCATGTGATCGGCTTGGGCCAGTTTGAGTTGAAGCTTTTTGCCGGCTGGCAAAGCGTCATAGATCGACTCACGATTGGCGAGGCTGACACCGAGACGGATCGCATCGCTATCTTTTTTAAACGTGACAAACTGATCATGATCACCCGTGATGCAAAAAAAGGGGATCTTGACGTGAGCCATGGACTTGGCGCGCTCTGGCGAAGTAGCCCCCGGAGAAAAGGCAATGACAGCCTTGATCCTTGGATCCCGCAGCTGCTGCCCCCCCAACGGTTGCCCCGCTATCGTCTGCGCAGTCAGCGCGCCATAGGAATGTCCCGCTAAGCCGATACGGTCAGGATCAATGTAAGGCATCCACTTTTTAGAGGCGAGGCAATGATCCAATGCAAAACGACAGTCGGCCACCCGCAACCCGTACTCTGAGCCTGCGAGCGCTCGCTGCATATTGTCTTTAAACGTGCGTTTCGCACTGGTCTCCCAGATCGAATTATCGGAGACCGGATGAGCCAGTGTCACCACAACATAGCCTGCTGCTCGCCAGGCTTCGCACCAGGCTTGGCCATTTGATAGACCACTGCCCAAGCCGGGCGAATACAGTATCAACGCAGTCGGCGTTTTCACGTCGGGTAGACGCACACGGAGCTTGACGATACGACCCGTCTGAGGATCTTTGAGGTGTTCGACTTCGTGTTCGTTTTCGTGAGAACGCGACAAGCTCCAAGGTGTCAACGCCAGCCCTGCTGACGCGCCCAACCCGCAGAGTAATTGTCGACGCCTCATCACCCGCTTTATAAAGCGACTGTATTAAACGTTCCCGGCAACACAATCTCCAGCACTTCGAAATCCTCGGAGTGACAGATTTCGCGGTGACGAATATTAGGGGGTTGATGCACACAGGTGCCTTCGACGAGTTTATGTTCGCCATGGCCTTCGTACTCAAAAATCGCCCAGCCCTTCAACACGTAGACAAACTGAAAATCGACCTCGTGCCGATGCCATTCCCCTGTCGCGTTGCTGCCTTCGCTGGCGCGAATCACATGCATCACCGCGCCACCTCCCGTTGCCTCCATGATCCCAAGATCACGATAATCAAAATACTCTCGCAAGCCGTCATGCGTGAAGGGCTTGTCTTTGGCGTGTTGGATACTGAATTGCATCTGTCTCTCCTTGGTTTTTTTATCGTTAGATCACACCAGCGTGCTTCGCAACACGCAACACATCTGCCAAGGTATCTTCAGGCAACAAAACACCTTGTTCTCGATTTTTAAGATCAGCGAGTTTTTCCATTTCGCCTGGGTAGTAAACCTGATGATGGCCTTCGGCTAGTGGTACATCCTTGAGCGAACGAATGTACGTATCGATACGCTGATGAAATTCCTCCAGCGGTTGAAAGGCGGCAACATTCATCGCTACCATGAAGTGTCCGGCACCACTGCGGTTAACAGGGTCGTAGGGCCCGTGCACGGTATCCAGAAACTGGCTGCCTGACAAAACACCCGACAAAATATCAACCATGACACCCATGACGTAGCCCTTGTGCCCTGCCATTGGAAGGATAAAGCCCTCCAGTGCCGCTTTGGGATCGGTGGTGGGACGGCCCCTCGCATCGACCGCCCAATAGTCAGGAATCGGTTCACGGCGTTTGTTTGCCAGATAAATCTTGCCGCGCGCGACACCCGAGTTGGCCATGTCCATGACCACCGGGCCATATTGGCCGCCAGGGACGGCGATGGACCAGGGGTTGGTGCCGATTTTCTTTTTTAATCCGCCCCAAGGCGCCATATTTGGACCCGCATTACTCATCAGCATCATGATGCAGCCTTGCTCAGCCGCCAGACGTGTGTAGTACATACAGGTGCCAAAATGATTGGAATTGCGGATTGAGACCACACCGACACCATGTTTGCGTGCACGCGTCACCGCCTCATCAACGGCACGACGCGTGATGACTTGTCCCACGCCATCGTGCCCATCCATCACCGCGATCGCCCCTGCATCGACCTCCAGGCTCGTGACCGTCTGCGCTTTCATCGCACCGGACTCGAGCCGCGCGTAGTACCAACCCAGACGCAACAGACCGTGTGACTGATGCCCCCAGAGGTCGGCTTGCACAAGCGTATCGGCCGCCAGCGCTGCGTCTTCCTGCGGCACACCCATGCTGCGATACACGGCTGCAGCAAGCGCGTGTAGTTGCTGTGGTGCGATCGGTTGATTGGCGTTGAAATCTTCTATGTTGAGGTTCATATTATTTGACAAGTGCGGAGGACACGAGTGTTTTGTACAACATCCGGCTTTGGATCTTGTGTGATGGCCCTTGAGTGAGAATCAATGCAGTGAGGTTCTCTTTGTGATCCAGCCAAAAGCTCGTGCCCCACACGCCCGACCACAACGACTCGCCGGTCGAGCCCGGCACCCAGCACATGCCCTGTTTAAGTCGGACTGCAAAGCCAAGCCCAAAACCGTAGCCGGGCCCTGTGTTCGCCTCCGTGGTGCCCCCCATGCCCGCAGTATGTTCTGAGCACATGAACTCAACCGTTTTACGCGATAAATAGCGCTGCCCGTCAAGCTCGCCACCACGCAGCATCATCTGTAAAAACCGCATGTAATCAGCCGCGGTACCCAAGAGTCCCGCACCACCACGTAGATAGGTTCTACCCACTGGATTAGTCGTCTGACGATAGGCGCGCAGCATTGGGGCTTTGAGAGGATCAGAATCTGGCGCCTCAGCCAAGCGTCCCACGCGCGCGGGCTCGACCCACCACGTGGTGTCCTTCATCCCAAGCGGCTTGAGCAACAGTTCATTTAGGATTTCTTCAAGGGTTTTGTTTTCGACCCGTTCGAGCATCAATCCCAACACATCGACTGCAATCGAATATTCCCAATACGTACCTGGCTGATGTGCCAAAGGGATCGTACCGAGATTTTTCAACATCTGTTCCGGCAAAATATCTTGGTCTCTGGCCTCGATCTGTAACGTGTCATACAGCGCTCTGATACGGGGCGACTTCGCTCGGTCACCATGCACAAAACCAGCCGTATGTCTCATCAAGTCTTGAACCGTGATCGGACGTATCAATGGAACGTCGCCTTCGGGCGCTTCAACCTTGAGTGAGTTGAGTTCGGGTAGCCAGCGGGTAATCGGATCGTATAAATTGAAACGCCCGCGTTCGACCAACATCATGGCGGCCACGGTCACAATCGGCTTAGTCATGGAGGCCAAGCGAAACAAAGAGTCTTTGGCCATCGGAATTTTTTTAGCCGCATCCTGATATCCATGTGCCTCAAAATGCACACACTCATCGTGGCGCATGATCATGGAGACCGCCCCGGGAAAAATACCCGTCGCGATTTGCTCTTGGAGCGAGACACCAATGTGATCCAGCCGGGCTTGAGAGAAACCTTGCCGAAGTTGTTGATCGGACTCAGGCGTTGGGCCAGCGATTGAAGTGCGAGTCGAAGTCATGGCGATCCATCAAAAGGTGTGGGGTATCGGTCGATGCGGCATAATCTTACGTTAAATCATTATTTGCCTCTTAAGGAATCTGTTGTATGCCCAAGCTTCGTCCCAATGTGACCGTCCAAGAACTGAATCAGCGTAGCGGCGATAACCTCCCCGGCCTGATGGGCGTTGAAATGCTTGAGCTGGGTGAGGGCACCCTCAAAAGCCGTATGCCATTACGCAAAGTCCACTTTGCCCCCAATACATACTTGCATGCGGCCAGCGTTATCGCGCTGGCCGATACGACCTGTGGCTACGCGACGATGGCCCATCTGCCCGAAGGCGCTTTATCGTTTACGACCATTGAACTCAAAAGCAACCATCTTGGCACGGTCCGGGGCGAAGGCGCGATCATCCACTGCACCGCCACCGCACAGCATCTGGGTGGGAATACACAAGTTTGGGACGCGGTCGTGACTGACGCCGCCACCGATAAGAAAATCGCCCTGTTCCGTTGCACCCAAATGGTGCTGTGGCCGAAAAAAGACTAAACAGAAACTTGACTCAACATGACCGCTGATCTCATTGTCTTAACCGCCCTGCGCCCCGAGCTCGATCAACAAAAGCTACCAGAGGGCATACAGGTTTTTTATACAGGCATTGGGAAAATCAATGCCACCATCGCGACCTTCAAGGCGATCGAGCAGACGCGCCCCGCGTTGATTGTCAATTTCGGGACAGTCGGTACGGTGTGCGCAGAAGCTTCGGGCTTGATTGAAATCGCTCGCGTGGTGCAGCGCGACATGCTTGCCGAGCCTCTGTCGCCAGAGGCCGCGTGCCGTTCTGTGAGCGGCCCCATGAGTACTTTTCAGGGCGTGGCACACATACGTGCGGAACGGGCGATAGCTTTGTCACGAGTAAAGACAGTTGGTTTGAAACTCAAGGCATTCATGTGGTCGACATGGAGCTCTATGCAATTGCTGCAGTCGCACATGAGCACAGCATTCCTTGGCTCTCTTACAAATACGTGACTGACTTTACCGATGGGCAGTCTGGGGCAGACTGGCACGACAAAATCAATCACGGCGAATCGCTTTTTTTAGAGCAATTACGAACGCTCAGCCCTTAAAGCACCCAGAAGTGATGCGTGCCGTCTCGGCCGAGTTGTTCGACTAAACCGAACTCCCAGTCGAGATAACCTTGCATCGCTTCTTTTGCATTGTCAGTGCCCTCATAGGGGCGTTTATAGCGGTCTAAGGGAGGGGAAACGAGATGGGTAGGCCCTTTCTCAACAGGCAAGCCCGCACGGACCCAAGCCTCGTTTCCACCCTCAAGTACCCACACCTCTACCTGCGGAGTCGTCAAGGCGAAACACTGAGCGACCTCGGCTAAAGCGTAGCGCGACTGCAAACCGTCCGTGCATGTAAGGACGACACGCGGAGCCCGAGGCAATGCGTCTATCGCTTGGCGGAACTGTGAGCGTAAGACATACCGCGCACCGGGAATATGACCCTGCACATACTGAGCATGACGCGCAAGATCCACGACAAGCGTCTGCTGATTCTTTTCATCTGCCTTTAACCACTGCGCGAGTGTCTCACCATTGACCATCGGACATTGAGGTAACTCTGGCCGAGGCGCCTGCCAAACACCGACAGTATTAAAAGCCTGCTCAGGCACGTCGTCCAACACAAAGACATCCCAGGCCATCTGCGCCAACCACGAGGCCGTCATGTTGGCTCGAACGCCATCGGTATCCACGCGCACGAGTCGCGCGCCCCTAACCGGCGCCACCATCTCGGTCTCTTGAACCAACTGACCACCGGGCGTCGAGCGAAAGCCCGCCAAGTGACCCGCCACAAACTCTTCTGGATTGCGGGTGTCAAAAAAATAGGTCGTTCGCTCAGACTGTGGCACCCACCTCTGTACATCCGACAGTGTCGCGCGCTTGACACCCGCGCGATCCGCCACGCTGCGAGCCCGCACTGCTGCGGTTTGTGTGGTGGCAGACGACACTGCAGAAAACTTTCTGGTTTGCCCCTTTTCTAGGACTTGGTCTGCCAGTGTCCAGCCAATGGTGCCGTTACGCAAGGCCGAAACCGTGTTGGGAATACCTGCATTAATCAGTGACTGTGTGCCAATGATGCTGCGTGTGCGGCCCGCACAATTGACGATGACGCGCGTTTCCGGGCGAGGTGCCAACTCCGTGATGCGCAACACCAGTTCAGCACCCGGACAACTAATCGCCGTTGGAATACTCATGGTGTTGTATTCGTCAAACCGACGGGCATCCACGATCACCACATCGGCATTTTCTTGGATCAATGTCTGCACTTCCTGGGCAGACAATGAAGGCGTGTGCTTGTGCGTCTCGACGAATTCACCAAAGGATTTGCTCGGGACGTTGACGTCCTGAAAGAGCTCGCCGCCCATGGCCGCCCAAGCACGCACACCACCCTCCAACACACTGACATTTGTATAGCCAAGTGCGACCAAACGTTGTGCAGCGCACATGGCATCCGACTCAGGGGTCGGCACGTCACCCTCATCCAGCGTGACAATCCAGACCTCTCGCCGCGGCAACTTGGCATACGCCTCTAGCTCAAGACGCGATAAGGGAAAGTTGGCGGCAAACAGTGGATGAGCTTGGGCGTGCGGATCCTCCTCGCGTACATCTAAAAACGCCACCTCGCGTTTGTCGAGCAACGCTTGTCGAACGGCCTGGCCATCGCACTTGTGAATCTTCACACTTGACGTCTGTTGCATGTCACTCATTTCCTCAGTTCAATTCAATTCAATTCAATTCCACAAATTCGGGACGACATCATTGCTATAGCCCGACACAAATGATTTTTCCTGACCCGTTCCTGGGTCGAATACATGGCGCTGGATCCGACCGATATTGCCACCATACACATGGATACTGATTGACGGACGGTCTGAATAATAGTTGGCCACTTCGTGGACATCATGGGTCGACGGTGAGACAGAGCCCACCTGCCCCGGCAACAAGAGCGCGCTCTCACCCCTGCGGTAACTGCCGTCAGACTCCTTGAAGTAATGCGTATCGATTTCCTGTCCCCGCAGCATCCCGATCAAACCCCAGGTCATATGGTCATGAACGGGGGTCTTCTGGCCTGGCCCCCACACAAAACTCACCATCGAAAAGCGTTCCAATGGATCCGCATAAAGTAAGTATTGCTGATAGAACTGAGGGTGTGGGCGGGCAAAGACTTCGGGCAACCAGTCATCATGCGCGACGAGCTCGGCCAGCAGTTCACCCCCGCGCTCAAGAATCATCGGTTCATGAGGACGGCTCTCTAGCAATCGACTGAGTGCTTGCACAAACTTTAACAGCCGTTCGTTTCTCATTAAGTGGCCTCCCGTCTCTAAAAATTTTTCAGATCCTGATTTTTACTTTATTTTTTGACATGATAATCGGCATTACAGGGATAGAATGGTTTACCAATTCCTTTCAAAGGCGGATCCAAACATGGCTTTCTCTCTGGACAAATTGCGTGTTCCGATTATTCAGGCTCCGATGGCGGGAGGCACCAGCACGCCAGCACTCGTCGCGGCCGTCACTCAAGCGGGTGGTCTCGGTAGCTTCGGTTTTGCCTACAGCACGCCACAGAAAATCAGTGACGATCTTGCTGCAGCTAAAAGACTCACCGCAGGTCCCGTGAACGCGAATTTCTTCGTGTTTCACGAAGTCCCCATGCCAAGCGTCGAGCTGCAACAGCAAGCCATTGCCGCCCTCAAAAAGATGCCCGAGGCGCAGGACCTCCGTCTGGCATGCCCTCAACCCCCTTTTTTTCCTGATCTCAATGCACAGTTGGAGCCGGTCTGGCTACATCGACCTGCAGTACTGACTTTTCACTTTGGCTTGCCGGCGCCCGAGGTATTGGCCCATGCACGCATCCTCGGCATCACCGTCGGCGTCACTGCGACCTGCCTCGCTGAGGCCCAAGCAATCGAGGCGGCAGGCGCGGATTTTGTCGTGGCCCAAGGCATTGAAGCGGGCGGACATCGAGGCACCTTTTATCCAGATACCCTAGACGATGACTTACTAACCCTCGCGTTGGTGCGACAACTGTCGACCTCCCTCGGCATCCCTGTCGTCGCGGCAGGTGGGCTCATGAGCGGAGGTGATGTGGCCCTTGCGATGGCTGCAGGTGCTCACGCGGCGCAGCTGGGGACGGCCTTTCTGTGTTGCGACGAGTCTGGTGCCAGTCCAGCCCATAAGCATTTCTTACTCACAAAACCGACACGCGGTACGCAATACACGCATGGTTTTTCTGGCAGAAGAGCGCAAGGCCTGCGTAATCAGTTTATCGATGCCATGCATGGCCAACCCCACCTTCCTTTTCCTTTGCAAAACAGCTTGACGAGCAGCTTGCGACAACATGCGGTGCAACACAACGACGGGGAACATCAAAGCCTTTGGGCTGGACGCGCATATGCACAAGCGCGACCGATGACCGCCACTGAGTTGATGAAATTACTCAAGTACGAATATCTGGAGGCCACTGCAATCAAGGAAGACTGAATCAAGGAAGACTAAATCAGGGAAAACCCTATATTGAGTCATGCCATCCTATGCTCAGCCATGCGTTTAAACGACGACTGGCTGGGCCTCTTAATAAAATAGCTATCCTGCCCAAGTGGGTTTCTCTATACTCACCACTCACTTGGTATGCAGACTTTTATTTAAGCGCTTAACGCGGGTAGCTCAGGATGTGGATAGTTCGGATAGCGCTGGAAAAGCCTTACACGTTTATCGTCATGGCTATCCTCATTCTTTTGTCGACACCGCTCGCGGTGATGCGCACTCCCGTCGATGTCTTGCCTGAAATCGACATACCCGTTATCAGTGTCATCTGGAACTACCGTGGCTTGTCTGCGGAACAAATGGGCAACCGCATCGCCCAAAACCACGAACGCTCGATCACCACGACCGTCAGCGATATCGAGCACATTGAGTCACGCTCACTCGGCGGCATCACGATCATCAAGATCTATTTTCAGCCGAATGCGAATATTCAAACAGCAATCGCCCAAGTCGTCGCGATCTCTCAGTCGGCACTCAGACAAATGCCGCCCGGCGTCGCGCCACCGCTGATTATCAAATACACCGCTTCCTCGATCCCTGTCATTCAAATCGGCATGTCGAGCAAGACCCTCTCGGAAAAAGATTTGTTCGATGCGGCGCTCAACATCGTGCGCCCGCAATTGATCACCATTCCCGGCATTGCCGTACCCTTTCCCTATGGTGGCAAAGTACGCGCGGTGTCAGTCGATATTGATCCAGAGGCCTTACG
>Ga0105051_10002164_pt1 | contig 25660 bp, 22 predicted proteins | sample FRY02_FD_78383 | JGI IMG/M metagenome (GOLD analysis project Ga0105051, IMG submission 78383) | Freshwater microbial communities from Lake Fryxell liftoff mats and glacier meltwater in Antarctica - FRY-02 (megahit assembly) | ecosystem: Environmental > Aquatic > Freshwater > Ice > Glacier... | reverse complement strand
GGTGCCGCCATGCAATACGCCTTTGAGGGCACCCATGTCGGCGTGTACCGCGATGGCAATCGTCTGCTGCCGATCCGTATGCGTGCCCCGCTGGATGAGCGCGGTGATATCGACGATATGCGCGACATTCAGGTTTGGAGCCCGGTATTGCGCGCCGCTGTGCCGGTCTCACAGGTGGTATCTGACTACACCACGCGCTTGGAAAACGCGGTGATTCGCGGTCGCAACCGCATTCAAACCATTATTGCATCGTGCAATCCGCTGGAGGGTGAAGCCGGCCCTTTGCTGGCGGAATTGCGCCCCCAAATTGAGGCGATCCCGTTGCCTGCCGGCTACAAGTTGGAGTGGGGTGGCGAATATGAGGATTCTATCAATGCGCAGGCGGGCCTCGCTGCCTCGCTGCCTCTTGGCTTTTTGCTGATGATTCTGACCAGCATCTTCCTGTTCGGCAAACTCAAGCAGCCTGCGATCATCTGGCTGACTGTGCCGCTGGCTATCGTCGGTATTACGGCGGGCTTGCTTGCAACGGGGGGCGCGTTTGATTTCATGGCGATGCTGGGAGCGCTTTCACTGGTTGGGCTGCTGATTAAAAACGCCATTGTACTGCTGGAGGAAATCGACCAGCAAATCGAGACCGGCAAGGATGGTTATGAGGCGATCCTGGATTCCTCGGTCAGCCGTATGCGCCCGGTCATGCTGGCTGCTGCGACGACGATCCTTGGTTTGATTCCACTGCTGTCTGATGTGTTTTTCGTGAACATGTCGGTCACTATCATGGCCGGATTGGGTTTTGCGTCGGTGCTGACACTTATCGTGGTGCCCACCTTGTACGCGGTATTCTTTGGGATTCGAAGGGCTCCTGACACTGCTTGATGCTGGATTAGGCAATATCAGCAGGAGGCAGGAGATTATTTGTGCCCGCTGGTGAACTGCGGCATACCAGTGCAAAGCCCTCTTCCCTTGGTTCAAAGCTCAAGAACTGGTTAATGCAGGCCGGGGTCTCTCCTGCGGAATGACTGACAAAAATGATTTGGGTGTCGCTGTTGAGTGCGATGTGGTCCAGCGCGCGCAGCATCAGCCTGCGATGGTGGCCGTCCAGCCCCAGTGTCGGTTCGTCCAGTAGCAGGATGGCGGGCGATTTCACCATAGCCCGGGCCAACAACGCCATGCGCTGTAAACCAAAGGATAGTCCATCGAATTTCTCGCGGCTGTGCTGTGCCAGTCCGAGCGCGCGCAGCCAGTGTTCAGCGCCATTACGCTGCGCATCTCCCCAGTCGTCGTACAGGCCGATGGAATCGAAGAAGCCCGACACTACCACCTCCACCACGCGCATGCCGCGCGCAAAATTGAGCTGCAACTGGGTATCCAGCAGGCCGAACTTCTGTTTGATATCCCACACGCTTTCACCGCTGCCACGGCGGATGCCGAACAGGGTGATGTCCTGTCCATAGGCCTTGTGGTTGTCGCCGGTGATTAGACTCAGGAGCGTGGTCTTGCCGCACCCATTGGGGCCGGAAATGCTGGTATGGGTATTGCGCTCCATCGTCCAGTTCACGTCCTGCAGCACGCAGAAGTCGCCGTAGCGCACCGCTACATTGCGCAGCGTCAGCAATGGTCCCTCTGGCGGCAGTGTGTAGGGCCGCACGGCAGGCGGCGGCAGATCGCCCAGCGCCGCCACCGGTGGGTTCATCAGATCAATCACTGCCTTGTTGTCCACAATCGCCTGGCGGGTATCGCAGGCCAGCACCTGCCCGCCTGCGAGTGCCATGATATGTGTAAGCCCGGTGGGGACATCCTCCAGCTGTCTGCACAGCATAAGCACAGTGATATCCGACTGCAGCAACTCGGCAATAATAGTCCGCATTGCCTGTTGGCTGGCAGGGTCGAGTCCATCCAGTGGACTGTCGAGTATGAGCAGCGCGGGCTCACTCAAAATTGCTTTCACCAGCAGCGTCTTGCGCATCTCCCCGGTTGAAATAAAGCGCAGGCCGCGGTGCAGGAAATGGCGCATGCGCAAGCGCTCTGTCCAATGATCAAAGGCGTCATCCGGGTCCGCGCCATCGAGGATGAGTGCTTGTACCGGTGTGCCGGGGTCGCTGGCGTCAGCGCGAAATTCAGAGTCGTCCAGCTTGCGGTCGCGTTCACACAATGCTCTGGCCTGCTCAAAACAGACATAAGCTACGCCGCGGCTCTCAAGTTCACAGGAGCGCAGTACTTCGCCGGAAAAATGTGTCGCCTGGCGACTGATGATGTTTGCCAGACTGGTTTTTCCTGCGCCGTTGGGTCCAAGGCAAGCCCATTGTTCACCGGGACTCACCGTCCAATTAATATCGCGCAGCGCAGGCAGCGCGCGATAGACAAGACTGACATCGCGCAGTTCCAGCAGGCCTCCGGTCACTTTATGTTCTTCAATCATGAATCTCCTGGGTATTAATATGCGTTGTAACTTGTCACTCTAACGTCGGGCTGGCTTAATCCTATAGTCACTGCGAACCAAAGGGATAGTGAGCCATTGTCCGTATCACTGTTACAACTGATTGAAACCCGGCTCGGCGATCATGCGCCGGGAAAAAAGCTGTTGCGACGCCTGATGAAGCGCTCTGCGGTCGCCATGATACTGCAGGTGCGAGAGGGCGAGCTGCATATTCTAATGATCAAACGTGCCGAGAGGGAGGGGGACCCTTGGTCAGGACATATGGCTTTTCCCGGTGGCCGCATGGACAGTACCGATGCCCACGGCTATGCCGTTGCGGTGCGCGAGACTGAGGAAGAAGTGGGTTTGTCGTTGGGAGAGCAGGATCTGTGTATCGGGCGGCTTTCTGATATTGGTGCCAGCCACCGCCGTGGCCCCTTCGGCATGACGGTCAGTCCCTTCGTGTTTCGGCTGGATCGCGAGGTGGTGTTTACGCCCAACTATGAAGTGGCCGAAGTCATCTGGGTGCCGTTGGAGTTTTTGATGAATGAGGATAATCAGGCGGAGATGTCCTGGCGTTACAAGGGCGTCAAAATCTCTATGCCTTGTTACTGGTATGAGGGGCGCTGTATCTGGGGCTTGTCGCTGATGATGCTCGGTGAGTTGCTGGATCTGGTTGAGGGTGGTCGCGCCCGGCAGACAGCCTGGAGAGGACGCAGCCCTCGAAAGCGTTTTTCCCGACGTTAGGCGAACAAATATCTCTTTCCAGCCAGAGCGGTCATCGTATGTGAATACGAAAAGTACAATGACAGGTTTCGTTATTAACATGAATGGGCGAATTTATTGTCTGCAGCTGTTGCCTATGTTGCAGACGGATTCGTGGCGGGTCCTTGAGCTTTTCAATTAAGTGAGCTGTCCCGTAATGCGGCAGATTGGACAATTCACTTAGCTTTCTCCACTCATCGACAAGTTTTATTACGTCGACAGAGCACTCCTCACTCCCGCCTAATCAACCCATCCACCGCCATCCCGTCATCCATATTGTCGCCATGCCACGTTGGCACCAAGCTCCTTGGCCCAATTTCAATCTGCTCACGCCGGTTGCGCGTGGTCAGCGCAAAGACGTTTCCGCTGAAACGCGTATCGGGGCCCTTCGGGATCAGATTGCCATTCGGCGTGGTAAATATCGGTTCATTGGCTATTTCCATTACAAGACCGTAGCCCCCTTCATGTACCCGTCGATGGTGGTGGCGACACAGCAACAGCAGGTTATCGAGCCTGGTTTCACCGCCGTTCGCCCAATGGCGAACATGGTGCGCGTCGACGTAATGCCGCGCAGTGCAGCCGGGGAATCGACAACCACCATCGCGGCGCTCCAGTGCGCGGCGGATAGCCGGTGGAATACTGCGCGTGCGGCGGCCTATATTCAGTGTTGTGCCGTCTGCATCGTCCAGCCAGTGCACCACTGCGCAATCACACGCCAGCCGCCGCGACGTTTCCGCGGAAACGCATCCGCCTGATGCCAGCTCTGACTCTGCGCCGTCGCCGTCTTCTTGTAGTGTGTTCATATCGGTGTGAATGTGAAGCGTGCAGCGGTCGCCGCCCTTTACGACGATCCTTTCGCCTTCAGGCTCGCGTGTAACTTCCCCGCTAAGACCTTCGGTCAATCCATCTGTAAGCCCTTCGGAAAGCCCTCCGCAAAGATAACCGTCGACTATCCGTTCCAGTGCATCCGCACGCCTCGCCGCAATCGGCGTTTCCGCTGAAACGTCTTCTGCCGAATTGCGCAGCTCTTGATGGATGGTGTCCATTGCCGAATTCAAGGCCTGTGCAATACGCGCCCCTTGCTCGGGGCTCAGTCGTGCCTTGAATACATAGCTGCCATCGTCGTCGATGTACCAGTTAAGTTCGCGCAGCGCATTGTGCTGATTATCCCGCTCCAGCGCCTCACTGCGTTTCACCTTGCGGTAGTTGCGCACCAGTCGCTCGACATGGTGTGCGGTACCGTGGTCGGCAATCATCATCAGGTAATCCTCGTTCTGAGGAGTAGCAACGCGGGTCATTGCGCGGACTTTGGAATAGCTGATGCGGCCGTTGCACAGAGCCGAGCTGATCTGCGGCAAATCCTGCAGTGCATGGGCTACTCGAACTTTCTCCCGCGCAGCGCCCAGGTTGATACCGCATTTCCAGTTCAGCCAGTGGGCGCAGGAATTCATGCCCTCGCCGCTCCAGCCGTGGCGCTCGTCGAATTCGTAAATCAAGGTGAGCAGCCGGTAGGTCGCGGCGTTGAGATGCGCGGCAAGTTCAGTGATTTCATCTTCCAGTGTGGCCAGATCGCGGGCCGGGAATTGCGTAGTAGTAACGGAGTGTTGGTTCATATAAGTCTCCCCTGCATCCTTGCAAAAATACTGTATAAATATACAGTTATATTGAAATAAAATCAATATAAAACAATAGTTTAACAAGATTAAATATAAGTACTGGCGGACGAATCAGATGCTACCCGGGGCGTAAATAAAAAGAGGGGCTTAGAACCCAACACCCTAATCGCCGGCACCCTGTGACGTGGCAATAAAAAGTTCCTGAGCGTGATTCCAAAGATCTTGGTAATTGTAATTAGCAATCCCGCAAGTGGGGTAAATCAGCCGCAAGCACCTAGAGACAATGTCACGGTGCTATTTTGCACAGTGGTTTAGTAGCCAAATAGCGGTGCCGATTCCGAGCTTGCACCATCCACATGAATGGGCGGATGTATGATCCGCCATCGGCCCCAGCTGCGGATAATAAATCGGCCTATTCACATGAACAAAGCGGTCAAATCTTGCCTTTAGATACGGTTAGTAGGTGCTCGTGCTGGCATCGGGGTATTGGTTGCTTCCAGGCTGGCCAGTGCCACCGGCAGTCCGCGCTTTTTGGCCAAATACATGGCCTTATCGGTCTTTTCCTCCAACTCATGCTGCTGGCGGCCGTCAATAGGGTAGATCGCGACACCGATGCTGCAGGTGAAATTCAGCACCTGTTGACGGACATACAGAGGTTGCTCGATCGCCTGCGACAGCTTGTGCGCGAGCCGCGTGACCTCCTCGGCAGATTTGACATCTTCCAGCACCGCCACAAACTCGTCGCCGCCGAGGCGCGCCACCAGATCCGTCTCGCGCAGAGCGTTCTGCACGCGTTGCGCAACGGCGATAAGCAATTTGTCACCCGCGCCGTGACCGTAGGTGTCATTGATCTGTTTGAACGCATTCAAGTCCATAAACAGCAATCCGGTCATGCTGTTCTGATCTGCGGCACGGCGCAGCGCCAGCGCAATACGCTCATCGTAAAAGCGGCGATTGGGGAGCCGGGTCAGCTGGTCGTGCGAGGACAGATGCTCTAGCTCGGAATTGGTATCCTGCAGGCTGTTCCGCAGCGCTTTGTTCATCTCGGCGTAGATGATGATGCTGATCACCGCAATGGCCAGCGCCGTGTAAGCCATCAGCATGGCCATGCTGTGGTGCTCGGCCTGGATGATTTGCGTAAATTGAAAGCCATTACGCTCCGCCTGCAAAATACAGATCCAGAAGGCGATGACCAGCGCGCCCCAGGATACGCTCAGTGCGACATTGCCGACGATTCCCGCCATCGCGGGCGCCATAATCAGGAGCGGATACGTGGGAGCACTTGTCCCCCCGAAGACGAAGCATGCGGCGGCGAAGGCGCCGGTGAGGATTAGCAACATGACATTGAGCGCTTTGATACGGTCGCCGCGCAAGCGCAGCAAGAGCATGCTCACCAGAACGCCGAAAATAGTGGCTACAAACAGGACGTTGGCGGCAATACGGCCTTCCGGCGTAATAGCCAAGAGAATAGGGATAACCAGCGCGAACAGGACCACGGTGAGTAGCCAGAAGCCGCTGGTCATGACCAGAATACGCTGCCGGTAGTGTTCTTCGTCCGATTGGTCGTCTACAGGCCTGCCGGTACACAAGTGGAACCACCAGTTGCGGGCTTTCCTGAGCGGCGCAGTTATTGGATACATGAGTTTGATCTTCTGTTTTTATCTCGCGCTGGGTTTTGTTATACCCTAGCGGAGAGGCAGTTGTCGCTAAATACGGCAGCGAAAGCAGTATTAGTTCTCGTTTCGCAGGAATGACCGGGTATCCAGCATCAGTTCGCGCAACGCCGGGTCCTCTCTGCTCGCCTGCAGCAGGGCCGCGCTATCGAGTTTGCCACGCACGAAGTCCACGATCAGATCAAGCAGTACAGGGGTCATGGGTGGATCGCGTTCCCAGCGCGGGGCGTTGACCAGATTGCCGGTGACCAACCCTTCGCTCAGACGCAACCAGTAACCGCCGCAACTGGAGAGGCTGTAGTCGAGGAGTCTTCCGTAGCTGATATTGGGAGTGTTAGGATTAAACCCTCCGGGGATGACCTCGGTAATTTTATCCAGCGCCATTACCCATTGTGTGCCCACCGGGAAGAGATCGGCGTCTGGCCTGCAGTAGTCTGCCGTTTTTAACCAGATGCGCAGTATTTCGGGCGGTTCATCGCGGCGTAAGCTTCGGGAGACATCAAAATCAATGGAATTTCCCTGGCTGGCGATCACTGTGCCGCTGACTACTAGATCCGCCTCCTGCTGTACATCGGTGAAGGAGCCCTGCCACAGGCATTCGCATTCCGCATAAGCTGCCTTGCTTGCGAAACATACCAGTAAGTACAGGCACAGCCCGGTGCGCATCACGGGATTACTGCTGTTGCAGGGCCTGAGCGGCTTCCAGCGCGAAGTAAGTTAGTATTCCGGCACAACCGGCCCGTTTGAAGGCGAGCAGGGATTCCAGTATGACCGCTTCTCGCGGCAGCCAGCCTCTTTCGAAGGCCGCCACTTGCATGGCGTACTCGCCGCTCACCTGATACGCGAAGGTGGGCGCGCGCAACTCTTCCGCCACCCGCCGCACGATATCCAGGTAGGGCATGCCCGGCTTGACCATAATCATATCGGCGCCCTCGGCAAGGTCCAACGCGCATTCATGCAGGGCCTCGTCGGTGTTGGCGGGGTCCATCTGGTAACTGTGTTTGTTACCTCCTTTGAGGTTCCCGGTGGAGCCGACCGCATCGCGAAAAGGGCCATAGTAAGCGGAGGCGTACTTGGCGGAGTAAGCCATGATCATGGTGTTGTGATAGCTCGCGCCTTCCAGTGCCTGGCGTATCGCGCCGACGCGGCCATCCATCATATCTGAGGGCGCTACCACATCGGCGCCGGCAGCGGCATGGGACAACGCCTGCTTGACCAGCACTTCGCTGGTGACATCGTTCAGCACATAGCCATTGGCATCGATGATGCCGTCCTGGCCGTGAGTAGTGTAGGGGTCCAGAGCAACATCGGTGATGACGCCAAGCTCGGGAAGAGTCTTTTTCAGTGTATGCACGGCGCGCTGTGCCAGCCCGCTTTCATTGAAAGCCTCCTCCGCCAGTGGCGTCTTGCTCTTTGCGGCGACCACAGGGAACAGCGCAATTGCGGGAATGCCCAGTTGTTGGGCAAGTTTGGCCTTCTCGACCAGCAGGTCGATGCTGAGGCGCTCTATGCCGGGCATAGAAGCGATGGTTTCGCGCTGGCCGCGGCCCTCAAGGACAAACATAGGGAAAATAAGGTCTGCCGCACTTAGCGCATGTTCGCGTACCATCGCCCGCGAAAAGTCATTGGCCCGGAGGCGGCGCATTCGAGTGTGGGGGAACATGCCGCGGTGGGTACTAAATGCCATAGTGAATCCTCAATCAAAGACCGGCGAAGGCGATGCTGGCCATCGCGAGGGTTTGCGCGATGTCGTCGTCACTGTGCATGCTGGACATGAACCCCGCTTCGTAGGAGGCCGGCGCCAGATAGACGCCCTGATCCAGCATGGAGTGAAAAAATCGGTTGAACGCAGCGGTATCGCAGGCCATGACCTGATTATAACGGGTGACATGGTGCGCGTCGGTAAAGAAACCGCCAAACATGGTGCCGGCATGGTTGGTGGTGAATGGCACGCCCGCTGCGTCAGCCGCCTTACGCAGCCCTTGACACAGGTGCCTGGTGCGCTCGAATATCGGCTCGTAAAAACTCGGTTGCGAGATGATATTCAGAGTGGCAAGCCCCGCCGCCATGGCAATGGGGTTACCAGACAGCGTTCCTGCCTGGTAAACAGGCCCCAGCGGGGCGATCTGTTCCATGATGGCGCGTTTGCCGCCGAAGGCACCTACTGGCATGCCACCGCCGATCACTTTGCCCAGTGTCGTCAGGTCGGCATCGATACCGTAATAGCCCTGCGCGCCCTGTAGCCCAAACCGAAAGCCGGTCATGACCTCATCGAGGATCAACACGGCGCCACTTTCAGTGCATACCTCGCGCAGAGCTTCCAGGAATCCGGGTATGGGCGGGATGCAATTCATATTGCCGACCACTGGCTCAACGATGACACAGGCTATCTTGGGTCCGTGTTCGATAAAGGCCTGGCGCAGGCCCTCGATGTCGTTGTAGGTGAGTGTCATGGTGTAATCCGCCAGCGCGGCGGGAACACCCGGAGAGCTGGGCACGCCCAGCGTGAGCGCGCCCGAACCCGCCTTAACCAGCAGCGAGTCAGAGTGCCCGTGGTAGCAGCCCTCGAACTTCACGATAGTATCCCGGCCGGTATAACCGCGCGCCAGCCGAATTGCGCTCATGGTGGCCTCGGTGCCCGAGCTAACCATGCGCACCATATCCATGCCCGGCATGATGTGACAGATACGTTCCGCCAGCTCGACCTCCAGCTCTGTCGGGGTGCCAAAGCTCAGTCCTTTCAGGCATTGCTGCATCACTGCCTCGCGGACTGCAGCGTGATTGTGACCCATCAGCATGCAGCCCCAGGACAATACGTAATCAATATACCGTTTGCCCTGGCAGTCAAAGAGGTAGGGCCCTTCGCTGCGCTCGATAAAAATCGGCGTACCGCCTACCGCTTTGAAGGCGCGCACTGGCGAGTTGACGCCCCCGGGGATGTATTTTTGCGCGCGTTCGAATAGTTGTTGCGAGGTGCTCATGGTGTATCTGTCCTGAAAAGTTGTTGGCCCCACGAAATTCTCGTGTAGGGCGATAGTGAAATTATCGACGCTGCGTCGAACAATATCCAGTGGCGTCGGTGCGGTTGTCACCAGATATCGCTTTTACTGGGTCAACTGCGGGTATGTTTACGGTGGGTAGCCCCGTTCCGATTGGCCTGCGATCGACATCAAACGGGTTTTATGATGGTTCAGTGATAGTTGGGGCCGCTGGTGATCCAGCAGTGAGCTGTCGAGGTCGCTAAACACCAGAAAGGTTAGTGCATCGTCGTTCATGTTAATCCGTCCAAATCTGTGCGGTGCTGGTAAGCGCTCACCTCGCGCTGCTCAGTCAGTTTGAACAGGTGGTTGACGCGTTCGGGCAAAGCACTGAGGCACTGCCGTGTGATCCTCTCATAGTGCTGTATAAACCTGTGTAATGCGGGGTCATCCATTAACGTGTTGGTCCGTTGCGACGGGAGCGAGGCGGCGAGCTTACGCTCCTGCTCTTGCCGCCACTGGAAAACACAGTCAAACGACGGTGCTTGCAACATGATCCATTGATCGACGCGCGCATAGAGCGCGCGGAACTCCGTGTCCAGAATGGTATTGCTGTATTCACGCCAGCGTCCCTCGGGATCTTCATTTTGCTCCAGCGTATTTAGCGGTTGTAACAACAGGTCGGAGTGTTGCGGGAGGGCGCCCAGGCACCAGCCCTCCAGCAAAACAATCTGTACAGGTGTGTTAATACGGTCCCAGCCTGATGGCGGATACCTGTCGTCCTCGGCTTTGTTGAATCGGGGGATGGCCACCGGTTCCCGGCGCTCTGTGTCCAGCAAGGCGTTGAGGGTCTGGTGCAGTAGAGCCATGTCGTGGGTGCCAGGCACGCCGCGCGTAATCAGTAGCGGATGCACAGATGCGGCGAGCGCGCGGCGCTGGCCGACGGTCAGGTAAAAGTCGTCCAACGATAATGCGACGGCATGAACTGCATGTACTTTGGCTAAATGCGTACACAAAAAATCTACAACCGTCGTTTTACCAGAGCCCTGGCAGCCGTTGAGTGCCACCAGAATGGGTCGATGCGTACTATTTTGGTGCTTAGCAAAGACGCTAGTAAGGGGCGCGAACCATTTGAGCGACTCCGCCAAGTACGTTTTATTCAGCCGATGTCGTTGCAGAAACTCGTTCTGCCATGCGGGTCTGTGGGGTGGTCCTGTTGTGGATAGCACTGGGCACCGTGGGTAGCTGTATTGCCTAACGATACAGCAGAAAACGTGTCAAATGGGGCTACAGCGCAGCGCTAACCCGCGCGCGGAGGCGGGGGCCGCGACTTACGCCAGCCCAGAATGAAGACCAGTGCAAGCAAACCCGCTGCACTGGTCATCAATGAAGGGAGTTGTAATTCAGCCACATAGGGATCGCGGAATGATTCCAGTAGCCCTTTAGTGCCCTCGTGCAGCACAAGGTAGAGCAGGGCGATCTGCCCGTTGAAGCTGCGCCTGCCGTCCAACCACATCAGGAACAGGCCGACGCCCAAAGACGCGCCCATAAAGAGGAAGTGCAGCGCTAGCGTGGGCAGACTTCGATGTAGAGAGGATTCCAGCAGGCCTTGCTGCAATTGCAGATACCACACATGGCTGCCGGGCGCGTAACTGAGGCACAGTAACCCTGAGCACGGCGGCCCAGTGCAGCAGCCGTTCATCCAGCAACTGAAGCGGACCAGCGCCAAGGCAAAACATACGGTGATTGCCAGTACATCCAAAAAGCGCGCGAGGGGTAATTCAGGCAGAATCCACCCCTTTAGCAAGGGGCCCAGAACCACCATCACAATCAGCGCGCCGGGATAGCGCAAGCCGCCGCGCAGTTCCGCGGAAAGTGGTTGATAGGCTTCCCAGCCGCGTATGTGCAGCGAAAACAGCTTTGCGCCCATGATGGCAACAACTGCAAGCAGCAGTAGTAGTGCTATGGTGCGACCGGTGCGCACGCCGTCCTGGCGCAGATACAAAATGAAGAACGCCATGCCAAAGAGCGCGATGGGCGCGATCAGTAACTGCAGTGCTTCTAAGCCGAAAAGGCCCTGTGGATACATCTCTGGCCCAATGTAATGAAGGAGGGAGCGCGCGCCATTCTACTGTGGTGCGCGCCTTTCCTGCAGGAGTTTTGTTAGCAGCCGGGTGGTAGACCACTGCAGGCGTTACCCCGGCCATCGTTATCACTGTCCGTCTGGTCGGGGTTGTGGATCCACGGGCAGTTGTCGACGCCATCCAGCACGCCGTCATTATCTGCGTCTATGATTGGGTCGCAGACATTTCCAATCCCGTTACTATTGGCATCCGACTGGTCGTTACTGGCTAGCGCCGGGCAGTTATCGCTGCCGTCCAGGGTATTGTCGCTATCACGGTTGATACCCATGCGTACGCCCGATCCAGGAGGAGCGCAGGTATAGGTGAGCGGGCCTTGGGTAGCTGCGTAGCCGCGTAAAGTAGCGTCGCTGATCACATCATTAAGGTCAGAACGGAACTGGCCGTTTGATTCGCGCACCCAGCCGCGCTCCGCGCGTTTGAATGTGCCTTTCACAATGAGGTCACACTCTTTCACCGTACCGCCCAACATCAGTGAGCTGAAATTCGCAGCGGCACGGGCAATCAGCAGGTCGATGCGCGGATTGGCGACGGCGCCGTTGTTTGCAGTGAGCGTCACCTGTTGGCCGACAATAGGCGCCAGGTCGGTGGGGAACTCCAGTGAGAACGCCTCAAGGTTAGCCTCTTCAGTGTTGTTGAGGCTGAACACGCCCGCCCCAAGGAAGTGGTCGACAGTATCGACCGTGCCATCATGCAGAAAGCCGAAGCCTCTAATCTGGTCACCTGTGGACGCTGTATCGGTTGACATGCCGAACATGCCGATCTTGTGATACAGATTGCGCATGTGCGGTATTTTGACGTTTTGCGTTAGCCCCTCGAAGCTTTGTTCGCCGCCAGTACCGAAAAAGCCCTGAGCAGGATCCAGCGTGTGACAGCCAGCGCAGTTGGTCAAAGTATCTGTGGTGCGGCCGCTAAACAGTGTCTGCCCCGCTGTGGCAGCACTGGTCAATGAATTGTTCAGCGCTCGAACCGGGTTGGGGGGTAGCATGATCTCTAGCGTAAAGTCTGTAAATTGTTGCATCTGGCCGCTGGTGATCGTGCCCTCCATGCCAACAAGACCCTCGAAAGCGACGATAAAGTTGCGGAATGAGGCATCTTCCGAGCAGGGCGCCCCGCTGGATTCTGCGCAGGGGTCGGTACCAAAGAAACCGTCTACGCGGTCACCACGCCAGTGCAGTCCGCCGTGTGTCGCCATGCCGCGCAGGGTCTGTGTTGTCATGGGTCCTTTCATGGGGTGGAAGCTTGTCGACACTTGAAAGGGGATGGCTGCAGGCTGGGTGTTGAGGGTGACGTGGTCATCAGGGTTGCCAAGGTTCCAAGCGAGTTGGTCCAGATCGGCAAAGATATGGCAGCTTGAACAAGAGGCCTCGCCATTACCCGATGTTGCAACGGCGTCGTACAGGAAGGGGCGTCCAGCGACCACTTCAGGGGGTTCCGGACTATGCAGTACGTGTGTCTCGACGATGCCATTTGAGTTGAGGTCAACCACTTCTACCTGATTGCCAAAACGTGTCAGCACGTAGAGCCGATTGTTGATTTCATCCAGCACCATGCCGCTGGGACCGCCCCCGGTAGTAATATAGTGGGCGCTCTGGGCTGTCGGGTCGAAGTCGCTCTCAAAATCGCTGTTCTCGATAGCATCTGTGGTAAATACACCTATTTTCGCGGAGCCGAATGCGGCTACGTATAGCGTCTCACCGTCGCTTGACACTACCGGTTGCAGCGGTGTTGCAAGACTGTGGACCTTTTGTGCCTCAATAGAAGCATGGTTGGCACCGGCGTCAGTGTGAAGTTGGCCGTAGTCGATGTGCTGGTTCAGGTGCTGCACATCAACCGTCTGGGAATTGGGATCAAGCACTGTGATGCGAGACTCAGACAGCCGCCCCTGCACGGTGCTGCCGCCGTGGATTCCCGGGCCTTCAAAATTAATGTGATTGGGCAGCTCTGTGTTCGTGACATAGACCTTGCCTGTCACCGGGTTAACCACAAGATTAAACAATACCGTGCCGACATGGTCGTACTCCACAATGGAGTTTGACGCCAGCGTGTTGGCATTAATAGAAAACACGTCGTGGTCGGGTAGGTTGAACTTGACTTTATTGCTCCAGTTTGTGCCCTTGGAATCGACCCACTGGCTGCCGTCAAACTTGACGATAACGCCAACTTCCGGCGCGTTAACGCTCTCTTCGCACTGTGGGTCAGAGTCGGTTTGAAAGCAGTTTTTGTTCGGTCCTGGCACACCATTTGGGCCAAAGCCGTTGGGCACTACTGTTTCATTGATGACGGTGGTCTGGTTGCCCGACTGGAATGCTGCTACATAAACGGTGGCGCCATCAGGTGTAACCGCAAGTCCTCGTGGCGTGTCGGAAAAGAAACTCAGGATGCGCTGAGGGGTGCCCCCCAGGGTGGTGCCCAGGTTGCTGGAGTCAAAGACCCATACATCAGCCCGGCCGATACCGGGCGTGGTCAGCAGGGGGTCGCCAGCACCGGTGACCGATGCTATCGAAGCATCCGAGCGTTGCTGGCCACGCCTGGCGGTGGTGATGAAGGCGCGAGTGAATCCGGTGCCGCCGAAAACGATATCGCGCGGTTCGTCTCCGACCAGCAAGGTGCGAGTCACTTTTGCGGGACGGGCAGAAAGATCAATGATGCTCACGCTGTCTGACAGGTGGTTGACCACCCATATTTCGTTATTGGTGCGTGCGGCCACCGCAACGGGTTCCATACCCACGGGGATGGAGTCGATATGCGTGAGTGAGCCTGCGTTAACCGTGAAAACCTCCAGTCGGTTGTCCGGTGTGTTAACAGCCAGTAATCTGGTGCCGTCTGGTGTGATGGCCACGGGTCGCACCTGCCCACTTTCAAAGGTGATGAAGGAGGGTTGTGCTATTACCGGTGCAGCCAGGCTGCTGAAGATGATCAAGCTGCAGCCCAAAACATGGGCCCTCACTCGGGCGAGCAGGCCAGAAGTATTCAGGATATTGGGCATTGGTGGAGTCCTCTTATAATTTTATAGGCCTATTGTGTGTGTTGCGTATTCTTCTGGCTACACATAGGGCCTGATTTAAGAACACCTGCGGATGAGCAAGCAACATTTATTCCGCACCGTGATAACTTATTGTATTTCTAGCCAAATTCACAGCTTTCTGCGCAGAAATATTCACTCAATGTAAAGAATCCTGACAGTGGGTCACATTATCGTAAGTCCTACAGGCTTCAAGGCCTGGCTGGTCGTCCCGTGCTTCGCAAACGACAGAGCTAACGGGCTTTGCGCAATGATCATGTGTTCACTATGCTGTGCAACGCGCGGTCCAGGGAGAGCGCCCCTTTTAGGTTCGAGGTCGATGAAATGGTTGCATTCAGAATAGTCTTGTCACTGGCGCTGAGCATCATGTCGGCAATTGCACATTCGCAATCGCCCTTCACGCTCAATGGCCTGCATATCGACCTTGCTCTGGCAGAAGCTGTGGCGCAGGCTGAAAAGCTGGGTGGTCACTGCGCGCCAGGCAGTTTCAATCGCTCGCAATTAGAGGGTGACAGCATTCATTGTCAGTTTGCAGTCTGTGTCGAACGAGACAGTGCGGGTGAGTGTGACAAAGTGGATATGAGCGAAGTGCCGAACGTTGCCGCACAGCCGATTCTAACTATTGTGTTGGAAGCGACTGAGGTGGGCGGCCCACTGAATCGAATTATGATCTTCCATGAAGGCGACACCGATGCGGTTGCTGCCAGCCTTCTCGCTGAATTCGGCCCGACCGATGCGGATGGCTCGCCAACCGGAAAACTCAGCTGGAGCCACGCGCGCAGGTGGAATTGGACGCAGGGACCGTACCGCTTGGGCCTGCTGAATATGCCCAAGATGATGGTGCTGGCTGTTGACCGGGTGCAGGAGTCCGCTGTTGAGGATTCCGCGGCTATAGCCGCACCCTCGCAGATTAAAGAATAGGCACTGTCCTGATTCCTGTGCCGGCTTGGTGATGGGTAGATGTATACAGTGTGTCGGCTGCGCACTCTGTTTGGCCCAAATAGTGAGAGGAGCACCATGCAGGTTTGCTAGAAGGGCTTAAGCACTGCGAGGATCACAATGGCGAAGAGGAACAGTACGGGAACTTCGTTGAAGAACCGGTAGAACACATGATTGTGCTTGTTGCGATCCTCGTTGATCGCCCGCACATAACGTCCGCACTGCAGATGATAAACCACAAGGAAAGCCACGCCCCCCAGCTTCGCCCACATCCAGCCGGATGCCAGATAGTAGTCCGGATTGCGCCCAATCAGGGTGAGACCCAGAATAATGGCAATCACCATGAAAGGCGTTACAAAGCGGTAGAGTTTGCGTGCCATTACGGCCAGCTGTTCGCGCACGACAGCGTGTTCACTGGCAGCGTAGTACACAAAAATTCGCGGCAGGTAAAACAGGCCCGCGAACCAGCAAACCACAAATATGATATGGAAGGCTTTCAGCCACAACATTGTCTATCCTCATGCTGCATGATCTGGTCGGCGTGCTAGAGCACGCTGCCCAGAGTAAATTTCTCGATACCCTCACGGGTCAGTACGCCGTGCAAAATTTGCGTACCTGTATTCGGGCTGCGCTCGCATATACAAACCGCCTCTGTTGTCTGCGTATGCATTGTATCCATCGCCTGCCGCAGGGTGGCTTGTATGGGTAAGGTTGAGATCGCGAATCGCCGAATTCCAGCGCCGGTAAGGTCTTCCTTGCCGTCCTCAAACGGAGCGTCCTTCAGCCACTCCAGCAGTTTGGCACCACTCACCAGATAGAGGTCGCCGCCATCCCTCGCCACCAGGCACCACTGCGGAGTAAATTCGAGCAGCGGTTCGAGGTCGGATTGCGTCAGTTGCTGTGGCACTCTCACCACTCTGGTGTCCATCGTGGAGTAAACATTGGTTCTGTGCAGTAGCTGATTGAGTGGATCGTGCGGGATCACCCGTTGCAGCTGACGCAGCATAGTGTGGTGTGCCGAGCGCATGCCGAACAGGCCATTGCTGGTAAGCGTTGCAGTTACGATGGCGAGCATCGCAGCCATACTGATGCTTGGTGATTGTGTCATTTCCATCACAGCCAGAATGGCAGCCAGTGGTGCGTTAAGCACCGCACCCATGGTAGCACCCATGCCGATGACGGCATACAGGGTTGGATCGGAGGCCAGATCGGGTAGCAATGCCCCGCCTATTACTCCCAGCATGCCCCCGATGCAGGCACCGCTCAGCAGATTGGGGCCTATCAGTCCCACAGGCATTCCAACGCCACAGCTGACGGCGGTGGCGAGCAGTTTACAGGCAGCGATGAACAGCAGTGCCGATAAACCGAGCTCACCATGCATGGCAAGGCTCAGCGTGTCATAACCCAGTCCCAGGGTTTCTGGCACAAGCAGTGCGAGGCTGCCCGTGAGTAATCCCGCCACGGTAAATCTCAGCGCCACCGGCAACTGGGAAAAGCTTGCTGAGAATTTTGTGATGCGGATAAACGCCGCAACTGCAGCGCCGCAACAGAGCCCGATGAGAATAACGTAGGGCAGTTCCAGCAATGAGTTCAACTCCATCGCCGACAGGCGGAATAGCCATTCATCGGTCGTTAGTGCATGACTCACCGCTGATGCTGAAACGGCTGCCAGTATGATGGGTATGAGTCCGACCACGGTGTACTCTGCGATGATCACTTCCATCGCGAAAAGCACGCCCGCAAGCGGGGTTTGAAAGGCGGCTGCTATGCCGCCCGCAGTCCCGCAAGCGATCAACATGCGCAGGCTGTTATTCGGTAAGCCCAGCCGCTGCCCCAGCAGGCTGTTGACCGCAGCCCCGAGGTGCACGCCCGGCCCCTCGCGGCCTCCGGATTGGCCGGTTGCGAGGCTAAAAACCCCCCCTATGAACTGCACGATCGCGTTGCGCAGCGGCAGGATACTGTAATGCGAGTGCATGCTACTGAGCACATGCACGATCCCTGTCTCGCGATCCTGGGGTTTAAGCAACGTGTAGGCGCAGCCCAGCAGGGCCGCACCGCCGGCAGGCACGCCCAGTACTGAGTAGGCCAAGACTGAATCGTAATTGAACAGGAGTTTTCTGTAGGCGGCGAGCAGGCGGCGCACAATGGGTTCCGTCGATTAAGTTAAAAAAACAATATTAACAGTTATCTTGCCGCGTATTGCTTTTATACTAACGGCAAGAATGGTGGTGCCTTGAGCTCAAAAGTGGCATTAAGGCGATAAATTGAGTGCCATAGGGCGGGGGCTTTACGACGCAGGGCGCCGAGCCCAAGCCCCCCACAGATGGGTTCGCGGCGGGTCTCAACCTTATGGCGCTCGATTTGTTGCCGAGCTTGACGCTTAAGGCAGTGGCATTCTTAACGTCCGCATTTCTGGCCCCTTTGCATCTGTGGCCGTGAGGTAGGGGTTTGGTAGTGAGCACAGCTACTGATTATTTTCAGTAATTCTATAAAAGAGTTGAATGGAGTTATGGTTAAGGTCGGCATTGTTGGCGGGACGGGTTATACGGGCGTGGAATTGTTGCGCCTGCTGACCACGCATACAGACGCAGAAGTTGTCGCAATCACATCACGTGCTGAGTGTGGGCGACGTGTTGACGACCTTTTCCCCAATCTGCGTGGATATTATGACCTGAGCTTTTCGGAGCCCGATGTGCATGTGCTGGCGGCCTGCGATGTGGTTTTTTTTGCTACGCCACACAATGTCGCGATGAATCTGGTGCCTGAGTTGCTAGCGGCCGATGCCCGGGTAATAGATCTGTCCGCAGACTACCGCATACGCGACGCCAGCCTCTGGTCGCAGTGGTACGGTGAGCCCCATGCCAGTCCTGAGTTGTTGGCTGAGGCGGTATACGGTTTGCCCGAGCTGAACCGTGAGAAAATCGCTGCAGCGCGCCTGGTTGCCTGTCCCGGATGCTATCCCACGTCGGTGCAGCTGGGTTTCATGCCGCTGTTGGCAAACGGCTTGATAGACCCTCAGCAACTTATTGCCAGTGCCGCTTCTGGAGTCAGCGGTGCGGGACGTCAGGCCAGGATCGACAATCTTCTGAGCGAGGCCGCAGATAGTTTTAAGGCGTACGGCGTGAGCGGACATCGTCATTTGCCTGAGATCGAACAGGGCCTATCGGATATTGCGGGCGAGAGTGCCCAGGTGACGTTCGTGCCACATCTTTTGCCCATTGTGCGTGGTATTCATGCAACGCTGTTTGGCCGACTGAATAACGACTCTGTGGACCTGCAGGCTCTGTATGAAGACGCCTACGCAGAGGAGCCCTTCGTCGACGTATTGCCGTCGGGTGTTTATCCTCAAACGCGCACGGTGAAGGGCGCTAACAGATGCCAGATTTCTATAGCCGTACCCCAGAACAGGAACACCGTGGTGGTAATGGCGATCATAGACAACCTCGTTAAAGGCGCCTCCGGACAGGCCGTGCAGAATATGAATATCATGCTCGGCCTTGATGAAACAGCGGGCCTGCAGCAGGTTGGCATGCTGCCCTGACCTTGCATCATTGAGTGAACGCAATGCTGTCACCGATCTCACGTTTAGCTGACCAACTCGGGCCGAAACTACTGCTTGCGTTGGCATTGATTTTCGCGCTGACACTGCTGGCCGGTATTTATGTGGGTAAGCAATTAGCCTATGAAGACATAAAGGTGGATTCCGAAACAGCGAAGAGCATGCTGTTGGAGTTGTCGGCACTGCGCGCAGCACTCGGCGCCACACGAGGTGATCTTGAGGTTCAGCGAACCCGGCATGAGGTGGATAAGCGCGCGCTGGAACTGGTGCGCAGCGAGATGGCGGCAGAAAAGGAGCAAACAGCCAATCTCGAGGAAGGTTTGAGCTTTTATCGAAGCATGGTTGCCTCTGAGGACCCAGGCAAGGGATTGAGTCTGCGCAAGCCCGAAATAGTGCCAGCGGGGACCCCCGGGCGGTTCAGATACCGCTTCTTCGTGCAGCAAAAGGACCGCGAGTACGAAATGGTAGAGGGAAGCTTCTCGGCAGAGATAGCCGGTATCAAGGATAAAAAGGCGGTAAGGTATCCACTGTCAGCGCTGTCGAGTGATCTTAACGAAAAGGCGGCCACATTGTATTTCCGATATTTTCAAGCTATCGAAGGCGAGATGGTACTGCCGCAGGGATTTGAACCCAGAGACGTTATTTTAGTGGCCCGCGCCAGCAAGCCACGCCAAGCAAAGGTCAAAAAACAATTTCCCTGGGAATTGCAGGAGCGATTTATCAATGTTGGGAAGTAAGAAAGGCGCAAGTGTATCCGGCGGTACTACGCTCATATCGCAGGAGACGATAATAGTCGGCGATGTGCATTTCTGCGGAAATCTGGATGTGGAGGGCTTGGTGCAGGGTAATATTATTGCTCTGTCTGGCAAAGAAGCGTTGCTGCGTGTGGTGGGTAAAGGACGGGTTGAAGGTGAGATCAGAGTCCCCTGCGTTATCGTTAATGGTGTGGTTCAGGGAGACGTCTATTCCAGCAAACATCTCGAGTTGGCGTCCAAGAGTCGGGTTCAGGGCAATGTTTTCTACACGCTGGTGGAGATGGCGGCCGGGGCCGAGGTGAACGGTAGCCTGACACATATGTCTGACGCCGATGCCGATGCCGATGCTGTCGCTGAGCAAGCTGCGCTGCAGACCGATAAAGCGGTGCCGGGCGCAGCACCTGAATAAGACACTTTGACAGAAGTTGACTAATTTAGTCGGACTTACGATAATGTCGAGGCCGAGTTACGTGAACCGGTCTAAGTTGACCCTGGAATACACCGATGTCTGTCGCTGAAACGTTCAACCCATCAAGCATCAATCTCTCGTCCCGCGCTGTTCAAAAGGTGCGCGATCTGGTGTCAGAAGAGGAAAATGACCAGCTTAAACTGCGTGTATTTATCACTGGCGGTGGCTGTTCAGGGTTCCAGTACGGGTTCACTTTCGATGAACTTGTCGCCGACGATGACACCGCATTGGAGACGGACGGAGTGACATTGGTGGTAGACCCGATGAGCCTTCAATACCTCGTAGGGTCCGTCGTTGACTATACAGAGGGTCTAGAAGGTTCACGTTTTGTCATCAATAACCCTAACGCCACAGCAACCTGTGGCTGTGGCTCCTCTTTCTCCATCTGATTATCGGCACTCCTGATATTCGAATTATGGCGATGCTGCTGGGTTTTTTGGCGGCAAATACTATAGTTGCCCAAGATTCTCCGGCCCAATACCAGAACTTTGTTGCTGATATTGAATTGCAGTCAGCTGACCAGTTTTTGGAACTGCTCGATCGTGCTGAGCAATTGATGCTGGCAGGCGTCGTGACTCCAGGCAGTGGACCGAAAGTAACACTGGTGCTGCATGGCCCAGTGGTGAGAACGCTACTGCGCGACAATTATCGGGATAACAAGCCGCTGGTTGATAAAGCCGCAAGTCTCTCCGCCTTGGAGGTGATTGATGTGAAAGCCTGTGCAACCTGGATGACAATCAATGGCGTCAACCCGGGCAATCTGCAGCCCTTCATTGAAATAGTGCCCTACGGATCAGCCGAAGTGCAGCGCTTGTTAAACGAGCACCTTTACCGGAAGTTCTAGTTTCCGCCCCAGTATATTGCGCCCAGTACGCGCGGCCCTCTTGCTCCTGTAACAGCGGTTGAGTTTCCGGCAAGCCCCTGCAGGCTGCGGCTGGCAAGCCAAGCGAACGTCGCGGCCTCGACCCAGTCCGGATCAATACCTATCGCTGCGGTAGTGGCAAGAATCGCCGGTGCTACCTGCTCGCCGAGGCGCTGCATGAGGTGTGCGTTATGAGCGCCGCCGCCGCAGACATAGACTTCTGAGACGGTGAGGTCGCAGTTTCGTATTGCATTGCCAATACTGATACTGGTGAGATCTACCAGTGTCGCCTGAATATCCTGTGCCGCGACATCTTCAAACTGGCTCAGACAATGGTCGAGCCATGCCAGATTGAATGCTTCCTTGCCGGTGCTGCGGGGGCCTGTCTGCATAAAAAAGGGGTGCGCCAACAGCGCATTCAGCAGCGCCTGCTGAACCTCTCCGCTTGCGGACCACTGGCCGTCGTTGTCGAAAAGCTCTCCGGTGTTGCGGTGTATCCAGTGATCCAGCAGTGTATTGCCTGGGCCAGTGTCAAAACCCATTCGAAGCTCATTCCCGGCCAGGATGGTGGCGTTGGCAATACCGCCGATATTGACTATCGCCCGGTTGCTATGGGGTGTGGCGAGGGCGGCTGCATGGAACGCCGGTGCCAGCGGCGCGCCTTGCCCTCCGGCCGCTATGTCCCTGCGTCGAAAGTCCGCAACCGTTGTGATACCGGTAAGCTCGGCAATGGTATTGGGGTCGCCGATCTGCAGCGTAAAGCTAGTTATGCTGTCCGCTGTGCTTGATGGCGGTCGATGGCGTATGGTCTGCCCATGGCTGCCAATCGCCCTGACCTCAGTGGGGAGGGTGCCAGCCTGTGCCAGCAGCTCCAGGGTTGCCTCCGCAAACACTTTGCCAAGTTCTCGATCGAGTACGCCCATGCGCTCGATCTCGTCGGCACCTGAATGGCTCAGGTTTGCAATTCTCTGTTTGATTTCGGGAGGAATAGGGTGTGAATGGGTGGCGATCATATCGACATCTGAAATGCCACAGCGCACGAGCGCGCTATCGACAGCATCCACGCTGGTGCCAGACATTAATCCGACGTAGAGAGGATGCTCATGTCCCAAGTTAGTGTGAGTCGGCTTTTGAGTCGGCAGTGTCGTTCATAGCCAGCTGATTGCTGGAACGCAGCACCGCCAACTGAAAGTTGGGCCGATTGATTGTCTGGCGAAAATTCGCCATTTCCTTTTTGGGCAATTGCATCGCCTTCGGAAGGTCTTTGAGGATGGTGCGTGGATTGTGATGTACGCCATTCACCAGAAATTCATAATGCAGATGCGGGCCAGTGGCGGCACCCGTGGAACCTACCGTCCCAATAACCTGACTTTGCGAGACGTGTTGCCCCACGTTCACCATGCGTTTTTGCAGGTGCAAGTATTTAGTGGTGTACTGATCGCCATGTTGGATGTACACAAAGTTACCATTAGTGCCGGTATAACCTGCTTTCACGACACGACCATCGCCTGCGGCATAGACTGGTGTGCCGGTTGGGGCGGCGTAGTCTGTGCCCCGATGCGGCCGCGTGACCTTATAGATAGGGTGCATGCGATTCATATTGAAGTTGGAACTGATGCGGGTAAAGTCCAGAGGTGCCATGAGGAAGGACTTGCGCATACTAAAGCCGTCCTCATTGTAGTAGTTGGTGTCTCCGTTGCTATCTGTGTAGCGGAACGCATTAAATGTCTCACCCTTATTGGTGAATGAAGCCGCAATGATTCCGCCGTCTTTGAACTTTTCGCCATCGATGTACAGTTCTTCATAGACCAACTGCAAAGTGTCACCTCTGCGAGGATCAAGCGCAAAATCCACTACGCCGCCAAATATATTGGCCATATCGAGTATCATGCTATGCGCCAGGCCTGCTTGCTGCCCCGCCAGGAAAAGCGACGAGCTAATCACTCCTGTGGTCCAAGCTTCGCGCAGTTCTGGCGAGCGAGTATCCAGTTGACTCTCAAATCCCTGATCGGTGCGTAGGTAGGTGACGGTCTCAAGTTGTGATCGGGTATGGCGCACGCCGACGAGCTGCCCGGTCTTATCTGTCTGGAAGGCAATGGTTTGGCCGGGAAATATTCGCTCGAGGGACTTGCCGTCCTGTGACGCACTGATGACGTCGTAGACGTCCTGGTCATTGTAGCCTGCACGATTAAATATCAGTGACAGAGTGTCCCCACTTTCTACCGTCTGATCCAGCCATCTAGGCGTCTGTGGGTTGTTTGTCAGGGATTCAAGGTAGGCGTCGAAGTCTGGTGCAGGGTTTGTGGCTGTTGGCTCGAGAGTGCGGGTTGTGTCGGTCAGGTTTGCCACTGCTTGTTCTGGATGGGTCGGTAAGACCAGTATCGTCGTTATGGCGCCAGCGACCAGGGCCGTCAGCGCAAGCGCTCCGACGGCTCGCCAGCGCAGGGAATGAGATAAGAACAACGATATTAGGTTACTGCAGGCAATAACGTATCCCTGCGGGTGTTTCGCTGCTGACATGGTTTTGGAAATCTATTTTGTAATTAGTGAGGTCAGTATATTTAAAACTCTTGAGAATTCAACCACATTGTTGAGTTGCGGCGGTTGCTTTTCATGGGCTGTGTTGTATCGTTGGCGCGCGCGCATTTCGCGACAACTTATCCACTCGGAACGTTTTACATGAGCAAAGCTCTACTCGACGATCTTCACGCTCGCGGATTGGTCTTTCAGGTGGCGGGTGAGGATGACCTTCCTGGCTGGCTCGAGGGTGGCGTCCGAACGCTCTATTGCGGTTTTGATCCGACCGCTGACAGCCTGCATATAGGCTCTTTGGTGCCATTGCTGATGTTACGGCGCTTCCAGTTGGCTGGGCACAAGCCGCTCGCCTTGGTGGGCGGCGCCACGGGTTTGATCGGCGACCCGAGTTTCAAGTCGCAGGAGAGGCAGCTCAATACGCCAGACGTGATTAACGGTTGGGTAGATAAGATCGGGCAGCAAATTTCGCGCTTTATCGATTTTGACAGTAGTACTGTGCCAGCCGAGGTGGTAAATAATCTGGACTGGACTGCGAACTTAGATGTACTAACGTTTTTGCGTGATATCGGTAAGCACTTCTCCGTCAACGCTATGATTCAGAAAGAGTCAGTGAAGCAGCGGATTGAGCGTGACGGCAGCGGCATCAGCTTCACCGAGTTTACCTACATGCTTCTCCAGTCTTTCGATTTTGCGGAACTGAATAAGCGTTATGGCTGTAGTTTGCAATTGGGTGGATCTGATCAGTGGGGCAATATAACCGGCGGCATTGATCTTACCCGGCGACTGCATGGCAATCAGGTGTTCGGCCTGACCATGCCGCTGATTACAAAGTCCGACGGCACCAAGTTTGGCAAAACGGAATCCGGTACCATCTGGTTAGATGCACAACGCACTTCTCCTTACTCTTTTTACCAGTTTTGGTTGGCGACGCCCGATGCCGACGTCTATAAATTTCTAATGTATTTCACTTTTTTGGAAGTGGCAGCGATTCACGAACTAGAGCGGGCAGATGCCGAGCGCAACGGGCGCCCCGAGGCGCAGGCATTGCTGGCTAGCGAGGTGACCCGGTTGGTTCACGGCCAGCACGATCTCGATGCCGCCAGGCGAATAACAACGGCATTATTCAGCGGTACTGTTGCGGCCCTGTCGGAGAGTGATTTTTTACAACTCCGTCAAGACGGATTACCTGCGAGCGTTGTTAGTCGGGCTGAGTTTCCCGAGACGCTAACGCAGATGCTGGCCGATGCGGGCTTGGCCACATCCGGCAAGCAAATAAAAGACGCGCTGGGTCGAAGCGCCGTGACTATTAATGAGCGAGTCATAGGATTGGACGATAACGGCGATGTCGCGAGTTGCTTCAGCGAGCATGAAGCGATGTTTGGTCGATTCTTTCTCGTTAGGGTGGGGAAGAAGAAGTATCACCTCTTCGAAGTAAACCGGGCTTTGTAAAAGCGAATGCTATGAACGGCAATGCCTCAAGCCCAGAAGTGGCACTTAGGCGGCCATCCGCCGCCGATCTTAAAGCCTAAGGCATTGCTATCCCCGGCGTTATCTTTGGGCCGTGTTGTCACTCATAGTCTGGCACTAACTAAATACCTTGCTCGTCCAAAAACCCGTGCGTATATTGCGCGTCCGCCGAGAAGGGTGGTAAGTCGACACTTCTGGCTGGCTAAAAACAGCGCTTTTTTCAGGACGTTAAGCGTGTTTTTGTTGGGGCCAAGCCTGAAGTTAATAAAGTTTACTAGACTTACTTCTTTTCGGTTGCCATAGCCGCGGTTGTGGGTATACTACGCCACCCGGATGAGGCGATCCTCAGCCGGTATCTGCGCCCTGGCGGTAGCAGATGTTGTTTAACAATCAGATGAAGACAGATGTGTGGGCACTTGTTGGGATAGTTATCACGACTATTCAGGTACAACAAGTGACTCAT
>Ga0105051_10002154_pt1 | contig 25748 bp, 6 predicted proteins | sample FRY02_FD_78383 | JGI IMG/M metagenome (GOLD analysis project Ga0105051, IMG submission 78383) | Freshwater microbial communities from Lake Fryxell liftoff mats and glacier meltwater in Antarctica - FRY-02 (megahit assembly) | ecosystem: Environmental > Aquatic > Freshwater > Ice > Glacier... | reverse complement strand
CTGCATCGCGCAGACGGTTTAGTCAGGAGTTCAAGGACGAGTTGTGTCTGGAGGTGATTTCGACGTCGAAGACGATCAAAGATGTCGCTGTCGCCTATGGCGTCGGTACAGAAACTCTGCGGAAATGGTTGATCAAGTATCGAGACGCCAATGGTGGTACGGAGGCCGAGTTGACTTTGACTGAACGTGCTCGGCTGAAGGAACTCGAACGTGTCGTTGGAGACTTGCGTGCTGAGACGGCGTTCCTAAAATAAAGCCAGTGCTTACTTCGCCCGGGATCAGCGACTGTGAGCAAATACGAGTACATTGATTCTGAGAAGAATGATTCGTCTGAGACGAATCCGGTGACGAAGATGTGTGCCTGGTTGGTCGTCTCAACGTCCGGGTTTTATGACTGGCTGGATCGGCCAGAATCAGCCACGGCTGCACGCAGGCAAGCACTGACAGTACGGATCAAGCACTACTTCGCGGAGACCCACGAGACGTATGGGTATCGTCGGATCCATGCCGATCTCGTTGACGAAGGCACTCAGTGCTCACCCGAGTTGGTACGACAAGTGATGCGCACCGAAGGCTTGGTTGCCTGTCAGCCAAAGCCGTTTCGCGTCACGACCACGGCGGATGCCGAAGCCGTCGCAGACACGCTGGCCTACTCGAGCGCGACTTCACAGCTACTCGGCCCGGCGTCAAGTTTGTCGGTGACATTACCTACATCCACACCTGGGCCGGATTCATCTATCTGGCAGTGCAGATCTTCGTCCACACCGAAAACGGCCTGCTCGGTGTCGGACCGTGACCGGACGCGAAGGATGTGGATCTCGAACTCGTCGACGCCGCGAAGAAGCCCGTCACGCTGACGCCGGGCGCAGCAGCGTTCGACTCTGCGGCATCGTTCGCGATGATCCGCGGCGGCCATATCGATACGGTCGTCCTTGGGGCACTCGAAGTCTCCCAACGCGGCGACATCGCCAACTGGATGGTCCCCGGCGGCACGACACTCGCGTCGGCGGGGCGATGGACCTCGTCGTCGGCGCGAAACGGGTAATCGTGACGATGACGGCCACGACCGCCGAGGGCGCCCCAAAGTTGGTGCCTGAGTGCACGCTTCCCCTCACCGCGGCCGGAGCAGTCTCCACCGTCATTACCGAACACGCGGTCTTCCGGATTGTCGACGGCGCACTCGTGCTGACCGAGTTGCTCGACGGCGCGACAGAGTCGACGGTCGCCGCCGAAACGAGCGCGACGTATCGAGTCTCCCTGTAAGTGCGGGCTGAGTGCTACGGCCAGAGACCGCTGGCCGGCGGAATGCGCAGACCGTGAGGCGCACTCAACTTCGTGAGCAGAGCAATTAGCTCCTGCTTCGTCGCCGTTGCCTTGAGCGAGTAGCGCCAGCCGATCGGGTCAGAGGCCTGGCCCGACTTGAGCCAGCGGATATACGCACGGTTCGCGGCGAGCGACTGCGCGAAGGAGCGATCGAGCAGGGTGACGACGCGCTGCAGCTGCTGCGGTGGCACCGGCAGCGCATCGACTTGAGCCCGCGCAGCGAGACGGCGCGGAATGATCTGACGATCGATGCGGCGAGCCGCCTCGCGATGCGAGACCTTGCCCGCCCCAACATCGTCGAGCAGGAGGTTGAGGTCGAGACGTGGCCGACCGCCAACCGACAGCGTAAGAATCGCGCGCTTAAGCCAATCGCGCGAGTTGAGCATCGTCAGCGAGAAGCCCTTCGGCAACGTGCCACCGAGCCGTGTCCCGCCCTTGAAGGTAAAGACCGGAATGACCCGCATCGAACCATGCTGTTGCAGGTAGGCACGTCCTTCGGCCGTCAGCTTTGCGCCGCCGTCTACGCCCTCACCGGCCGCGCCACCGAACGGACCACTGCCGATCAGCACGCGCTTCTGCGCCCGCGTCGAAACGGCGTTGAGAACAGCGGGCTCGGCGTACAGCGCCAGTTCGCCCGAGCAGCGCTGGACCGTCGTGCCAAGGCACCGTGCTCCCAGGTCGGCGCCGCCATTTGCCGTCGGCTTGAGCTCCAGACTCTTGATGACCTGCGCTGGCGGTGCCTCAAGGGTGACCATCGAGGAGATCTTCACCGAGAAGCCCCCGATCGACACTTCGATGATGATCTTGACCGTCAGCGTGCCGTTGCGCGCTAACTTGCGTTGCAGCTCGGGCGGCAACCTGAGAATGATCACGTCTTGCGTAGCCCGGCCGGATGTGCTCGAGCCCGACGAAACCACCTTGCCGTCGATGATCATCGTGACCTTCACCGAGCAGGCCTCCGTCATGCCCGCACACCCGAGGTCGACCTCGATCGTGCCGTCGGGCAAGACCGTGAGCCCGGCATCGAGCACCGAGTCAACCGATGCTGCCATCGGCGCCGCTGGCGCAACAGATCCAGAGGCGCTCGAGGCGAGACTGTCACCGAAGGCGTTCGTGGCAATCATGCTGAAGGTGTAGGCCGTACCGTTGGTCAATCCGGCCACGGAACAGGTGAGCGGACCGGTGGTCCAGGCGCAGGTCTGGCCGCCCGGCGACGCCGTGACGGTGTAGGCGACGATTCGTCCGCCGCCGGTAAACTCGGGCGCGCTCCACTCGACGGTGGCCGAGCGGTCGCCCGCCGTCGCCGTGGCCCCTGTCGGCCGGCCCGCGGCAACGCCGCGGATGCGGGCCGTCGTCGTGGGCTGCACCAGTGTGTAGTTGTCAATATCCGTCCCGGCCAGCGCGAGCCCCGCCACGGTCACCGTCTTTGCTTCGCCAACGGTTGCGTCGCCAAACGCTGCGGTCACGAAGGCGTCCTCGAGCCGGACGTCATCGACGCCGACCACGCCGACGAGTGCTGCCGCAGTGGTCGTTACCTGTGCCGTCGTCGTCTCGTCGAAGCTGCGATCGGCAGCGGTGACACCCGAGACCGTCAGTGGCTTACGTTGGGCCGTGATGACGACCTGCTGCGTCAGACCGCTCTGGAAGTTGGCGGTGTCGGTCGGTGTGAACGTCGCCGTCACGACATGCCCGCCGGCGGGCAGCAGCGTCCCGGCAGTGACCGCCGTACCACCAATGTCGAAGGCGTACGTACCAGGTACATCGATCGAATCGAACGCGGCGCTCGGATTGAGGTGTGCGGACGAAAGCAGCGTGCCGTAGGTCATCGTCGTCGGCGTCGGCCACGAGATCGTCGCGAAGTCCTTCTCGATGATCGTGACGATGCCCGGTGTGTAGCTGAAGCTGTAATTGGTGGCAGCCGCACCCGACGCAGTGATCGCGTACTCGCCAGGGGTTTCGCCCGGTGCACGCGTGAGGCTCACCGGGGACGTCAGGACGTTCTCGTTGTCACCACGAACGAAGCCCGTCACGAGATGCGTCAGGGCAGGATCGGTGTGCCCACGGCGGCGATGCTGGTTGGCGGCGGTAACGCTGAGCGGAGCCTGGTTGACGGTGATCGCGAGCTGGTTGGAGGTCTGCTGGAGATAGTTGGCATCGAAGGCGATCGCTGCACTGACCTGACACGTGCCCGCGCCGGTCGTCTGCAGCGTCGCACCAGTAACCTCGCACGGTCCCGCTTCGACGTGGTACGAGACAGCGCCGGTGCCCGAGTGGGAGCCGGCGGTGAGGGTCGTCGACTGTCCGTACGTGCGCGTCGTCGCCACGGCGCCAACCACGAGTGACTGCGGCGCCCGGTTGACGACGAGCGTTACGGTCCGAGCGGCGCCTGCGTAGCTCGTGCCATTGTCCGGCGTGAACACCACGTTGAGGGTGTGCGTACCGGCGGGCAGGACGTCGCCGATCGACATCGCGGTGCCGCCGACCGAATAGTCGAAGCGGCCCTCGCCCGAGACGTCACGGTACGCGTCATGGGCAGTCGCGCTGATCTGCGTCGAAGACAACGGCGTCTCGTACGTGATCGCGGCCAACGATGTCCAGCCAATGCTGACGCTGGCCTGTCGCACCGTCACCAGCCCCTCCACGTAGACGACGTTGTAGTTGTCTGCCGAGCCGCCTGTGCAACGAGTCCACGGGGCGTTCCCGGCGTTCGTCACGCGGGTATAGGCCGTGCTGCAGGACTGGCCGGTCACGACCGCGAGCGAGGCACCGTTGCGCAAGCCAACTGGACCTGGTGCCACCGTCGGCACAGGATCACCGTGCGTGAGGACGGCGCTGGAGGCCGTGATCGTGAGGGTCGCGCGCTGGATCGTGACCGTGCTGGCGACGAACGTGAAGGAGTAGTTGGCGGCCGTCGAACCCGAGCAGGTCGTGGGCGGCGACAGTGCCACGCCGGCGGTGCGAACGTAGGTCGTGGTGCACGTCGTGCCACTCACGACCGCCGCCGTGTCGCTATTGGCGAAGTCCGAATAGGTCGGGGTGATCGTCGGAATCGCATCGCCGTAGGTCACAACCGGGCTCGATGCCGTCACGGCAATCTGCTTCCGTGCGATCGTCACCGCTCCGGTGGGAAAGGTGAAGGTGTAGTTCGTGGCCACGGCGCTGGCACACGTGGTCGTCGGCAACGTCCCGAAGGCGGAGGTCGAGACGTAGGTCGTCGTACAGACCGGCGCGGTCGTAACGATGCTCGCGCCGTCCTCACTATTGGCCATGCCGCCGTAGATCGGTGTCACGGTCGGCACGGCGTCACCAAAGGTGCGCGTCGGGCTCGACGCGGTGATCGTCGCCGCCTTGCGTGCAATCGTGACGGTCCCGAGCGTATAGCTGAACTCGTAGTTGTCGGCTGCCGCACCAGCACAACTCGTGGCTGGTGTGGTCGCCACGGGCGAAGTTGCCAGGTACGTCGTCGAGCAGGTCGGCGTCGTCTTCAGCAGCCCCACCGTGGCCTGCGTTTGGCTATTAACCCAACCCGTGTACGAGAGCACGGTGATGGTCGGAATCGCATCGCCATAGGTGACCGTCGGGCTCGTCGGGGCGATCGTCACGAGCTTGCGCTGGACGGTGGCCGTGCCAGCCGTATAGGAGAACGAGTAGTTGTTCGCCACGGCGCTCGCGCACGACGTGGTGCCACCCGCGGCAACCGTCGTCGCTGCGGTGTACGTCGTCGAGCAGGTCGGCTGCGTCGTCATCACGCCGGCCGTCGCCTGCGTCTGGCCGTTGACGAAGCCGCTGAAGTTCGGCGTGATCGTGGGAATCGCATCGCCGTACGTCGGGGTGACACTCGCGGCGGTGATGACCACACCCTTCTTGGCGATCGTGACGGTGCCACCGGTATACGAGAACGCGTAGTTCGCGGCGACGGCCGTCGCGCACGTGGTCGTCAAGGTGACGCCGAAGCTCGTCGTCGTCGAATACGTCGTGGAGCAGGTCGGCGGTGTCGTGAGGATGGACGCGGTGTCCGTGCCGGCAAACGCGGTGTACGACGGCGTGATCGTGGGAATCGCGTCGCCGTACGTCACCGACGGGCTCGACGCGGTGATCGTGACGGGCTTCTGGCTGATCGTCACCGCGCTTGCCGTGTAGGTGAAGGAATAGTTGTTCGCCACCGCGCCGCTACACGACGTCGTCCGATCGGCCAGCACGGCCGCGACGGGGGTGGTCGTCGTATAGGTCGTGGCACACGACGGCTGCGTCGTCATCACGCCTGCCGTGAGCGCAGTCTGCGAATTGGCGAGCGTGAACGCCGCCGTGATGGTCGGCACCGCTGCGCCAAAGAACACGCTGTGGCTCGACGCCGTAATCACGACGGGCCGCTGGTTGATCGTGACGGTGCCCGCGATGTACGCCGGTAGGTAGTCGGTCGCGGTGCCGCCCGTGCAGCTCGTCGTCGGCACGACACCGACGTTCGTCGACGTCGAGTACGTCGTCGAGCAGGTCTGCCCTGTGACGACGGTCGAGAGTGCACCGTTGATCAGGCCGCTGTACGACGCCGTGATCGTCGGGATCGTGTCGGCGTAGTTGACCGTCGAGCTCGACGCCGTCACGTAGACCGTCTTCCTCCCGACCGCCACGAGTCCGGTCGGGTACGTAAACGAGTAGTCGGCTGCGACGGCCCCAACACAGTTCGTCCGGCGGTTCGTCGCCGAGGCCGCCGCGGACGTCGTCGTCAGGTACACCGTCGAGCACGTCGGCTGCGTCGTCAGAATCGTCCAGTCCTCAGCGTTGACGAAGCCCGCGTAGATCGGCGTGATCTCCGGGATTGCGTCGCCGTACGTGACCGACGGGCTTGAGCCAGTCACCGTCACACCCTTCTGACCGATCGTGACCGCACCCGACGTGTACAAGAAGGAGTAGTTGGCAGCGACCGCGCCCGTGCACGAGGTCGACCGGTCGGCGAGCACCGCCGCCACGTGCGTCGTTGTCGAATACGTCGTCGAACACGTCGGCTGGGTTGTCATCACACCCACCGTTGCGAGCGTCTGACTACTGACCAGCGTCACACTCGGCGTAATCGTCGGCGCACCAGCACCGTACGTAACGCTGTGGCTCGACGCCGTGATCGTGACCGGTCGCTGGTTGACGGTGACCGCACCAGTGAAGTACGTGAACGAGTAGTTCGTCGCGGTGCCGCCCACGCACGAGGTGGTGCGATTCGCGAGCACGGCCGCAACGTCGGTCGTCGTGGTGTACGTCGTGGAGCACGTCTGGCCGCCGATGACCGTGGAGGTGGCGCTGTTGATGAAGCCAACGTAGTCGGCGAGAATCGTCGGCTTGGCGTCGCCGTAGTTGACGGTGTAGTCGCGCGCCGTCACGTCGACGTTCTTCTTGCCGACCGTCACGTAGCCCAGCGGGTAGGTGAACGAGTAGTCGGCCGCGCTTGCGCCCGAGCAGTACGTGCGGCGCAGGGTCGCGGTGTCGTTTACGGCAGTCGTTGTGCCGTACGCCGTCGTACACGACGGCTGCGTCGTCAGGATCGTCGAGTCCTGCGCGTTGACGAAGCCCGCGTAGATCGGCGTGATCTCCGGGGCCGGATCGCCGTACGTCACCGACGTGCTCGAGCCAGTCACCGTGACGCCCTTCTGGTTGATCGTGACGGCGCCGGTCGTGTACGAGAAGGAGTAGTTGAGCGCTACAGCGGCAGAGCAGGACGTCGTGCGATCGGCCAGCACGGCCGCGACGTGCGTCGTCGTCCCGTACGTCGTCACGCAGGTCGGCTGCGTCGAGAGCGCCGTCGAGGTCTGGCTGTTGGCCAACGTGTAGAGCGGCGTCACGGTCGGCACCGCATCGCCGTAGGCGACGGTATGGCTCGACGCCGTGATCGTGATCGGGCGCTGGTTGATCGTGACCGTGCCGCCGAAGTAGGTAAAGGAGTAGTCGGTGGCGGTCGCGCTGGTGCACGCTGTTGTCGGTGTCGTACCGACGTCCGACGTGGTGGACGAGAAGGTCGTCGTGCAGCTCATCCCCGAAACGACCGACGTCGTTGCGCCGTTGATAAAGCCGCTGTACGACGGCGAGATAGTTGGCACCGCGTCGGCGTAGTTGACGGTCGGGCTCGAGGCGGTCACGTCCACGTTCTTCTTCTGCACGGTGACGAGGCCCGTGAAGTACGTGAACGAGTAGTTATCGGCGACGGCACCGATACAGCTCGTCGTGCGATTGGCAGCGACGGCGGCCGCCGACGTCGTCGTGGCGTACGTCGTGCTGCAGGTCGGGTCGGTGGCCAGTGCGTTCGCGTCCTGTGAGTTGGTCCAGCCGACGTAGCTCGGTGTGATGGTGGGCTTGGCGTCGCCGTACGTGACGGTGTGGCTGGATGCCGTGACGTTGACGTTCTTCTGCTGGACCGTGATCGAACCGGTGGCGTACGAGAAGGAGTAGTTCGTCGCATCGGCGCCCGAGCACTGCGTGATCCGTGCGGCGGCGTCTGCGGCGACGACGGTGTCGTAGGTGTACGGCGTGGTGCAGCTGGCCTTGGTCAACAGCGCCGTCTGGTCTTCGAAGTTGAGGAGCGTGTAGCTCGGCGAGACGACACCAACCGCGCCCGTGATACCGCGGGCGATGCTCACGTCGTACGCGATGACGGCGTAGCCGTTACCGGTCGCCGTGGCGTAGGCGGCACGATGCTTCGCGTTGGCGACGGACCCGGCGGCGTACGACGAGCCGCCACCACCACCGTTGTTGTGGCCACCGCCGCCGCCGTAGTAGCCACCGCCGCCACCGCCACCGCTGGTCGTCGAGCAACCAGCACCACCGTTACCGAGCGTGCCGGCTGCCGCGCACGTGCTGGCGCCGTACTGACCCGCCTCACCACCGGCGGCCTGCGTGCCGCCGCCACCGCCGTAGAACTTGGCGTTGGTCTGCGTCTTGGCAGAGCCGGCTGCCGCGACAAGTCCCCCACCCACGCCACCGTGGTTACCGTAGGTCGTCCCGCCTTCGGTGCCACCCGAGCCACCGCCACCGCCCGCGACGAGTATGCGGTTGGCGAGCGCGCTGCCACCGGAGCGGATATCGGTCGCACCGCCACCACCCGAGCCGGTCGAGTAGCCGGTACCGCCGCCGTTGTACCCCGCGGTCGTCGTCGCCGTCGTGGCGCCAACGTAGACGTAGACGGCCGCGGCCGGCACAACGGTGACGACGCCCTGCACGCGTCCACCCAACCCACCGCTCGACGTGGCCGAGGCGAGTTGGCCGCCGCGGGCACCGACGAGGCCGACCGTCGCGCTCGTCACACCGGCCGGCACGGTCCACGTCTGCTGCGCCCCGGTGTTCGCGAAGACGGCGTACTTGCGGCCGGCCGTCGCGACCGTGACGGTGGAGGCATCCAGCTCGGTGTAGGTGACGACCACGCGGTACGACCGGGTGGTGAGATCTGCCAGGGGTGGCGTGTAGGTCGTGCCGGTCTGCGAGGGCGAGATCGCGTTCCAGGTCGCCCCTGCGTTGGTCGAGTACTGCCAGACACGGCTGGTGGCTTCGCCAGCGACGCCGGTCCAGATGCCGTCGTTGGCCTGCAGGGTCAGCGGCGTGGCAGCGCTCGGCGAGATCGCGTTGTCGACCGTCGGCAGCACCTGCAGCGTCGTCGTTGTGTCGCCATAGGTGACGGTCTGGTTTGCGGCCGTGATCGTGATCGCCTTGCGCGAAATAGCGACCGTACCGTCCGTGTAGGAGATCGCGTAGTTCGGCGAGGTCGCACCCCAGCACGACGTCGCAGGAGTTGCCGTCGCACTCGACGTGACGGTGTACGCCGTGATGCAGCGGGCCGCCGTCGTGAGGTTTGCCGACGTCTCGGTGTTAGCGAGGCCGTCGTAGCCGGCGGTGATCGCCGGCACCGGATCGCCGTAGGTGACGCTCGGGCTCGACGCCGTGATCGTCAGCGACTTCGTCGTGATCGTGATCGCACCCGCGGTGTACGCGAAGGAGTAGTCAATCGCCGTGGCACCCGCGCAGTCCGTCGACGGCGTCGTGGTCGCCGAGCTCGAGATCGCGTACGTGGCCGAGTTGCAGGTGAGCCCCGTGATCGCCACGGTCGTCTCGTCTTGGAGGTTGCGCCAGCCGGTGTACGAGAGCGGTGTCACGGTCGGCTTCGGATCGCCGTAGGTGACGGTGTGGCTCGTTGCGGTCACCATCAGCTGCTTCTTCTGCACCGTGATGACACCGTTGACGTAGGCGAAGTCGTAGTTGAGCGCTGTGGCGTTGACGCACGTGATGGCGCGGTCGGATGCCGTCGCGGCCACGCTGGCCAAGACCGTGTACGGCGTCGTGCAGGTGGCCTCCGTGTCGAACGCCGCCAGGCCCTGGTTGTTGACGTAGCCGGTATAGATCGGCGTCGTCGATGGCACGGCATCGCCGTACGTCACCGTCGGGTTCGGCGCCGTGACCGTGATGGTGCGTTTGATGATCGTGACCGTGCCACTCGTGTACGTGAACTGATAGTTCGCCGCGGTGGCGTACGCGCAGGTCGTCGTCGGCATCTGCCCGTAGGCTCTCGTCGTGGTGTACGTCGTCGAGCAGGTCGTGGCAGAGACGACGCCGGAGCCCTGGCTGTTTTTGAAACCGGTGTACGACGGGGTGATCGTCGGTACGGCCGCGCCGTAGACAATCGCTGGCACGCTCGACGCCGTCACGTTGAGCGTGGCGCGCGTCACGGCGACGACACCGTTGACGTAGCTGAAGTTGTAGTTGCCACCGACGGCACCGGCGCACGAGGTCGCGGCACCAGCAGCCACGGTGCTGGCCGTGGAATGGGTGGTCGAACACGTTGGCTGCGTCGAGAGAATCGTCTCGTCGTTGCCGCTGACCCAGCCGACAAACGACGGTGTCGGCGCCGGAATGTCTGTCGACCCGTACTCACGCGTGTGGCTCGAGGCGGTGATCGTGATGACGGCGGGCTGGATCGTCACCTGCCCCGCCGTGTAGGTGAAGTAGTAGTTCGCGGCGACGGCTCCTGAGCAGAAGGTGGCCGGACGCATCGCGACGGTGTCACTTGTGGTGTAGACCGTCACGCACGTCGGCTGTGTCGAGAACACGCTGGAGGTCTGGCCGTTGGCCATGTTGCCGAGCGTGAAGGAGATCGTCGGGACCGCCTCGCCATAGAACACCGTGGGGCTCGTTGCGGTCACGACGACTTGGCGCTGGTTGACGGTCACGTAGCCGCTCACGTAGGTAAACGAGTAGTTGGCTGCCGCCGCGTTGGTACAGGTCGTGGTCGGTGGGGTATCGGCGACGTTGACCGACGTGGTGTAGTTCGAGCCACACGTGGTGTTGCTGACCACGCTCGAGTTCTGCCCGTTGACGAAGCCGGAGTAATTCGGCGAGATCGACGGCGGCGCCGAGCCATACGACACGGTTGCGTTGGACGCGGTCACGACGACGCCCTTGAGCGTCACGGTGATGACGCCCGTGTAGTACGTAAACGAGTAGTTCGCGGCCGCCGCTCCAACGCACGAGCTGGCGGCACCGGCGGCCACCGATCTCGACGACGAGTACGTCGACGTGCACGTCGGGTCCGCGGTCAGGATGCCGGGCCCCTCGCCGTTGACCCAGCCGGTGTACGAGGGTGTCGGTGTCGCGATCGATGCGTCGCCGTAGACGGCGGTGTCGCTTGATGCGGTCACGTTGATGTTTTTACGGATGATCGTGACGATGCCGCTCGTGTACGAGAAGAAGTAGTTGAGCGCGTCGGCATTGACACACGAGCTGACCGGGACGGTCAGGATGCTGTCGGTGTTCTGGTACGTCGACGAGCAGACGGGGAACTCCGAGACGACGCCAGCGGTGGCCTGCGTCTGGCCGTTACGCCAGCCGCTATAGCTCGCGGTAATCGCCGGCACGTTGGCGCCGTACGTCACCGTCGGGCTTGAGGCCACGACGACGATCTCCTTCTTCTGGATGTTCACCACACCGGTGAAGTACGTGAAGGTGTAGTTCGCTGCCGCTCCTGCCGCACACGTGGTGGTCGGTGTGGTGCCGTAGATCGACTGCACCGTGTACGTCGTCGAACACGTCGGCACCGTCGTCATGATGCCGCTGGTTTCGCCGTTGACGAGACCGGAGTAGGCAGGCGTGATGACGGGAATCGGATCGCCGTAGGTGACGGTCGAATCGGAAGCCGTGATGGTCGCGGGCTTACGCGCCACCGCCACGGTGCCGGGCGTGTAGGTGAACGAGTAGTCGTCGGCCACCGCACCCGAGCACGTCGTCGTCGAGCCTGCGGCAACGGTCGTCGTCGGCAGATACGGCGTCGTGCACGTCGGCACGGTCGTCAGCACCGTCTCGGTCTGGTCGTTGCGCCAGCCAACGTAGGACGGCGTGATCGTCGGCCGTGCATCGCCGTACGTGACGCTCGCGTTCGACGCCGTCACCACCACGCCCTTGCGCTGCACGGTGACACCGCCGCTGACGTAGGAGAAGGAGTAATTGGCGGCCTCGGCCCCCGAGCACTCGGTGATGCGATCGGCGAGCACCGCGGCGACGCGCGTCTCGACGGTGTAGGTCGTCGTGCACGTCGGTCGCGTGGTGAAGACGCTGGCCGTTTCGTAGTTCTGGAGCGTGAAGATCGGTGCGACGGAATCGACGGCGACCGTCAGCGTGGTCGCGGCGGAGACGGTGTACGCCACGGTGGCGTAGCCGTTGGTAATCGCTTTGTCATAGCCCTGGATGTGATTGACGCCCGTCGCCGACGGCACCGCATACGACGAGCCGCCACCACCACCGTTGTAGTAGCCGCCACCACCACCGTAGTAGCCGCCGCCGCCACCACCACCCGACGACGAGCAGGCGATACCGCCCAGAGCGAGCGATCCCGCACCTCCACACGTGCCGCCGTACGAGCCCACCACACCGCCGGCTGCTTGCGTGCCACCGCCGCCGCCGTAGTAGGTCGAGTTCGGTGCCGTCTTCGCCGAGCCGGCGCCCGCGACAACGCCACCACCGCGGCCGCCGTGGTTACCGTACGGCGTGCTGCCGTTCGTACCACCGTCGCCGCCGCCACCGCCGGCGACGAAGACGCGATTCGCAACTGCGGTGCCGCCCTGGCGGATGTCGGTTGCACCGCCACCCCCGGCACCCGTGCTGTAGCCGCGCGCGGCCCCGTTATAGCCGGCTGTGGTGGCAAAGGTTGTGCCACCAACCGTGATGGTCAGGCTCGAAGCTGCCGTCACCGGCAGCGTGCCTTGCACGCGCCCGCCATCGCCACCCGTGCCGTATCCCAACGTGCCACCTCTCGCACCCACGAGATCGAAGGTAGCGCTGGACACACCGGCGGGCACCGTCCAGGTCTGCGTGCCGCCGGTGTACGTGAATCCCTTCCAGATACGGCCGATCGAGACGGCGGTCATCGTCGAGGTGTCAGCCTTGGTCCAGACCACCTTGAGCCGGAACGCCTTCAGGCTCGACGTGGAGTCGGCCGCGGCCGGCGTGTAGGTCGCCGCCGTCGCACTAGCGATGTCGGTCCACGTCGTGCCGCCGTTCGTCGACTGCTGCCACTGGCGGGTCGCCGTCTCGCCGGCGTCACCGGTCCAGGCACCGTCGTTACCGTTGAGCGCGAGTGGCATGCCGCTGATCGGCGACAGTGTCGTGCTGACCGAAGGCAGCACGCGCACGGTGGCCAGCAGGTCGCCGTACGTGACGGTCGGGCTCGATGCGGTGATGACCACCGGCTTCTGGCTGATCGTCACGGCACCGGCGATGTAGTTGAACGAGTAGTTCGTTGCCGTGCCACCAAAGCACATCGCGACGGGCGGCGTCTCGGCGACGGCCGTGGTGGGGGCGTACGGCGAGGTGCAGCGCGGTACCGTCGTGAGATTGCCCGTGCCCCCCCCGTTGACCCACCCCGAGTACGACGCAGTAATCGTCGGCAACCCGTCGCCGTACTGCACGCTGGCGTTGGAGGCCGTCACGTTGAGTTGCTTGGCTTGGATCGTGATCGTGCCGGTTGGATACGAGAACTGGTAGTTGGCGGCCGTACCGCCGGTACAGACCGTGGACGGCACGATCGTGGTCGCTGTCGTGACGAGATACGCCGCCGAGTTGCAGGTGATGCCCGCGACCCCTGCCGACGTCTGGTCTTGGCCATTGACCCAACCGGTGTACGAGAGCACCGAGATCGTGGGCTTCGGGTCGCCGTAGGTAACGGTATGGCTCGTCGCACGCACGGAAATCGTGCGCTTGGTAATCGTGACGGCTCCGTCGGTGTAACTGCTGAACGAGTAGTTCTGCGCGACGGCACCCGAGCACGTCGTTGCGGGGACCGCACCGACGACGTCGTCGACGGTGTACACGGTGGTGCAGGTCGGTGCGGTCGTGAAGCTGTTCGCCTGGGTATTGCCGTTGACGAGACCGACGTAGCTGGCGGTGATCGTCGGGACCGCCGAGCCGTAGATCACGCTCGGACTTGAGGCGGTGACAGCAACTGGCTTCTGGGTGACGCTGACGACGCCATCGACGTACGTGAACTGGTAATTCGTCGCTGTGCCGTTCTGGCAGTACGACCGCGGCGTCGACCCCACGCTCGTTGTCGCCGACCAGGCCGTCAGGCAGCTCATGCTGCTGACGACACTCGAGGTCTGGCCGTTGACAAACTCGCTGCCGTAGATCGGGGTGATCGAGGGTGCGCTGGTGCCGTAGGTCGTCGTGCCATCGGAGGCCGTGACGGTGACGAATCGCTTCGTGACGGTAATCCGGCCCGCGACGTAGGTGAACGAGTAGTTCGGGGCGACGGCACCCGAGCACGATGTCGCTGCACCAGCAGGTACGGTCGAGTTGGCCGTGTACGCCGTCGTGCACGAGGCGGGCGTCGTGAGGGCGGCCAGGGTATCGCCGTTCTCCCACCCCTCGTAGCTCGGGGTCGGTGCCGGAATGCTGGGATCGCCGTACACGCGCGTGTCGCTCGAGGCCGTGACGGTCACGACCTTGGCGTTCGTCGTCACCGTGCCGCCGACGAAGCTGAAGGAGTAGTTCGTCGCGACCGCCCCAGCGCACGAGGTCGTGTTGACCGTGCCCGGCACGTCACCGTCCTGATACGTCGTGGTGCAGGTGGGCTGCGCCGAGAAGGCGGTGCTCGTCTCGGAGTTCGCCATGTTCGCCAGCGCGAAGGTGATCGTCGGAATTGCCCCACCGAACGCGACGGTGTGGCTCAACGCCGTCAGCGTGACTGGGCGCTGGTTGATCGTGACGGTGCGATCGGCGTACGTGATTGAGTACTTGTTGGAGACTGCACTTCGGCAGGACGTCGACGGGGCGCTCGCCACGACCGCGAAGACGGTGTAAGCCGTGGTGCACGTGGGCAGGGTCGTAAAGCCAGTGCTCGCAGTGTCGCTGTACTGCAGCCCCGCGTACAACGCGGTGATCGTCGGCACAGCATCGCCGTAGTTGAGCGTTGGTGCCGAGGCCGTGATCGTGATCGGCGCCTTGGTGATCACGAAGCTCTGCTCGGCCGTATCGGCATCGTTTGTCGCGTTGCCCGTGTTGTAAGCGCGGATGGTGCAGGTGCCCGACTTGACGATGGTCACCTGGTCGCTTCCGACCGTGCAGACGGCGGTCGTCAGGGAGAAGTACGAGACCGTCAGGTCAGCATCGCTCGTTGCGGCGAGGGTCTGCGGTCCGTCGCCGTAGGTCATCGCAGCGGGCGCCGGGAACGTGACGGTCTGGACCTGCCGTGCCATTCGGAATGTGACGTAGCCGGGCGCTCGATTGGCCGTTGCGCCGAAGTCGGTCGTCGAGAGGTACACGACGTGGGCCACGTCTGCGGCCGTAAACGAGCCGCCGCCGCCACCACCACCGTAGAGGCCAGAGACGCCAGCACCACCGCCGCCCGAGTAGCCACCACCGCCACCGCCGCCGATGTACGCAGAGCCGCCGCCACCGAACCCACCGGAGGAACCTCCGTAGCCAACTGAGCCCGTGCCGCCTGCGGTAAAGGCCAGCGCCTGTGACCCGTAGCCAGAGGCCGTCCCCGTCAGACCGGCACCTCCGTACCCGTAGCCTGAGCTGCCCCTACTGCCTGCCCCGCCTGCGGTGCCCCCGGCCCCGGGATTCGCTTCGGTTCCGCTGGTGCCGCTGGTTGTCCGCGAGCCGTCAACGCCTGAGTACGTCGAGGAGCCATACCAGCCGCCCCCGCCGCCACCACCCGCCACGATGATCGGCGTGTTCGCAGTCGTCGTGACAAACGAGCCGCCGCCACCGCCGCCGGAATTCCCATACGCGCCTCCCGTCTGACCAACGAGGATCTTCAGAATCTGCCCTGCAACGAGGCTAACGCGCCCCTGCACCACGATGCCACCACCGGGATAGAGCCCGCCACCGCCCGCGCCGGCAGCGGCAATCTCGTAGGTGCCAGTGACCGGCACCCGCCAGTACTGAATGCCGCCCGAGACCGTGTAGAGCGTGGCGTTCGGCGACCACGTTGTGCCGTAGTTGGCCGCGCACGTGCTCTGTGCCGGACCGCTCGTGCCGTTTGTTCCGCACGGCGTGAAGGTGTGCGTCGTGAAGTCGTAGAGCTTGCGCATGGCGATCGTGCTGGTCGTGATCGCCGAGGCCGGCCCGACGTTGCCGGCGAGATCCTTGGCACCCGCAGCGGCGAAGCGCAGCGCGAGACCACCGTCGGCGCAGGAGTCGACCGTCACCGTGCGCGTCGCACCGGTATCAGCACCCGGGTCGTAGGCGCAGCCGGTCGCGTTGCTCGCGTTGGAGAAGTCGGCGCTGGCGACGGAGTAGACGGCTTCTGAGAACGTGATGCCAAAGGCGGCGCTCGTGCCCGTCACGGGGTTTGCTGGGAGCGTCGTCCACGAGGCCGTTGGCGCGGTTGTGTCGACCGTGACGGACAGCGCGGTCGATGCGACACCCAGCGTTAGCGCGAAGTCGGTCTGCCGCGCGGTGATCGACCAGACGCCGGCCGTCAGGCTGGTAAGCACACAAGAAGCGGTGCCAGCCGTGATGCCCGCGCTCGTGATCGCACACGTGCGTGTGGTCGCACCCTGCGTCGCCGTGATCACGGCCGAGGCGTCGGGCTCGAGGTTGCCGATCGAGAACGTCTGCGTCGTCAGGTTCGTCAGATCGTCGGTCGTCAACTGGCCCGTGTCAGATGCATCCAGGAGGTCGGGCGTCGACGGAGCGGCGGGTGCGGTGCGGTCGATCAAGGTCGACCTGCCGTCATTTGCGACGGAGGCCATCGGGTTGGCGTACGCGTCGACCGTGGCGCTCGGTGTGAAGCGCGGCACGACCGTGCCCTCGCCGCAGCTCGACACCGTGACGGTGCGTGTCGCGCCTGAGCCGGTGACGCCGAAGGTGCAGCCCGCAGCCGTCCCGGCATTTGAGAAGTCGGCGACCACGATGCCCGTCGCAGTTGAGTTCAGTGTGAGGGTGTACGTCAGCGACGCTGCGTTGGTGGGCGTCAGCGACGAGGTGGTAAATGACGTGACACTCGGTGGGGTCAGGTCGATGGTCAACTTCGAGGTCGAGTCCTGCAGGGCCGTCGGCGCGGATACGCCGTCGACCGTCACAACTTCTGCCGCGAGTGCGATGCCAACGGTGCCCTCGGTCTCGGAGCCGTTCGGCGAGACCGTGATCATGTACGGACCGAGCCCGTAGCCGACGAGGCTCGTCACGTCCCAGCCGGTCGCTGTGCCGGTCGTCGCGAAGTCGCCAAGCGTCAGCCCGACCGGTTCGGCGGAGAACGAGACGGAGAACGTGAGCGGGAATCGTCCGGAGATCGGGCCCAAATGGGGATCGATAGACATGACCTTGCTGGCCGGCGCAACCGGGTAGGTGAAGACGACGAAGCCCGACCTGTCGGCACCGCCGTAGCCCTGTGTGTGCAGCGGATCGGGGACGTTAGCCGGGTTCGTGTAGGACGATCCGCCGGCGCCGTTGTACCAGACGCCGCCAGCCCCACCACCGTAGTAGCCGCCGCCACCACCGCCACCGAAGCAGTTGGTGGTGCTACCGCCGACGCCGAGCGATCCGCTTTGGCCGTAGCTGCCGCCGTCGGCTGGCAGGCCACCCGCCGACTGCGTGCCGCCAGTCGCGCCCTCGAAACCGGATTGCCCGATCAAGCCACCACCGTTGCCGGATCGACCCGTGCCAGCCGCGATACTCGTGCCGTCTCCGCCACCACCGCCGGCAACGACCAGACGCGTTGTCAAGTTCGCACCGGTACGAACGTCGGTGGCCCCGCCGCCGCCACCGCCTACTCGACCCCAGCTTCCGCTCGAGCAACTGTTCATGTACGTGCTGCCACCACCGTTGAACCCACCCGCGATTGTGACTCCGCCGCTCCAACTGCCGTAGAGGGCATAGCCGGTACCGCCCGCACCACCAACATTGATCCGCAGCGTGGTGCCGGCAACACCGGTCAGCGTGCCCTGCACGCGACCGCCAAGGCCCGCGAGATCGTTGTCGGCGCGGTCGGACGAAGGCATCTCTCCACCCTTGCCGCCAGCGAGATCAAAGGCGATGCTCGTCGCTCCAGCCGGGACGGCCCACGTCTGCTCTGCACCGGTCGCCAAGAACCACTTGAACACCTGCGCGGGCGAGGCGACGATCGCCGTGCCGTGTACGTTCGTGTACGTGACGACGGTGCGGAACTGGTTGCCGCTATAGGAGTTCGCGGGCGAGATCGTGCTCGCGGTGGAGCCGTAGTCAACCCACGTCGTGCCACTGTTGGCCGAGTACTGCCACGTGCGCGTCACCGTCCCGCCCGGGATACCAACCCACGTCCCGTCGTTGGCGGCCAGCGTGAAGGTCTGGCTGCTCCCCGTGATTGCGTTCATCGAGATCGACGGCAGCGCCGACAGCCATGGCTCCTGCGCCGTGCTCGTGCCACCTGCCGTTGCGGTCGTCGGGCCGGTGATGCTGACGACGTTCGTCACGCCACCGCTGGCGAGCGTCGGGAACATGGTGCCGCGGTTCGACCCACTGAAGGTGAGGGTGTACGGGCCGGCGGCCGAGCCCGCAACCGACGTGACCGTCCAGCCCGTCGCGGTACCCCCAAGGCTGACGTCGCCCGTGGTGAGCCCCGTCACGTCCTCGTCGAACGAGAGCGTGTACTGCACGCCGCCCGTCACCCCGGTGGAGTAGACGAACGACGTCACGACCGGTGCCGAGTTGTCGATCTTGACGCTGAGCGTAGATCCCGCGACCGACACGTTGCCGGCCGGATCCGTCTGCGCTGCGCTGATCGTCCAGACGCCGTCAGCCAGCGTCGACAGCGTGCAGGTCGCGGCGACGGCCGTGCAGGTGACGCTCGTGGCCCCTGCCGTTGTTGCCGTGACGGTGGTCGTGGCACCCGCGTCGTAGGGGCTCACCGTAAAGGCCGGCGTTGTCGTCGAGGTGATGTTGTCGGTGCTGCTCGTGCCCGAGTCGGAGGCGGCGTTGAGGTCGGGCACGCTCGCGGCCGGCGCGACGACATCGAGCACGATCGAGTCGTCGGCGGAGCCCGACGCTGGTGCGGCCTCGACGTTACCCGCCAGATCGGTGCCCCGCGTGTATACGTAGTACGTCGCGTTGGTTGCTGGCAGCGTGCAGGTGATGGTGCCCGAGGTTGCCGCCGAGCTGACGCTGCCGCACTGCACGGGCGAGGTCAGCGTTGAGGACGTCGAATACCACGCCGTCACGGTCTGGATCGTGTTCGTGTCGGCGGCCGTGTAGGTGACGGGCAGGCTGACGTTGTTGGTCAAGGTGGCAGCGATGGCTCCGGTCGACGTCGGCGCAACGCGGTCGAGGATGATCGAGTCGTCAGCCGTCCCGTGCATCGGCTCGAGGTTGCCCGCGGTGTCGACTGCGCGGGCGGCGAGGTAGTACGTACCGTCGATAGCCGGCAGCGTGCAGGTCTGGTTGGTCAGCGACGTGCTGATGCTGGTCCAGGTGCCGCAGCTGACGGCGCCACTCATGGTGGACGAGGTCGAGTAGTAGATCGTGCCACTCGCCGGCTGCCCGGCATCGGTCACCGTGATCGCGATATTGGCGACCGCGATGGTGCCAATCTGGGTCGTCACGATCGAGAGCACGGACGCCGGCGCGATCGTGTCGTAGCCGATCGTGTCGTCAGCCGTTACGGGCGCGTCTTCGACGTTGCCTGCGGCATCGGTAGCGCGCGTGAAGACGTAGTACGTGCCCTGCGTCGCGGGCAGCGCGCAGGTGATCGTGCCACTCGTCGCCGCCGAGGTGACGGTGCCGCAGAGCACGGGCGAGGCGAGGGTGCCGAGCGTTGAGTAATAGGCACGAATGCTGGCGAGACCGCCGACGTCGGAGGCCGTGTAGACGACCGAGACGTTCGTGCTCGCGGTGTACGTTGCCGTGATCGCACCGCTCGAGACCGGCTTGACGAGGTCGCCGACCGTGAACACGAACGACGACGTGGCGATCGAGGCGCCGTCGGTGACGCTGACGGTGATCGTCGACGTGCCCGACTGGCCCGTCGCCGGCACGATCGACAACGTGCGGCTGGCACCGGAACCGCCGAACGTGACGTTGGCGTTGGGCACGACCGTCGTGTTGCTGGAAGTGGCGCTGACGGTGAGCGTCCCCGCGGTGTTGTCGGCGTCGCCGACGGTGAACGCCACGCCGCTGAGCGTCGTGTTCGAGTTCGTGCCCTGGCCGGCGATGGCACTGATCGTCGGGGTCGCCGTGGGCCAGCGGATCATCACCACACCGTTCGAGCCGTCACCGTAGGCGCTGCCGCCGTTGCCGGTGCCGCTAGCGGTCGCCTGTGCGGCGGCCGTACCGCGGCCCGAGCCACCGCGCGCGTAGGTCGTCGCGGTCCCGGTGAACGAGCTCGCACTACCGGCCGACGTGCCGCTGGCACCGCCGCCGGCGCCACCGACCCGACCGGTGCCTGTTGCCGCCGTCGTCCCGTTGGAACCTTGGCCGGCGGTGCCCGTCCCACCCGTGCCCGCCGTGCCGTTGTAGGGGGCACCACCGCCACCACCGGAGCCGCCCAACCCGCCGGCGATGCCGTTGAGCGTTGCAGTCGTACTCCCGGTCGCGCCAATGCCGCCATAGCCACCGCCCGATACGCTGACCGAGCCGAACACCGACCCGCCACCGCTTTGGTCGACGCTGCCACCGGCGCCAACCGTCACGCGATACGACGAACCCGTCGAGACGGCGAACGCGTTGTTGACGACCATGCCGCCAGCGCCACCACCACCACCGGTGTAGTACGTGCTGCCGTACGTGTGAATGCCCGAGCCGCCGCCACCACCGCCGCCGACGACGAAAGCCTGCACGGTGCTAATGCCAGCAGGAGCAACCCAGGTGCACTCACCGAGCGCCGTGAACTGCCGAATCAGCCAGCCACTCGCTGTCGTGTCGGTGGTTGAGCAGACCTGCGCGGCGACCTGCGCCTGCACGGTGATCGCCGATGGCGAGATGGACGTGCCGTCGAAGGCGCGCACGGTGAAGGCACTCAAGAGGCCGTACGCGTTGGCCGGCGGGTTCCAGACGAACGACTCTCCCGGCCCGATCGACGTCGTGCCGGGCGTGACCGCCACACCGCCCTTCGTAACGGAGCCCGCCAGGATCGACTCGATCCGGAACCGCAGCGTCGAGTCGTAGGCCGTCGCGTCGGAGGCGTTCTGCAGCGCCAGATACGTGATCGTGAACGATTGATCCTCGTTGGCACCGGCCAGCGGGTCAATACGCGTGAGCACGGGATCGTTCGTCACCGGAGCGAGCTGGATCGAAATTGTCGTCGCTGGCGTCGACGAGTTGGCGCCGTCGGACGCCGTGGCCGTGAAGGTGTAGGTGCCGTTGATGTACACCGCAGGGACGTACGAGAGACTGCCGAGGTCGTGGTAGGGCAGCACCTGATTGACGGTGACCGCGCTGCCACTGAACATCAGCGTGCCCGACGAGGGCAGGGTCTTAATCGTGATGCTCGCTGGCTCGACGACACGGTCGTCCGTAAACGTCGAGGCAAACGACGACGGGCTAAAGAACAGCGTCACGCCCTCGGTGCCGGCAACGGCAAAGGTGCCGAGCACCGGTGCGGCGCGGTCGATGGTGACGGTTGGCGTGGCCGTCACCTCGCTTCCCGGGCCAAGGTTGCCAGCGGCATCCGAGGCCTCCGTAGCGGCAAAGCGCGGCGACACCGTGCCCGTGCCGCAGCCGGTGAGTGTGACGGTGCGGGTCGACCCCGCATCGGTGCCCGGGTTAAAGACGCAGCCGGCTGCCGAGCCGGCGTTACGAAAGTCTCCCGCGCCGATTTGCGTCACGGCCTCGGACCACGTCATCGTGTACGTCAGCGTGGCGGCCGCGGTGAGCGTGGAGGATGTGGTCACGAAGCTGTCGAGCGTCGGCGGGACGCGGTCGAGCCTGATCTGTGCATCGGCCGACAGCGGTGCCGGCTCGCCGTTGCCGGCCGAGTCGGTGGCCTGTGTCCAGACGTAGTACACGCCGTCCGTCGAGATTGAGCCATCGACCGGGTGCACGGCGGGCAGATCGCACGCCACGGTGCCGCTGCCTGCCGACGAGGTGCGCTGACCGCACTGCATCGGATTCGTCAGCGTGAGGTTTTCGGAGTAGTAGGCGTCGACGGTCACGAGCGTCCCCGTGTCAGAGGCCGTGTAGCTGACGGTGATCGTCGGGTTGTTCGTCGCTAGGCGTGAGAGCGTGCCGAACGACGCTGGCACGACGGTGTCGAGCGTCAGGGTCGTGCTCGCCGTCATCGCTGCCGACGGCCCCGTCGTACCCGACAGATCGTTTGCCCCGTTGACAGCGAAGCGCGGTGTGAAGGTGCCGTTCGAGCAGCCCGTCACCACGACCGTGCGGGAGTCGCCGGTGTCCGTCCCCGGCGCGAAGCTGCAGCCCGTTGCCGAGCCGGTGTTTGTGAAGTCACCCGAGGCGACGCCGGTCACCGCCTCGGAGAACGTCAACGTCCACGTCAGCGCCGTTGCGTTCGTCTCGCCCTCCAGCGTCGTCGTAAACGCACTGATCGATGGCGCGGTGCGGTCGATGTTGATCGTCGGGCCCGTCTCCTGGGTGACCGGCCCGGTATTGCCGACGGCGTCCGCAACGGCATCCGCGGCGAGATGCGGAATCAGTGTGCCTTCGGAGCAGCCCGACACGGTGACGGTTCGACTTGCGTCGCCGTCAGTACCCGGGTCAAACGTACAGCCGGTCGCCGTACCGGTGTTCGAGAAATCCTCTCCAGCCAGCCCCGACACGGACTCAGCAAACGTCAGCGCATACGTCTGATCCGCGGCGTGGTTCCAGAGGCCGGAGCTCGTCGTGAACTCCGTCACGATCGGTCGTGAAGTGTCGTAGATGCGCAGGTTGAACGTCTCGGGATCCGAGGTCGGCGAGCCGGCCGAGGCGGTATAGGAAAACGCATCAAGCCCGTTGGCGTTGAGGTCGGGTCGGTAGGTAAACGCACCGGTCGCGGCATTGGTGATGGTGAACGTGCCGAGCGTCGGGAGCGCGTCGGCCGCGAAGGTCACACCACCGGCGGCATCCCACGCCGGGAGCCACGCCTCAAAGTCGGGCGTATCGTTGATGTCTAGCCGCGCGCCGAGCGTCGGCACGGCGATCGTGCTGGTCGTGCCCGTGTAGGTGCCGTTGAGGACGCTGCTCGTGGTCTGTGCGCTGTTGTAGGCCGTCGTGCCCGACGTCTCGTCGAGGAACCAGGTGCCAATATCGGAGGCGAAGCGAAGGTTGTAGGTTGCCGCGATCAGCGACGCGCTTCGGGCACTCCCCCAGATGCGCACGTCGCTGAGCTTGCCGTTGTACGGCGTGAAGCCGCGATTGTCTGTGCCGAACGTGAGCGGGTTGCTCGTGGCGGTGATCACCAGCGGGATGCCGTACGACACGTCGAACTCGTCGAGCGCCGCGCTGGTCCGCGCGTACTCCTGCACGCCGTTGAGATGGACCCGTATCGTCGTGCCGTCCTTGACGAGTGCGACGTGCGTCCAACGATCAGCCTGAACGGCGAGACCGGTGTTAAACCAGATGCCCCGGGTACCGGTCAGCACTGAGTCGAGCTGGTACATCAGGAGCCCGTTGCGGATGCCGAGGGCATACGACTGGCGCTTGTCGAGGAAGATCGCCTCGGTATCCGTCGTGGTGGGGCGAATCCAAGCCTCGATGGTGAAGGTGGAAGGCAGCGCCAGTGCCGTGGAGTCGGCGATCGTGATCTTCTCCACCGATCCCGCCGTGGAGAAGTCGCGCGAGTAGTCAGCCGACAGCGTCGTCGCAGCACTCGCAACTCCCGAAAGCGCTAGGAGGAGAGCCGTAAACGCGAGTACGAGTCCGATTTTGGGCAAACCGAATCTAAGGGTCGGGGCCCCGACGGATCTGGGTCTCCCGAACCAGATATCTCGTTTTTTGAAAACAACTGTTACCACTATTTACCATTGTAGCCACTTGAGGGGTTTTATTGCGGGCTGGTAGCACCCCATTTCTTCCTATCCATGGAGGTTTGTGACCCTGACCAGGGCGGCTCAGACCGCGACCGCCCGCCCCACCACCAGCGCGCCAAGGGCGATGTGGTCTGCTGCGGTGATTTCGGACAGTGGATGTGATGGATTTGACCTGACCCCCTCAGACTGATCCACTTCTTGTGAGAGTCCATAATGCCCGTAGAGCGGGCATGAAAGGATCTTCATGAAGAATCGACGTCACACTCCCGAGCAGATCATCAGGAAGCTGCGTGAGGCTGATCGTTTCTTGGCTGAAGGCAAGAGCATCTCGGAGGTGACCAAGCATCTTGAGATCTCTGAGCAGAGTTTTCATCGTTGGCGAAATCAGTACGGCGGCATGAAAGCAGGTGACGTTAAGGAACTCAAGACGCTCCGTGAGGAGAATCAGCAACTCAAGCGGATCGTTACCGATCAGCACCTCGAGAATCTGGCCTTGAGGGAGATATCGCGGGGAAACTTCTAAGCCCGGCGCGGAAACGATTGGCGGTCGATCACCTGATCGATTGCCTCAATATTTCCGAGCGTCGGGCCTGTCGGATTACCGGCCAGTCTCGCTCCACCCAGAGAAGGTTGCCGGTCATGGCTGACCAAGAATTAGAGCTCCGCTCGTGGCTGGCCGAATTCGCCAAAAAGCGACCCCGCTACGGCTACCGTCGGGCGCACGCGATCGCGAAAAAGGAAGGCTTCATCGTGAACCGCAAACGAGTGCAGAGGATCTGGCGAGCGTGATGGCCTGAAAGTAACCCAGAAAACAACCAAGAGGATCCGGTTCGGCTCCTCTGACACTGATCCTAAGCGGCTCGGAGCCGAGCATCAAAACCACGTCTGGGCGATCGACTACCAAGATGACCAGACTGCAGACGGCCGACGGTTGAGGTATCTGAACATCGTCGACGAGCATACCCGCGAGGTCTTGGCCGTTGAAGTGGCACGCTCGATCACCGCCGACAAAACGGTTGAAGTTCTCGAGGAGCTAGTCGAGAACCGCGGACTACCCCCAGACTTCATCCGCTCCGACAACGGCCCAGAACTCACCTCACATGCCCTTGCCGACTGGTGTCGCTTGTCTGGCACCCATGCTGCCTTCATCGAGCCCGGTTCTCCCTGGCAAAACCCGTACGTCGAATCGTTGAATGGTCGCCTCCGCGACGAACTACCCAACCAAGAACTCTTCTTCACCCTGCTGGAGGCGCAGGTACTCGCCGAAGACTGGCGCACCGACCACAACAAGAACCACCCTCATTCGGCGCTTGGCATGCTCAGCCCAGACGAGTTCGCCGCCACCTCGCGACAACAAGGTACAATCACACCAACACTGACCCGCGCGACTCTCACATAGAGTGGGCCGAAGAATGGGGTCCGGTCAGATTTCTTAGGCTGCCGCGAGCGGCTGTTGATAATTGTAGTGGACTTCGTTGGGTCGCTGGTAGCCGAGTGCTGAATGTCGACGACGAGAGTTGTAGAAGCCTTCGATGTAGTTGATTACGTCTCTTCTGGCTTGGGTTTTGGTGGCGTAGACGGTCCGGTTGACGCGTTCATTTTTGAGTGCTGCAAAGAATGATTCGGCCATCGCGTTGTCGAGAGCAGACGCCGGTTCTGCCCATCGACGAGCGCATCTTGAGCGTCTTGACGAGTGTGCGGTAGTCATTTGAGGTGTAGACCGATCCGTGGTCGGAGTGAAAGACGGCATCCTCCTCGATCAGCGTCGTTGTAGCCGCGTTGTTGAGTGCGTCTGTGACGAGTTCGGTGCGCATGTGATCTTTGATCGACCAGCCCACGACTTTCTTGGAGTAGCAGTCGATGATCGTGGCCAGATAGACGAATCCGGCCCAGGTGTGGATGTAAGTAATGTCACCGACAAACTTGACGCCGGGCCGAGTAGCTGTGAAGTCGCGCTCGAGTAGGCCAGCGTGTCTGCGACGGCTTCGGCATCCGCCGTGGTCGTGACGCGAAACGGCTTTG
>Ga0105051_10002126_pt1 | contig 25984 bp, 24 predicted proteins | sample FRY02_FD_78383 | JGI IMG/M metagenome (GOLD analysis project Ga0105051, IMG submission 78383) | Freshwater microbial communities from Lake Fryxell liftoff mats and glacier meltwater in Antarctica - FRY-02 (megahit assembly) | ecosystem: Environmental > Aquatic > Freshwater > Ice > Glacier... | reverse complement strand
GACGAGCTGACCGTAGCCTGCTCTGATTTAATTTACGAGCCGTCGCCAACGCGCGATAGGATTATTGGTCGTATCCATGGCGGTTGCAACGGCGACGGCATCGAAGTGCTGAACGAGTGTTATGCCAAGGTGATTGCGTGCTCGCCACTGATGAAGAGATTGCGCGATGCGGCGCATGATCCCGATTTGGGCTTAAAAGCAGGGACTATTACGCAAGCCGAGCGAGACACTATTACGCAGATGCAGGACTTGGTGGCCAGGGTCGTTGCAGTGGATGATTTCACGCCTGAGGCGCTTCGCCGTCATTTCCCTAGCCTAAACACTACGTCAACCCAAAAAGAAAGCGCAGGATGAGTCCTCCCGCGTGCCAGGTCGACGGTATCAGGACACTTTTACTGAAAGCCTTGTGCAAGCTCGGGACCTGCATGGAGTCCGACTGGGTTGTGCGCCACTGTGGATGGACGTTTGTGCTCCGTTCAACCTAGTGCTGCACGTATGACCAAATAACTTGTTAGATGTGTCACCGTTATTTTTAACGAAATGAACCTTGTTCCCTGGTCTTGTACGCGCAAGCCCTATAACAGTTGGCTGTTTCGTCCAGACGTAGTGCGTCTTATTGAGCTATCGCTCCAGTTATTGACTCGCGCGCGACCAGCATCGGTGTCACGTTTTGTTGTTTGCTCAGTGCCTTAGGCTGTAGTCCAGCCCCTCAGCCAAGCAGTGGGTGATGTTGGATCTTGTAGTTACATCTCGGCGTAATAAGAACCAGCCAAGTGTTCTGACTTGGCTTGGCGGATTCGTCTTGTCTTGTAGACAAACAACCATTAACCTCGCGCAATGTCACACCGTTGGGTGATGTGTTGCAGTGCGGTTGCGGACCTTGACGCGGGTCTTTTAAAGACCTCACAGCATACGGTTTGGCTGAAGACCCAGTTCAGTGGGTCAACTTCACAGTAGCTTTTTATAAATAAAGCTTCTTTGGGGTTGGCCTTTTTTTTGATGTCAAAGACATTGCTGCTTGTCCTTGTGAGCTGGTGGTCTTTCTAGAGGTATTTATGTTCTCACTGGGCTCAGTTGCCCGCCAATTGGCAACGTCCTTATGCGCTTGCCCGTAGCGGCAAAGATCGCATTACACAGCGCTGGCGCAATCGGTGGCAGTGGTGGCTCGCCAACGCCACCGGGTTCGACCGATTGATCATTCGGGGCTAGGTGGACTCGGATTTCTCGCGGTGATTCGCTTTGGCGCAACAGCAAATGGTCGTTGAAGTTTGACTGCACTACACGGCCGTTCTTGAATGTGATTTCGCCATACTTGGCCAATCCTATGCCCATAATCACCGCACCCTCAACTTGTGATCGAATGCGCTCGACATTGACCTGTGGGCCACAATCGATGGCAGAGTCGACGCTGACTATACGTAGATCACCCTCTGTAGTGACCTCAACTTCAATGGCAGTTGCTGTGTAGCTCATGAATGAATACGCCATTGCGATACCTATACCGTGCCCTTTAGGAAGCTTTCGGTCCCACTTTGCACCCTCGGCCGCAAGGTTGATCACTCGCCGCATGCGGGCTGTGTCAATCGGATAACGTGCCGGATCTTCACCGTAGTTGCTGGTGTCCGACAGCAGGGCCGGATTGATCTTGCGGTCGGGACCGATTAACTCCAACAGATAATCTTTCGAGTCGCGTTTTGCCGCTGTCGCTAGTTCATCTACAAAGCATTGCACACCAAACGCATGCGGAATGTTGTAGACGGAGCGGAACCAGCCAATTCGAGCCATAGCCTCGACTTCCGGTGTCTCAATGCGCACGTTGGGAATCTGGAACGGAATGTTGATGGCCGTCATTCCGATCTCACCAGTCGACAGCCCCATGGCGCCCTGCTTAAAGGTCGAACTGATAGTCGGTGCTGCTGATCTGTGCAGCCATGCAGTCGGCATCCCCTTATCGTCAAGCGCAGCTTCAAAACGCTGGACCGAAACGGCATGTAGGTAGTCGTGGCGAATATCATCTTCTCGGGTCCATTGCAGCTTAACCGGCTTGCCATCAAGCGCCTTCGAAATCAGCGCTGCTTCGGCCACGAAATCCGGCTTGGACTTGCGTCCGAAGCCACCCCCCAGCAAGGTCACGTGAACCGTAACTTGCTCCACCTTCAGGTCGAGCTTTTCTGCCACGATGTTGCGCGCTGCTTCTGGCGCCTGAACTGGCGCCCAGACTTCGCATTGGCCATTGACAATATGGGCAGTCGCTACCGGTGGCTCCATCGTTGCATGCGCCAGATGCGGCAGGTAATACTCTGCTTCCAGTCGTCGCTTGCTGCTACCCAGCACCTTGATGGTCTTTCCATCATCTCTCACAGCTTTTGCTGGTGATCGTGCTGCTTTCTCTAGGGTGGCGCGGAAGGCTGCCGAGTCATAGGTCGCGTTTGACCCGTCTATCCATTCGATGCTCAGCGCTTCTCGTCCTTTGATTGCAGCCCATGTGTTGCGAGCCACCACAGAAATACCGCCTAGTGGATTGAAGCTAGCTGGTAGCGGTGTCGTTGCAAGCTCGACTACTTTCAATACGCCGGGCACCTTCAGCGCCTGAGCCGCATCAAAACTCTTTACCTTGCCGCCGAGTACTGGCGGTCGGGCCACCACGGCGTAAACCATGCCTTCAAGGCGGGTGTCAATACCAAACCCGGCGCGTCCAGTGACGATATCTTGAGCATCGATGAGCTTGACGTTGTCCTTGCCAATGTAGCGAAAATGGGCTGGGGCTTTGAACGTTAGGCTGTCGCGTGCTGGTACTTGCAGCTTTGCCGCAGCTGCTGCGACCTTACCGAAGGATAGCTTGCGACCCGTAGGCTTGTGCACCAGGAGATGGTTTTGTGCTTGTACCTCAGACACTTGCACGCCCCATTCTGCTGCGGCTGCTGCCTCTAGCATCGCACGCGCTGCAGCGCCGACCCTGCGGCCTGGCTCTAGCCATTGGCGAATGCTGCGCGATCCATCGGTGTTTTGATTGCCGTAGCGAGCTTCATCACCGTCGGCTTGCTGCACACGCACGCGATTGATATCTGCGTCGAGCTCCTCCGCCACGATCATCGGTATGCTGGTTCTTACGCCTTGTCCCATCTCTGAGCGGTGGCAAATTACCGTGACAATGCCATTGTCGGCAATCGACACAAACATCAACGGATTATCAACTAGGCCGCCAGGCATTTTGTCGCCGCCATATTTGACGGACTCAGTCGATGTTTGTGCGAACACATTGCCAGAACCGGTCACGGCAAGCAGCAGGCCAGACGCACCGGCGATGCGGAAAAGATCTCGACGCCCTGTGTTAGCTGGCATGTTATCGAATGTCGCCGTGCTGAAAATCATATCGCTCATGCTTTGTCTCCTTGCGTAAGGGACACACTTTTGATAGCTGCACGAATTCGGGTATAGGTACCGCAGCGGCAGATATTGCCATTCATAGCGTCATCGATATCCTCGTCATTTGGCTTTGGTTTTGCCTTGAGCAGAGCAACTGCGGACATGATCTGACCGCCCTGGCAGTAACCGCATTGCGGCACACCTGCTTCGACCCACGCCAGTTGAAGGGCGACGCCTAGTTCGTCGTATTCAATATTTTCGATTGTGGTGATGTGCTTGCCGACCGCGACCGACACCGGCGTAATGCATGAGCGTATGGGCTGTCCATCAAGATGGACAGTGCAGGCACCGCACAGGCCCATGCCGCAGCCAAACTTGGTCCCAGTTAATCCCAATTCGTCGCGCAGGGCCCACAGTATCGGGGTGTCATCCGGGACCTCGACGGTCATAGGCTTGTCATTGATTGTGAAGGTAGACATGTGCTTGTGTTCTCCTGTTGTCTGCGCCAGTTATCACGCTTGTTGGCGTGATGGATCCGGGCTTTTTTGCTACTTGTTAAAAGTGCTGGGGGGATGAGAGGCTTCGCTAAATGAAAGCCCTAAAAGTGCTTGATAACTGATAACCACCTTAGCACAACGTTTTTTTTAAGCCAAAAATGATCACTGATTTGTGCGCGTGAAGCGCTTGGAAACTGGTTCTATCAAGCCACACAACCAGAGTCGGTATTGACAACATCGCGTGTGCACATCAGTGACAACTTGATGCACTGGTTAACAGAATTTTCCAAGCACTTTGCACAGCGTTTTGACCGTTGTTCTTGCTTAGCGGCTATCTTTGCTTGGCAGACAACACCTCTGTTGGTTGGTCATCGACCAGCGATCAGATGCAAACTTATTGCGCTGACTTTCACGAACTGGGAATGGATAATCTTCAGCTGGTGTAGCGCGCAGATGAGGCGCTGAATGCTAAGCAGTTGACATCAGCGCTTCACCACAATGCCAAGATCTGGTTGAGGTGATTGGGTGCACTTTTTTTTGCGTCAAGGCGGTCTTGAGGGCCAGTTTTAACTGCTGCCATCATCAATGACAACACCCACCGTGGAACGTGAATTGCCCAGCGAATTCAGCCGATAAAGCGTCATTTACAGCGCTGTTCAGAATTTTTATTTAGCCTCTAAGCCCTACGCTTAAAGGAGTTTCAAGGATTTTTACACGAATTAAAAGTAGTTCTGCACGGGCATGGGTGTTGGTAGGCACGTTAGCGCTTGGCGTATTGGGTTGCGCCAAACAAAGCTTGCTTGGCTGTGTCGTCTGTGAGTGGTACACGCAAGTTGGCCAGCACGTCAACACCGCGCTTAACGGCTGGGCGCTCAGAGATGCGGTCGAACCAATCTTGTAGGGCAGGGTAGTCACTCCAGTCTATGCCTTGGTTTTTCCAGCTTCGGATCCAAGGGAAGGTGGCAATATCTGCAATGCTGTACTGGTTGCCAGCAATGAACTTGCGGCTTTGAACTTGCTTGTCGAGTACGCCGTAAATGCGTTTGGCCTCGTTGGTATAGCGGTCGTAGGCGTAGTCAATTTTTTCAGGCGCGTAAATGCGAAAGTGGTGGGCTTGGCCAAGCATGGGACCAACGCCACCCATTTGAAACATCAGCCACTGCAGTGTTTCAAATTTGGCAGCATCACTTTTGGGCATGAATTTTCCGAACTTGCTCGCCAGATACACCAAAATGGCACCCGACTCAAACAAAGAAAACGGCTTGCCATTGGGGCCATGGCTGTCCAGCATGGCGGGTATTTTGTTGTTGGGGCTGAGCTTTAGAAAGTCAGGCTGGAATTGGTCGCCAGCACCAATGTCAACCGCGTGGGCGTGCCAGTCTGTGCCTAAACGTTGCCCACACTCTTCTAGCATGATGTGTACTTTGTGGCCGTTGGGCGTGGCCCAAGAATAGATGTCGATCATGGTAAAAAAATCTCTGAAATGTGCAGCATTGAATTGTACAAACAACAATGCCAGCATGTTGAAACGATGCTGGCATTGTTGACGGTACAGTGTTGAACGCTCAGCGCATTGAATTAACTTCCGCGTGTCACTGGCATGTCTACTTCAGCAGGTACGACCATGTGCTTGGCCAGTTCAAGCTTTGCCACCGCAACGCGGTGAACTTCGTCAGGACCGTCTGCCAACCGCAAGGTGCGCTGGTTGGCGTAGGCATAGGCCAATGGGAAGTCACCACTCACGCCAGCACCGCCGTGGGCTTGAATGGCCCAGTCGATAATTTGCAAGGCCATATTAGGCGCTACCACCTTGATCATGGCGATTTCTGACTTGGCCACTTTGTTGCCAACGGTGTCCATCAAGTAAGCAGCTTTGAGCGTGAGCAAGCGGGCTTGCTCAATCAAACAGCGTGAGTCTGAAATACGCTCGTGCCACACGCCTTGCGCTGATACAGGCTTGCCAAAAGCAATGCGGCTGTTGAGTCGTTGACACATGAGCTCTAATGCGCGCTCGGCGATGCCGATGGTGCGCATGCAGTGGTGAATCCGCCCAGGGCCTAAGCGTCCCTGTGCAATTTCAAATCCACGGCCTTCGCCGAGTAGCAGGTTGCCAACGGGGACGCGCACATCGGTCAATGTCACTTCCATGTGGCCGTGGGGTGCGTCGTCGTAACCAAACACGGTCAGTGGGCGGATGATTTTGATACCAGCGCTGTTGGAGGGCACCACAATCATGGATTGCTGTTGGTGGCGGCCAGCTTCTGGGTCGGTTTTGCCCATGACAATGTAGACCGCACAGCGGGGGTCGCCTGCACCTGAACTCCACCACTTGCGTCCGTTGAGCACGTACTCGTCACCGTCGCGGACAATGCTGCACTCAATGTTGGTGGCGTCAGAGGAGGCGACTTCTGGTTCAGTCATTAAGAAGGCCGAGCGAATTTCGCCGCGCAGCAGTGGCTCCAACCATTGGTCTTTGAGTTCTTCGCTGGCGTAGCGCTCAAATGTTTCCATGTTGCCAGTGTCAGGCGCTGAACAGTTGAACACCTCTGCGGCAAACGGCACACGTCCCATGATTTCGCACAAGGGTGCGTACTCAAGATTGGACAAGCCCTCAGGGGCGCGTTTGCTGTGTGGCAGAAACAGGTTCCACAGTCCCGCAGCTTTGGCTTTGGGCTTTAATTCTTCAACAATTTTGGTGGGAATCCAGGCGTTGCCATTGGCGCGATTTTCCGCAATTTCTGCAAAAAAACGTGATTCGTTGGGGTAAATGTGTTCGTTCATGAACGCGATCAGTCGCGTGCGCATGGATTGAACTTTGTCGGTGTAGTCGAAATGCATAACGTTGTCCTTGGTCTGTGTGAATCAGTAAATGTGTGGGTGTGTCAGTGGGTGTAAAAGCTTGTGTGTATGTGGTTTGGTCAGTGGTTGTGGTGTTGTTGGGCAAATTGCCATGCCATTTCAGCAAGAGGCTTGGCCCCTGCGGCAGATGACTTGGCTTGTGGGCTGGATGCGGTGCCGTCTTCTACGCGCTTGGCAATACCTTGCAAAATAGCGGCCAATCTAAACAGGTTGTAGGCCATGTAAAACGGCCAGTCTGCTTTGAGTTGTTCTGGTGAGACAAAGCCCGTGGCGCTGCAGTATTGGGCGATGTAGTCGTCTTCTAGCGGTATGCCAAGTGCGTTGTGGTCTAAGCCGCCAATGCCGCGAAACGCGCCAGGCGTGATGTGCCATGACATGCAGTGGTAGCTGAAGTCTGCCAAGGGGTGACCGATGGTGGACAGTTCCCAATCAAGAACGCCGATGATGCGAGGCTCATTGGCATCAAACATCAGGTTGTCCATGCGGTAGTCACCATGCACCACACTCACCAAGCTGGGATCTCGCGCGGTTGCTGGTAGCTGCTGTGGCAACCACTTCATCAGGTTGTCCATGGCCGGTATGTCTTGTGTCACAGAGGCAACGTACTGTTTGGACCAGCGTCCAATTTGTCTGTCGAAGTAGTTGCCAGGTTTGCCGTAGTCCGTCAAGCCAACACCGGCAACATCAACGCGGTGTAGTTTGGCCAGCACATCGTTCATGGCCCAGTAAATGGGGGCGCGCTGTTCGCGGTTGAGGTTGGGTAAGGCTTGGTCCCACATCACACGTCCCGGCATGAAGTCCATGACGTAAAAAGCACGCCCAATAATTGATTCGTCTTCACACAAGGCACCCATGGTCGGCACTGGCACGTCGGTGGTGGCCAGTGCGCTCATTACCCGGTATTCACGTTCTATAGCGTGCGCAGACGGTAGCAATTTGGCGCTTGGGCCGGGCTTGGCGCGCATCACATAGGTGTGCGTTGGTGTGGTGAGTTTGTAGGTGGGGTTGGATTGCCCGCCTTTAAACATGTCAACACTCAAAGGCCCAGCAAAGCCTGTGAGGTTGGCGTACAACCACTGTTCAAGTGCGAGCGTATCAAATTGATGGGCATCTGATACGGGTCGTGTACCGGTGAAAGCTTCGCTGGCGGTGTCGCTCATGAAACCTCCTTGGTTGTTGTGTTGTTTAGTCCTCGTCGACCTCTATGAGTCGCATCAATGCAGCACGATCCCGAACAATCAGCCCGGTTTGCTCCACGCGAATAATGCCTTCGCGCTCCATAGATTTCAGCTCTTGGTTGACACGTTGGCGTGATGCACCCAGCAACTGTGCCAGTTCTTCTTGTGCCAGTTGCAAGCCAATGCGCACCTCGCTCGGGTTGTTCAGGCACGGCATACCGTAGCTGCGACTCAGGTGAATCAACTGCTTGGCCAACCGGGCACGCAGCGGCAGTGTGTTGAGGTCTTCCACCAAGCCAAACAGCTGGCGGATGCGCCGTGCTTGCAAGCGCATCAAAGCCTCGTAGAGCTCGACGTGTTGCGACAGTATTTTGAAGAAGTCTGCGCGCGCTACACACAACAGCGTGGTCGGACCGTGTGCATAAGCGTCGTGCGTGCGTGAGTCCCCGTCGAACAACGACACATCCCCAAACCAAATGCCTGGTTCCACATAGGTGTAGGTTATTTGCTTGCCTGAAATGGAGGTCGAGCTTACCCTGGCTGCCCCTTTGGTCACGGCAATCCATTCGTTGGGTACATCTCCCCTGGCGCAAATTAAGTCGCCGTCTTTGTGTCGTCTGACGTAGGCGCATCGCAGTATGTCGTGTCGAAGTGAGGGTGAAAGGCTTGAGAACCATCGACCTGAGTTGATGGCCTCGCGTTCATCCATAGTAAGAATAGGCTCGTCATTCATGTGTCGTATCAGTGACTAGTTAGGGTTAAAAAGCCGCAAATGTGCGGGTTTGTACAGGTTTGTGTGATGTGTGTCGCGCTGGCGATTGTCTTATTTGTAATGGGGTGGGCGTTTTTCTAAAAAAGCACTGATGCCTTCAGCACCGTTTGCATGGTGTAGGTTGCGCACAAAGTGTTTTTTCTCGGCTAGCAAGTGCGTTGTGAAATTGGTGTCGCAGGCATCGTTCATCAGTTCTTTGATGCTGGCCATCACATTGGGTGCCCGTGCATTGATGGTTGCGGCACTGTTCAGCGCTTGCCCCAAAGCGTTGCCGGGTTGCGCTAATTGCGAGACCACACCCAATTGATGCAAGGCAGTGGCCGTCATAGGTGCGGCGCTGAGCAACATGTGCATGGCTGTTGCACGTGGCAGGTTGCGCGCCAATACCCACGCGCCGCCACCGTCTGGTGACAAGCCAACGCTGCTGTAAGCCATCACAAACTTGGCGTTGTCAGCTGCCACAACCATGTCGCAGGCCAAGGCCAAAGATACGCCAGCGCCTGCAGCAGCGCCCTCAACAGCCGCAATCACGGGCTTTGGTGAGTTACGAATGCATTCAATAAACGTGTGCAAGGCCTCAATGCTGTCTTCTTGTACTTGGGGTGCTTGTGAGCGGTTGTCTTGAAGACGGTTGAGGTTGCCCCCAGCGCAAAAATGCTCACCTTCACCTGTGATGATGATGCTGCGTACATCGCGGTTGGATTCGGCAGCGTTGATGGCCTCAATGCCAGCCGTGTAAATTTCTGCACCCAACGCGTTTCGGAACTGCGGGTTGGAGATGGTGAGCACCAACGTGGCGTCTATTTGCTCAGACAGTAAACGGGCGCTCATGACCTTGACTCCAAATGTGTGAGGCTTAAACCCAACGCGCCACGGCGGCGCAACCACGGGCTTGGGCGGTAGCGTGGGTCGCCGTAAACGGTTTGCAAGTTGAATAAAATTTCCAACAGATTGGTGGGCCCAATGGCATCCCCCATGGCCAAAGGTCCTAGGGGATAGCCCAAGCCAAGATGGACGGCGACGTCTAAATCTTGTGGTGAGCAAATACCTTGTTGGCACATGTCAGCTGCAATGTTGACCACCACAGCGACCACGCGTTGTGTGACAAAGCCACCACTGTCTCGAATGACGCTGACCGCTTTGCCGTCATTGGCAAACAAGGCGTGAGCGGCATCGCGCATGTCATCGCGTGTGGCCGGATTGGTTGCTAGCACGCGGCGCTTGACGCTGGCATCAGACAGCATCATGTCAATGCCAATGACCCTCGTTGCGTCTAAACGCTCAACAGCGGCCAGTGTGGTCACATCCAAACCCAACGGCGCAACGACTATGAGAGCCTGCTCGCTGGGTGTTTGGCCCGTTTCTATGTCAGCGCCCAAGTCTTTTAACAGCTGGTACAACTCTGGGCGACGTGCCGCCTTGGGTGAGACCCACACAGGCGGCATGTTGCGCACGTTTGGTACTGGTGGCTCTGGCGGGGTGATCACGGCCCCGTTGGGTACATTGCCCTCGTAGGCGTAAAAACCCGCGCCTACTTTTTTACCCAACACACCGCCTGCCAGGCGCTGTGCCGTGATGACACTTGGGCGGTAGCGCGGCTCTTGGTAGTACTGGTTGTAAACCGACTCCATCACTGGGTGAGACACGTCTAAAGCGGTCAAGTCCATCAGCTCAAATGGACCCAGTCGAAAGCCCATTTGGTCGCGCAAAATCCGGTCTATGGTGCAGAAGTCTGCCACGCTCTCTGACACAATGCGCAAGGCCTCTGTGCCATAACCCCGTCCCGCGTGGTTGACGATAAAGCCTGGTGTGTCTTGTGCCTGCACAGGGATGTGGCCCATGGCGCTGGTGAAGTTGCTCAAACGCGCACACACACCTGCGTTTGTTTTGAGGCCTGCAATGACTTCCACCACGCGCATCAATGGCACTGGGTTAAAAAAATGATAGCCGGCAAAACGCTCTGGGCGTGACAGGGCGGCGGCCACCGACGTGATGGCCAGCGAGGAGGTGTTGGTTGCCAGCACGCATTGCGTATCCACAATGCCTTCTAGCTGCACGAACAGTTGTTGCTTGACGTCTAGGCGCTCAACAATGGCCTCAATCACGAGGTCACAACTGGCCAGGCTTTCAATGTCCGTAGCCACTACGACGTGGGTTGCAAAAGATGTAGCTTGTTCAGGCGTTATCTTGCCCTTGGCCTGTAACTTGGCCCACATGGCAAGTAAGTTGGCATGTGCTGCTTGTGCGGCACCAGTGCTGACATCAAAGAGGTGCACTGTCGCGCCTGCTTGCGCAGACATTTGAGCAATACCTTGACCCATGGCGCCGGTGCCAACAATGCCCACTTCGTTAAAACCGTGTGGCACAGCTGCCGTTGGAGAGTCTGGGGAGTTAAGTTTCATAGAGAGAGTTTCAGTAGCGCAGTGAATGTCAACGTTGACGTAGACGTCAACTCATGATGGTACTGCTAAAGGGCGTCTCTAAAGCTGAAGCGCCACTTTGCTCTGCAAACATAGGGTAAACACTTATTTTGGTGACGCGTCAGCGATGTTGGCTCGGGCCAAAGGATTGATCTCATGGACTGGTGTTTTTCGCGCATAGGCTTCAATGGTCGCAAATGCCGCGGCATAGTCGCTGTCGAGCGTGTCAATTTCAACGGCACCTATGTGCGGTGTGGACAAGCAGTTTTCCAAACGCATCAACGTGTGGCCAGGTGCCGGAGGCTCGGTTTCAAACACATCGACAGCAGCCGAGCCAGGTCGCCCACGGTTGAGTGCACCTATTAAAGCGTCGGCCTCTATCAGGCCGGCATTGGTGGTGTTGACGAGCAAGGCACTGGGTTTCATGCGGCTGAGGTCTGCCAAACTGAGCAGGGCTGCTTGGCCCTTGCTGTAGGTCGGGTGCAGTGTCAACACATCGCTGATGTCAAGAATCGACTCTTTGCTGGTGGCAACTTCAAAGCCGTTTTGTGCGGCATAAGCACGCGCTTGGGCGTTGCCCCACACCAACACGCGCATGCCAAATGCCCGGCCAAAACCCGCGACCAAGTGACCAACGCTGGTGTGTTGTTGAGCCAGGTCATCGGACCACAGGCCCAGCACCTTACCGCGAAGTAGACTGCCTATGCAAAAGTTGGTGGGCATTGCCTGCGCTTTCATGCCGGATTGCTGCCAGGCACCATGCTTGAGGTGCGCGACATATTGCGGAATCCGCCTGGTACTGGACATGATGAGTCCCCATGTCAGCTCCGCTATGGCATGCGGGGCACCTGTACCGCCTACCACCAAAATACCGCGTTCTGTGCACGCGGCAATGTCGATGTTGTCCTGACTAGGACCTGTTTGAACTACAAGGCGGAGTTTGGGCAGTTTGTCGATGAGTGGGCGGGTAATGCTGGTTCGCTGGTGGGTGAGGACAACCACTTCGGCATCTCGCAAACGAATGGCCAATTGGCCCACGCCTTTGACGTTGTTGGTGTAGACCTTGGCCGTGTGGGTGTCGAGCAATGTGGCGCAGGGCAACTTGCGGATGGTGTCTTGGAAATCATCAAGAATTACTATATTCATAGACCATATTGTGCCTGTGAGTGCGGGGCATCTAGGTCGGTGGTGTGTGAAAAACAGCTAAAAAAAAGCCTCGAAGTGACTCGAGGCTGTTAAAACTGCGCAGAAAGAAAACAATCTAGATCAACAGCTAAGAACTGCTTGTTAAGCACAGGCTTCAAGTGCGGCCATGCGGTTGAGTTCAGCACACACGTCTGCCAACCGACCGGTTAGTACCATTCGCCCAGCAACCGGTGTTTGTCCGCCAATGCTGCGCATGCGCACCTTGCTTGCCAACTCAATACCGGGTCCTACGGGGCTGTTGGCAGCTTGCAGGCTGTTGACACCGTGTGTGCCAAAACGCGGTGCAACGGCCATGTGTGGCAACCGGTGACTGCTCGATGGAAAGGCAATCACGTTGTCAGAAGCGGTATGAGCAAAAAATGGGGTCATGGCTAAATCCTGTAGCTTGGGCTGCGCAACAGATGCACAGGGTTGGTAAATGGGGCGTGGGGTCGTTCTTTTTCGAACTTTTTTTGGCTGTTTTTAGTTCAGCACGGTGTTGCGTATCAGACCAACGGCTAGGCCTTCTATGTCAAACGGTTCGTCTGGCTGCACCACGATGGTGGAGAAATCTGGGTTTTCAGCGCGCAGTTCAATGTGGTTTGCCTGTTTGAAAAAACGCTTCACGGTGACTTCGTCACCCAAGCGCGCCACAATGATTTGGCCGTTGCGTGCGTCACGTGCGGTTTGAACCGCGAGCAAGTCGCCGTCCAAGATGCCTGCGTCGCGCATGGACATACCGCGTACCTTGAGCAAGTAGTCGGGCTGTTTTTGAAACAGGCTGGTTTCGAGTTGGTAGCTGTGCTCAACGTGCTCTTGGGCCAAAATAGGGGATCCAGCTGCAACGCGGCCGACCAAAGGCAGCATGAATTGGTTGAAGCCACTGATGGGTAGCATCAGTTGGCGGTCGAGTTGGTCGTTGATGTTGCGCAAGTCGCTTGACCGAAGCCTGATACCACGTGAGGTACCGCTGACCAACTCAATGACGCCTTTGCGAGCCAACGCTTGCAAGTGTTCTTCTGCAGCATTGGCAGACTTGAAACCCAACTCCCTAGCGATTTCAGCGCGGGTTGGCGGCGCCCCTGTTTGTGCAATGGCCCGTTGAATGAGTTCAAAAATTTGCTGTTGTCTGTCGGTAAGCTTGGCCATGGTGCTACGCTTTCTAAGGTGATGGGTTTGGTCAGGTGTCGACACTTACTGGTTGTTTAAACACCTGTTTATTCAAACAGTGACTGTATTTTTAAACAGGATAAACAATAATGCAAGCGTTTTTTTCGCCGTGCTCTGCAAAAACAGATACAAAGCCATCGCAACGGCCAATTGATGGCTATGTAGCCGTGCTGGGGACGGGGGGCACCATCGCTGGTCAGGCCAGCGGTGGCGCTGTCAACGAGCACTTGGATTACAAGTCTGGGGAGGTGGGCATTGACGCACTCATTGGTGATTTGGCGCACCGCGTGCTGGTGGTGCATGGAGACGTCGTGTCTGTGGGTGTGGGCGTCCAGTGCGAGCAAGTGGCGCAAATTGACAGCAAGAATGCGAGCTGGGATTTTCTGTGGCTTTTGGCCGCTGCAACGGCAAAGGCTTTGGCCAAGCCCCAATGCATGGGGGTCGTTGTCACGCACGGCACGGATACCTTGGAAGAAACTGCGTGGTTTTTGTCGTGCGTGCTGGGCGATAGATTGGCTGACAAACCTGTGGTACTCACCTGCGCCATGCGTCCTGCCAATGCGCTGTCCCCAGACGGTCCGCAAAACATGGTGGATGCCATCACGGTCGCCGCGTATGAGGGGGCCAGTGGTGTGCAGGTGTGCGTGGCGGGGGCTTGTTGGTCGGGACAGTCGGTTCAAAAAGTACACCCCTACAGACTGAATGCATTTGACGGTGCTGACACTGGGCCAGTGGCTTATGTGGAGGGAGGGCGTGTGCGTCCTGTGGTTGTGTCGGCTCCGAGTAGGGGTGATTGCCCCGTGCTTGGCTATGCAGCGGCCCGAACAGCGCTGAACAGCGTGGTGGCTGGCGGTCCTGTTCCAGTTCAGGCTTGGGTGGAGTTGGTGGTGCACACCGCGGCTTCGAATGTGGCTGTGTTTGATGCATTGAAGCAAGTGGGCGTGCAGGGTGTGGTGGTCATGACCACCGGCAACGGCACGGTCAATGACCAGTGGTTGGCAGCGCTTCAGGCCCACAGCACAGCAGGTTGGCCTGTGTGGTGTGCGTCGCGTTGCCAGTCTGGTTTTGTTGTGGCAGGGCGCAGCGCAGCAGGTGTTGAAACCAGCCCAGCGCGATGGCAAACGACCGATGGGCTGCCAGTGGTGTTGGGTCTGTCGGGTGTGAAGACCCGAATCAGCATGCTGTTGTGGTTGTTAGACCGTACTGACAGTTAGTAAAAGCCAAACGCCGGCATACACCAAGACCCTATGGCATGACACGCTGGTCAGAAGAAAACGCCCTACAAGGGCGTTTGTCGTTGGCCAGTCAATGTGGAAAGAGCCGCCTGAAGTGGCGCCTGTTACACCAGGGCCGCAAAGGCCCGTTGGGTGATGTCGTTGACACTGCCAGTGCCGCTGATGGCGCGGTAGGCGGGTGCATTGAGAGGGTCTTCTTTGGCCCAGTTGGCGTAGTAGTCAACCAGTGGGCGGGTTTGCTCGTTGTACACGTCAAGGCGTGTGCGAACGGTGGCTTCCTTGTCGTCGTCGCGCTGGATAAGAGGCTCACCAGTGACGTCGTCTGCGCCATCAACGGTTGGCGGGTTGAACTTCACGTGGTAGGTGCGTCCGCTTGACACATGAACCCGACGGCCACCCATGCGTTCAATGATGGCTTCAAAGGGGACGTCGATTTCAAGCACAAAGTCCAACTTCACACCCGCATCCTTCATCGCTTGCGCTTGGGGAATGGTGCGTGGAAAACCGTCAAACAAAAAGCCCTTGGCACAATCATCTTGGCTGATGCGCTCTTTAACCAAGCCAATGATGATGTCATCACTGACCAAGCCACCGGCGTCCATGACTTGTTTGGCTTCGACACCCATCGGCGTACCTGCCTTCACGGCGGCGCGCAGCATGTCACCTGTTGAAATTTGGGGAATAGCAAATTTTTCGCAAATGAATGTGGCCTGAGTGCCTTTGCCAGCGCCAGGCGCCCCCAATAAAATTAGTCTCATGGTCTTCTCACTTAGTTTTTGAATTTTTTGTAGTACGTCCGTAAGGCGAGACGGGCGTTTCGTGATTTATTTAAACGGAGCAGCTTGGGCTCACATTTGTAAGAATGCGAGCATAGCACGCAAGACTTTTATGTGGCTTACGCTGCCAATTTAGGCCACATCTCCCTGGCAATACGCAAATCCTCTGGCGTATCGACCCCAGGACTTGGGGGGCCTTGCGTGATGTGCACTGCAATTTTGTAGCCATGCCACAGCACGCGCAACTGCTCTAAGGACTCGCTGATTTCTACTGGCGCCATAGGCAGCGTGGGGAATGTTCGCAAAAAACCTGCTCGGTAAGCGTATATACCCACGTGGCGCATAGGTTGCGCCTTGAGGGTGGCTTCGGGGCCTGCGCGCACGTGCACATCCAGAGCCTCTGGTTCTGAATGCGCTTGCGGTGTGGTGGTCAGTGACATCGCATCGCGTGGCCAAGCAATAGGTGCGCGGCTGAAGTACATGGCCGTGTCACGGTGGTCCAACACCACCTTGACGATATTGGGGTTTAAAAAATCTGTTGCACTGTGGATGGCGTGGGCAGCGGTGCTCATCACGCAGTCTGGGCGATCTGTTAGCGTTTGCGCCACCGCGTTAATCAGTTCGGGTGGAATCAAGGGCTCGTCTCCCTGCACGTTGACCACCACAGCGTCGTCCGGCAAGTTGAGCAGCGACACAGCTTGTGCCAAGCGGTCGCTCCCACTTGGGTGGTCAGTGCTGGTCAGCACACAGGCAATGTGGTGCTGCTCGCAGGCCAAAACTATAGACGCATCGTCGCCTGCCACCACAACTTGCGTCGCCGCACTGCGCAAGGCGCGTTGCGCCACCCGCACCACCATAGGCGCGCCGTGGATATCGGCCAAAGGTTTGTTGGGCAGTCTGCTGGATGACAACCGAGCGGGAATGACCACACAAAAAGCGGTCTGGACTGGTCGTACCATGTGCCTATTCCGCGTCGATGGTGCTGCCTAGCGCATCGATTTCGTTATCAGTTAGCGGGCGTGCCTGATCCTCTAGCATGATGGGAATACCATCACGCACGGGGTAGGCCAAGCGCGCGCTGCGCGAAATGAGCTCGGTTTTGTCTGCATTCGTTCGCAGAGGACCTTTGGTGACTGGGCACACCAGCATGTTGAGTAGTTTGCTATCCATAAGGCAATGATAGTGGTGAAGTGGTTGAAGCGTGGCACGCGCCCAAGTGCTTGTCTAGTGCTTGCCAAAATGCGTCTGGCAATTCAAGTTCAAGCGGCGCTACCCAGATGTTAAGTGAGGCTGCGTCCGGGCGTTCGCGCAGCTTAACGGCGTCTTTAGCGGTACAAATGGTGGCTGTGTTGGCGTCAAGCTGATAGGCACTAGGCCACGCACCCATCAGCGGGTCGTGGTCAGCAACATGGGCAACGGTGGTGACATGGAAGCCTTGCTCGCGCAACATGGCCGCAAAAGCGTGCGGTTTGGCAATACCCGCCAGCACCTGCACACAGTCGCCAGCTTGCGGCGCTGTGCGCGCAAGGAGGGCGTCATGTCCTGACCGCTCAGCCATCAATGGGTGTAGATCACCCAGGCTGCGGTGAGAAGTGAATACCGGTTGGTCGTGGTTGGCAGGCGCAATGTGGGCCTGTTTGACACCGTTTTGCACCACCAAACAAGCGGCGCTGGTGTCTGGGTTATGGCGAGGCCAAGCTTCACGCAACAAACCCGCAGGCAGTAAACGGCCGTTGCCTAGACCGCGCTCGTCAAACACCACGATTTCTAGGTCTCTAGGCAGGGCCGCATGCTGTAAACCATCGTCGCTGACCAGCAGGTTGACCTGTGGGTGCTGCGCTAACAAATGCTGCGCAGCCCACACCCGCTTAGGGTGAACACACACTGGCACGCCAGTGAGCTGCGCCAACAACTTGGGCTCGTCGCCGCACAACGCCGATGGTGTGTCAACGGTTACCAACAGGGGCGTTGTGAGTGGCCCTGGTGTGGGTGAACGTGTGGCGCTTGGGCCAGGTTGGATGGCGGCTTTGTAGCCTCTGGCAATGATGCCAACCTGCCAGCCGGCGCGCTGTAAATGCTGAACCACGCTGGCAACAATGGGGGTTTTGCCGGTGCCACCAACCAACACATTGCCCACCACCAATACCGGTACTGCCAATGGTTGACGCGCCATTCGTTGGTGCTGGTGGGCGCGTCGCGCCAAGACCGCGTAGATGGCAGCCAGCGGTGCCGACACATGGGCCCACAAACCATTGACGCTGGCCCAGCGCAGCCACACTTGGGCCAAGCGCATGTGCCAGTTACCGCCCATTGACCTCGACTCTGGTGGCAAATTGCAGTTGGTTTAAACCGGCTAACCGTGCGCTTGACATGGCGTCAATAACCGCTTGGTGAGGTGCATTGCCGTCGGCTTCTATAACCACTCGCACTTGTTCGTGTGTGCCAGCGGCTTGCAGCAAAGCCGCGCCCATAGCCGCCGTGCCGCCATCAGAGCGTGAGCCGTTCACGGCGCTGTTGCCCTTGCTGTCTATGCGCACCACGATGGTGTGTGTGCTGGGTTGTTGTGTCTGTGTTTTGGCGGTGGGCAATACAACGCTCAGACCAGCCTTGTTGGCGTACACCGTGGTGAGCATTAAAAACATCAACAGCACCAACAACACGTCTATGAAGGCAATCAAGTTGATCTCAGGTCCTTCGTGTGAGGCACTGCTGTTGTTGGCAAAAACTTGGCTGGCGCCAGATGAGCTTGTCAATGAGTTGGTGAAACTAAGCTTGGACATCAACAAGGCCTTTCAGCGTTTGCGGGATTGGGTCATCACATTAAGCAGTTGCTCGGTGCCCAGCTCTAGCTGCATGACCAAGTCATCAACCCGCGCACGAAGTACACGCCAAGCCAATAAAGCTGGCACAGCAATCATCAGCCCGAACGCGGTGTTGTACAGCGCAACCGCAATGCCGCCAGCCAAGGCGCTGGGGTCAGCTTGACCGGCTTGCCCCAAGGCTTGGGCATTGAACATGTCAATCATGCCAATGACAGTGCCCAGCAAACCCAAAAAAGGCGCAATGCTTGCAACAGTGGCAATGCCAGACAAGTACTTGTTCAACGCGGCAGCTTGCAAACGCCCCGTTTGTAAAGCCGCCTGGCGCATGGCGTCTTCGTGCGGTGTTTGGGCGATGGCAGCGGCAAAAATTTTGCCCATTACCGAATTGCCACAGGCAGACAACGCTGCTGCTGGACCTTGTTGCAACCACAATTTGGTTACTTTGGTCTGCAAGCCTGGCGTTATGACTTTGCCGGCGCGCAGCACCCAAAAGCGCTCTGCTATCAAGGCCAAACCCACAACGGAGCACACAATGAGTGGCCAAATAGGCCATCCGGCGGCTTGTATGATGCTAGTCAAGTTGTGTCCCTGCATTGTGGGTGGGTTGGCAAATCTTAATCATCAGCCATTATCCATGTGTGCGTGTCGGAACTGACTGTTTCCATAGCGCTTTGTGAGCAAAACGGCCCAGTCAAGACAAAAAAGTTGCTCACAGTTTCTGTGTATAACTTTGTTGATAACCAACAAACGCGACCACAAACAGCTAAGTAAACCGACTGTTTGTTTAAATTGCGCAATTTTTAAGCAGAAAAATAATTAATAAAATCAATGAGTTGCATATTTTTTAACGATTTTAATTGGTACAACACCTCGTTAGACCATGAATACTGTCATTTGTGGATGACAAGCCAATGATGGCGGGCGATACGCCAACATCTGCCGGTGCACCAAGCCCGTCTGTTTGGGCCGTTGGTCAGCTGGTCACAGCCATAGCGCGCAGCTTGGCACAGCGTTTCAACCCCGTTCGTGTGCGCGGTGAGGTGTCTGGCTTCATGCGCGCATCCAGTGGTCACTGCTACTTCACGCTCAAAGACGGGGCTGGCCAAGTGCGCTGTGCCATGTTCAAGCGCGCCGCCTCCATGCTGGTGCAGTTGCCCAAAGACGGCGACACGGTAGAGGTGATGGGCAAGCTGGACGTCTACCCAGCCAGGGGGGACTTGCAGTTGATTGTGGAATCTATGCGCACGGGTGGGCAGGGTGCCTTGTTTGAGCGCTTTTTGGCGCTCAAAGCCAAGCTGGAAGAGCAAGGCTTGTTTGACGTGCAGCGCAAACGCGCCTTGCCCGAGTACCCATCCCATATCGGGGTGGTCACATCCCTAGGAGCTGCGGCCTTGCGCGACGTGGTCACCGCACTAGAGCGGCGTGCGCCGCATGTTGTGGTGAGCATATTTCCGGCCAGTGTGCAGGGCAACTTGGCCCCTGGCGAGCTGGTTGCCGCTATGGGCAACGCAGCGGTTTACCAAGACCCACAGCGTGGCCCTTGCGATCTGGTGTTGCTGGTGCGCGGTGGCGGTTCTCTTGAGGACTTGTGGGCCTTTAATGACGAACAACTGGCGCGCAGCATTGCAGCCATGCCCATGCCAGTGGTCAGCGGCGTGGGCCACGAGACCGATTTTTGCATCAGCGATTTTGTAGCCGACTTGCGCGCACCCACACCCACTGCGGCTGCTGAAATGGCGGCTCAGGCTCAAGCCGACTTGATGGCTAGGCTCACAGATGTACAGGATGACTTGCGCACTGCAACCAGCTTGCAGCTCGACAGACGTTGGCAGCGACTAGACCGTTTGGGCGCGCGTTTGACCAAACCGGTTCAGGCCATTGCTGGCCAGCGCGAGCGCTTGCACAAGCATATGTTCGCTTTGCAACGTGCTTTGTCCAGGGCGCACGACCTGCAGTTGCGCCGCTTTGAGGTGCTTGAGCAAGGGCTTCAAGACGCTGCGCACCAATTTGTACAGCGCAAAAGCACTGCGCTGCAGCATTGGACTCTGCGCTTGCAAGGTCTTAACCCAGCAGCGACCCTTGACAGAGGCTTTGCATGGGTGCGCCACAGCAATGGCCAAGCCTTGGGCAGTGTGCGCGATGTCCTGCCCGGCCAAGCCTTAACGCTGTTTGTGCGTGATGGCCAATTGGATGTGGCTGTGAAAGATTCCCGAGCCGACTAGGGTTTTGTAGGCTGCTTTGGCACACGCAGCCTGACAGCCCTAGAATAAGCGTTAACGCTTTGTTAAAGCTAAAGCTTTATTAAGCGCCAGCCTAACGGCTTGCCGCGATACGTTACACAAGCTAGTTAGCCAATTCAATTACCCATAAGGAAGAACCATGGAACATACCCTGCCAGCACTGCCATACGCAATCGACGCGTTGGCGCCTCATTACAGCCAAGAGGCATTTGAATACCACCACGGGAAGCACCACAACGCGTATGTGGTGAACCTGAACAACCTGCAAAAAGGCACCGAATTTGAAGCCATGGACCTAGAGTCCATCGTGAAACAATCGGCCGGTGGTGTTTACAACAACGCCGCCCAAGTGTGGAACCACTCATTCTTTTGGAACTGCATGAAGCCCAACGGTGGCGCAGCCCCAACGGGTGCGTTGGCTGATGCCATCAACACCAAGTTTGGCAGCTACGACGGTTTCAAAGAAGCCTTCGTTAAATCTGCAACTGGCAACTTCGGTTCAGGCTGGACTTGGTTGGTGAAAAAAGCCGACGGCTCTGTTGACATCGTCAACACCGGCCCTGCAGGCACACCGTTGACCACAGACGACAAGGCATTGATGACGGTTGACGTGTGGGAACACGCCTACTACATCGACTACCGCAATGCACGTCCAAAATTTGTTGAAGCCTTCTTCGACAAGTTGGTGAACTGGGAATTTGCCGAAAAGAACTTTGCCTAAATAGCCCGTGGTCTAGGCGCGACGCTCGCAGCGTTGCGCTGTACCGAACAGCCCGCGTTTGATGCTGTCTCACGCGGGTTTTTTCACGTCTTCTCTTTGGTCCAGCGGGCTTGGCTGCTGGTGACACAGCGCACACGCCAGCTCATATTTCAGCGCACGGCCCAGCCGCCTGACATGGGAAATACCTGCCCGACAAAGCAATCGGCCGCGTCGCTGCACAAGTAGGCCACAAAGCTGGTGTCTTCTTGTGCGCTGACCAATCGACCTAGCGGGACTTCTCGCTTTAGACGTTCTTGAAAACGTGGGTTGGCCTGCACCTCTGCAGGAAAGTAGGTGGGGTTGTCCACAAAATTTTGCGCAATCGCATTGACTTGTATGTTGTCTGGGGCCAACTCAACGCCCGCGGCCTGAACAAACGCCAACTGCGCACCGCGTGCGGCGCTGTAACTGGCCGTGCGCTTCATGCCCCTCAACGCAGCTGCACTGCCCATGACAATGACTTTGCCACCCCCTCTGGCCTTCATGCCAGGCACCACAGCGCGCAGCAGTCTGGGCAGTGGGTCGACCATGACTTCAAACACTTGGCGCCACTCGTCGTCTTGAATATCGGCTACAGGCGTAGAGGGTGCCGCCATGGCCAGGTTGATGACCAACACGTCCAATGGCCCGGCACTGTCAATCAGTGCCTGGGAGTCGTGGGGCAGTGTCAACACGCGTGTATCTGAGATGACATGCGCGCCATGGTCAGCCAAGGTGGCGCACAGCGCAGGCCCCATGAAGGCGTCAGCTTGCGTGACCAAAATTCGTTTATCCGTTAAGTGTTGCATGGTATGGCCTGTTGTGTGCGCAGTCAGTGTGTGAGCGAAGTCGTTTGCAGATGGTGTAGTTTTACAGATGTACCGCTTTGTAGCTGTCTCATGCAGGCGGATGTGTTTGTGGATTGGTGGCACACTGAGCCACCTTGTTACCACTTTCAATATGATTGCCACCACGCCAGTTGACCGTGCCCCGCCACATTGCCCTGATGGCACGCAGCGCAGCGACAAACAAGCGCTCATTGCTGTTTTTTTAGGTGTCGCACTCGCTGCGCTGGATACCTCTATTGCCAATACCGCCTTGCCCGCCATTGCACGTGACTTGCAAGCCACTGCGGCGCAATCTATTTGGATTGTCAACGCCTACCAACTGGCTGTGGTCGCGGCCCTTTTTCCATTGGCAGCATTGGGCGATTTGTGGGGTGCAAGACGTGTTTTTTTATGCGGCATAGCGCTCTTCACTGCGGCCTCATTGGCGTGTGCATTTGCCCCCACTTTGCTCACTCTGTCAGTGGCTCGCGCCTGTCAAGGCTTAGGCGCAGCCGGTGTCATGAGCGTGAACATTGCGCTGATCCGCATGCTGTTTCCTGCCTCTAGGTTGGGGCGAGGCGTGGGCCTCAACGCGTTGGTGGTGGGTACTTTTTTTGCGCTGGGCCCCAGCGTTGCTTCGTTGGTGTTGTCGGTGGCAACATGGCATTGGTTGTTTGCTGTCAGCGTGCCTTTTGGCTTGCTAGCGCTGGTGTTTGCATGGCACACGTTGCCGGTTACGTTGCCCCAGTCTCACACCCTAGACCCCTTGTCTGCGGTGTTGTCAGCGCTGTGCTTTGGCACCTGTATCTTCGCCATCAGTTCTGGTGCGCAGCTGTCTGGATGGTTGCAGTTTATAGGCTTGGTTGTGTTGGCGCTGTGCGCTGGTGCGTGGCTCATGAAGCGACAGCAAGGACACCCCGCGCCAATATTGCCTGTGGACTTGTTCCACATGCCCATGTTCAGCTTGTCTGCAGTCACAGCGGTCGGCGCGTTTGCCGCGCAAGGCGTGGCCTTTGTGGCGTTGCCCTTTTACTTTGAGCATGCGCTGGGCCGCGATCCAATTGAGACCGGCTTTCTTATGACAGCTTGGCCTGCCATGGTGGCCTTGCTCGCGCCATTTGCCGGGCGTTTGTCCGACCGCTATGCGCCAGGCCTGCTGTGTGGTATTGGTTTAAGCGTGCTGAGCGCTGGCATGGTGTCCCTGTTTATGTTGGATGGCCAATCCAGCACCCAGACCATCGTATGGCGAATGGCGTTGTGTGGCTTGGGTTTTGGCTTGTTTCAGTCGCCCAACCTCAAGGCCATCATGTCCAGCGCACCCGTTCACCGCTCCGGTGGTGCCAGCGGCGTCATTGGCATGGCGCGCTTGCTTGGGCAAACGACTGGTGCGGCCTCGGTTGCGCTGTGTTTTGGTCTAATAGGTGGGTTGGGTGCACATACAGCGTTGCTGGTGGGTGCCGTTGCCGCAGGCTTGGCCGCTGCGAGCAGTTTGTGCCGCTTAAAACTCCACACCACGCCCCCAGTTACGCCAGCCACAACAAACGGGTAATACACCTATGACACACAGCCAACGGGCTATTTCTGGCGTGGCCTTTCTAACGCTGCTCACCATTGCGTTGATGATGGGCGCCAACCATGTGGCTGCTAGGTTTGCTTTTGACAGTGGCGTGGATGTGGTGACAGCCATTGCTTTTCGCAGCGTACTCACTGCCTTTGTGATCGCCCTAATTGTGTGGCAACAGCGCGTGCCATTGATGTTGACGCGTCAGCAACAGCGCCACCTACCAGTCATCGGCTTGCTCATTGCCGTCCAAAGCTTTTGTCTGTACTCGGCGGTTGCACGGTTGCCTGTGGTCTTGGCCCTGCTGGCTTTCAACACCTACCCAATTTCTACCGCCCTGTGGGCACGCTTGTTGTACAAGCAGCGCCCGCAGCGCGAGGTATTGCTGGTCATACCGTTCATATTGTTCGGTTTGGCACTTGCGCTTGACGTGTTGGGTGCGGCATCTGGCTTGAGCGCCAGCGCACACTGGCTGGACATTGGCAGCGGCGTGGCGTTTGCATTTGCAGCCTCGCTCACATTTGGCCTGTGTTTGGTGATTACAGAAAATGAAACCCGCGGCCTAGACGGACGCCTGCGCACCTTGTCAACGCTTGGCATTGTGGGACTGCTGGCAGTAGCCGCCGCGCTCAGCGGCGATGGGTTTCAACTGCCCAACGCATCGCCAGGGTGGTGGGGGTTGATGTTGCTGACGTTTTTGTACGGCACGGCGTTCACGGTGATGTTCACGGTATTGCCCAAACTCGGTGTCGTGGGCAACTCTGCCATCATGAATGTGGAGCCCGTCTTTGCGCTGTTGTTGGCGTGGGCATTGTTGGGCCAGACCATCGCCCCTATGCAAGTGGGAGGCGCATCACTGGTGGTGGTATCCGTTATGTGGCTGGGGCTGCGTAAGGGGTGAAGGGCAGCGAGCGCGTGGTGTTTATTCGCCTTTCAGCGCCGAAAACTTGGCGCCCATGGTGGGGTTGTTTTTGGTGAGCTTTTTAATGGTGACGTCTTGCGCCTTGTCATTGGCCAGGCGCAGGTTGCGGTCGGTGCCCATGAGAGCCTCTTTGGTTTTTTGCAAGTGGTCTATGGACTTGTCGATTTCATCAATGGCCGTTTGGAAGCGTTTAGAGGCCAGGTCGTAGTTTTTAGCGAAGGCGCTTTTAAACGAATCCAGGTCTGTTTCAAAGTTGGTGATATCCAAGTTCTGAGCCTTCACCAATGCCAGTTCTGACTTGTACTCTAGCGAGTTCATCGCCGCATTGCGCAGCAACGTGATGATGGGAATGAAAAACTGCGGGCGTATGACATACATTTTGGGATAGCGGTGAAACACGTCAACAATGCCCGTGTTGTACAACTCGCTCTCAGGCTCCAGCAGCGAGACCAGGACAGCATACTCACACCCCTTTTCTGTGCGGTCTTTGTCGAGCTCTTTTAAAAAGTCTTCATTCTTGGTTTTGGTAGCGGTGTGATCGCTTTCGTTTTTCATTTCGAACATAACTGAGACGATTTCAGTACGCGCCTCGTCGACATCGCGAAAGATGTAGTCTCCCTTGCTGCCGCTTCGCGCGTCGTTGTCTTTCTCAAAATAGGCCCTGGGAAACGCAGTGGCGCGTATGCGGTTGAATTCGGTTTCGCAATGTTGCTCTAAGGTCTCACCAACCATTTTGGTGGACAAGCGCGCCTTCATATCGCGCAGACGCTCTATTTCTGCATCGCGGTCTTTGACCTGCGTTTCATACTTGTCTTTCAGTGCCGTTTCAGCCAGTTGTTTTTCGAGCTGTGACCTGTCTAGGTTGTTCTTCAGCGCATCGCGCTGCTTTTCAACAACACCCACGGCCTCAGTGATTGAAATTTGTTGGCGCAATGAAATCGCGTCGAGCTTGGCCGTAAGCCCCTGTATTTCAGAGTCTTTCGCCGCAGTTCTTTGTTGCAACGCATGCACCAACGTGGCGTCAGCCAAATGGGCCGCAGCTTGCTTGTCGCTGTTGGCCTGACGCAACGCATGCATCAACCCATCGCGTTCTTTTTCAGTTTCAACCAAGGCCGCCGTCACGGCGTGTTGCTGGGCCAGTGCTGCGGCGTCCAACTGGGATTTCAGGCGCTGAATTTCAACTTCTTTAGCCGCGCCGGCACCATGCAGCTCGGCGGTGACTTGCGTCTTGGCAAGCGCTATGGCGCTTTGCTTGTCTTGCTCTGCCAACTCAAGCCTATCGCGCATTTGTTGGTCAAACTCGCTGTCGCGAACTTGTTTCACAATGTCTGCGTAGCCCGACTCATCGATCTTGAATGCTGTCGCGCAGTGCGGGCAGGTTATGTCGTGCATGTCAGTTTTCCTTGTGTGTGCTT
>Ga0105051_10002111_pt1 | contig 26060 bp, 17 predicted proteins | sample FRY02_FD_78383 | JGI IMG/M metagenome (GOLD analysis project Ga0105051, IMG submission 78383) | Freshwater microbial communities from Lake Fryxell liftoff mats and glacier meltwater in Antarctica - FRY-02 (megahit assembly) | ecosystem: Environmental > Aquatic > Freshwater > Ice > Glacier... | reverse complement strand
TTCGTTTCTCAAAGCTTCGGTTGCTCTCGCGGGAACCGTACCGCTGTTGAATGACGTGCTTGTGGCTGGCACCGGTTCCGCGGCCGGGCCGCTTTTTGCCTACGTCGGCACATTCAGTTCGCCGCTGCAGGATGTGCTTCCCACGCAAGTAGATTTGCCGCCAGGCAATGGTCAAGGCATTCATATTTTTGAGATTGATCGTGCGACAGGAGCGATGAAGCCGGCCGGTATTCAGCAGATGGGAACCAGTCCCAGTTGTCTCACCGTGAACACTGCAGGGACTCATCTTTATTCGGCAAATGAAACCGATCGCGTCGGCGAAGCGAATGAAGGCACTGTCACCGCCTTCGCCATCAATCGAACAAACGGTCAGCTCGAACTGCTGAATACCGTCCGATCGGGCGGAGCTGGTCCGACCTATGTCAGCATTCACCCGGCTGGGAAATTTCTCCTGGTCGCCAACTATTTTGGTGGTTCGGTTTCTGTCCTTCCCATTCTGGCGAACGGGAGTCTGGGCGAAGCAACGGATGTGAAAAATGATGCGGGACCAATCGGCCCGGCACGAGCCACCAATGCTCCGCCCGGCAGCTTTGCTTTCAGCGGCCATGATCGCACCCACGCACACATGATTCAGGCAGATCCATCCGGCACATTTGTGCTGCATGTCGATCTGGGGCTCGATCAGATTTTTGTCTGGAAGTTCGACGCTGAAAAAGGCTTGCTGTCGCCGGCCGAACAGCCGTCCGTCTCCCTTCCGCCGGGCGACGGTCCGCGACATTTTCATTTTCATCCCAATGGCAAATGGTTTTATTCCATTCAGGAAGAAGGGTCGACGCTGGTCCTGTTTGACTACGACGGCAAGACCGGCAAATTGTCAGCCCGCCAAACCATTTCGACCCTGCCCGAAGGATTTGCAGGCAGCAACTTCTGCTCGGAAATTCTCGTTTCCGCTGACGGACAATATGTGTATGCGGGAAACCGACTGCATGACAGCATCGGAATTTTTTCCGTCGGGCCGAAGGGAGAACTGACCTTCGTGGGTGACGAATGGACTCGCGGCAATTATCCGCGCAGCTTCACGTTTGATCCGACCGGACAGTTCCTCTACTGTTGCAATCAGCGAGCGGACAGCGTGGCGGTGTTTCGAGTCAACAATGCCAGCGGAGCACTGACCTTTACTGGCCACTACGCAGCCGTGGGCAATCCGTCGATTGTCGTTTTTCTAGATACGGCCAATGCAGGCTGATTGGTCTGTAGAAATTTCCGCACGGGAAGCACACGGCACATTCAGTGTGCCGCGTGTGTCTCTTTTGTCTCGTCGCGTTGCTTCGATGCCTCTACGCTTTGACGCATCGTTACTTCGACGCGGAAAACTACATCCGCCTATCTTGCGGAAACGGGGCCCAGACGCAACTGCCGTGCGAGGTCATCGAACAGGGCTTCCAGCACTAGTCGCACGGGTGAATTGCCATCAATCTGATGAGCAGCTGCGATCACGCGGTCCAGCAACGGCGCAAGCAGATCAACTCCGTTGCGTACGCCCAGACGCTGCAGGAGCGGATCTGTGAAATCTCCGGAGGTCAGCCTGCGCAGTCGTCCGTTGAGCACTTCGGCGATAAATCGCAGCAGCCACTGCCCGTTGCGCCGCTGCTCTTCAGTCCCGGAAGAAATACGTTCCAGTTCGTCGGCGACCTGACGAGAAATTTCGACAGGCTTCATTTGCTCCAGGTGATCCAGTTGCTGACTCACAAGTGTTCGCAAATGCCGCAGATCCGGATTCAGCAACTGCTGAGCCAGCGTGATGCTGCCTTCTGCCATCGCGGCGATGGTCGCGGCTTCTTCGGGGGATTCCACAAGTTCTTCGGTAATCAGGATCTCGCGAACGTCATTTTCCGTGAGGGGAAAAAATCGCACCACCTGGCAACGGGACCGAATAGTCGGCAACAGGGAATCGGGATTGTCGCAGACAAGCAGAATCAGCGCCTGAGCGGGTGGCTCTTCGAGGGTCTTCAGAAGGGAGTTCGCTCCTTCGGCATGCATGCGGTGCGAATCGTTGATGACAGCAATCCGCCGATCAGATGCCTGCGGTGACATCGACAGTTCAAAGCACAGCCCTTCCCGGCCACGTTTGTCGTCGGAGCCAGCGATCAAATCAATCGGGATGGCCGTCTTTCCTGCGGGAACACCAATCTCTATATAGTCGGGCCAGGTACCAGCCAGGAAGCCCCGACAAGCACGGCATTCTCCGCAGGCGTCAATCTGATCCGGCTGACGTCCACGACAGAACATTGATTGAGCCAGCAGGCGAGCAAATTTCCGTTTGCCAATCCCATCAGGGCCGGTCAAAACATACGCATGTGATAAACGGCCGCGCTGCACCGAACGTTCGAACAACGCTCGCTGCTCCTGATGTCCTCTCAATGCGGTCCATGCGGATGTCACAGTCAGTCTTTCAGTATCGAACATTGAGCCGAATTGAACTTCAGAAAAGCAAAAAGTCCGCTTTGTTTGTGTCTTGTCTGATGCGTGCCGACAAGGCTGCCAGTCAATCAGGCGTTTTCCATCGGCCGATAATTTACCCCAGAACCCATTTCGACGCGAGCGTCGGGCGAAGACTGAAAAGTAACTGTTGAAACTGAGTCGCTCAATTGGCTTATGCAAGTTCTTTGACAGTCTTTGGTCGTCTTGCACGTTCGTTTTGAAGTTGCGATTATCGAAGTCGCGTGGGACGAATATGCCGAAAAGTCAGGAAAATATCATAACCCGACGCGTCAGCGAGGGATTTGTTCGCAGGTCGCACAAACGCAGGAACTCAATCCCTCACTCACTGGAGAATGCAAAGATTCTTTTCAACGAACGCCGGGGGGCAAAGTTTACCCGAAACATTCCGCTGCCGCGAGACGTTGATGCGTCAGCGGTCGACGCGGAACTGATCAGTGAAGTGCTGCGGATTACAATCAACAAACGAACAGAACTCATGCCTCGCAAGATCGAGATCCGCCGCCAGTCAACGGGCAGCTGAGGGTCAGTCTGGGGTGTTGAAAATTTGGGGTGGTCATTCTTTGTGGTTCACGTGGCGATTGTTGCGATAATTCTGGAGAGCGCGTCGGCGTTTCGAGAGGCAGTATGAGTCCAACGTGATTGAACTATTGTCTGGCAAAGTCATCACCGGCCTCATCACCGGCCTCATCACCGAAGAAACCGATGACATTATCAAAGTCATCGATAACCCTTCCGCCCCGAAAAATTCAACGTTGTCAAGAAGTTCAACATCGAATCCCGTACGCCCAGCAGCGTCAGCATCATGCCAAAAGGCGTGCTCAAAACTGACGCGAGAAGAAATCTTTGACCTGCTGGCGTATGTCCTCGGCGGCGGCGATAAGACCAACGCGCTGTCCGAGGAACATGTGCATTGAGGAGTTTCATATTCCACAATAGAAATCGCAACATTCAGGCAGGATGGCTTGACGTATCGCGCCGTTCAGGGACAACTCATTGACTCCGAACTGATCGCGTCGAAGTCGCAGCAGCAAAGTTGCGTTCGCATTGAGAAATTGGCCAGACCACGCTTTGCCGGGAGTCTGTATATGGGTTAGATCGCAAAAATCTCAGTATGGTCTCAAGAAAACATACATAAGTCCCGCATCCTACAAGCACTCGCGGTACGACAACGCGACACTTTCAGATCAGCAAAAGGCAAACAGAAATGTTGTTCTCTCTAAAACGATCGTTGGCCGTCGCGTCTGAACTCGTTTAGCGGTCGAAGCATTTTTCCTGTGATAAAGAGTTTGACTGAAAAATGGCGAATGTGAACAGTCCTGAACATCGCGACCAGCTACAAGGGACTCGATCATTTCGTTCGAGTGTTGTCCGTGAACTCACCACATTTCTGCTGCTGATTGTTTGGCCATTCATTTATTTCTGGCCCTATTTGATCTCCTACGGACTCACGCCAGGCAACGACTTTCACACTTTGTACTATCGCTTCAAGTTGTACCTCGTCGACTTGTTATCACGTGGCTTGTCACCGCCAGTCTGGTCCCCGACGGAGGCGGCTGGATTTCCATTCCTTGCCAACCCTTTACTGCCTCGTGGTATCCGCTGAACTCTGCATTGCCGTATTTCTATCGAGCTAACGGCGGCTATTCCGAATGGGACCACGTCGTGTTTACTCTGGTCGCATTCCCTATCTTCGCATTAGGAATCACTGTCTGGTTGCGGGTTCCTGGAGACAAACGTTCCGGCGCCATTCTCGCTGCGCTTGTCTTCGCGACCTCCGTGAAGATGTCTGAACTCTTGCGATTTCCAAACGCGGCGCATTCTGCTGCCTGGATTCCATGGCTGCTGGTGGGAACGACTCTTTGCTTTCGCAGAAGGCGATGGGCATTGGGAGCAGCGATCTGTTTTGTTGCATCATATTTCCTGCTGACCGCGGGTTACCCATACTTTGCTTACTACAGTCAGTTTCTTGTCGGCCTCTGGATTGTCCTGCTGATCTGCCCTGCAACTCGTAGATCAGTCACGCTCCTTCCGGACAATGCATGGAACAACTTACTTGTGTCGCTGAGCAGTATCGCTGTCGGTTGTGGCGCGGCGCTCATCTGCTGCCTGAGTTACCTGCGGGAAATGAAACTCATGCTGGCCGCGACGACTGATCGGCAGGGAGGTGACTGGGGATATGGCACGGCTCATGACTGGAACGCGGTGGATGTGCTGGGCAGTTTGATTTATCCGCCCAGAGCGTGTACTGAGGGATGGTACTTCTTCGGCGTATCTGCGCTGGTCCTGATGGGATTGTTTGCCTGGGAACAGCTCACGGATCGCAGCGAAAACTCTTTGAATCAGCGACGATTTCTGATGGTAATCGCTGGGCTTTGGATCATTATCACGCTGATCACACTCGGTGAATCTTCACCGTTGTTTTATGTGCTTTGGAAGTTCTACCCTGGCTTCTCCTCACTGCGTGTCTGGTCCCGTATGAACATTACCCTGCTGCCGGTTCTGGCCCTGCTGCTGGCGCGAAGTTGGAACTGGTGGATTGAACAGATGACAATAGTCGACGAGCAACAGCGACTGCGGTTCAGCCGACGACTCATTACAATCGCGTTCCTCATTGTTTGCACTCAGTTACGTTTAGTCTTCTTCGCCCCCCCCGAAATCTACTGGTTGAACTATTTTCAGTCCTCGATTGCACCACTCGCAACGTGACGACCGTGGTTGAACTGGAGTGTCATTGTCCTGTCAGTTGCGGGGTTGGTGCCGCTGGTGATTCTGTGCCGTCGCTGGCAGATTCCCAGGTGGAAGAGCGAACGCTTCGGCACTGCGGGGTTACTGATGCTTGTCATATGTTCTCTGGAGACTTGCGGATATGGCTGGCTTCAATGGGCTAATTCGAGCACTGACTTTCAGACACATCGGGAGGTTGTGGATATTCCGGCACGGCTTCAGGAGGGATTCTCACGACCTCGAGTACTCACAATGTCGACAGTGTCCCTTGGATCGCGAGCACAACTGGGGATTCTGAGCAATTGGTATTATCAGAGCTATATTCAGTTTCTGAGAAAGTATGTTCCTCATCCGGACAATCTGGCAGGTGATGTCGAACAATTCAGGACGGTACCGGGACTTTTGGAGATGCTGGGAGCAGAAAATGGCCAGCGAGTTTTTCTTGTTCCACGGCTGGACTATGCCACGCCGCAGGAGTTTGTAACTGCGGCAAGAGAATTCCGGAAGAAGAATCAGTGCCGTTCGGAGTTACAGATATTCCACGGCGATCACCTTCGGTTGACTGCGGCGACCTCTGAACCAGGATTTCTTTGCTATATTGACAACTGGGACCCGATATGGACATGTACCGTCAATGGTCGGTTGGTTCCGGTCGAAGTATTGATGGGAACGTTTAAGGCGGTATCGCTGACATCCGGTGTTTCGGAGATCTACTTCTCCTGTACCGACGAGAATCCGCCGGGAGAAGATTTGACAGGCAAGCCAGTAATACACATCATTTCGAACAAACATTGAAATCCTGTGCCACAAGATTCCCCATCCATCAGACGAGTTCACACATTGGTTGAATGGCTCTTCGACCAGCAACTAATGACGGATTTTCCAAGTCTGGCTGAACAGCAATTTGGTGATTGCTATTTGCACGGGGAAGTTTGGATTGTCGTTCGTGATGCCAGCCTGAAACCCGGTACTTTGACTCCTGTCTCAGCACCCTCCCAACTCTGTCAGATCCTGTGTGTTTCATCGGACTGGGGGCATGGGGCAATTCAAAAGCTCTTCTGCCGGAAAGCCGTTCGCGATAGATTCGACCACACGATTGTGATTGCCGGGGGAAATGATCTGCAATTCTCATCCTGTGATCTTTTCAGTGGCCTGACAACTTCTTCGGCTGAACTCGTATCGATTGTGGCGGCATCATCGCAAAAACAATCGTCTGAGTCTCATGAGCTATCGCCCGATAACTTGCTCATCGCACGATCTTATCGACGTACTTTGCTGCAGCGGATTCCTTTTGAATTGAATGATGATGGCAATCAGTTTGACGAAGATCTCACACGGCAAACGCGACATATTCAGGCGACGCACGAAACGCGGTTTGTCCATTTGAAAACTCCAGTGTTAAGCTTGCCCTCCGGAACCAGGTTGCGGCGCTGGATCGCTGAACTGCAGTTTCATTTGCATAACCTTGGTATCTGGTGCTCACTCAAATACCGTGACCTGACACCAGCGCGTTACCGTGACAAGTCTGACAATCTTTATTCTTCGCATCAGTTGGCGATTTTCGAAGTATCGAAATTAAAACCTGCTGCGGTGCTTGATTTGGGTTGCGGGCCTGGCTTTGTGGCAAGGCAATGCCGAAAGCTGGGAATACATGTCCACGGCGTGGATGCGGCGGATCCATTGCCGGACACGGTCTCTGAGTTTACTCGTTGCAACCTTGATCAAGGTCCCTATCCCTTCGATATCTGGAACTACGAGGTGGTGCTACTGCTCGATGTCATTGAACACCTCTCAGCACCGGAACAATTCCTCCTGGATTTGCGTCATCGCTCGGGATGTTCGGATGTCACGATCAGTGTGAATCGGACATCCCGTCCATGCATTATTCTCACCACTCCGAACATTGCCTTTGCTGCGATTCGACTGGGACTGCTGCTTGGCCGGTTCAGCTATGCAGATCGCGGAATTCTGGACTTAACGCACCGTCGGCTGTTTACGCGACAGTCACTGTGTACGGCAATTCGCAGCAGCGGCTATGACATCGAACTGATTCGCCCTGTTCCCGCGCCATTTGCGGCCATTCTTCCTGGACGCACAGGGATAGCACTTAACTGGATAGCCGCTATTGCAGCTCAAGTCTGTCCAGGTTGGTTCGCCTTCCAATGGCTGGTGAGATGTCGGCCAAAACCGGGTGTCGGGCATTTGCCAGCAGGAACTCAACGAACGCTCGGAGAAGTCCCTGACTAACAACCGATCCAAATTTATCCAGCGTGGAAGGCCGCTCTGCCAATGCCGGTTCTTACGACACACGATTTACTCGCACGCCGTCGCGGTCTCAAGTGTTGATTCTCTGTTTCGAATCTTGAAAACTCAAAAAGTGCCCCCGCTCGTTATGATCTCACATTCCGGCAGCTCTTTTTTCAGGCTCTGCGCCGCATCGACCGTCACGTTTGTTCCTACCAGATCGAGCGTTTTGAGTTTCTTAAATCCCTTGAGAAGCGGCATTGCTTTGTCCACGATAGAGCAGTTTTGCAACGACAGAGTTTCCAGATTCTTTGCCCCTTTAATTGCGGTCAAACCTGAACCCACAAAGTTCCTGCACGCGCCGACTCGAAGGTACTTCAAGTCGCTCATACCCTTAGTAAGGATCTGAAATCCTTTATCATCCATGCCGATGGCTCCAATAACAAGGTATTCCAGAGACTTGCACTGATTGATCATTTTCGCGCCAGGAAGCGTAATCGGACATTTGTACATGTCCAGTTTTTTGAGATTCTTCAAACCTCCTTTGGCAGCAAAGCCCAGGCCTTCTCCTGTCACCGAGGTCTCCGCAATAATCAGTTCTTCCAGAACTTCCAGATTTCGAAGGGCGTACATGGCGGCATCGCTCAGCCCCGAACAGTATCCCATCTGCAGTCGTTTCAATGTTTTCGCTTCGCAAATCGTGTTCAACGACTGATCGTTGACCGCACCGACTCTGTTCAGAATCAATTCTTCAATCGCAGGCATTCTGCCGATCGAAGCCAGTCCTGCTGCGGTCAGCTCGTTACAACCTGAAAGGTGCAAAGCTTTAAGGTTGGGCAGCAAAGAAAGTGACGCGATGCCCGCGTCACCAGCATTCGTGTTATCCAGCAAGATTGACTCCAGTGTCGGAATCTTCGACAGATTCGCGATTCCAGTGTCATCAATGTTTGTGCGAGACAGATCAACAAACTTCAGTGCCGGAAATCCGGGCATCAGGTTTAACGCATTGTTGTCGATTCCCGGATTTCCACCGGAGTAGATTTCGGTGATCTGTTCAAGTCCCTCTGTCGCCTGAAGCACTTGAGCAATGTTTGCCCCGCTCACGCCGCCGGGAGCAATCGCTTTGAAGTTGGCAATGAGTTCCGCTGAATTGATCTTTGGCGGTTCAGGTTCTGCAACCGGTGCCGCTGGCTGAGTGGCCGCTGCAAGTTCTGCTGCTGGTTGTGACGCCTGCGGCTGAGTCTTCCCGGTGACTTCGTCCCATTTGGGAACCTTGTCACAGCCTGTTCCCACCGTCAAAGCCAACACTATTATCAGTTCCCAACGCCATCGCGGCGCAGGATTTGATACCCGTGTTTGTGGCATCATAAACGCTACTCCGCGTGAAATAACGAGGTGAGAAATGTCATCCGCATTTGCTAGATAATGCCAAACAGAAGTGGCATTGTCTTCCAGCGAGTTACTGAAACCTACAATTTTACAAACGACTTTACCGGCATAACGACTCGGTCTACGGCACGTCGCCCTCGATCAGCATGTGTCGTTTGCCGGAAACAGGCACTTTAAGATTCATTCCGGCAGCTTTGAGTTGCTCTCGGATTTCCTCTGGCATGCACTTTCAGCTGTTCGCGTTCATTGTCCGATCGCGCAAAGGCTCGTGGGACGATGCGATCGACACCTTGGTCACCAAGACTTCCGACGCCAAGCCAGTCCCCTCTCGTCGAGTAGACGCCAAGCGGGATCGCGCTCCGCCGCATTTTTTAATAATTCTGGCTGGATGTCGCGAATGGGTTCGCTTCGAGGGATTCAGAACTTTCTGCCGCACCACACTTTACGGAGCCATTCCTCCGGTGCAGCGCCGGATGGCGGTCTCAAATTGCCCGCCAAACGGGGAAAAAGTGACTTCAGGCGTTTTTTGCCATGGAAAGCATGTTTACAATTTGCATCATGTATCAAACCAACAGTTTACTGACATTCTCGTTCCCGATGGGGCGACTGATGGGAGTTCCGCTGCGGCTGAGCTTCCTGATGCCTGTCGTGGCTGTGGCGTTGATGTGGCGGATGCAGGACATTGTCTTCGGAGCAATGGCCAGCGCAGTGCTGTTTCTAACCCTGCTGGCTCACGAGATCGCTCATCTGGCTGTGGCTCGTCGCTACCACTGCCTGCCGCTGGCGGTCGTCCTGTGGCCACTTGGAGGCATGCAAACCGGACAGTCTCGCCTGACCTTCCGGGAATCCCTGGCCATTTCTTCGGCCGGGCCGCTTCTGAATCTGGTGCTCGCTGCAGTCTGTGGTTGGCAGCTGCAGAGACTCGGTCTGCTGACGGAACTTCTAAATCCATTTGGCAAAGTGGATCCCGGCTCTACGAATGATCTGGCCCTTAACTGGCTCAGAATGACGTTCGTGATCAACTACGGTCTGTGTTTCTTCAATCTGATTCCCGTCAAACCGCTGGATGCCGGCCAGGCGTTTGCTTCGTTTTTGAATCTGCGTTTTGTGGAAATGGAAACACGTGACCTGATGCTTCGCATCGGTCTTGTAATTTCGCTCTTTGGAATCCTGACGGGCTTCGTTTTTGACATCAGCAGCATGGTCGCTCTTTCGGCATTTCTGCTGATCCTGCATATGCACGACATGGTCTCGTGGAATCCACCGGCGGAGAACGAAGAGTCGTTTATGGGCTACGACTTCTCCGAGGGGTACACAAGTCTTGCACGAACCGAAGAGGCGGACGACGACGACGATGAAGCTGGCCTGGGAATTCTGGATCGATGGAAAACCCGTCGGGAAGAGGAAAAGCTTCTGCGAGAGGCTGAAGAGCAGGCTCAGGAAGAACAGCAACTGGACAGAATTCTTGAAAAGCTGCATTCCACCGGCCGCGATGCTCTGACCGTCCGTGAGCTGACAATTCTGAATCGCGTAAGTGCTCGATTGCGTCAACGAAATATTCAGGACTAAGCACCTCCAGCTCGGCTCAGACGTCGCCAGCAATTCGCACCACGCGCACCCGTCTTGCATTTTGCACTATCGCGACAAGCTTCAGAAGAATGACCACTGTTAACCTGAAGTTGTGTTTTACATCACACATCGTAGCGGAAGGCGCAAAGCGTTTCGGCGGATATCCCGGATCGAGTCCAGACCCAAAACCCGGGCGGATTTCTCTTCACGAAAATCAATCTGCGTTGGAATACCATTGATCACCGGCCGAGGGTTAATGGACGGAGACGAATTCGCTGCAGTTCAAGTAGGCCCAGAGCATATCTTCGGTTGCGGTTTTCATCGCCTGGTCAGCGGGAAGAGAACGGGAGAGAGCTCGAAAGCGATTGCGAAATGCTTTTGATTCGTTCTCTGTCGGACGTCGATTCACGGTCGCAAGAGCCAGTCGTTCGGGCGCTGCAGTTACAGGAGCATTCTGCAGAGCTTTCGTGACTTCCATCGCCGCCAGCGGGATCGCACTTGTTAGGTCTTCGTTATTCATCATCAGCAGAGCCTGCGAAATATTGCCCTCAAAAGCCAGTTGTTCATCGTTCTCGTCGGTGCCGTAAGCCTGCACAAACTGATCAACCCATTCGCGACGGTGTTCGGTGCCAAGCGAGGAGTCAATCGGCTGATCGGACACCGACCGAATAGCGATCCGGATGGATTCGTAAACCTGTTCGGGCACCATATGCCGCGGATAGATACGCGAAAACAACGGCATGCCGCCCTCCTGAGGATCATCAACAGCATACGCTGCCTCTGACTGCACACTTGACAGGCCAAACGACCGCGACATCGCCAACCAACGCATCAGACGATGCAGATCGTAGTCCGATTTCACAAACGCATTTGTCAGATAGTCATATAGCTCGGAATGAGACACAGGATTATGCGCCCCCAGATCGTCGATCGGATTCGTGAATCCGTAGCCGAAGAACTGAGCCCACATGCGGTTCACCATCGCTCGAGCCACCTGATGCTCAGAATCGGCCGCCAGCAAACGAACAAGCTCCCCGCGACGCGAGCCCTCAGTTTCCGCAGGCAGGCTCTCGCCAGAAAATTCGGGAAGAACGGCCTTCGTCTGACCTCGCAAGGTGTCATAGTAAGTCATCCCGGTCTTGCCGGAATCTGCAAGAGTCCAGATGTCCCTGGTCGTGCCATCCTCAGCCGCGACCTTAATTTGCTTGCGTTCCGCCTGCTTGAAGAATGCGTTCAGGCTCCAGAATTCCTGCTGTTGTCGTTCTTTTGCAAACGGATGATCATGGCACTGCGTGCAATGCACCTGCTGGCCAAGAAACAACCGAGCAGTCACCGCAGTCGCAGGTGTCGCCTGATCATTCAGGTGGGCCAAAAGGAAATTCGTGGCTCCGTTCTGGTCGCTGCGGCCTTCTGCGGCAATCAGCCGGCCAACCGTGTCCATCCACGGCTTATTGGCATCAAACTGTTTCAGCAAAAAGCCGAACAGGGACTTTTGATCCACATCACGTGAGTTCGAACGCCCGATCAGCAAGTTGGTCCAGATCACAGCCAGGTTTTCTGACGCGCGGCGACTGGTCAGAAGTTGATTCAGCAGTTCGTCCCGCTTGCGTGGCGATTCGCTGCCCACAAAATCAGAAACCTCTTCGATTGAAGGTATTCGGCCGGTCAATGTCAGATACGTCCGACGAATCCATTCATGATCATCGGCAGCAGCCGCCGGCGTCGCGTTATTTTCCTGCCAAACCGACTCGATCATCCGATCGATCTCAGCAACGATCTCTGCGTCGCTCGGGCCATCAGGCACACCGACGCGTGGCGCGTCATGCGGCAGCGGGGCCAGTCGCTCTTCTGTCCGAACCACGGCCTCGGACGGCTGCACACCGTCGAGCTTTAAAGGCGGCAGATCATCGACGGGTGTTTGAGCCCCATCAGTGTCGACATTTTCGGCAGCCCCCGCCCCATTTACCGGAGAAGCATCGGAAACCAGATCCGCGGAATCCTGCGGTTCACCCTGACTGCGGAATGCCAAAGAAATCAACACGGCTGCAGTAAGGGAGGCTAATGCTACACCTGCGGCACGCAGGCTTCTTCGAACTGGTGCGGGAGCGAATGTGCGGTCGTCTGCTTTTCGAGCTGAGAATGCCGGCGACAGCGTGATTACTTCACGCTGCGGAATCACATCGTCCTCAGAGGCGATTAATTCCGGTCCATTGCCGGGCATAACGCCGCCGCTCCAGGTCAGCTGGCCATGCAACTGAACAAACTCAATGAACAGTGACTGAGATTCATCGCTGGAACGAAGCAGGTCCTGCAATCGAATCAGCTGATCATCGCCAAGTTGCTCTTCACAGTACAAATTTGCGAGAACGATCAACTCTTCATGAGCGTTATTCATTGAACGCCTCCTTCTGCAAGACGGCGGCGAACACATTCGATCAGGACTCGTCGAAGACGTCCCAGCGACTGATAGACAGAATTCGCGGGCCGACCAAGCTGATGAGCCACATCGTCACCCGTGACGCCAGCCGAGTATCGTCTGCGGAGCAATTCCTGATCAGAGGGCCGCAGCTTTCCAATACAATCCGTCAGAGCATCTCGCCGCTGTTCAAGATCAGCCGGCTGCTCTTCAATTCGATGAGACAATAATTCAATCACATCATCACCCAATAACTGCAGTTTGTGGTGCCGGCTGCGGCGAAAGCGAAACACTTCCAGCCTGGCAATCGCACGGCACCACGCGATAAAATTTGTTCCCGGCTCAAATTGTGACCACTTGCTGAGGATCACAACGTTCGATTCCTGCAGTACTTCTTCAGCATCCGCAGCCGTGCGAACCAGAGGCAGGATAAACAGATAAAGTGATCGCTGAGTCGATGTGAACAGTCGTACGAAATCCTCATCCGGCCCCGGACCTCGATCCGTCCGCGAATCATCATCAAGCTGTCCGAATCGCAGCATCAGTCGACTCACTTGTGGATTCCCTAAACACCGGGCAGGAACCTTCTGGATTTGCCTGAAAACTCTGCTTGCAGCCTGCCCGCATCGACTAAAATTTTAAACAACAAGTCCCGAGTAGAACAGAAGCCCGGTTCTGCAGCGAACCGGGCTTCTGAATCTCTCTCGCCAACTTCAAGACTCGTCCTGGTGAGCTTATCCAATCAGTTCCTGGATCGGAGTTCCCCCGTTTGCCAGTTTCATCGGCCGGCCTCGCTTGGAGGTGTGGACCGTATTCACTGGAATTCCCATCGCCATCGCGACGGTTGCCCAGATATCGCCTGGCAGATACGCCTTGCTGCCGTCAGCAATCTGAAGTCCGTCTTTATCCGTTGCCCCGACTGCCTGACCGTTCTTCAGACCGCCACCACCGAGCATCACGCTCCATGAGGCCGCCCAATGGTCTCGACCAACGTCCTGGTTAATTCGAGGCGTACGACCGAATTCGCCCATCCATACCAGAACGGTATTGTCGAGCATTCCGCGCTGCTTCAGATCCGCTGTGATCGCCGAAATACCCTTATCAAGAACCGGCAGGCGCTGGTCTTTCAGAGTATTAAAGACATCCGAGTGCAGGTCCCAGCCGCCAAGATTCACTTCCACGAATGGGACACCGACCTGCACCAGGCGGCGAGCCATCAGCAGACCCTGGCCAAACCCATTGGCGCCGTACATATCCTTTGTTGCCTGTGATTCGGATTCAAGGCCGAGTCCAGCGTCTTCCTTTGCTACGTCGAAAGCAGCCATCTGACGTGAAGTCATCAGGTTGACTGCATTCTGATAAACGTCCTTGTGAGCTTTTGGAAGTTCGCCACGGCGAGAATCCATGAAGCCGGATTCGATCTGTTCCAGCATTGTCAGGCGTGCGCCCAGACGCTCCTTTCCTTCTTCCGTCGGTGCGTTACGAATTCGACCCGTATTATCCACAACGAACGGAGCGTGCGTCATTCCCAGGAAGCCAGCCTGACCCGCACCTCCATCGACAGACACAAACGCTGGGATCTCCAGTGCCTTGCGGCTCTTACCCAGTTCATAGCTCACCACGGAACCGAAAGTCGGGTGGACCACGGTTGGGTTAGGCACATAAGACGTCTGCATGTAATAGCGACCACGCCCATGGTCGGCCTCACGAGTGCTCATTGAACGCACCAGTGACAGGTCATTGAAGACCTTCGCCGTGCCCGGCATATGTTCGCTGATCTGAACGCCTGGTGCAGCGGTGTCGATCGGTCGGAATTCACCGCCATTCTTGGAGCCTGGCTTCAGGTCCCAGATATCAATGGTTGGCGGACCGCCACCCATCCACATCAGAATACAGGCCTTTTGCTTTGACTTCACGACATCGGCATTTGCCTGCAAATGTGAAAGGAAGTTCATCGCCGGAACAGTCGCTGCAGCAGTTGCCATGTGCTGCATGAAGTGTCGTCGATTCATGCCATAGTTGTTCCAAAGCGACATTCAAATCTCTCCCGTTTTTAAGTGGTTAAACGCGGTCGGCGAACTGCCGAATTCGCAGGACAGAACTAAGGTGATTAAAGGAACACAAGAATTTCGGTACACCCAGTGGATACCGACCGCGATCAATGAATAAACACAAACTCATTCGAATTCAGAAGAGCCCAGAACAGATCCTGATAGCCGTTCAATTTCTGCGTGCCATATTTGGCCAGCATTTTCTGAACCTTGCTGATCTCCGACTTTGCAGGCTTTCGACTCAACGCAGCCAGATACAACTCCTGAATTTTCTGAGGCTCCGAACCAGGACTGCTCATTGATTCAAACAAGAAACTGCCACGCTCAACACTGCAGGCTTTGTCCATCAGCTCACTATTCATCATCATCAGAGCCTGAGGAATCGTGCCGTTAAACGTTGTGGCTTCACCGTTTTCGTCATTTTCAAATGCTACGACAAACTGCTGCATCCAGCGGCGACGCTGTTCTTCCTGAGCACCCCAGCCGCCCTGGCCGGACTTGTGAGCGTTGCTGGCCACGATCAGCGAATCGTACATCTGCTCGGCCTGCATCGCCTTAAGATACATATGGCTGAACAACGGCACTTCACCCGCTCCCGGATCGTCAATCTTATTCTTTTCACCAAACTGACTGCTTAACGCATACGCTTCACTCGAAACGATCCAGCGAATCAGCTGCTTCACATCGTAGTTGACAGCGACAAACTCATGAGACAACCGATCTTGCAAATCCGGATGACTGGCCGGATTGTGTGGGCCCATATCGTCGACAGGGCGAGTGAATCCGTAGCCGAAGAAATGGCTCCACATTCGGTTAACCATCGCCTGAGCAACTTGAGGAGCGGACTCATCAACTGACTTGGTCAGCAGTTTGCCGAACTCAACACGTCGATCCACGCCAACACCAGGATCCACTTCAAGACCCTGGAAGCGAGGAAATGCGACCTGCATAACACCGCTGCGTTTTTCGTAATAGACTGGCCCGGAAAATTCCTGCCATACAACTTCGGAGTAATCATCTACCATCCGACCGGTGTTCGGGTCCACTTTCCGATGATCGATCTTCTGCACCTGGCGGAAGAAACTGTTGTACTCCCAGAACTGATCCTGCTGCCATTTGTTAAACGGATGGTTGTGACACTGAGTACACTGAACCTGCAAGCCGAGAAACAGGCGAGCTGTCATTGCGGTCAACTGCACTCCATCGTCCGCATTCTGCATCTGAGCCAGCGTATAGTTGACCGCTCCGTTTTCTTCGAAGTGACCAGACGCGGTCACGATATCCACAACGATCTCGTTCCACGGCCGATTCTTCGCGAAGGACTCACGGAAGAATTTCTCCATCCCCGTACGGCTGACCTGGCGCGGAGCGCCACGGCCGATACAGTTGTTTGACCAGATCGTCGTGAAATTTCGGACGTAATCTTCGTTGTCCAGAAGAGACTCAATCAGCACGGAACGCTTCCGAGGACTCTCGTCGGCCAGATACGTGCGAGCTTCTTCCATCGTGGGGATGCGGCCGAGCAGGTCGAGATAAATTCGCCGCAGCCACTCTTCGTCCGTCGCGGCGTCTGAAGGAGTAATCTCATTATCCTGCCAACCCTGACGGATCTGCTGATCAATGAACTCACCCAGCGGCACCTCGGTGCTGTTTTCAACAGCGGCCGAATCCTTCGGTGCGACTGACTCGTCAGCCCACAAAAAGCCACCCGCCCCCGTGATCACCGAGGCCAGCCCAAGAACGCCGATGAACCGTAAATAATCAATTCCACTTCGCATTGCCAAGCTACTCCTAAACTGCACAAGGCTAGCACTTACCCCTGTGGTACTCTACAACATTGAACTGTGCGGATGTTCGTGAGATTTCACGGGAATTCAAAAGAAATCAGCGGACTTCTGAACATTCGATCATCTGGTGGTGAAGAATAACAACTTTCCGCTGCCAAAATCCAACGGACCTCCCAACTTAATTAAAGCCGCAGCCTCATGAAAATCACATTCCTCGGTGCCGCCGGCGAAGTCACTGGCAGTCAGCATCTTGTCGAGACGGACTCCATCCGCCTGCTGCTTGACTGCGGTCTGTTTCAGGGACGCAGGGAAGAAGTGCGTCCAAAGAATGAACGTTTTCGGTGCACTCCGCAAAAAAACGATGCGGTCATTTTGTCTCACGCTCATATCGATCATTGCGGGAATCTGCCCGGCTTGTTTAAGGCCGGCTTTCGAGGCCCCATTTTCTGCAGTCGAGCGACGGCGGATATCGCGGCGATTATGTTGCGTGACAGCGCCCGAATTCAGGAAGAGGACGCTCGGTATGAAAACAAACATCCGCGTCCTTCAGGCCATCACGCCAAGCCTCTTTACACCGAAGAAGACGCAAAGAAAACGGCCAAGTTGTTTGAGGACGTTCCTTTCCACGAATGGACCGAAATTTCCGACAGCGCGCGTCTGCGTCTGCACCACGCTGGTCATATTCTCGGGGCTTCCATTGTCGAATTGGAACTGCTGGATGTCGGGGAATGGAAACGTCTGATTTTTACTGGGGATCTCGGCCGCCGACAGCAGCCCATTCTGATGGACCCGGAGACCGTTGATCGCTGCGATGTCCTGATTTCCGAGTCCACGTATGGCGATCGAATTCATCCGGAAGCAAAAGACGTCAAAGCCGAACTGCAGCGCATCATCTGTGAAGCCGCCTCGCGCCAGGGCAAGGTGATCATCCCGGCTTTCAGTCTCGGCCGCACACAGATGCTGGTGTATCTGCTGAACGAGCTGCGGAACAGCGATGCAATGTGCCGCGTGCCGGTTTTCATCGACAGCCCGCTTGCGATTCGTCTGACGGACGTGCATCGAGAACATTCGGATGTGATGGACAGCGATGTCCAGGAGACTCTGAAGTATGACGACGATGTCTTTGATTTCCCGGGACTGACTTATATTCAGTCGCAGGATGAAAGCATGGCTTTGAACCGCAGACCTGGACCGCTGGTGATTATCGCAGCGGGGGGCATGTGCGACAACGGGCGAGTTGTCCATCATCTGAAACACACCGTGTCTAATGAAAACAACACGATTTTGATCATCGGTTTTCAGGCGGAACACACGCTGGGTCGCAAGATCGTGGAACGCCGCCAGGAACTGCGAATTCATGGCCAGACCTTGCCGCTGCGAGCCAAAGTGGAGATCGTCAACGGCTTGTCGGCTCACGCGGATGCCAGCGATTTTCAGTGGTGGTTCGGTGAACTCCTGAAAAAGGGCGGGGCTGGTCAGATCTTCCTGGTGCATGGCGAAGCGAAGTCGTCTTCTGCGATGGCACAACTGGTGGAGGAATGTTCCGATCTGACTCCGGTGATTCCGCAGTTCGGTCAGTCATTTGAAGTCTGATTTGTCCATGGGGATTCTGGCCTGCATGGCGGCGTTCAGGCAATAATCACATGAAGGACATCTGAGAATCCTCCGCATTCGGCGTCCCTGACTGGGCTCCGTCATGCTGAGCTCGACCGTAACAAGAGCCACCTCATGAAAATTGCGATGATCACGGCAGGCGGTGCCGGAATGTTTTGCGGATCGTGCATGCAGGACAACACCCTGGTGCGCTCACTGCGGCTGGCAGGTGCCGATGCGTTGCTGCTTCCGACATACACGCCTGTTCGAGTCGACGAAGAGAACGTCAGCGGGTCGCGTGTCTTTCTCGGCGGCATCAACGTCTATCTCGATTCCAAACTGCCCGGCTGGAGATTACTGCCGCGTTCCATGAAGCGGTGGCTCGATCGACCGGGAATCGTCAAGTGGCTTTCAAAGCTCAGCAGCAGCACCAACGCAGGCGACCTGGGTTCGCTGACAATCGATCTTCTTCGCGGGAGCCACGGTCCACAAAAAAAGGAGATCAACGAACTGATCAATTATCTGTGCGATGATCTGCGGCCGGATGTGATCGTATTCAGCAACGCTCTTCTGTCCGGGATTGTTCCTGAGTTGCGCCATCGGTTCTCAGGACGCCTCTGCTGCCTGTTGCAGGGCGATGACATTTTTTTGAATGCACTTCCTGAACCCTGGAAGACCAAAGCACTATCGCTTGTCAGTCAGAACGCGTCATCGTTTGATCGCCTGTTGACTCACAGTCGCTATTATGCAGAATTCATGCAGACATTTTTAACGCTGCCGCCGGCAAAGTTTCGTTCCATTCCGTTGACGATTGAACTGCCTCCGCAGAACGTTCTGAGCAGCACGGCAAAGAAGGACTCGCCCGACATTACCGTCGGCTACTTTGCTCGCATCTGCCATGAAAAAGGTGCGTTCCGTTTTCTAGACGCCGCGGAGCACGTATTGCCGAAACGCCCTGATCTGCAAATGGTTCTCGGCGGGTTTCTTCCCGGACAGGATCGGAAGGAATTCGAAGCTCGTCTGCAATCCATCCGAAAGGTCGTGGGCGATCGCTTAATTTGGGCCGGCAGTCCGAACGACCGTGAAGACAAATTCCGGCTGATTCAATCGTTCGACTGGCTCTGCGTGCCGACGGAATACCGAGAACCCAAAGGCCTGTATGTTCTGGAGGCTGCTTTGGTCGGCGTTCCATCGCTCGTGCCAGCTCACGGCGCTTTTCCTGAACGTATCGCGGCGCTCGGCGCCGGAATACTGTTCGATCCGGCAACCCCAGGCTCGCTGGAATCCTCGCTGCTGAGTCTCGAAAAGCGGCAATTGGCGGAGCAGTCACGCCAGCTGAACCAGCGATGCCTCGAAAATTATGGCATGCACGAAACCGGCACTGGAGTTCTGGAATCCATCTGCGGTGCGTGATCCTTTCAGCACGTTAGGCGTTGCACAACAATAAACGACCGAGCATAAAGCCCTGGGACCGGCTGGAAGCCTGTTTTTACATTGACAGGCTGCAAGCCTGTCCTGTGAAAAACGGCAACTTACGCAGCCCGGCGTGAACGGCGGCGGCACCTGTCTGTCGACGTTCGGTATTTCTTCGCCGGCCGTGCGATCCTGGGTCCACTCTTTCCAGACCGGCGGCAAGTTTGGCGGGGTGACTTGTTTCCTGGGGAAACCTTCTCACGATATTAAGAAATTCGGCAAACCATGGCTCTCCGGTTTTTCGTCCTTCATCTGAAATAAAAGGTATGACTTCATGTCTCGGTCGCTGATGTTTCTGCCCTGGCTCTGTTTGTGTTCGACGTTCGTTTCCGCAGGAGCAGCAGACCCACGCGATAACTCTCAACCCGCAAACAGCGCCACTGACAAAGCCGACCTTCCGAAACACTTGCAGGCTCAGGCGATTGTGGACGACGTGTCACCCTTTGGTTATTGGGGAACCGACCCCGCCAAATATACCGGCTGGAAATCTCATTCCAACCGCCTGATTCCGGTCTATGCGTTCGGAACAAAGAACGCCGGTGCGGGCGTGGATCTGGATGGCTATTCTGGTGCCGCCAGCCCCTACCGGTCCGAGCCAAAGGTGCAGGCGTTGTATGGTTATGTCCCAGAGAAAACCGTGAATCCTGAAGCCGTCTGGATGGATCAGACCAATGTCTTTGACATTCAGGCGGCTGCCGCAGCGGCCGGCAGAAAATACATTTTTCTGGTGGTGTTTGATGGTATGGACTGGCAGACGACTCAAGCCGCCGCGGTCTGGAACGAGAAGAAAGTCGGATACACCGAAGGCCGTGGCCAGGGAACGCATTTTCAGAGCTATGATGCGTTCGGGACGGCTCAGTATGGATTCATGGTCACAAGCCCTCACAATGAAGGCACAGATGTTGAAGTGAACAAGCAGACGGTGAAAAATCCGGGTGGCACGATACGCGGTGGATACGATCCGGCCAGCGGCGGCGATTCTCCATGGGCCATGGCGGCCGATCCCGGTTATCTGATTGGAAAGCCCAACGACGGAAACCCGAAACATGCTTATACCGATTCGTCGTCCTCTGCAACGAGCATGACGGCTGGCATCAAGACCTTCAACGGCGGGATCAATGTCGATGCGGTCGGTGCGCCTGTTCCCACGCTGGCTCATTTGCTGCAGGAAAAAGGTTGGCGCGTCGGGGCGATTTCTTCTGTACCGATCAGCCACGCAACTCCCGCAGCTGCTTACGCACATAATGTGTCGCGGGATGACTATCAGGATCTGACGCGTGACATGCTCGGCCTGCCCTCCATCAAGCACCCTGAGCAGCCTCTGCCAGGGATGGATGTAGTGATTGGCGGCGGCTTTGGAAACAACGGCGATCCTAAAAGAGGCGGTGACAGCCAGGGCGAAAATTACGTCCAGGGGAATATTTATCTCACCGACAAGGACCTCGCCGCTGCCGACGTTCAGCAGGGTGGCCGCTATGTCACAGCCGTCCGCTCTGCAGGTCGCAATGGTACGGAACTGCTGAAGGAAGCCACTCAGTCAGCCATTACCGGCCATCACCGATTGCTCGGATTTTTCGGAGTTGGTCACTACAACGGGCATCTGCCGTTTGCCACGGCCGACCGCCGCTACGATCCGGTTCCAGGCGTGAACAAGAAGCCCGAAGAGTATACTGCTGAAGATCTTATGGAGAACCCGACGCTGGCGGAAATGACAACTGCCGCCATTCAGGTTCTGGCGAGCGACAGCAAGCCGTTCTGGTTGATGGTCGAATCGGGCGATGTCGATTGGGCGAACCACGACGACAACATCGACAACTCAATCGGAGCCGTGAACACGGGCGACCAGGCCGTCAGGGTCATCACCGACTGGGTTGAAGCCAACAGCAACTGGAACGAGTCGCTGCTGATCGTGACGGCCGACCATGGGCACATGCTCAATATGGTTAAGCCTGAACTTCTGCTACAAGAACCCGCGCCTGAAAACTAACTATGGGGCTTGCGACGAATTTATTTCGCCATTGATCTTCTTCCGTGACGTTCTGAAGTGGTCTGCGCCCAGCGCGATCACATTTCTTTTCCACAAAGAAAGTTGCTCATGTGGTTCCGACAGATTCTTCAGCAGGTTGCTTGTGCGGCGCTGGCACTTTCGAGTCTCGGCGGCAGTGATAAATTGTGGGCTCAGACGCCCGCGCGCCCGCTCGTTGTGCTGACGCCGGAAGCCGTAGAGATCCACAACAGCGGGATGCTTTTTGACGGTCATAATGACCTGCCCTGGGAGATGCGAGACAAGGGTAATTCGTCCTTTGACATTCTGGATATTTCCGTCGATCAGCCATCTCTGCATACGGATCTTGCGCGGCTTCGAAAAGGAGGCGTGAAGGCTCAGTTCTGGTCGGTTTATGTGCCGGCCGAGTCCGACAAAACCGGCGACGCGCTGTCTCAAACGTTCCACCAGATTTCGATCGTCAAGGCGATGGTCAAACGGTATCCGGAAGCTTTCGAATTCGCTTCGACTTCCGACGACATCGTTCGGATCGTGAAGTCCGGAAAGATCGCGTCCATGATGGGCGTTGAGGGCGGATACAGCATTGAAAACGAAATCAGCAATCTGCAGCGACTGTACGACGAAGGCTGCCGCTACATGACGCTGACGCATTCAAAGTCGCTCACCTGGGCCGACTCCGCAACCGATGAGCCTCAAGTGAACGGCCTGTCGGATTTTGGTCGTGAAGTCGTGCTGGAAATGAATCGTCTGGGCATGGTGGTTGATTTATCCCACGTGTCGCCGGAAACCATGCGCCAGTCGATTGCCGTTTCAAAGGCCCCGGTCATGTTTTCCCATTCAAGTGCTCGTGCGATTTGCGATCATCCTCGCAATGTGCCGGACGATGTTCTGCGTCTGGTGAAAAAGAACGGCGGGGTCGTGATGGTAAATTTTTTCTCTGCGTTCATTACCCCGACAGCGGTTTTGAAAATCAATAAGGAAGCCCGCGGGACTCTGCATGACGTCGTTGATCATATCGACCATCTTGTCAAAGTGGCCGGGATTGATCACGTCGGCATCGGGTCGGATTTTGACGGAGTACCTCGCTTGCCCGAGCAACTGGAAAGCGTCGCCACTTATCCGCTGATCACGCAGGAACTTCTGAATCGGGGCTACGATCGAGAAGCCATTCATAAAATTCTGGGCGGCAACATGATGCGAGTTCTTCGCGAAACCGAAAGGGTGGCCGCGGAGCTCAAGCAAAAATAAGCCGCCTCCGCCTGCTGCCAGATGGTTAGCAGTTTGGTCAGTCAATCGGCTCCAGACCAATCGGCTCTCGATCAATCCTTCTGATCAACGATGCGAATCATTTGCCGCTCGGCAAGCCATTCCAGTGACTGCTTTTGCCATGCATCCCACATTGGTCCTTTGTAGCCGTTCAGTCCATGACCACCGGAGAGCAGTTCCAGATACTTTGAGGAAATTTTCGCGGACTGCAGCGCGGCAAACAGAGCCTGGCTATGGACCGGCGGAACGGGAACATCGTCGAGAGCATGAGTCAGAAATATCGGCGGTGTGTTTTCCGTCACCTGCTTCTCGGCGGAAAACTGATCGATCAATTCTTGCGATGGATTCGCCCCCAGCAGATTCGTTCGCGATCCGCCGTGAGTCTTCTCACCCATAGTCACCACGGGATACACGAGGATCGCAAAGTCCGGGCGACTGGACGGTCGATCCAGCCAATCGTTTGCTTGAGGCTGGCTTGGGTCGAAATGAGTCGCCGCGGTGGCCGCCAGGTGGCCACCGGCCGAGAACCCCATGATGCCGACCTGCGATGGGTTGATGTGCCACTCGGTAGCTTTAGAGCGGACAATGCGAATCGCCCGCTGCGCGTCGAGCAGAGGGACGAAGGAACGGCCGGCGGGCAAACGGTATTCCAGAACGATCCCGGCGATACCATGGGAGTTCAGCCACTGAGCGATCCCATGACCTTCCGCACCCGTGACAAGCCCACCGTATCCGCCGCCGGGACAGATGACGATTGCGGAACCGCCCGGCTTCTTCGGTAGATGGACGGTGATCTTTGCTTCCGTGGTTTCGAAGGTGTTGTCTCCGTTGGGCGCTTTGTCGGGCCACAGTCGAACTTCGAAAGGCTCTGCTGGAAGACCGACGGGCTCAGCGTTTTCCTGAGGCAACAGCAGCGACTTCAAAACTTGCGCATAAATTCGGTGACCGAAGTCGTTGGGATGATTAACTCCGTTGCCGGTCAGATCCCAGTCCTGCTTGCGATTCAGCATTTCAGTCCAGATCGAAGTCATATCGGCCAGCGCGACGCCGGGTTCGGTCAATTCCTCGAGGGCCGTTCGATATTGCGGAAACAGATCATGATTCAGCGTGACCCAGTCTCGATTACCCAGCATCGATGCCACAAGAATGAACTCGACGTCTGGCTGAGTTTCGCGGACGGCTTTGATCATCGCCAGCGTGGTGGATTTGTATTCCTCGGCACTTCGTCCGGAAGAATCATTCATGCCGAACGCCAGAATGACCAGATCGGGCTTTGCGGCAACGACATCGGGTATGCGTGTCAGTCCCCATGGCGTCGAAGTGCCGCCGACCGCCAGGTTTGTCAGGGTAGTGTCGGCCGAAGTGGTCTGCTTGAGATGTTCCAGTAAAAGATCCTGATAGGGCGGCTGATGAGGACTGCAGTTGGCCCAGCCCGATGCGTTGCAGCCAGTGGAGATGCTGTCGCCCAGCAGAACAATGGAGATCGCTTCTTTGCTTTTCAGCTTCTGAATTGTTTTCGGCATCGCCTTTTCGTCAAACGCAGGCAAGGCGGATGGCCAGGGCTTACCGGTGTGGCGGTAGGTGATGCTGGTCTGCATTTCATGATACTCAGCACCGCCGGCGAAGAAGATCTCGCCGTTCCCATCGCGATGAGTCAGCTTGTATTTCTGCGACCCAGCTGGACGTCTCAATTGATCAGCGGTGAATGACGGAATCCGCGAATCCTTGGGAAGCCGAATCTCGCGTGAGCCCTCCGCGATTACATAGTCGCGACCTTCTTCAAATGCCTGGCTGCCGGGAAAACGCCAGTCCACCGCGCGAGCGACGTTCAGAACTTCTCGAACCGGAAACAACAACTGCGCCGTCGCTTCTCCGGTGGACGGATCTTTGATGAACAGCACCGATTCGCCGTGAACAACATCGCCCTGCCAGAAGGGCCGCAACAATCCCGCATCATACTGCCAGTGGGAAGTCGCGGAGGGCTCAGTCTTCTCGTCAGCCGACACTTTCGCATGGAAGATTGAGCCAGGATTCAGGATTAATCCGGCCACGAAGGCAATCGTCCAGGAAAACGCCGTGGTGCTCTTCATCAGAATCTTTCAGGATCAAAGAAACAGTGCCATCGAATTCATTGGGCCGTTCATTATGCAGACCCGTCTTGTGATGCGTCAATCGTCGGTCACATTGTTGATGAGAATGTGCCTCGCATCTCCGAGGCGAGATTTCTTTCCCCCGCCTGCCCCCGTAATAAAGAGCCTGACCCCTGAGGCTCACAGCAAAAGTGTGGCAAAACGACCGATTGTGGGAGAGGCCGGAAAGCGGTGGCTGGCCGGTGGCGTGAGGGGGTGTTGATTTCGTGAGCCGCAAAGCGATAGCTGCGGGTGCGTGTCTTAAAACACAAGGAAAACACCCGCGGCTAGCGCCTCGCGGCTCAGGTTGTGAATGGATCACCAATCCGATGAATCCCAATCGTAGTGTCGGGTAAATCTGCACGACGCAATCGGAATTGCCGAATCGACCTCGCTCCTCCGGAGCTTTGCGTTTGTATGCGATCAAATCCCTCGGGCTGAAGCCCGAGGCTATTAAGACGCGGCTGCTCCGCAGCCAATCGCAGTTGCAATCACGATCGCATTCGAAATCATCGAGCACCAACATCGCCCCACCGTTGTGCTGGCCCCTCGTTGCGTTTTTAATCCGACAGGAACTGTTTCCTTCAACATGCCAGATTCGGTGCTGACACCTTTCTGCGTTCCTGTGTCACTGCCATTTGCTGTCAGCCATAAACCGAAACAGTCTCATTTGCAGGCATTGCTAATCTTTTCAACAAATTCTCGCACTTCAAGATCAAGGACGTGCATCGTGGTCAGCCTAGCCTGCATTGCGCACCACGCACTTCTGTGCGAACGAAATTATTGACCGATTTCGAGCATCATCATGCGGCGACCGGAGGTAAGCGCACGGTGAACCGCAGGGTCGGTTTTAGCCGCCCAGGTTTTTTCGCTTGGAGGATTTTTGGAGGCGGGAGCGTTTTCTTTCTACTT
>Ga0105051_10002105_pt1 | contig 26116 bp, 21 predicted proteins | sample FRY02_FD_78383 | JGI IMG/M metagenome (GOLD analysis project Ga0105051, IMG submission 78383) | Freshwater microbial communities from Lake Fryxell liftoff mats and glacier meltwater in Antarctica - FRY-02 (megahit assembly) | ecosystem: Environmental > Aquatic > Freshwater > Ice > Glacier... | reverse complement strand
TTAAGTTCCCCTAGCAAGGGCGTTTGACGCGATCTTCTCCAGCCCACCTGCACTTACTATTGGCGTATTGGTGCACCGGATTGGGTGTCCGTGTCTAGACAGTTTTTTTGGGAGTAATGCTCAATAATAGGAGCATGCAAACTGCAATCCCCTCTGTTCAGCTTTATAGCGTGCGGCATGAAATCCAAAAAAATTTGGCCGGTACTTTGGCCAAACTCGCCAAGATTGGCTTCACTCAAGTAGAGCTCTTTGATTTCGTCGCTCGTGCGACTGAATACAAGCGCTCGTTAAGTGAAAATTCCTTAGCTATCTCGAGTGCGCACGCAATCATGATGGGCCAAGATCTCGAGCCAATTTTTGATGCAGCGGCTGACCTCGGAATTTCTAGTCTCATTGACCCTTATTTGAGTGTAGAAAATTGGCAAACCCGTGCGCAAATTGAACACACTGCCGGGCAATTAAGTGAAATTGCCGAAAAGGCAAAGGCATACGGAATCAAGATTGGCTATCACAATCACGACTGGGAACTAGCAACTAAAGTTGAAGGTAAAACTGCGCTTGAAGTTTTTGGAAGTATTTTGCCAGCAAATATCTTCCTTGAGGTAGATCTATATTGGGTCGAAGTTGGCCATGCCAGCGCTTTTGAAATCCTAACTAAACTTGGCGATAGAGTTCAATTTTTACATATTAAAGATGGTGCCAAGTCAGGTGAAACTAAAGAACAAGTACCAGCCGGTCAGGGCGAAATTGCATTAGCTGCTGGTATCAAAGCTGCGCCACATGCGGTACCAATTGCTGAATTTGATGAATACCAAGGTGATATTTACGATGGACTTGCTCAATCACTTGCATTTATCAAGCGGATTCAAAGTGAGTGAGTCTGGTCCAGTCGGAGTCGGCTTGATTGGTGCTGGCAATATTAGTGATGCTTATCTTTCCAACTTAATTAAATTTCCTGATGTAAGGGTGCTCTTTGTGGCAGACCTCGATCTAGAAAAGGCGGCCAGCCAAGCTAAAAAATATCAAATATTAAAACATGGCTCGGTAGCTGATCTGCTAGCAGATCCCGAGATTGAACTCGTAATAAATTTAACGGTACCTGCTGCACATGTCAAAATCGGATTACAGGCAATCGCTGCTGGCAAACATATCTGGGCCGAAAAACCATTTGCAATCGATCGAACTGGGGGTGATCAACTTTCAACTGCTGCTAGTTCGGCTAACTTAAAACTAAGCGTTGCACCTGACACTTTCCTTGGTGCAGGATTACAAACTGCTTTTCGAGCAATCAAAACAGGTGAAATTGGAAAGCCTCTTAGCGCTCTTGCTTTATTTCAAGTGGAAGGGCCTGAATCTTGGCACCCGAATCCAGAATTTTTCTATCAACATGGTGGTGGGCCACTTTTGGATATGGGTCCTTATTATTTGACTGCGTTAGCAAAGATTTTTGGCACAGCTGTAAAAGTAACCGCCACATCAGCAAAGTCACGTAGCGAAAGAGATTTTGGCGCTGGTCCAAATAGAGGTGGAAAATTCGCAGTAACTATCCCAACCCAATTCTCAGCGTTGATCGAATATGCAGGTGGTGGATCGGCGCTGATTATTTTAAGTTTTGATTCAACTATCAACCGTGCTGGTTTTCTAGAAGTAACTGGTGAAACTGGAGTGGCCGTATTACCAGATCCAAATAATTTCAATGGCGAAACCGTTATACATAAAACCGATGGCGTTAAAATTACTTTGCCTGCAATTGGTTTGACTTATGGTCGCGGCACTGGGGCGCTAGATTTAGCGCAATCAATTCGCTTAAATAGAAATGAGCAAGTTCCTGGCGAATTAGCTTTTCATGTATTTGATTTAATGCTTTCGATCCAGGAATCAGCCAAAAATGGGCAGAGTGTTTATTTGAAATCAACTTTTAACACCCCTGCAGAACTACCAATTGAGTGGGATCCAGTAGTAAAAACTCTTTTTTAATCCTCATCTGGTGGAAACTTGATCGTGAGGCGGGCAAAAAGATCTTTACATGAACCCACAAGTAGGAGGTTCTCTGTCCCCTCGTCAGACGCTTTATCAATACCCGTTTCATGTCTAACATAATCGGTATAGGTGTAGCAAAAGAAAGACAAATGTTGCGAAGATTTCTCGGAACACCCAGCTCCAATCCGGCACTCCTACTTGCGCGACCCGAATCTACTAAAGTTCAAAAATCAGATGCTCTACTTTCTAACGAAAAATCTACTGACGGGGAAGTTTCTCAAGTAGTTTTCTATAGTGAATTTGTTTAATATGCAATTGGATCTCAAGACGGTGACTTGATTGCGGTCGTTTCAAATCTAATTTAAAGTAAAAAAGTTCCGGTAGGTTCCATGCCGAAGTACTCATTTGAACAGAGCCCAGTATGGCTAGCTTCATCAAAAGATTGATGCTACTTCTAATGCTGCTTAAATGTGACTCCTCCATCGCCAGAAGAAAAAATCTGTCTTTCAAAACTGAAATGTGTGTTTGATCTCACCAAACATCGGGTTCCCTAACACTAATATTAAAATTTCTATACTGGAGAGGCACTAAATAGGTACCCTTGCATTTCTGTGGAACTAAGAGCAATTCCTTTTTTTACCTCATCGGCGTTCAAATGAAATTCTACACCTGAGAATTCATCACGAATCATCACTGGGCCGATATGACGTGGATACCAAAAAATTTCTTTGGTTCGCAGTGGTTCCAAAATTGTACAAGCCATTAATTCACTACCTGTTGGATGCACAAACGAAATTGCTAAGACTTCTTGATCGGCACGCCATCTCGAATCAGGGTCCCAACCTTTTAAATTCGCCCAGCAAACGTAGCCTTGTGCAAAAAGGTGTCTCCAACTTTTGTAAACCGCTATGACTCTCTTAGTCAAACTTAGTTTCTCTGTTGACCAGTGGGGAATATCCCCCATTAAAATCCAGGGTCCGCCAACTGCGTAAATTGCGAGTTGAGCTCGAAGTGGTAGATCGTTCTGGTCGGACATGTAACTGCTACACCAATGCGCAGGTAAATATTTCCCAAGCCCAACTTTAGCTACGGCATTATGTCTTACATCGCACCAATCATCACCAATAGATGTGTCATGATGGGCAATTACCTGTAAGTCAAGTGGCCTCCCCCCGTTCCAACAATTCTCAATCCACACATCTGGAAAGTGTTGACGGAACTCTGTCAGTAATCGATACCAACCTCTAACTGCCCAATCTTCACCCATTCCCGGAGGGTGGTCGTGATTTTTGCTGTCACAGCGACTAATAGTTTCAAAATCGTGAAGTAGCCAGGTCATTCCCTGTTCGGCTAAGTGCGCCAAAGTTTTAAATAAATAATCAATTACAGGCGCATGGCCTAAGCAAAGAGAATGGTTCCGATGAGAAACCACTTGTATTTTTCCACGCCAAGTTGCTAACCATTCCGGATGTTTCTTGGCAATATCTGACAAACCATCTGCATTACCAAGAGCAATCCAAAGTCCTAATCTGGTGCCTCGGTCACGCGCGATCGTAGCCAAACCTTGTAGACCATCTGAAAATTCTGAATTAGTAAGCCAATCCCCAACTTTAAGTTCCCATCCCTTATCTACTGTGAGAATCTCGATTCCTAAATCTTCTGCACATTTAGCCACTGAAACAACTAGCTCTTGATTCACGTTTGTACCAAACCCCCAAGTATCAACAATTAACGGTGCCAAGTAATTTCTTGCCCGCTCTGGCATCGCAGCGATGATCACTTTTCGCAAATTTGCTTCACCCGATAAATGGTCTCCAATATCACTGTCAATTAACATATGAGGAAGATCTAGTAATTCAAGACCTAACTCACTATCAAAAATCTGAGTTGGAAGAATCAAAGTCAGGGTGAGGAAGCCATCTTTTAGAAGAACCAAAACGAGTTGCGTATTACTCTTATCTATCGCAACACTAATGTATCGATTTTGGCCATTTTGTTGCGGCCCCTCAATCGTGAACCAGCCAGCTGCATCTTGATAACGATCGGATACCGTGGCTGGTGAACCAGCTAAAAGATATGGCACGCCGTCAAACTCCGCAGATTCAGGGAATCCGACATCATTGAGTGGATCCAGATTCCACGCTGCCGCATCAGCTGCCGCATAAGGTCCACAAACCAAGATTATTGGGCTACCCGCAAAAATTTTAAGATCCACTACTTCAAACCCACGATCCTTCGCATCCCAACTAAATGGTCGAAGTATTCGAAGCGAACCACTGAACCAGTCCGACTGCTCCCAATAATCAACGACTGTGCCAAGAGAAATACCGTCGACAGTTGCCTTTGATTGATTATTGAAATTGTGACTTATCATTTTACTCCTTTCACTCGCTAGATTCGAATTTAAAAAGAGTTATGGATCCAGTATTGAATTGTTCGGCATGGAGTTCATCTGAGCTCGCTGATGCTACCGCTAAAATATTTGTGCCTGGGTCAAATGCGCAGTCATAGACGCCGAAACTGATTTGTTTCGGATCCAGCTGAACTGAATTTGCGTTATACAAATTATCCAGAGTGCCATCTGCATGACAAATAATTAAAGATCCACTGAAAGCAAGTGCCACTATTACAGATCCATTGGGACCTAAAGTCAATCCATCTGGACCTGATCCTTCTGGCAATTGCCTGAACAACAATACCTTTCCAAAGTCATCAAGAATACTCAGCCGATCTGCAAAAGTTTCGGCAACTAAAAGACCAGATGAGCTGCGCTCAGATCCATTGGGGAAAATAAAATACTCCTGAGTTTGCTCGATATTCTGATCAAGAGTGATTCGATATAAAGGTGACGGTTTAATTGGTCCAATATCAGGATTAAATCCATAACCACCAACCCAAGCCACTCCATCAAAATCAACATGCAAATCATTTAAGGGATAATTAGTAAAAGCCGAAAGATTAGCCCAAAGCTGTATTGATTTATCTATGGGGTTGAAGCAGAGCACTTTCTTCTCTAGGCAATCCACAACTAATACTCGACCATCTGGTAACCAACCTAAACCTCCTGGCATTTCAGGGCCACCGTTTTTGGTTGCAATAACTTCTCTAGCTGGATTGGGTGGAACCCATGCCATCACTCGCCCACGAAACATATCGCTAAACCAGAGTTCCCCCTTGTGCCAGCGCAGCGCTTCCGGAAATCCTAACTCACCTAAATATCCAATTGGTTCTCCTAGCATTTAGCCATCCTAGAATCGACTCGTCAAACCACCATCAACGGTTATGACTTGCCCAGTTAAATAAGTGTTTTGCCTGCTCGTGAGCCATAACACCGAATTAGCAATCTCAGCTGGCTGTGCCGAGCGCCGGATTGGGAGTAAACCGCTTTCACGATATTGAGTAATAAATTCTGGAGTATCAGTTTCATCAATTCCGTCTTCGTTTCTGCTCATCGCAGTTTTAACAAAGCCCGGCGCTACAGAATTGACTAACACATCTCTGTCCGCGCCGACTAAAGCAGCTGAACGACTTGCAGCTTCTAAGCCAGCTTTGGCAACATCATATGCTAAACAATTGGGTTGCCCATAACGAGCATGCACACTTGTGATATTCACGATGCGACCAAATCCTGAGTCCAGCATCCCTGGCAATGCCAATGACATCAGTTCAATCGGAGCTTCTAGGTCAACTTGCCAGACTTTGCGCCATTGTTCAAGAGTTGAATTTGTTATTGGAGTGGGTATAAAAACGCCAGCAACATTAACAAGTACATCGATGGTTCCTAAAATTTCTAAACATTTATCTATCACGGTTGTTCTTGAACTTTGATCAGCTAAGTCATACCCTAAAATGCCAGGTGAGTCGTATCTGTCTACACCGATTAATTTGTCACCTCTATTTTCAAGTTCTTTCGCTATCGCTCTACCAATTCCGCTCGCGGCCCCCGTAACAACCGTTTTTAAAATTTTACTCATACAGATTCCAATTCGCTTGAGGTCAAGGATAAGGTAACGCCCCATTCTATCTTTTCATCAGGATTTAAAGTAATGCCACCACCTAAAGTAGAGCCAAACCCATGAGGTGTACTAGTTGGCTCAATTCCAAAAGCAAGAACTGCGCCATCCCACGGTGACTCTTGGCTTTGAAGAATTTCCTGCCAAAGCAAGGCATGACGCAGACCTTGCCAACTTATATTCGCCTTCCAATCTTTACCTTGCACGATAACCTGCATCGGGTTTGGGTCGATTAGTGCTGAAACTCGTGCGGGAGTGTCACTGTTTAATATCCCCCAATCCTCCTTAGCCTCTGCCCAAGGCAACTTAATATCACTTGGGTACCCTGCATAATCAAGTAACCCCAATTGAGAACTTTCTGGCACGATAAGAACAACCGATTCACCAGTTTTCAACTCACCAAGTAAATCACCACCTAAAATTAAGTGTTCAGCCAGAAACACCTCACTATTTTCGGATGCGCGATTATGTAGGATATTAAATACAGAGATCGAAGCGCCTGGCCCGATAACCCATCTACGACTAATAAAAATTTTTCCTGTCGAACTCTGCCATGAAAATTTGGCTTCATTACTTTTTTGATTTTCTAGTATCCACTTACTTTGTGAAGCTGCACCGTGAAATGCAGTTTCCGCAGTGTTCAATGCAGGTAGACCAGTAGTGGGAGCGCAAAGTTGCCAGCCGCCACGCCATTGTTTGACCCACGAGTTTTCATCTGTTGCTAGCAAATCTTGTGGAACCACAGAATCTGACCAAGGCGTGCAGGCTAAAACAGAGCGTTCGCGCCAAATAAGCTTGGATAAAAGTGCACCCTCATCAGGAATAATTATCGCACTTAACTCTTCACCTTTTATTAAGAGCTCAGCATTCCTCATAGTAAGTTGGATTTACTCTTTGATACCGGTTAAAGCTTTAATCAGGGAGCTTTTACCATCTAGAACTACTCGCAACATTGCCTTCTCCGCTTCTTCACCTTTTGCTCGGTCGATAGCCCAATAAATCTCAGCATGACTTTCGACATCATTTTCTAATATGTGGACATCTTGAGATACGTTCTGTTGAATCGTGAATGACATTTTAAGAACATCAGCAATGACGCTACCAAACTGACGAAGAAGCACATTATGTGTTGCCGCATAAACAGCAAGGTGAAATTCAACATCCGCTTGGGTATACTCAGTTCTCATATCGACGTTCGCGCGCATCGCATCAATTGCCTGGCTTAGTCGCCGGTGGTCTTCTAAGTTCACGCGCCCAGCAGCAAGCCTTGCCGCTGCCGGCTCTACAATCTGGCGAACCTCAATTAAATCTCGCATAATCGCTTCACCACGATCTTCTTCCAAATGCCAGCGCAGGATATCCGTATCAAATACATTCCATTGTTGCGCTGGACGCACTCTGGTGCCTATTTTTTGGCGAATTTCTAGCAGACCTTTGGCGGCGAGAACTCGCATCGCCTCACGGACTGAAGTACGACTAAAGCCAGTCAGTTCAATTAATTCAGATTCTTTTGGAAGAAAACTACCCTCTTCAAAATGCTGGCCAATGATCATACGACCAACTTTTTCAATTACTAAACCTTGTCGCCCCCTCATGCTATATCCAGAGGTCAAACTTGGCTTTGTATATTTCACCATCTCACGATTCTTTCATGAGCGTTGTTTAAATCTTTTAAGTACATTTAACAAAATCGCTAGGCTCTTTACTTTCGAATATTTTTTCTCCTTGGACGAAAATTTCAACTTTTTGGAGGTACGTTTTTATTCCTTCCAGATCGACAGTAATTCCCAAACCCGGCTCATTCGGGGTAAAAATCTCACCATTTGCGTCAATGTTTATTTTTTCTTTTGAAATATCAAGAGCTAACTGTTTCGGCTGGGCGGGGTATTCACAGAGTCTGTGATCACCAAGGCCCGCAAAGGCTTGCATGGAGGCGGATAGTGCTAGGTGTGAAGTGAAAGTATGATTGACAAAAGTAACCCCTCGAGAAACCGCATGATCTGCCACCAACTTCGAAGGAGAAATTCCACCTATCCGGGCGGAATCCACCTGAATAAAGCTAACTTTTCCATAATCAATCAGATTAAGGGCCATGTGCGGATTGTGCGCACCCTCTCCACCTGCAATCCCTACAGAACCAGAATGGGACGCCAGGGTTGCATGGGCGGAATAGGCATCTGCAAAAAAGGGCTCCTCTAGCCACGTCACCCGAGCCCGCTTTAATGCGGGTAACCGTTGCAATGCAGCTTCGACGTTCGAACCCCAGATCTGCCCTGCGTCAATTAATAATTCAGTTTCTTCGCCAAGACCATCGCGAGCTGCAACAATATGCTCAGCGTCAGCGCCCGCGCTGCCTGTTCCATAGCTTCCCCAACCAAACTTAACTGCTTTGAAGCCAGCAGATACTGCCTTTTTTGCACTTTCATAAGTAAGTTCGGGTGTCTGACCAATTAATAGGGATGCATAGGGCGTTTTCGGAAAATTTTTGGGATACCCGAGAAGTCGCCAAATTGGTTCTTGCAGTTTTTGACCCAGCAAATCCCACAGCGCAATTTCAATACCAGACCAAGTGTGCGCTGCTTGAAGAAGATCCATACTATTTCGGCCAACATTCAAACTCATCCGTTCGATATCACTAATTCCGACCAGATTTTCGCCAATAACACTAGCCGAGACGGGCTGGCAAACTCCGTGAGATTTAGGCGTGACAAAAGCTGCAATTGAGGTAAGCGGGGAGGCCTCACATTCGCCCCAACCAACATTTCCCTCATCGGATGCAACCCGAACCAAGAGGGCATCTTGACTGCCATCGGCTTCTAAAGTGACTTCGGGCATCGACAGGTAGAAAAAATCTACAGAATCTATTCTTGCCACATGACCAGCTTTCTTCGATAACTTTGGATCTCTTATGCCATGACTTCAATGGCAAGATTAATCAGGGCAGATAATATCATCTGTTTCTGTTAGATAATACCTAATATAAAAAGTATCACAAATAAATGCTGAATTTTATCTATATCCCTTTAAAATTTTACTTTCATATGATCTAATTTGCTTACAAAAGAGTACTAGAAACGGTAGCCAGGTGGGATCTCATTTTTAATTCGAGGTTGCCAAGCCTTCCAGCTAGATCAGATGGTCGGTCTTATTAAGCACGAGAAAGGTAAGTTATATGAAGAAGTTAGGATTATTGTCCATACTATTAAGTACAGCGGTAATTGCATCGCTGGCTGCCTGCTCAAATTCCGAAAAAGCGAGTGGTGAACTACTAATTTGGGATACTGGCATTCTTGGTAGAACACTTGAATCTGGTAAAGCAGATATGGAAAACTCTTTCCTCGACCAAATGGCCGCCGCCTTTGAAAAAGAAAATCCTGGAGTAACTGTCAAAGTTGTACAACAAGGTGGCGATATAACCACCGCCGTTGGCCAATTCCAAGCCGCTACCATCGCTGGTACTGGGCCTGACATTCGGATCCAATATGCTGGTGGACCCACAACGTCATTGTCTAAGTTCTTCACTGATGTTGAGCCGCTTGTTACTCCTGAGATATTGAAATCTTTAGCCGGTGTCAATGTAAATCGGGAAAATTTTGACCCTAAAGGTCGTCTAGTTGGGATGCCATTTGGGGCAGGAAATATGTTTACCATTTTCCAAAATCATGCGGTACTTAAGGAAGCTGGACTCGACCCAAAGAAAACTCCGAAAACTTGGGAGGAATTGATTGCAAATGCAAAACAGGTAGTTGGCAAGACTGATAAAAATGGTTTTTGGGTTGCAAACCTTGAAGGCTACGTCGGCGCTTGGATGATCAGTGCTCTCGTTGGTGGCGAGCTCGGTGAGTCAGCTTTCACTCAAATGTATTCAGGAAATCTTGAAGTTGATGACCCAGCGATGCTTAAGGCCTACCAAACCTTTGCCGACTGGGGCGCCAGTGGCTTAACTAACCCTGATGCAGCGCAAGTTTCAAATGGTCAATCTACGGCCGGATTCGTATCGGGCAAGTCTGCCTATTACTTGGTTGGAAGCTGGGAAAATAACAATATGCTTGCAGCATTTAAAACTGGTGTTAGCTCATTTTTCATTCCAGTATTAGCGGGCGCAGCTCATCCAAACATTGGTGCAGGTGGTCCGGAGATAGCGGTTTCAGTTACTGAAGCCTCAAAGAACAAGGAACTCGCTGGAGCATTCCTGCGCTTCTTGGCCATCCCTGCTAACCAAGACCGCTTCGTGGAAATCTACCAAACCCAAGCGTCTAACCATGTTGATGGTGACCCCACAAAGATCAAAAACTCATTACTCAAAGAGCAGTTTGCGCAGCTTGCCAAATCAACAGATGGTGTCACTTTTGCATTTGATAGCGTCATGCCCCAGGCAACGATCGACTTGTTCTATCGAGTCAATGCTGGTGTCTTCCTTGGAAAAATAAAGCCAGCTGATGCAGTTGCTCAGCTGAAGGCATCTTACAAGCAGGAGATAGCTAACAAGTGAAAGCAGTGGACACCCCTGGACCCCTTGCTCTTGATCGAAAGGCAAGAGCTAGGGCCAGGGTTGTTCCGCTTCAAGGTATTAGGTCACCAAGAAAAAAGGAAGGACTGATTGGACTTATTGCTGTCGCACCAGCGTTTCTGATAGTCATTTGCTTCATGGCTTTTCCAATTTTTTTTACGCTCTACATATCGCTGCATAAAACTAACGGTCTCACATATGAGTGGCGGGGGTTTGAAAACTATTTTTTGATTTTCAAGGACCCGATCGTTTTACAAGTGTTTACAAATAATCTGAAGTTTTTGATTTCAGTACCACTCGTTATTTCTGCAGCCCTAGTTCTTTCCGTGCTTCTGTTCGAAAAAGTTCGTGGCTGGAAAATCTTTAGGGTGATTTTTTTTCTACCAAGCGTGCTGTCAGTGGCCGTAATCGGTATAATGTTTAGAAACGCATTTGGCTATTACGGCAGTGTAAACCAGGCTCTTGGGCTCTTAGAAGTCGAACCTATACAGTTTTTCACAAGTAGCGCGTGGGCAACTTCAATCATTATTCTGGCTTTGGTTTGGTCTGGCTTTGGTTATCAGTCGCTTATTTTACTTGCCGGCCTTACCTCAATCGATCCAGCTGTTTATGAAGCTGCTGCGATGGACGGCGCTGGATGGTGGCGCCGACTCTGGTCAGTTACATTACCGAATATAAAAAAAGTTCTGGGGTTTGTTTCTATAATTAATATACTTTATGTGTTTAGCTCACTTTTTGGGTTCATTTTCGTAATGACTGCCGGTGGTCCCGGTTTTGACACAACCACGATTGATTATCTGGTCTACCTCCGAGCTTTTTCGAGTAGTAATTTAGGAGCTGGAGCTGCCTTAGCGACGGTTCTCTTCATAATTATTGGCATTCTCACTTTAATCCAATCTAAAATATTTTTACAACGAGAGGATAATTGATATCTCCAATTCTTCGAGTAATCGATTGACTAAAAAAGGACGGACCTTCACCTTTATTATCCTCATAATGGTGGCTACCACGATTGTCTATCCACTTTACTTCGTCGTAATTACTTCACTTCGCAGTAATGCAGACTATCTAAAAAACCCATTTGGTCTTCCGCAGGATTGGACTATTGAAAATTACTTTAAACTTTGGAATACTTATGGAGTTGGTCGGGCTTTTGCAAATAGTGTTTTAGTTTCAACCATTTCGGTTTCTTTAATCCTGCTTATTGCTTCTTTGGCGGGTTATGCCTTAGCAAAATTACCTATCCCCGGAAGTCGAGCTATCAGTGTCACATTCGTATCTGTAATGTTGATTCCTGGGCCAGTATTAATAATTCCTATTTATATCATGTTGGCTAAGCTTGGATTAATTGGAAGTTACTGGAGCTTAATATTAGTTTATGTAGCAACTGGATTACCTTATGCAACTTTTTTTCTAACGCTTTCATTCAAAGGAATCCCAAATGAAGTTCTTGAGGCGGCGCGAGTCGATGGCGCTGGATTCTTCCGAACTTTAACAACAATTGTGCTGCCAATGGGAGCCGCTGGTCTAGCGACTTTAGCGGTACTTCAATTTTTAGGCGTCTGGAATGAACTCATATTTGCGCTGATTCTTATTCCTGATCAAGCTAATAAATTACTTACTCCAGTTTTGGCGAACACTGGTTCTCGCTTTTTAACTGATCAACCATTGGTCTCGGCTGGACTTTTTATTACAGCATGTGTCCCCCTTCTTTTACTTATCTTCACTTCTAAGTATGTAATGCAAGGGTTGCAAGTACGCGTTGGTCGTTAATTTACTTTAAGAACCAGTCGGTATCTTTGAAAGTAGCGTCAATCGGCTTGTCTCGGCGAGAAGGCTTTGACCAGATAACGCCATTGGCCAGAACTTTGCGAATTTCAGGGTGATAATAAATTGGATACTCTTGATCGCCTGGTGAAAAATAGAAAACTTTCCCAAGACCTCGAGACCAAGTTGCACCAGAGCGAAAAACTTCACCACCACTAAATGATGATATAAAAATTAATTCATCGGGTGTCGGGATATCAAAAAATTCACCATACATTTCTTGTTCACTTATTACAATTGGATCTGAGACACCTAGCGCAATCGGATGGGTTGGTGCAATTGTCCAAATTAATTCTCGATCTGCATTATTGCGCCATCTCAATGAACAGGTCGTACCCATCAGACGGCGAAAAATTTTTGAGTAATGTCCTGAATGTAAAACGATTAGCCCCATTCCGCCTAAAACTGCTTGAAAAACCCGTTCTACCACCTCATCGCTTACATCAGAGTGAAATTCATGACCCCACCATAAAAGAACATCCGTAGCATCAATAACACTTTGGCTTAAGCCATGTTCGGAATCATCGAGAGTCGCAGTTCGAACGTTAATCAAATCACCTAAATTCTCAATTAAGCCGTCTGCTATCACTTTGTGCATTCCCAGCGGATAAATTCTCGCAGGTGTTTCACCCGTGCGCTGCTCATGTCTATTTTCATTCCAAACCGTCACACTAAGAGGTTTCATAGAGTTACTTCTTTACCTAAAGCAGCCGATTTGTAACAAGCATCTAATATCTCACTTCGATGTAATGCAAATACTCCTCTGTGGTTACTCCAATTACCACTAAAAATTGCTTCTATAAAATCCTCTACAACGAGAGAAACTTCACCGCCAGTAACATGTACCTCTGGCTTGAGGGTGAAAGGGATTCCGCCGCGATCTCCAAAAATACTTAAGGTTTCCTGTTGGGCATATCGAGAAACAAATATTCGTAAACCCCCTTCCACACCAAGCAATTCAAATGACATATCCTCATCATCTACTGCATGAGAGGCCCAGGTAATCTCTAAAGCAATTGAAGATCCATCTGATAAACGTAGCAATGCGCTTGCTAAGTCTTCAACTGCAAAATTATTTTTCTCAATACTTTTCGAACTCCGATCCATGCCACCATAACCTGCACGACCTAATTCACCGTGTGTGACTGCACTAACCGCCAAAACCCTTGGTTCACCTAACATAAAAAGAAGTGAATCAATTATGTGAGAACCTAGGTCAATCAAAGCTCCACCGCCGGCACTTTCTTTCGAGGTAAACCAAGAATCAATCCCAGGAATACCGGCACGCCGCTTCCAAGAGGCGCGCGAGTGGTAAATACGCCCAATACCTTCACTTTCGAGCCAACTTCTAGCAAATTGGATATCTGATCGCCTGCGATGGTTGAAGTCAACTTCTAAAATTCGATTATTACTTTTTGCAGCCTCTACCATTTCCCTCGACTGTTGGCCGTTGAGTGCTAGCGGTTTTTCGCAAAATACGTGTTTTCCAGAATTAAGCGCGGCTATTGCAATCGTATGATGCAGTACATTTGGGGTTGCAATACTGATCACATCAAGATCATCTCGCGCAACTATCGTTTCCCAATCGGAAGCTATAGAACCAATGTTGTATTGTTTTGACAAAGCACCTAAACGTTCTGGCTCGTTGCCCGCAATAGCCACTAAAAAAGAGCGCGGATTGCTATTGAAGGCCTCTATATGGCTCACTCCGGCGTGGCCCAGACCGATTACTCCTACTCTCAAGGGTTCAGCAGTTAATGGGGGATTCTCAACTCTCATTATGACTCCTTCTTTGCCTCTTGTAGCTAGCCAATTATTGCCGATATGATGCTTTAGCCTGGAATATATACTATTATTTCAGCGAGATGGAGCAGTTTATGAGCCCTGTTTTCAGCTCTTTCTCAATAAGGTATGATCATTGCTTATTTTTACTAGAATTTGAGGAAAATGACAACTGGAATTAGCGCAAGCAGTCAGGGTGAATTAACGCTAGAGCTTTGGGTGGATGAGCATCTAATAAGTCTCAGTAATCCATTTGCCGTTGAAGTTAATGGCCGATTACTTTCAGATTTTGAAAATACTAAAAGTTGTGATTCAGCAGATCACTTTGAACTTCAAACATTTGGTCATTCGGGCGCGTTAGCGATCAATTGGCAGGCAACTCGAATTCACGAAAGTGCTGTTTGGGAGTGCAAGTTAAGTATCTCGAATCACAGCACTAAACCTCTTGACCTAACAAAAATGGATGCACTCTGCGTCGCTTTAGGTGGCGGGCATTGGGCACTCTCGTCTTATCGCTCCGCTTGGGGGGATGAATTCCGACCCGTGCGAAGTACCACGCGACACGATACATTTTTAGAAGTTAGATCTGGGCGATCCTCACACGGCGCAAATCCTTGGCTGGCCGCAGAACGAGAGTCAGATCAAGTAGCCCTAGTAATAAGTCCAGCTTGGAGTGGAAACTGGCACATACGTGCTTTATCGGGGGGGCAAATCAGCGCGGGAATATCACCTTGGAAATTTCGCACAACCCTCAATCCCGATGACACCGTGAGCGCTCCATCAGTGGTGCTTGCGCTTGGCTCTACTCTTCAGCACACTCGAATCAATATACAGAACGCTATTCGAGAGGCTTGGTTACCGAGAACCCCTTTTACCGACTCAGTTCCAGTTGAATGGAATCATTGGTGGCCTTATGAAGACCAAGAGGTAAACGAGCAAGTGATCTTCGAAAATGCCAAAATTGCAGCATCTCTTGGCTTTGATATTGCAACGACAGATGCAGGGTGGTTTGGTCCAGCAAATGCTAAAACTAAATGGAGTGATTATCGAGGTGACTGGTCTGAAGTAAATACTGCACGATTCCCCTCAGGTCTAGTAGCTCTAGGGGATTTAGTTCGCAAGAATGATCTCCATGCTGGGATTTGGGTTGAAGCCGAAGCCGTTGGCTCACTATCCAAGGTTCGCAAATCCCATCCCGAAGCAATAGCTCGAACTAATTCGAAACATCGTCATGATCCGTCGTATCGTTTGATGACTGAATCTCTTGATTCAAATGATCCTGGTTTTTTGGGCTATATCTGTCTAGGTTCTGAAGTCGGCCGAAACCTTGTCTATAACTCGATCCATTCCATTATTTCGCAAACGAGAGCGCGCTGGCTGAAACTCGACTTCAATGTCGACCCTGACTCAGGATGTAGTCGAACTGATCATGGGCATGGTGAAGGTGATGGACTTTTTCGCCACTATTTAGGGCTTTATGAGGTGTTGGATCAAATTAGGGTAGCGTTTCCTGACTTGCTTCTTGAAGCATGCTCATCTGGTGGTCTGCGCATTGATCTTGGTTTAGCTCGGCATGTCCATTGCTTTTTTCTTAGCGATCCGGACTACACGGAACACCATCTTGAGGTGCTATTTGGGGCTAGTCAAATACTACCTCCTTTAGGAATCCTGCACTGGCCATGGTCGCAATGGCGAGGTGATTATCCACCAGCTAAAAAGGATTGGGGAAATATTTCCGGCGAGGACTTTGCCTTCATTCTTCAAGCTGCGATGATCCATCGCTTCGGGATAAGTCACAGACTTCCAGAACTTAGACCGGACCTGACTGACATTCTAGAAAAACACGTCGCCTGGTTTAAAACTTATATCGCACCAATGCTTCCCCATGCCACTATTTTGCCATTGACCGCCCCGCCTGAACGTGGCGGTCTCGGAGAACGATGCCCTCAAATTCAATTAACCGCAAAATTTCCTGATGGCAGCATTCGACATATTTGGGCAGGCTTTCAACTTGATGAGCAAGGCACATTTAAAAATGTTAACTTACATGGGTTAGTCACTGATAAAACTTATAGCTGCCATGACATTGCGAGTGAACGAAGTTGGCTGGCAACAGGAAATGAATTAAGTGGTGAAAACTTACTTGCGGCAGTTGCCGGTAAACGATCTTGGCTAGTCGTATTAAACCTTCCAGCAGAACAAAAAAGTTTGTGAGGTTATAAATGCATCGCGATGAAGAGTTTGTCGAAGCGCGCCTAGATAGGTTTATTTTGAATCATATTCGCCCAGCTATATATCGTGATCGCCACCCGTTGAGTGCAAGTGCTTGGCAAGTGACTGGAGAGCCAGTGCCCTTTAAATTTGCAGTCACGCAAAATTACCAACCAGTCGATATCGGATGGCTTTGGGGTAGGCCTTGGTCTACGGTTTGGTTTAAAGTCCAAGGCGAAATTCCAGCTCACTGGAAAAAGGGTATCCCTGAGAACACAACAATGGAGATATTAGTCGACTTCGGCTACAACCGTTCAAGATCTGGTTTTCAAGCTGAAGGTTTAGCCTACGCACTCGACGGTAGCATATTAAAAGCGATTTCACCTTTAAACTCCTGGTTGCCTTGGTCAGTCAGAAATGGCGAAATTAATTTTCTGATAGAGGCCGCAGCGAATCCAGATATCGCAGGAGAATACGACTTTCTACCCACACCCTACGGTGATTGGGAAAGCGCACCTACAGCACCACTGTATAAATTAGTTGAATTAAATCTTGCGTTGCGAGACCTGCCGGTGTGGGAATTAAATCAAGATATTTGGACTCTGCAAGGACTGATGCGAGCGTTACCCAAATCAGGTTCAAGGCGTCATAAGATCCTACGGGGTTTTGAGGATGCCCTAGATCTTCTAGATCCAAACAATATTTCAGGTACTGCAGAACAGGCAAGAGAAATTCTGCGTCCAATACTTGATCAACCAGCGAACGCAACTTCTCACAACATAGTGGCCACTGGGCATGCTCACATAGATTCAGCTTGGCTCTGGCCCCTGCGTGAGACTGTTCGTAAATGTGCTCGAACTTTTAGTAATGTACTGTCGCTAATGGATGAATATCCAGACTTTATTTTTTCCTGCTCCTCAGCTCAACAATACCAATGGATATCTATTCACTACCCTGAACTATTTAAACGTATTAAAGCAAAAGTTGCGGCCGGTCAATGGATACCTGTTGGAGGAATGTGGGTAGAGAGTGACACGATCATGCCGGGCTCAGAGGCTTTAGCTCGACAGTTTATTTATGGCAAATTATTTTTTCAAGACAATTTTGGAGTCGACTGTCAAGAGGCTTGGTTACCTGACTCATTTGGATACTCGGGTGCACTTCCACAAATAGTAAGTCTCTCTGGTGAAAAATGGTTTCTTAGTCAAAAAATGTCTTGGAATCAAATAAACAAAATGCCTCATCATACTTTTTGGTGGGAGGGTATTGACGGGACTAAGGTCTTTACGCACTTTCCACCAGTAGATACCTACATCTCAGAATTATCTGGCTCTGAACTTTCGCATGCAGAAGAAAATTTCTCTGAAAAAGGTAGAGCGAATATTTCGTTAGTTCCCTTTGGTTGGGGGGATGGTGGAGGTGGGCCAACTCGTGAAATGATTGCGGCAGCCCACCGTACCGCTAATTTAGAAGGGTCGCCAAGAGTAACACTTGGCTCCCCCGCTAATTTTTTTCAAAGCGCTCATGCTGAATACCCCAATGCCCCGACCTGGCGTGGTGAAATGTATCTAGAGCTACATCGTGGTGTCTTAACATCTCAGCATCGCACTAAACAAGGCAATCGCAAAAGTCAAGCTTTATTATATGAGGCCGAACTTTGGGCGACAACTGCCACATTGCGCACTGGTATCCCATATCCAACAACGGAATTGAGAGAAGGTTGGGAGACGCTATTACTGCTTCAGTTTCACGATATTTTGCCTGGCACTTCAATTGCGTGGGTTCATCGTGAAACTGAGCGAAAGTATGAAGATTTAATTACAAAATTAGAAATAATAATAAAAAAGTCACTTGCCGAATTGTCGAAGGATAGTGAGGGCGTGAAAAGTAAAGTTTTTGTACACTCAAGTCCAATTTCTGGAGTTACCAAAAATAGAACACCACTGGCGTTCACGGTAGCTACTGAGCAAAGTGATCGAGTGAAAGTAAAAAATCTAGCAATTGGAACTGAGCTTGAAAATTGTCAACTTAAAGTTATTATTGACGGCCATGGGCGATTGATATCTTTAATTTCAAAAAAAGGTGGTCGAGAAACTATATCTACTGATTCACCCGCTAATATCCTTTTCCTTCATGATGACTTACCAAATCTGTGGGACGCGTGGGATATTGATGCTCACTACTTCAGAACTGTAAACGAATTGGCAAAAGTTGATGATTACCAAATAAAAATAGAGATAGACAGCACTGTAATCATTACAACTACTCGCAAACTTGTTCATGAAACTAAAAAAGATACTGTGATTGAACAGTTGATAACATTGCGTCCCGGAGCAAATGAGGTTGATCTAGATTATCGGATTGACTGGCATGAAACTCAAAAACTACTGAAGCTTTCATTTCCATTCGATTTACATACTGAACAAGTAGCTGCCGAAACTCAGTTTGGCCATGTTTGGAGATCAACTCATACGAACACCAGTTGGGATGCAGCACGTTTTGAGGCTTGCCAACATCGATTCCTTTTTATCAGTGAACCTGGTTATGGAGTTGCAATCGCAAATGACTCGTGCTACGGCTATGACGTAGCGCGAGGAACAAGAGCTGATGGTGGAACAACTACAACTGTCAGATTCTCGCTTCTGCGTGCACCATTATTTCCTGATCCAGAGAGTGATCAGGGTATTCATGAATTGAAATTCCAGTTGAGGCCCGCAGCCACTATTGGTGAAGCAATTGGTCTAGGTTTTGATCTTGCTCACCCCACACGTGAAGTTGCAGCGGCTTCGCCAATGCGGCCCCTAATTTCTAGCAGCTCACCCGCAGTTATTATAAACACCGTGAAACTAGCTGAAGATGGAAGCGGAGACTTGATAGTTCGGCTCTATGAGGCTTGGGGCGGAAGAGCTCAAACAGATATTTCTGTAGACGGCATTGCCGAGGTTATTGAGTGCACGGACTTACTTGAGCGACGATTAGAAATTCCCGTTGTAACTGATGGATCAATAATTACTTTAGAATTTCGCCCATTCCAGATCCGCACTCTAAGGTTTCGAGGTCTCGCATTATGAAGTCAGAGTTTTTGAATAGACCTCAGCCACTTGAAGATAAGGGCCCACCGTGGCAAGCGCTACCCCCTAGAGCTCGGTATAAGAGTTCGGCAAAAACCCTGTTACTAGACATGATGTGGGATTTTCGCTGGATCGAAAATATAACCGATAAGGCCAATCCCCCAAGCCTGAATTCACAAGATGAGTGGGGTCAAATTTGCGTACCATCAAGTTTCGTCATGCCATTCCATGATGCGACCTTCACGCTTCCTCACGGAAGTCCGGTCTACACAAATGTTATGTTCCCGTTTCCAATTGACCCGCCATTTGTTCCTAATAAAAACCCAGCTGGTGAATACAAAGTACAAGTCATTTGGGTTGATCCACCACCTCGGGCTGTACTCAGGTTCGAAGGAATTGAAGGTGCGGCTGACATCTGGTGGAACAAAAAATATATCGGTTCTACTCGAGGAAGTCGCCTGCCCATCGAATTCAACTTAAATGATTTAATTACAGGTGATGACCAACTAGAAGTGCGGGTTTATCACTTTAGCGCAGCCTCGTACTTGGAGGATCAAGATGAGTGGTGGCTGCCTGGAATTATACGTGAAGTCTCTTTAATTGAACTTCCAACAAGAGCTATTCGAGATGTAGCTATTGAAGCGGAATGGCTAGGTGCTGCTGGCCAAATCAAAGTTACGGTTGAATTAAATATCGAAAATTCTGAATGCTCACCTCTCTCAATTTCTCTACCCGAACTAAATATTGCTTTGTCATCTGGACAGACAACACAGGTTGAAGGTGTAAAACCATGGAGTCAAGAAGATCCTCAACTTTATACAATCTTGATAACTACTGGGGAAATTACCACTGGCGGCGAGAAAGTTGAGTTAAAAATTGGATTTCGTACCATCAAAATAGTAGATGGAATTTTTACCGTGAACGGTAAGCCCGTCTCATTAAGAGGTGTCAATCGACATGAGCATCATCCAAAATTTGGTAGACACGTACCTAGTGAAGTTCTGCGGAACGAACTGGCTCTAATGAAGCGCGCGAATATCAACGCAATTAGAACTTCGCACTACCCTCCTCACCCTGAGATGCTTGATTTGGCTGATGAATGGGGGTTTTGGGTTGTTGACGAATGTGATCTAGAAACTCACGGATTTGGTCTAGTTGATTGGCGACAAAATCCCACTGATGATGAGAGCTGGCAAGAGGCGCTCGTAGATCGCATGGCCCGAATGGTTATTCGCGATCGAAATCACCCCAGCATCATAATGTGGTCACTTGGCAACGAAGCTGGGGTGGGTAAAAATTTAGCGGCAATGTCTAATCGGACTCGCAACTTAGATAATTCAAGACCAATACATTACGAGGGCGATCAAGAATGCCGTTACGTCGATGTTTGGAGTCGTATGTATGCTCCACATGAAGAATTAGAGGCGATCGGTCAACGGCTTGAACCGGCACTCAATGACCTAAAACAGGATATGCAGCGGCGAAAGATGCCCTTTGTCTTATGTGAATATGCCCACGCGATGGGAACTGGACCAGGAGGGCTTACTGAGTATCAAACTACCTTTGATCGATACCCACGAATCATGGGTGGATTTATCTGGGAGTGGTTAGAGCATGGAATAAGCCATATTGATAACGGGAAGGCAGCTACGGCTTATGGTGGTGACTTTGGCGAGTCAGTTCATGACGCAAATTTTGTAATTGATGGCTTAGTTTCATGTGAACGTCAACCAAGAGCACAACTTCATGATTTGGCGGCAGTTTTCGCTCCAATGATTATGTCCCTCGATAGGAAAAGCTTATCCCTCACCATAACTAATCGACGGGATTTTACAGATTCCAGTGACCTGGAATTAATCTGGCGAATCACAACTGAAGTTGGCTCTAAGGAGTCTGGTTTTATTTACTTAAAATCATTGGCACCACAAAAATCAACGACAATCATGCTACCTGCACAAATTCAAATTGGTTTAGCTCATGATGACTGTGTGCTGACAATAGAATTCGTGACTAAAGAATCAAGCGCGTGGGCAGAAGCTGGCTTGTCCATATCAAAAATTTCACAGAAATTTGCGGGGTCAAATGATCCAATTTGGGGCAGACCCTTGCTTTCAAAAGATGAAAATGTAAAAATAATTTCATCAAAGAGGAACTCGAATGGCTCACTTGAAGACTTAATTAGCATTGATGAAAATACTGGCGTGATTTTAGCTTTAGGTTCACTCGAAGTATTTGACTGGGCGATAGATCTTTGGCGCGCTCCAACTGACAACGATCTCAAACAGGCTTCGACTGAGTTAACTCAACCAGCCGTGGCAGAGAGATGGAAAACTTTTGGCCTCGATAGGCCAATCTCTCGACTAGTTTCTCTTAACTGGTCAAAGCAGAGGACGTTACTAGATGTAATAACTAGAGTCGGGGCTGCCAGTATTGATAGCGGTGTTGAGTGTCACTGGAAGTGGGGAACCCGTGAGAAAAATCTACTTTTAGATTTAACTGTTACGCCTTACGGACACTGGCCAGTTTCTTGGAATTCACATTGGGCTCGGGTAGCTATTTCTTGGAATATTCTGGGAAGTTCGTCAGATTCAATTAATTGGTTTGGCCGTGGGCCAGGTCCCGCGTATCCAGATACGGGTCAAGCTGCAAACTGGGGTTGGTTTGAAAAATCAGTATTGGATTTACAAGAGAGAACAGTTCGCCCTCAGGAATCTAGTCGACGTAGCCATGTTGACTGGTTCACGATTAAAAATGGTTTCGGTGTTTCAACCACAGATGGCATGGGAATGACGATTCGACCTTGGAGCACTAAACATGTGGCATCAACAACTCACGATCATCTTTTAACAACTGATGGCAGATTGCATATTGCGATTGACTTAGCTTCCACTGGGATTGGGACCGCCGCCTGTGGTCCTGGCGTCTTACCGAAATATCGCCTTACCGCACAAACCATCAATAAAAAATTTGAATTTTTCAACTTAGCAGAAGGGACGCAAAATGAGTGAGGAGAATTGGCTAGAAACGGGAGTTGAAAAAATTAAGGTGCGTCTTATTCCATGTGAGAGACGAGTTCTGGGTACTTTTATTGATTGCAATATGTCTAGTGCTTGGGTTGGCGACACTTTCCGTATTTTTCCCGGTAAATACGGTGAAGATCCGGTGTGGGGTGATGGGGCACATCTCAAAATTGGGGAAGGAAAAACGGTTTCTGAAGCATTCTCAAAAACTGCCGAAGAATTTATCTCACCGAAGCTACCACCGATAGCTCCACGCGGTGAACTAGGTCTTCACGGGGCAATTTGGTTCGAAACGATCTATCAGGATCCAACAGAGGTAAGCGGCAAGACACTTTATGCGCTTTATCATAATGAAAATTACCCTGAGACGATTCCTTATGATTCCAAAACCGGGAAAGGTTTAAGTGATCGAGACTGGCCACCAGGATTGTTAGGCGATAACTCAATTCAAGCTGTGCCTCGAATTGGAATCGCTCTTTCACTTGATGGTGGTGATTCATGGATCAATCTAGGTCTGCTCTTAGAAGATGGCGATGATCGAATGATTCGATTACCCGTGAATCGAAATTATTGTTTTCCAGGGGGTGTTGGTGACCCAAGTGCAGTTGCTTTCGGCGAATACCTTTATGTTTTTTTCGGTGAGTACTCGTATGGTAAAACTTGGAGCGCTCAAAATTGGTCAGCTAAAGAGGAAAGCTCAGCACAGTGCATAAGTGTTGCCCGAATTTCACTTGATAAATTATCATCACCCAACGGAGAGGCAAAAAGATGGGATGGTAATTCTTTTTCAGCATCATGGGATCAAGCTGGGCAGCCAATCATTTCACTTCAAATTCCAACTGAGGATGGGGGTGGGCCAGTTTCTCAAGGCACTACATCATTTCATTGGGGTCCATCGGTAAGTTGGAATGAAGATCTAGAATGCTGGATCATGTTGATGGGGCGAGTTGACGGCCCATTTTGGGTTGGTGAGAGTATTTATCTATCCGTAAATCCAAATCGTGACCTTGGCCTTTTAGATAACTCGCAAGCATGGTCAAAACCCTTGAAAATTCTTACTCGGCCTGGCCATACTCTCTGGTACCCGTCAATTCAACCTATGGATTCGAGGGAGGATTTAATTAGAAAACGTACAAGTTTAAAATTAGGAAATTTAGCCCAACTATGGTTCAAAGATATGTACGGTGATAGTCACGAGTACATCAGTGACTTCATCTTAGAGTTCAAAGGAAGCAACGAATTATAATGGTGATTTATCTTGTCAATTAACTCAAATAGCCAGGTAGCTTTTATTACGGGCGGTGCCAGCGGTTTAGGTAAAGCTAGCGCTACCCGCCTAAGAGCTGCGGGTATCGAAGTAATAACGGCTGATATTTCGTTGGCTGCAGATGTTCAATTAGATGTTAGTGATGACTCTGCAGTTTTAGAGTGTGCACAAAAATATCCACAAGTTACGATTCTTGTTTGTGCTGCCGGGATTGTTGGGCCAAACGCGCCACTTCTTCAAACAACTGATGAGCAATGGCGAAAAGTTTGGGAGATCAATGTTCTTGGAACTACATCACTAATCCGCGCCTTTGCTCCACAGATGGTCGCTAAGGGATGGGGACGAATAGTTACCTTTGCAAGCATGGCCGGAAAAGATGGAAATCAAAATTTAGCCGCTTACTCTGCATCCAAAGCAGCCGTTATTGCGCTAACAAAATCCGTTGGCAAAGAGCTCGCTACTACCGGCGTTTTGATTAATGCTATCGCTCCGGCTGTAATTGCTACACCGATGAACGAGGCCACTGACCCAGAAGTACTTGCCAGAATTACAGCCCTTATCCCCATGAAGAGAGTTGGCAGAGCGGAGGAAGTTGCCGAATTGGTGGCTTGGCTATGCTCAGAAAAAGTTAGTTTTTCAACTGGAGCGGTATATGACATTAGCGGTGGCAGAGCAACATATTAGAGAAATTGAGACTGGCTACAAAAGATATTTTATTAGTTGTATAAATAATGAAGGGTACTTTAAAAATGAAACTTATTAGAATCGGGGAATTTGGATCAGAGAAACCTGGCGTCTTGGTCGGGCCAGATCAATTTATCGATCTTTCCGATATCGTTGAGGATTTTAATGAATCATTTTTTGCAAGTGGATTGCTCAGGGATCTCGAGAAGGAGGTACGACTTAAAGTTTTGGCTAGCCAAATAGAAGCCATCGGTTCACGAAGAATTGGGGCACCGATTGCCAGACCTCACCAAATAATCTGCATAGGGCTTAATTATCGCGACCATGCCGTCGAATCCGGAATGGCAGTTCCCGACGAACCTATCATTTTCACTAAGAGCCCCAATACTTTAGTGGGCCCGAATGATGACGTTATTAAGCCGAGAAAATCCGAAAAACTTGATTGGGAAGTTGAGTTGGGTGTCGTTATTGCCCATCGTGCTAAATATTTGAATTCGGTAGATTCGGCTCGATCTGTTATCGCTGGTTATCTCGTAGTCAATGATGTCAGTGAGAGAGCATTTCAACTTGAGCGTGGTGGTCAATGGAGTAAAGGTAAGTCTGCTGAAACTTTTAATCCGGCGGGTCCATGGCTTGTAACACCTGATGAAATCGAGAATGTCTTAGATTTAGAGATGACGCTCGATGTTAATGGTTTACGCCGCCAGACTGGTTCCACTAAAACCATGGTCTTTAATCCATGGGAAATTGTTCACTACTTGAGTCAGTTTATGGTCCTTGAGCCAGGTGATTTAATAAATACGGGAACACCACCAGGAGTTGCTATGGGAATGAAACCCCCTGTTTATCTAGAAGTTGGCGACACAATGGAACTTTGCATTGAACTGCTCGGATCGCAGAGACAACGTGTTATTTCTGGTTTTTAAGCTTGGTTCAAGTTGGCTCCAAAATTGGGGCCATAAACCCTGAATCTCAGTGCGTTGATAGAGTTAAGTTTGTATTTTAAAAAAATTTTGCCCATTATTTAATTTTGATCCGAAATCTCTGGCCCAACTATTTCTCGAGATTCAATTACTGGGTTACCTTTATTTTGCAATTTATATTTTTTCTATTTGAATAATGCTTCATACCCCCCAATTCGCTCAGGGGCAGTTCTGATTTGAATTTCCCCATCCGCGTATGAAGAAGGAATCGATTGAAATAATCCTAAGAAAAGAACAAGGGCGACTACATAGCGCTTCATCTCTTCACCCTGACCAACTCTTCTACCTACGACCAGCTGCCTATTGCGAGTGCTCGCGCTAGCAATCTTGGGCAAGCCTAGTTTCCCTTGATGTCACAATAATTAGGCCCTCGTTATTGCCCTAATTGCCCTCATAATTGCCCTCAAACGAAACCAAAATAACTCTAACTACATACAAGTATTAAAATAAATATTCGTGCTTGTAATGCTTGTTTGCATACGTGATGCAAAGATAAAAGAGAAGAGTCGCCCTATAAGCCGGATCCTGTCCTCTTTCTACTTGCGCGATTTTGTTTTTTGGATCAATAATTACGGGCTTAATTAATCGGCGTAACCACCAATTACGACAATCTAGCTTGTATGTAATAAACTAATCGGGACGAGGCGGTAGCTCAGTTGGTTAGAGCCCTAAACTCATAATTTAGTCGTCGTCGGTTCGAGCCCGACCCGCCTCACTATTTAAGAACGATGCACATTTGGTGCACTTGATACCCCAATACAGACCGTT